>Ga0163200_1000820_pt1 | contig 12310 bp, 12 predicted proteins | sample PL_2010_200m_FD_113535 | JGI IMG/M metagenome (GOLD analysis project Ga0163200, IMG submission 113535) | Freshwater microbial communities from Powell Lake, British Columbia, Canada to study Microbial Dark Matter (Phase II) - PL_2010_200m | ecosystem: Environmental > Aquatic > Freshwater > Lake ... | reverse complement strand
GACGGGGATGTCGGTGGATATCGAACGGCGGCGTCCCCATCTGGCGAACGTCACCGGCGGCCTCTCCGGCCCCGCCGTAAAACCGGTCGCCCTCCGGATGGTCTGGCAGGTGGTCCATTCCATAAAGATCCCGGTGATCGGAATCGGCGGAATCTCGACGGCCGCGGACGCGCTCGAATTCCTGATCACGGGGGCGTCGGCCGTCCAGATCGGCACGGCCAACTTCATCCATCCGGCCGCCACGATGGAAATCATCGACGGCATTGAAGGTTACATGATCCGGCATCGGATCGGATGCATGAAAGATCTGATCGGGTCTCTGCAAACCGATGGCTGAAAGAATACAAACCATCGAACAACTCTCTCTCTTCCAGGAGGAGAACATCCTTCTGAACGGCGCCATACAGGATTTGCATGCCCTCAGGCTGGAAGAAGCGAAGAAGGCTTTTCACGAATACCAGGACATCTATCCGAACGAGGAATCTGTTGATGACAAGTTAAAGTTGTCCGTCTTTTTATTGGATGGTTTGGCAAAGGTCTCCGGCGCAGCTTTCAAGGAACCCGAAGGCTTGTGCCATCTATGGGATGACTTTGGAAATTATGCTAAATCGATTGGCGTTGATGAAGTTCACCTGATTACCGGGATCAAGAAGTCTTTTTTTAAGAATGTCGTTGACGCCATAAATCGTTATGAACTGGCCGGCGCCCCTTTTCTTGCCGATCAGATACCGACCGGATACGTTTATATCCAGGCGGGTGATTATGACCGGGCTATTACATCCCTTCAGGCCTGTCTTCCTCTGTCATCGGCAAATGCACATATATACGGCTATCTTGGAGATGCCTATATGCTCCGCGGCGATCCTCTTTATGCCAGGATATTTTATCTGGAGGCATTTCTGATTGATCCCATTGCCATTGATTGGCGTCACTTCAAAGATGGGGAGCTTATAGCTTTGAAAGAGCAGATCCAGGAGGATCAAGATGTAGATCATCCTATTGCGGCGCACTGGCTTCCGAGTTACGCCTATGTCCGGGGGATGTTCAAGCCGAAGGCAATCAGACAATTGGAGATATTGAAAACGTTTGTTGATGATTTTCTCCACATAAACAAAACTATACTCAACGATTCATCACGAGGGCTAAAAGCCCGGCTTTTTTTAAAAGCCATCATTCTGTGCGACAATGAGGGGTTCCTGAGGATGGTTAAGGGGATTGATTACGCGGACATTCGGCGGCGGATGAGAGAAATCAATGAACCTCTATTTTCAGACTATATGAGGCACATTGAAACCAGAAATCATAAAAAATAAGAATGGCATCTGGTGGAAAAAGTCGGCGTCATCGATGCGGCAATCGCCGGCACAGTGAGACAGGCGATAAGCGATACCACGCATCAACCGATTGTAAATATTGAACGGTCATGGTATTTTTAGTGCCGTGGAGGGAAAAATGATCGAGAAGAAAACAGGCAATATCTTGTCGGCAGACGCCGAGGCCCTCGTGAACACCGTCAATTGCGTCGGGGTGATGGGACGGGGCATTGCCTTGCAGTTCCGGAAGGCTTTCCCGCGCAACTATGACGCTTACGAGGCGGTGTGCGACCAAAAAAAACTCCACCCCGGCATGGTGTTGGTGTATGAACTGCACCAGCTTCACAACCCGCAGCTCATCATCAACTTTCCCACGAAACGGCACTGGAAGGGCAAGAGTCGAATCGAAGACATTGCCTCGGGTCTTGAGGCATTGGTGGAAGAAATCCGCCGGCGCAATATCCGATCCATTGCCGTTCCGCCTCTCGGGTGCGGCCTCGGAGGGCTTGACTGGGCCGAGGTCCGGCCGATGATTGAGCGCGCATTTGCCGTCCTTCCGGATGTGCGAGTGCTCTTGTACGAACCGGCGGGTGCGCCGGTTATCGAGGAAATGGCCAAAGAACGTAAGTCCCCCGAGTTGACCATCGGTCGAGCCGTCCTGCTGTGCTTGATGCGGCGCTACCTGGGGGCGCTGATGGATCCGTCCGTATCCCTCTTGGAGATCCACAAACTTATGTATTTCATGCAGGAAACGGGTGAAGATCTGCAATTGCGTTACCAGAAAGCCCTGTATGGGCCTTATGCCGAAAATCTGCGGCATGTGCTCAATCTGATCGAAGGGCATTTCATCAGCGGCTATGGAGATGCGGAAGACAATCCGCACAAGCAGATCGAATTGCGGCCCGATGCATCCGAGCAGGCCGAGACCTTTCTAAGGAACCATCCTTCAACCCACAAGCGGTTTGACCGTGTCACGGAACTAATCGAGGGTTTCGAGACGCCTTTCGGCATGGAACTCCTGGCCACGGTGCATTGGGTCGCAAAGCATGAAGGGGCCAGGAGCGATGAGGATGCGATCGTCAAAACCTATGCATGGAATGCTCGCAAGCGAATGTATAAAGAAGCCCACATCCGTCTTGCCTGGGAAAACCTCAGTCGAAAAGGTTGGTTGAACTTGGATTGATAGAGGCGAATCTATGAAGAACCGCTATACCGCCATGCTTTTTTGCCTTGCACTGCTGATTGGCTTTGCCCTTCCGACGTCCGCCGCCGAAAAGCGGCGGGTCGAGGTCAAGCCAAAAACCGCGGTCCAGTCTGCGGAGCATCGGATCGCCCTGGTGATCGGCAACAGCAACTACCGTGTAGGAGCCCTTCGTAACCCCGCCAACGATGCCCGTGCCATAGCCGCAGCACTCCGGGAGCTGGGTTTCGAAGTGGATGAGCAGATCAATCTCAGTTATCAGGAGATGGGCCGGGCGGTCAACCGCTTCGGGAAGAGCATCCGCCGGGACAGCGTCGCCCTCTTCTACTATGCGGGGCATGGCCTCCAGGTTCAGGGCAGCAATTATCTCGTACCGGTGGATATGGAAATCCAGGACGAAGGAGAGGTGCAGTTCAACACGGTCAACGCCGGGCAGGTGCTGGCCAAGATGGAAGAGGCGAAAAACCCCGTGAACATCGTCATTCTCGACGCCTGCCGGGACAACCCTTATGCGAGAGGCTTCAAACGGTCGTCGGCCAGTCGCGGATTGGCGCCGATGGACGCGCCGGTGGGTTCTTTTGTCGCCTACGCCGCCGCGCCCGGCAAGACCGCCGACGACGGGAAGGGGGAAATTGCCTCTATACGGAATCGCTCATCCGGCAGATAAAAACGCCAGATATGAAGATCGAGGATGTCTTCAAGCGGGTGCGATCAGAGGTGCGCCGCAAGAGCGGCGGCAGCCAGGTGCCCGAGGAGAGGTCATCGCTGGAGGGCGATTTCTACTTTGCCAGAGGCAGCATGGTCGTGGAGGAGCCTCCCGTCCCCTCTGCCATCAGAGAACCCGCGATGGGAAGGCTGACCGTCAGGAGCAATGTCGGCGGTGCAAAAGTCTATATCGACGATGTATATGAAGGGGAGGCGCCGGTTTCCGCGACGTTGAAACCCGGCATGTATTCCATCACTCTGAAAAAGGCGGGCTATCTCGACGCTGCCGAGACGGTGCGGGTCGAAACAGGCGACGCCAAGACCATCAGCATTGTGATGGAAAAACCCGCCCCGCCGCCGGAAGATGCCCGGACCTTTACCAGCCCTACATTGGGTGCAGCATTCGCCCTTATCCCTTCCGGGACGTTCATGATGGGTTCACCTAATGATGAATCGGGACGTTATGATAGCGAGAACCAGCACCAGGTGACGATCAGCCGGCCTTTTTATATGCAGACGACTGAGGTGACGCAGGGGCAGTGGCAGAAGGTCATGGGGAGTAATCCCTCGCAGTTCAGTAGTTGCGGTAATGACTGCCCGGTGGAGCGGGTTTCCTGGAATGACGTTCAGGAGTTTATCCGAAAACTCAACAGCATGGAAGGGACGGACAGATACCGATTACCGACGGAGGCCCAGTGGGAGTATGCCGCCCGCGCGGGGACAACAACGAGGTTTTATTCGGGAGACAAAGACGACGATTTGTCACGTGCCGGGTGGTACGGCGGTAATTCCGGATCAAAGACGCACCCGGTGAGCCTGAAGACATTGAACGCCTGGGGCTTGTATGACATGCACGGAAACGTCTGGGAATGGGTCCAAGATCGGGAGGGGTATTATCCTGCCGGCAACCTAATTGATCCGGAAGGACCCTCGTCGGGCTCGTTCCGCGTGGTTCGCGGCGGCTGCTGGGACGTCGATACCAGGGTCTGCCGCTCGGCGTTTCGCGGCTACGGCGGTCCGGGCAGCCGCGTCGGGGACCTGGGGTTTCGCCTCCTCAAGACGGTTGCTGCATCTGATTCTGCTTTCATAGATACATCCACCTCTGTCTCCGGTGCCAGAGAGACCGGCAGGGATGGCCGTTTTATTGCCTATGACAACGGGACAGTCCTGGACACGCGGACGAACCTGATGTGGGCCGCGAAGGACAACGGGGCGGATATTAACTGGCAGAATGCCAAGTCCTATTGCGAGAATTATCGTGACGGCGGTTATACGGACTGGCGTATGCCGACACAAGACGAACTTGCAGGGTTATTTGACAGCAGTAAAAGCTATAAAGCAAAGCAACGGGATTATAATATTCATTTAACCGAATTAATTCTGCTATCTGCATGTTGTCCATGGGCATCAGAAACACGCGGTTCCGAGACTGCCCTCTTCGATTTCCTCAATGGCGGCAGGTACTGGTTTCGCCAGTCCTTCGGCAGCGTCTCCCGGGCCCTCCCGGTGCGTTCCGGCAAATAAGTTATTTGGTCATTTGGACATCTTGTAAAAAAACTTTCTGGCCCAAACCACGACATTGCGATGACATTACACGGTGCTTTGGTGTCTAGTCGATCAAAGCATAGCTTTTAACTTGATTTCCAACCATCGCTACACCCGACCACTCGCAGATTCGCGGCTGTTGAGCCGCGCTAGCAAAGAGATATAAATATGGTAAGTAAGACCGATAGAGATTACATCATCTGGCAAAACAGGGCGTTTGACTTTTACGTAGCAGCCAGAATATGTGCTCATTCCGAGTTATATAAACCAGCCGCGTTTATGGCCAACCAAGCTATCGAAACCATGCTAAAAGCTACGTTACTTTATTGGGATAAGAGCTTCATCCCTCAAGATTCAGGACATGCCATAAAGAAAATGTTCAACGTACTGCGTAATAAGGCGAAAGGACAGTTTACGTTCGAGATCCCAGAATACTTTTACTTCGAACAAAGATATCAGTCAGTGTCGCGATATCCCAAAAATGGAAAAGGTTTAGTAATTCCTTCAACATTTATTGAAGACCTGGATAAGATTTTTGTTCAATTGATCTCTATGGTTCCATTTCAGTTCAATAGTAATCTGATCCACACACTGAGAGGCAAAGTCTGGAAAAAACTTGTGCCCTTGAGACGTTCAAATTCGCAGATGCCGCGGCTCCGTAAACTTCTGGGGGTTAGGCTTAACAAAAAGGTGGAGTCGTGTAGCCGCGGGATTTAGCCCTCAGCCTCTATACCACCCGGCATGCGGGTCCACTCAGATATCAATCACATCGTCCCGCCTGGCCGCCGGCGGTGGACCGTGCCGGCGCGGTCGCGCAAGCAGCCGGTTCATCAGCAGGTTGGTCAGGCTGACAATCAACGCACCCAACAACGCTGAACCGAAACCGGCCACATAAAACCCGTCCACCAGCCGGCCGACGAAATAGAACAGGATGGCGTTGATGATCCAGATGCCGATGCCGAGCGACAGGACAATGAACGGCAGCGTGAAAAGCAGCAGCAGCGGTTTCAGAACCGCATTGAAAAAGCTCAGTACACCACGACCGCGAGGGTCGTGCCCGTGTCGTAGCTGATGCCGGGCACGATTTTCGTGCTCAGCACCACGCCCAGCGCAAGTACGAACCACCGCACAAGCAGATTGACGAAAGCGTTGTTCATTGAATGATCTCTCCTCTTTGCCGCGGCCTCCGGCTGAGCGATGCAATTCTCATCTTCCGGGGCTATCTGCGCAGCGGCGGCGCCGAACGCCATTATTGATAAAGAATTGCTTTTTGACGAAGGAAGTATAAGCAGAACGGACTTGAATGTCAATGAGATGCAGAGCCGCGAATGATAACCACGTTTTTTCCATCTTCCTCCGTGCCTTATAACTCCACAAGATGTGGGGTGTAGCGCCGACGATCATGGAAGAGATGCTTAATGGTGTTTTGTCATCTGAAAATATTCTGTTTACGTCGAGGGTTGGAGATACTTTGTCTGCAGAAGCCGGGAGATTTTTTTTAGAGAGTCGTAAGCGGTCTCCACCGTATCGAAGCCGTCGGGGTTCATCAGCGCGCAGGTCGCCGGCATCAGAATGCTTTGGGAAAGGATCCGTGGCAGATCAAAACCGGCCTTTTCCAATTCCTGCCAGAGCGCTTCGATGCGATGGATGAGGCCATCCATAGATTCCGTGATGAATTCATCATAGTTTGCCGGCACAACCCCCCATCCGAACATCCCGCCTTTATCCAGAAATCCATTGATCCCTTCCCGGTATTTGACGAATATCTCTCCGCAGTTGTAGGCATTGAACGAGAGAATGTCGATATCGAGATGGAGCAGGAAATCCCAGTCGGGATTGCCGCAGAGGTGGATGCCCCGGGGATGTTCGATCTGGGCCAGGAAGCCTCCCAAATCGACGCGCGCCATATCTGCGGTATAGCCGGATATCGCGCTGAAGATGGACTGGAGTCCCGGCTCGTCGATAAAAAGAAAGGCACGGGGATTTTTTTCTTTCAGTTCGCGCAATTGGCAGTTGGCTTTCCTCGCCATGAAGTCAAAGAGGATCGAACGCACCTCGTCATTGTAAATGATCGGCTTTCTGTTTTCGTCCAGCACATTCAGGCCGAAGCTCACTGGGCCTTCCAGTTGGCCGCGTATGGACTTATACGGGGATAAATCCAGGGATAAAAATCGATGATAGGTGGCGGAAAATCGGGGGGACATTCGAAAAAAATCTTCATTTTCCAGATTCATCAACGCATTTTCCAGCTCGGCATAAAATTTTTCCGTACTGAAATGGATCTTGCGATTTTCCGGTTCCAGAATGATGCCGGGAAAATTCTCCGAGGCCTGAACGTACATGTCTTCGAAATAATCCATCTTCGGCAGTTGCGGCCAGAAGGGGATGTCGACACCCATCGCCACGGATAGCGCTCTCTCCATCTCTTTGTGCGGCAGGATCCCCATACCGGTGGTGATCAGATTCCCGGCAAAAGGCATGAGCATAGGGGTCATGGTCCGTTTCCTCTACAGATAAAAGCCGTATTTTCGCGAATTATTATCATAATCACTGAGGAAATCACAACATTCATCTGGGGCGCCTGCGCCATGACTGGCAACGGCTTTACCGGAGGAGCGGTGAAAAAATAGAAAAAATTCTTGACAATAAACTCACCGACCATTAGGAGTTACCCTTACTGATTTTATAATATACATCTCCTGTTTGTTCTCTGCGGAAGAGGTTGGATAGGGGATATTTGTCCGGGATCATGTTGATCCTTATGGTTGATTACTTAAAAAGGGGGGGAGAGCTATGAAACACCTGCGAACCATTTCTGTAGTATGTCTGTTGATCTTTGGGGTGTGCCTTTTGCCGATGACGGAGGTTATGGCCCAGCCCAAAGAGATCATCCTTGGCGCCGCTCTGCCGCTCACCGGGGGGCAATCCCGTGAAGGCGGTTACTACAAGAAGGCCTACGAGCTGGCCGTCAAAGAGATTAACGATGCGGGAGGTATCACCGTCAAGGAATACGGAAAGAAAATACCGATAAAACTGATCATGTATGACGATAAAAGTGATAACACCACGTCGGTCCAGCTTTATGAGAAGCTGGTCACCGAGGATAAAGTCAACGCTCTGCTCGGCGGTTATGGAACGCCTCTGATTACGGCCCATACCATTGTGGCGGAAAAATACCGGATGCCTTACGTCAACGGGGGCGGCGCCACTGGCGCCATTTATGAGAGAAAAATGAAGTATATCTTCTGTTTGATTGCCAGTATCGAGAAACTGACCTATACCGTAATGGATTGGCTGGTTGGTCAGCAGGATGCCGGCAATCTCAAAAAACCCCTGAAGATCGCCCTGATGGGAGAAAACTCCTCCCACGGCAAAGAGTTCCGACAGGGGGTCAATGTCCGAAGCAAGGCTGCGCCGGATCGCTTTCAGGTTGTGATGGACGAGCCCTTTGAGTTGAACCTCAAGGATGCCGATCCCCTGCTGCAAAAAGTCAAGGCTTCCAACGCCGACATTTACCTGGCCGATGCCCGTCTTGCCGACTATACCACGATCCACCGCCGCTACACGGAATTGGGTCTTTATCATCAGGTTGTAAGCTATGGCCCGCGGGGTTCAGAAAAGGCGGCCCGTGATGCGTTGGGAGCGGCATCCGACTACATCATGTCCTGCAACTGGTGGCACAAGGATCTTCCCACACCGGCGGCCAAAGCCTTCGCCCAGAAGTGGGAAAAACTCCACAACGAACCGGCCGAGTGGTTTCCGGCCCTCGGCTACGAGACGGTGCGGGTCCTGGCGAAGGCGATCGAGGATGCAGGCAGCCTGGATAAAGAGAAGATCCGTAATGCGCTTGCCAAAATGGATATGAAGGGCTCCCTGGTGGTCGGCGGGCGGGTTACCTTCAAGCCCAACGGCCAGATCGATAACGACTACGTCATGATGCAGAACGCGTCCGGCGGCAAGGCATCGCTCATTTATCCCGCGGATATCGCGACAGCCAAAGCCGTCGTGCCGATCCCCAAGAAGTAGGTTGCGAACGGGAGAGCAGGGCTGTGCAGCACCTTGCTCTCCCGTTCAGACGTTTGCATGCGGTTTATTCTCCGCCGCTTCCGGGGGCGGTTCGTTATCGACAAGGAGCATCCATGACCATCGACATTCCTGCCCTGCTGGTGAGCGCTATGCTGCTGGCCGGCCTCTACGCAACGATGTCTTTCGGCCTTGCGCTGATCTATGGCGTCATGAAGATTGTGAATCTGGCGCACGCGGGCGCCATGATGTGGGGTGCGTATGCGGCCTTTTTCTTTATCGTCCATTTGGGCTTCAGCCCTTTTCTGGCGCCGCTGATCATTGTCCCAATCTTCTTTTTCCTGGGGATATTGATGCAGCGCTTCATTGTCAGCCGGGTGATGAACGCCCCTGCGATCGCCTCGTTGCTTCTGCTCTTCGGCATCTGGCTGATCATGCAGAATATTGCGTATCTCGTCTTCTCCGGTGATACCAGAGCCATCACAACCCCGTACACGATGATGACCTTTCAACTGTTCGGCATAGCCATCTCAGTTAATCGGCTTTTGGTTTTCTGCGTGGGCATCCTCGCGCTTTTTTTACTGCAGCAATTCCTGGGCCGGACTTACATGGGCAAGGCCATCCGGGCCACGGCGCAGGACGGCGATGCCAGCAAGCTGGTTGGGATCGATACCGAGCGGGTGATGGAGATCGCCTTCGGCCTCGGCATTTCCCTGGCCGGCCTGGCCGGCTCCCTGATGGCCCTGATCTTTGCGTTTGACCCGGATTTCGGGCGGTCTCATTTGCTGAAAAGTTTTTGTATTGTCGTGCTGGGCGGACTGGGAAGCTTTGTGGGTGTGGCCCTGGGCGCTCTGTTCCTCGCTATCGCCGAAGCATTAAGCGTTCTCTGGATCATGCCGGCCATGCAGGACTTCGTCAGCTTTGCACTCCTGGTCATTGTACTGATCGTCATGCCGGGGGGAATGCTCGGATTGTTAGAAAAATTCAAAAAGAGTTAACATAATCAAGGGGGTACAATGCAAGTCCAAGAGGCGCTTCGCTCCTGGAAGCCGTGGGTCGGCCTGTTGTTCGTTCTTTTCCTTCTGTGGGTTCCATCCTCCGGAATCGCGGGAGGTTACCTGCAGACCCTTTGTTTCTTGACCTTTCTCTATGTCACCCTGAGCACGGCCTGGAATATTCTGGGCGGTTACGCGGGCCAGACTTCCTTTGGACATGCCACATTCTATGGATTGGGCGCTTACACCACCGCGATCCTGGTTTTGCGGGGCGTCCCGCCGCTGATGACGATGCCTCTTGCGGGGCTGATTGCCGCGCTGTACGCGCTCTTGTGGGGCTACCCCTGTTTGCGTCTCCGCGGACAATATTTCGCCATTGCCACGATCGGTGTTGGTGAAGCGACGCGGTTACTGATGTTAAACCTCGATGACCTGATCAAGAACAACACCTGGCTGAATGGTTTCCTGCAGGATGGCGTCCTCACCGGGGGCGCCACCGGGTTGATGTTGCCAACGCCGGAAAATATCAGTTCCTATGCGGTCGGATTTTACTACGGCGCCATGGGGCTGATGTTTCTTGCACTCCTGGTCTCCTGGTGGGTGAAGAACAGTAAATTCGGCCTGGGATTGTTTTCCATCAACATGGATATCGACGCTGCGGAGACCGTTGGGGTCAATACGGTCTATTACAAGAACCTGGCCCTGATGCTGAGCGCCTTCATGGTCGGTATCTGCGGCAGTGTCTATGCACAATACGTGTTCTACATCGACCCGCAAACGGTCTTCGGTTTCCCGATGAGCATTGCCATGGTCCTGATGCCGACGATCGGCGGCATCGGCACCCTTGCCGGTCCGATCCTGGGGGCCGTGGTCTATATTGTGGTCCAGGATCGCATCCTCACGGCCAACCTGGAAATCGGAACCTTGAAACTCTCTTTAAGTTCTCTGCATCTGTTGCTCTATGGCGGCCTTCTGGTGCTGATCATCCTTTTCGAGCCCAAGGGAATTGTGGGCCTGCAGCAACGGCTGGTCCGATGGTGGAAAAGGCGCAGTGGCGGAGTCATGGCCAAGAAGACGACATAGCGGAATAAAAACGGTTTAACGAGGTTAATTATGGGAGTCTTGATCCAGGGAGACAATGTCTGCAAAAACTTCGGCGGGCTGGCGGCGGTCAGCAGGGTCAGTTTCCAGGTAAACGAAGGAGAGATCTTCGGACTGATCGGCCCCAACGGCGCCGGCAAGACCACGCTTTTCCGCTGTATCACCGGGGTCTATCCGGCTACGTCGGGGAGGATTTCATTCAACGGAAAAGATATCACCCGTCTGATGCCTCACGAAACCTGTGTTTTGGGCATCACCAATACCCACCAGGTGGTAAAGCCGTTCCCCGACATGACCGTGCTGGACAACGTGCGTGTGGGCGCCTTCTTTGGCCGCGGCTGGGTGCGGCGTGAAGTGAAGGACGCTGCAAAGGAGGCCATGAGGGTCCTTGAATTCACCGGCCTTGCCCACAGGGCATCGTCTCTGGCCAGGAATCTTACCCTGCCGGACCGCAAGCGCCTCGAAGTGGCCAGGGCGCTGGCGACCCGTCCCCAGGTGTTGCTTCTGGATGAGGTCGTCGCCGGTCTCAATCCCACCGAAACGGACATGATGATCGCGCTGATCCGCCAGTTGCGGGATAACGGCATCACCATTGTCATGGTCGAGCATGTCATGCGCGCCGTTTTGGGGGTGAGTGACCGCGTCATGGTTTTGAGTTTCGGCGAGAAAATCGCGGAAGGCACCCCCAAAGAGGTCTACACCAATCCGGAGGTGATCGAGGCCTACCTGGGCAAGAGCTACGCCGCGGGGGGTGCGGCGAACCGGCAAATCAACGCATAGCCTATAGAAAACGTTAAAGGATTGAAACCTTATGCTGGACGTAAAAAATATTGACGTCTATTACGGTGACGCCCAGGCCTTATGGGATGTCTCATTTTCGGTGAACCAGGGGGAAATTGTCACGCTGGTGGGGTCGAACGGGGCAGGCAAAAGCACGACCCTCAAGGCCATCTCCGGCTTGGTTCCCCCTTCTTCCGGCGAGATCCTGCTGGAAGGAACCCGTATTGACCGGGCGCCGGCCCACAGCATCGTCGAAATGGGCATCGCGCAGATCCCGGAAGGCCGGCGATTGTGGCCGGGCTTGAGCGTGCAGGAGAACCTGGAACTCGGCGCCTATATCCCGGCTGCCCGGGCCATACGCGGGGAAACAATGGAATGGGTATTTCAGCTCTTTCCGCTGTTGAGGAAACGCCGATCGCAACTGGCCGGAACGCTCTCCGGTGGGGAACAACAGATGCTGGCCATCGGCCGCGGGCTCCTTTCCCGTCCCAAATTGCTGATCCTGGATGAACCTTCTCTCGGACTGGCCCAGTTGCTGGTGGATGAGGTCTTTGAAACCATTCAGAAGATCAACGGCGAGGGGATGACCATTCTGCTTGTGGAACAAAACGTGAACGTTGCCCTGGCCATCTCCAACCGGGGTTATG
>Ga0163200_1000818_pt1 | contig 12332 bp, 18 predicted proteins | sample PL_2010_200m_FD_113535 | JGI IMG/M metagenome (GOLD analysis project Ga0163200, IMG submission 113535) | Freshwater microbial communities from Powell Lake, British Columbia, Canada to study Microbial Dark Matter (Phase II) - PL_2010_200m | ecosystem: Environmental > Aquatic > Freshwater > Lake ... | reverse complement strand
GCGTCCCGCTTGCAGGAGCACCAGTGCTGCCGGTTCTACGGCTACGGTGCGATGGTATGTCCGGTTGAACACCTCGCAGAAGTGGGCCACGAGCGCCGGAATGTCCTCGGCGTGATCACGCAAGGGCGGAATCGCAATGGGGATTACAGAGAGGCGGAAGTAGAGATCCTCCCGAAATTGCCCCGCCGCGCGCATCTGGGTCAGATCCTTGTTGGTGGCCGCAATGAGCCGCACATCGACCTTCAGCGTGCGCATGGACCCAATCCGCTCGACCTCGCCCTCTTGGAGCACCCGCAAGACTTTCGCCTGGGTCTTGGGACTCATGTCCCCAATCTCGTCGAGGAAGATGGTCCCTTGGTGGGCCTGCTCAAACTTCCCAATCTGTTTGGCGGTCGCCCCGGTAAATGAGCCTTTCTCATGCCCAAAGAGTTCACTCTCGATCAACTCCTCGGGGATCGCGGCGCAGTTCACCATGACGAACCGCGCCCCGTGGCGGAGGCTGCCGCGGTGGATGGCATGGGCGACCAGCTCCTTGCCGACCCCACTTTCACCCTGCAGGAGCACTGTGGCATCGCTGGGCGCGACCCGACGCACAATCTCGCGGATATGGGCCAGCGCTGGACTCTCGCCAATAAGTTGGGTCGTGAGCCCCTTCAGTGAAGCCATACCAGCAGTGCCACTCCCAACAGCACCAGCGCTGTCATCACTGACCCAGTGCGCGGCGTGACGGAGACGCCTACGATCATCCAGCGTATCCGCGCCCAGGGGCTCATCCGAATATGCCCCATCATGTAGTTCCCCAGCAGGTTGATCTGTCCCTGCAGTTTGGCATTTTCGATCGTGAGGGCGTGGGCGACCTCTGTCCGCGCCTTCATCTTCCGCGCCCGCCCTTGGAGTTGCTCAGGGCTCAACCGCTGTTTCAGCGCCTGCAACCGACGATGCTCAGACATCTGACCTCCTTATGTCCACTTTCGGAAATAGGACTGTTCCCACACGGAGACAACCTTAGTGTTCGTATTGCCCCATCGAGGGCTTCCGCCCCCCACGCTCGTTCAGCGCCGCGCGCCAACTATGATCGTCATACACGAGGGTCGTGCCCCCGGGCGTGCGCGGCCCATACACCCGCACACTTGGCCAGGGGGCACGGATGAGTACCAGCCGTTGCTCGTGGGTCAGGGGAACCGGGACTGGCGTGTGGTTAGTCGTGGTCATCGCGATTCTTGTCCTTGTTCGGAGGTCTGAACCCCAGCACCCGCCCGCGCGTATCCGTACCCAGTGTCCACGCGATCTTCTCCATGTCCCAACGGTTGGGAAGGGTCCGATCCTCATACTGCGAGCACGTCTCGACATCCACGGGCACGCGGAACCGCGACCCCAGGAACGCACACCCCGCTATCATCACCCCATTGCGCCGACGAATCACCACGCCCTGGCTACAGGTCACGCAGAGGGTCGAGGGAGGATCGGGAGGCACATATGTCATGGTCCTCTGCCCTGCACAACGCGTGCCGCGCCCCGATCAGTTCTCGGGATCCTCCCCCGCATTCCCACGCCCATAGCCCCGCGCGTAGGGCGCACTGGGGGCGGATACGGCGACAGTCAGTGAGACCCCCAGCCCCCGATCTGCATGCCCATGTTGCCAGCCCCGGCGGTAATCCTTCAGCGACTGTCGCCGCCGCCGTTCCGCCTGCGAGCGCCAGTCGGGCTCCTCGTGGTCATCATCAATCCCTGACCCGCTATTACGCCGATGGGCCTGAGCTACATCATCATCAGACATCGGACGCCTCCAGCTCGGCCAGCAGCGCACGGACCTGTTGATAGAGTCTCGCGCCTACGCCGTCTAGTCCCCAAAGGGGGTTGTCGCTCTGGGCCGCGCGATACTCGTCCCCCATGAACGCGCGGCAGTCCTGTAGCAGACCGACAAGCTGATCATGCGCGTTCACCGCACGGACAATCAAACGAGCGTTGGCCTCGCCCCACTTTTCGTTGTTCCCGTTCCAGCGAATGTCCGCGATGTCGTGCTGGCCACCTCGGATCGCCGGCAATCCGCCTGAGAAGGCATGTTTGATGTATGGATGCTCGACGTGCCACGGCAACGGCGTATGCTTCTCGCTCATGCTGTCTCCTTCCTTTCCCCCAACGCCCCACACGCGACCAGGAAGCGCCCGCGGTTGAAGCGCGGATTGTCGGACTGGCACACGTCGGCAAGGTCATTCACGATCCGCCGCCATGCGTACATCCCTGCACTGAACAGCCCCACGGCGGTCGGTCTATTGTAGGCCAGCGCCGCCGCCAGTTTCACGTAGTCCTTTTTCGTCATGCGGTTCTCTCCTCTACATTTCGAACCCGACGCGTGACCAGCCGATGGGCGTATTGGGGCTCGTTCTCGCGGTACTCCCGGAGTCGCGCCCGTGCCTCATGGCGCGCGTCCTCCGTGGCGACATCCTCCCAACCGCGCCCGTAGTAGCCCTGTACGGTGTACTCTTCGTGCGTGACCCGCGTGTACATCTTGATCTCCTTTACTTGCCGAGTGTGCTCATACAGACCCATGGGATGCGCCATACAGCCGCCCCGAATCGCGCATACAGGCTGTCCAGATCGGTCATACAGGGCACAGCCTAGCCGATGTGGATTGGCTTGTCAAGTGCCCCTGCGCGGTCGCGTCGGTCCCCATGCCAGACTTCGGCTCTGCTGAGCATAGGCTTTCGGAAGCAAAGGATTGACGCAGTCCGTCGGTGTGGAGTTCCCTGGTGCCAGTCGTCGTTGATCGTGCGCTCGTCATCCATGTGCTATCTTAGCACACGCTGTCTCGTTTTGCAACATTGTACCAGACTAGCACACTGAGGGGCGAAGATTAGACGAAAGGCAAGGATCTGCCAGTGGGGGCAAAAAAGAACTTGACAGCGGGTTTCAGGTTGACTACTATACTCCCATCATAACTTCGTTCACCTGTTGCAGGGGAGGACTAGCATGAGGCACCTACATACCACGGCAGTCATAAGTCTGCCAGCACTGTTTCCTGCGTGTTCTGCATGTAGAGAATGCCCGGTCATCAAAACGCGCCAGCGGGCAATCTATGCACGTCCTGCCGGCCAATGGTTTCAGGCATGTAACAGGCATGTTCCGGGAATTGCACTCAAGCGACTTCCGACAGATCATCCATTGGTACAGATGGCCACACGCATCGACGCACACGAAGTGGTAGCACTCTGAATTAGTCAATCGCAGTAGCAGAGGAGGAGGAGTTGTATGCCGTATGAGTTGATCGTTGGCGAGGAGCACTATCCGCATGAGACGAAAGCCCAAGCAGTCGCCCATCGCGCGCAGCTCGGTCGCGGGGAGATCATGTTTGCCGCGACGTCCATCGAAACCCGCAACTGGCAAATGCGGGAGTCCGCGCGCTTCGACACGAGCGCGTACACGCCAGTTCCTTGGAACCAAACCCACTGGGGACGCGACCTATTCTTCCGCCACTATCCGCATCTGTCGCTCAGTCTCAAGGGTAAAATCGCCTACACGCCGGACGATCTCTACGGGTATGAGGACCGGCAGATCCGTTGCACGGCCGGGCGCTACCTCGGCGAATTCGCGCCACACCTAGCCGAAACGCAACGGGCGGCCTTCGCCCTTGCTGTGCGGGGATTCTACAGCGGCGCGTACCAAGTCGCCGACACGCCAGACGATACGGCCCGTGTCTACCTCCACGGTGATGTTGATAGTTTTGACAGTCTAAACTCATGCATGGGGCCGGGCAATTTTCCTGACCTCGCCTCACATCCAGCCCGCGCGTACGGCAACAGCTCACTGGCGGTCGCGTACTTAGGATCTATCGCGGAAGGTGGCCTGGTGCTCGCTCGTACCGTCATTGATCCTGACCGCAGAGAGTATGTCCGCGTCTATGGTGATCCGGTACTCGGATCACTCTTGGAGCGTGACGGGTTTACGCACGTGGACACCCTCTGTGACGATAACTACTTGTCGGTCCAGCTCGACAAACGCCACTCTAGCCCCTTATGCCCCTACATCGATGGCGGCGCGCACGGCGATCGCACGCGGCGCCACGGTGTCGAGATTATCCAATTCAGCGAAGATGGCGAGTACGATCTTCAGCAAACCTGTGGCTACCTCATCGATGAACCCGAACGCACCTGTGACCATTGCGGACAGGCCCTAGATGATGACGACGTCGAGTACTGCGAGTCCTGTCTGAACGATTCCAATACCTGCAGCTTCTGTGATGAACTCTTCTTCAGTGACGGCTACGCAATCGAGAATGGAGACGAAATCAGTTGCGGCTGTATCCGGCCACGGGCGTGCGAGGTGGATGGGTGCGATGGCGAGTACTGGCCCCTCCGAACCTCGACCGAACCGCTCTGTGCCGGGCATACCGATTACGTCTGGTGTAATGACCATAGCGTCTGGTACGATCCTGATGACAACTGCGCGGAATGTCTCGCGGACCGCGAACCCGAAGACTCGGCCGACACCGACACGCCCATCATTGCCACCGACGACACCGAGACGCTGCCGTTGCCCTTGGAGGTGATCTAATGACGCAATCCGCTGACCAACTCACTGCTCGACTACTCACGATGCTCGCGTATCGGCGGCCGGCCGGATCGACGACCGAGGCCGCGTTCTGTCAGCGCTGGTTGAGTCCCCTAGGGGCCACAGAAGACGCTATTGGCAACTGGCATCTGACCATCGGCGCTAGTCGCGTGCTGTGGAGTGCACACCTTGACACCGTGCACTCGTTTGCAGGCAATAGTCGGATACGTTTCGATGGGCGGTATGCCCGCGCGCACAAATCAGTACTAGGCGCCGATGATACGGCCGGATGTTTCCTGCTCTGTGAACTGGCGCGCCGGCACGTGCCCGGCATCTACATCTGGCACGCCGGGGAAGAGATCGGATGCCTCGGTTCGCGCGACATCGTCGATAGCGCACCAGACTGGCTGGACGATCTTGACATGGTCATCGCGCTTGATCGGCGCGGTACGCACGAGATCATCACGCATCAGATGTGCCGCCGAACCTGCTCTGAGGCCTTCGCCGCAGACCTGGCCGCGCAACTCACGAGCGCGGGGCTCCCCTATCGCCCATCGGCGAACGGGCTGTACACGGATTCGGATTCGTATGCCCCGGTCGTCCCCGAGTGTACCAATCTCTCGGTCGGCTATGACCATGAGCACTCCGATCGCGAAGTGCTCGACGTGCCCCATGTGCTCAGACTGTTGGACGCGCTCTCGGTTCTGAACGTATCGGCTCTCTCCGTCGCACGTGATCCACTGGAGGCCGATGATGATGACTGGGGCCTGAGCTGGCGTGTCGATTCGGTGCGACTGCCCTCCGGCCAGCAGTACGACTGGGCGAATTGGCCTGCCGATGACGATGATCCGACACTGGCCGTCGATGTGGCAGCCGTGCAACGACGACGCAAGCGGTCCTGCTGGCTGACTGAGGAAGTGGCCGACGTGCAAGACGCCCTGATGCCGCGCGATTACGGGTCTGTGCAATAGACTGGAGATTACATCATGACCGATCCTCATCCTCTTCCATTTGCTGAGTTTGCCGCGCTCTACTGCGCTCGGCAGAATAGTACGCCCGATCGGCTCCGAGCGATACTCCGAGAGCAGGCCAAGTCCTACGTGCCGGATGGGTGGATGTTATTGGAATGCCATGCATTCGATTCGTCGCGGTTCGGTAGCCTGACCATCCTGCCCTACGGCCCGCGGAATACGTACACGGAGGTTCCCGCGCATCCTATCAGTCCGCGCGGTCTGGCATCCGATATGTCCGTCGTCATTGCTCTGCTCGCACACAGCGCCTTTGCACTCTCGGAGGACGCCCATGCCGCCTGGTGATGATCGTCTGTCGCTCGCGGTTGATGTCGCCCTGAGTCTCACTGAACGGCGTACTTGGCCGAACGTGCACGCCGAGCTACCGCACATTCTCGCCATGTTGCAGAAAGGAGCGTTTATCGTCCCACATCCGACCACTGACAGACCCACAGTATCCGCTCGTTAGCCCACCTGCCACCGAGCCCTGTCGCGCTGATGGGGCTCGGTCCCGCCCTTTCCGACCAATTCCGACCTGCTAGGACGCCCCAGGACGCGACTTCTCGGCACAAGCCATAGCCTAGTACCCCCCTGCGCAGCCCCGCTCATCGCCTGCTTTCCCCACTTGGCATGATCCTTGCTAACTAATCTCTGGCATACCAGCGTCCACACTCTGTAGGCGCTAACTTCCACACCTGCTACCTCTTAGCCGTCTCGTTCCCTCATGCCCATCGACCCGCAAGCCAAGCTCCTCCGCAATGCGCGCCAGCTTGAAGCCCGCAAGCCTGGTGACAAAGCCCAGCGCCGGCAGCAAGCGGCACGGCACAAGCGGAAGCATGGGAAATTGTCAGAACGCGACCATCACATCATCAGTGAGCTGGTTCAGACTCAGCCTCATGAACTCAGCCTCGAACAGATCGCGAGTACTGCGACACTGCTGCGTCGCTCGCCCGATCAAGTCGCTCATGCGATTGTCGAGGCACGAGAGCGATTGCAAATGAACGCCGGGCGCTATGTCGAGATCCATCGTGAGGTTGCTGAGGCTGCACTGAAAGATGGGAGTGACAAGGCACTGGATGTGGCGCGGAAAGCATCTGAATATGCTATCCAGCATCTCAGTGCACGCGATGGTAAAGGTAAGTTAGAGCGCATCGTTGAGGCCGAGCAACAGATGAGTGATGCTCCGCGCGTGCAGATTGGGATTGCGCTCGGGGGCATTGTCCCACGCCAGAGCGCGCCAGACGAGTAGCATCATTACGTCGTGTTACGTAACGCGTTACGCAATTCTCCGTAGCCCATTACGTGACTCTCCGTAATAAATAGGCTTTCCCTAGCCTAATACACCAGACGACCTATACGCAAACATAGCGATATCGCGATATATGAACATCGGCATAGATGCATATACAAGTATGTGCATACGCATATCTCGCGTGCGCCAGTTCCGGCGGGACTTGTGTTTCCGGGAGCAGGTCTGATGGGGGGGTAGGGGGGGACCCAACCCATTGTGACCGCTCGACGTAAAACCCTGGCGCACGCACTCAAAACTCGGCGGGGATTCGTCATACAAGGAGAACCAATGCCAGACACGCAGACACGGGGGGAAGACGCCAAAGCGCACGAGGTCGTCATTCGCGCGCCGGGCTATCCAGACGCCACATGGTCAGGATTCAAGTCCGTGGAGACGGGGGGAGAGATCGTCCCATCGGCGGTTATGGGCTATCTTGCATTTGATGTGCGCGGGAAGCCCCACCGAATCCCCTGCGTTTTATCCGCCGAAGATGCCCAAGATGCGGAACTCGTGATACGAACCCTGTGGAATGGGATGAATGTGGCAAAAACAATGGTCGAGCAAGGGGAGGATCGGTGATGGAAGGCTGGATCTGTCCACGGTGTCGGCGTGTGTATGGGCCGTTCGTGAAGATGTGTGAGTACTGTAAGCCAGAGATTTCCACGAAGGACACTATAGGCGTGGAAGATTTCATCGGGCGGTTGTCTTGGCTTGGGGCGATCGATGCGAGGGCACCCAGAACCCAAGTGCCTCAATCCTGGGGCGGAGAGTCCTGTCCGGGCTGTGGGGGGCCGCGCTGGGCGGGGCCGCAGTCGGGCTGCCCGCAAGGGTGGCACTATGGCACGACGTGTGGATAGCACGACAGGAGACCCCATCGTGCCCGGGCTGGTGAAGCGAAGCCCAAGCGGAGCGGAACCAGCCTTCACGGGAGGCTGGTGGGGATGCGTCCCCTGCCCAGTTCAGCGCGAGGGCACAAGACCCCCGTGTGCCCTCGCTGTACTGGATGTACTAGTAGTACAGGGGGTGGTGTGGGGTGGTGCAGAGAATATACCCTTATAGGGGGTTGCACCACCGTACTCAAACAGGCGAAAACATCCCATGTTTACAAGGGATTTCGCCGGTGCAGCAGATTTGGCGAAAATTCCCATCTATGGCGGTTCTCGGTTGGGCAGAGGCTCAAATCATTGGGCTTTTCACGCACTTTCGCCTAAATAGGGGGTGGTGTAGGGGGAATACCAGACACTTTCGCTTTGGGCATAAATGACCATGAATTGCACGGGTTTTCGTGACTTTCGCCTAAACATGCGGGTGGTGTCCAAGGATTTCACGCACTTTCGCCTATGACCGCTAGACCGCCCTACTTCAACCCCGATGGCAAGACGGTTTCGGATGCTTGGACTGCCAAATATGGGTTCGTGGTGTACACGGACACGGGCGAGATCGCGCGCTTCCCCGCGTTGAAGCCCAATTCCCGCGCGACTTACGTGCCCACGCCCAAGGGGTTGGAGTTCCACGAGTCCGTCGCCCCCAACTGCATCATCGAGGGATCGCGCGGTACGGGCAAATCCAGCATCATCCGCATGGACGCGCACATGCGCGCCATGTCCTGCCCCAACTACACCTATCTGATCATCCGGCGCGTAATGCCTGAATTGAAAAGATCCCATCTACGCTGGATTGGGCAGGAGATGCGTCTACTCAAGGGGCACTGGCACAAGACCGATCACATCGCGACCTACCACAACGGCTCCCAAGGCTTCTTTTCACAGTGTGAAAATGAAGATGATATGCTCAAGCTGCTATCATCGCAGTACGATGCCATCTACTTTGACGAGATCACAACATTCACCTGGGAGATGATCACCAAGATCGGATCCTGCACCCGTGTGGAGGAGGGATCTGACAAGCTGGCGATTGTGAGGGGCGGCACGAACCCCATCGGCGTGGGGGCCATGGAAGTGCGCAGCCACTACATCGCGAAAGATGTGCTACTGGAGCTGGAGCCTGACTACGACCCCACCGAGTACCAATCCATCCACACGACCCTGGACGATAATCCGCACGTTGACCGCGAGCAGTACATCCGGCGGCTGTCGGGACTGCCGGCGCATATCAAGCGCGCGTGGCTCTACGGCGAGTGGATTATCGAGGGCGCGTACTTCCACGACTTCTGGCCCAGCAAGGGCGAACAGGTGTGGCATGTGGCGGACGAATACCCAATCGTCAAGCCGCGTCAAGGGATGGCCGACTACGCGTATCGGCTGCCGTGGATTCAGGTCTATCGGGCGCTGGACTGGGGCTTCTCGCCCGACCCCGCTGTCTGTCTCTGGATCGCGTCACTGCCCAACGGGCGGGCATTCGTCCTGAAGGAACAGACGTGGTACAGCACCACGGCACGCCAGGTCGCGCGGGACATCGTGGAAGCGTCCAAGGATCTGCACACCGTGGACACCTACTGCGACCCCACCATGTTCTTCAATGAGGCCGCGACCGAGCACACGAGCATTGGGGACATTTTCGAGGCGAATGGTATCCCGCTCTCGCCATCGGTGAATGATCGTACGGCGGCCGGCTTTGCCATCCATGAGTACTTGAGCACCGTACTCGAGGATGGGTTGCCCAAACTACAAATCTATGGGCCGGGGTGTCCCATGCTGACTCGAACACTTCCGGAAATGCGCGTCCACAAGACCGACCCACGTAAGATCGCCAACGGCAATGACCACTGGGTCATCGCGCTGGCCTATTTCTGCATGGGCACGGTCGGGGTCAGCCGGGAAACGCTCGTCAACCCCAAGCCGCGGTGGATGCGGCCCAATCCACGGACACACGGGCGGGGATTGGTGATGGGATCGGAGTCGGTTCGGCGGGTATCATGACAGATTACGCAGGACTCTGCGTAATTTTACGCTGAAAGGAGCGTAATTCGTATGGCGGACATGACAAAGGTCATTACGAGTGCCATTCGTGAGGCCACGGGGCCGGATCCTGACATCGAGACCCCCGATGGGGGGGTTGAACCCTCGGACGAGGGCGAAACGGAGACCCCAGAGACGGAATCTGAGGGCACGGAGGGGACAGAAGGCGCTAGTGAGGGCGAAGGGGAGGCGAAAGTCGGCACAGAAGGCGCTGAGGGCGATGATCAGACTGCCGGGGGTGCCAAGGGTGCCCAAGACGGAGAAAAGGGCGCCCAAGGCACGCTGAAGGCCGAGGATGAGGCCTTCCTGAAGGAGCATGGACTGCAGGTGCCTATTGCGGGGCAGAAGATCAACCGAATCCCCTACCCGCGCGTGGTCAAGATCGTGGAGAATGCCCAGCGCAAGCTGGCAGAGGCCGTGCTAGGGGGTCCGGTGCCGACCGGCAAGCCCCTGATCGAGGCCGTCAAGGCCCATGTCGCGCGCTTGCCGGAACTGGAGACCAAGGTCAAGCAATACGAGGGCGAACTGGAGAACGTGGCCCGCGCCGAGCAGATCATGGTGCAGGATCCCAAGCGGTTCCTGCTCATCCTGCCTACGATCAACCCGGAGTACGCGGAATTGCTGAAAGGCACGGGAGGCGTTCCGGCAGCGGCCCCTGTTCCCAATGCCGAAATGCCGGACCCAGACTACGATCTGGGCAATGGCCAGAAAACCTACTCCCCCGATGGGATCAAGAAACTCATGGGATGGGTCGCGGGGCAGGCTCGCCAGCAAGTGCTCAGCGAAGTCGATCAGCGGTTCAAGCCGGTGATGACCGAGTTCGAGAGCCAGCAGCGAGTGAGGGAGGCGCTGCCGAGGGTGCAGGCGAAGGTGGATCATGCCCGCGCGCACTGGCCGGGGTTCAAGGAGAACGAACCCGCCATCCTGGCCGTTCTCCAAGCCGACCAGAAGATCAGTTTCGAGGACGCCTATGCCAAGGTCGTCAATGACACGCACACGGCGGCGCTGGAGGCGGGCAAGACCAACCGGGAGACCATGCGCCAGGAACTCATCAAGGAACTGAAGGCCAAACCCATGGGCACGGCCGCCACGGGCACCACGAAAGCCCCAGTCAAGACAGGCGAACCCGTGGTGCCGGGCGAGAGCGCCACCGCGACAGTCATCCGCCGATCCATCCGCGAGGCCGGACTGAAAGGCTGATGGCTGACTTGGCATGGGTTTTGCTTGTCCCATAGGTAGCACACCTCCATTCGCGGGGGCACGCAGGTTCATTGAGCTTTCCCCTCCTGACCTGCCGTGCCCTCGTCGGTCCCTTGGCTGCTGGCGGGCAAACAGCCATCCTTCCTACGCTCCAGGCGTAACCTGGCACTCAACCTCCCATTCCGCTCCTGCCGGTAATCGCAGGGTCCGCGACACGGCGCGTGAACCCGCACTCGATGCGATAACTCTGTCTTGCGTTCGCGCGAGACTCACCACAGGAGTTCCTTCTCATGGCATTGACCATCGGCCAGATCGCGGCGGTCGCGTATCCCGCGGTCCTCAACGAACAGCGCAAGCCCGAGGATCAGTTCTCGGAGAACGCCCTGCTGAGCGAGATGCAGCGGCAGGGGATGATCAAGTCCCGGGCGTTTGGCGAAACCCTCCAGCTCACGCTGGACTATCGGCGCAATCCCGGCGGCAAGTTCCTCACGACCGATGTCGATGAGATGTCGCTGGCCAAGACGGAAGTCATTACGGCGGCGGAGTACGCGATTGGCGAACTCGGCGTGCCGGTGATGTGGACGAAGAAGGATGAAGTCCAGACGCCGAGCGAGAACCAGAAGGTCGCTTTCGTGGACTCGTTGCTGACCAACGCGATCAGCACCCACGACGACCTGATCGAGGAAGCCCTGCTCGCGGCCACCTCGACCGAGGGCGTCCACAGCGCACTCGTGCTGATCCCCGAGAACGGGGCGGGCACGGTCGGCGGGATCGACGCCTCCACGGAGACGTGGTGGGCCAACGCCGCGGACACCTACCTCGCGGACGGCTCGGACATCGAAGCGGTCCTCACCGAGGTCTGGAATACGGCGTCCAAGGGTTCGGGGTCGAAGCTCTCGCCCACGCTGCTCTTCTCGGGCAGTGACGCGCACGCGCTCTTTGAGTCCACCCAGGTGCCGTACATGCGGTACGACTCCCAGGACATCAAGGCCGGCGCGAAGTCTCTCATGTTCAAGACCGCCAAGTACATCTTCTCGCACTTCGGGGACGATCATGTGTTCATGGTGAATCCCAAGACGTTCTCGCTCTATGCCAGCAAGCAGTACTTCCGGGACAAGGGCGAGCAGCGGGAGATGGAGAAGATCAACGGGTTCAGTTTCAAACTCTACTCGGCCCTCCAGCTCGCGACGAGCAACAAGTCCCGGCTGGCCGTGGCGTACGAGGCGTAAATACCGGCCACTTTTCATGAGGAGTTGACGATGGCAATGCTGGTTGGACAGGGAGTGGTCGGCGCACCGGGTGATGTGCACGCAACGCAGCGGAATCCGCTGGGCCTGAGAGCCCACGACGAGGACGGTTGTGAGT
>Ga0163200_1000817_pt1 | contig 12334 bp, 10 predicted proteins | sample PL_2010_200m_FD_113535 | JGI IMG/M metagenome (GOLD analysis project Ga0163200, IMG submission 113535) | Freshwater microbial communities from Powell Lake, British Columbia, Canada to study Microbial Dark Matter (Phase II) - PL_2010_200m | ecosystem: Environmental > Aquatic > Freshwater > Lake ... | reverse complement strand
TCCAGGCACCGCGCTCGCGCCTCGGCGATGCGGTGGTGTTGCTGACCCACAGCCATCGCTTCGCCGGCGATAGCGGCATTGGCGAACTGGCCCGGCGAATCAATGCCGGCGATGCGCCCGGCACCCTGGCGCTGCTGCGCGAGGGCGCTGCCGAACTGCTGTGGAACGCCGAGCCCTCGGCGGCGGCGCTGGTCGAGCGGCTGGAGCAGGGCTATGCGGCCTACCTGCAGGCCGCGCGGCAGGGTGATCCGGCGGCGGCTTTCGCGGCGTTCAATGGCTTTCGTGCGCTGACTGCGCAGCGCGAGGGCGCGTTCGGCGTGGCCGGCCTCAACGAGGCCCTGGAGGCGCGCTTCAAGCGTCGCCTCGGGGTGGCGAGCCGCGAACGCTGGTATCCCGGGCGCGCGATCATGGTGCGACAGAACGATTACGCGTTGGGCCTGTTCAATGGTGACATCGGCCTGTGCCTGCCGAGCGGCGACGGGCTGCGTGTGTTCTTCGAGGGTGAGCAGGGCTTCCGCGGCTTTGCCCCGGCCCGCCTGCCGAGCCACGACAGTGCCTTCGCGATGACCGTGCACAAGAGTCAGGGCTCGGAGTTCAGCGAAGTGCTGCTGGCCCTGCCCGAGCAGCCGAGCCCGCTGCTGACCCGTGCCCTGCTGTACACCGGCATCACCCGGGCGCGCCAGCGGGTCGAGCTGTGGGCGCTGCCGGCGCGGCTGGCCGAGGCGGTCAACGCGCGGGCCGAGCGTGCGTCCGGCCTGGCCGAGCGGCTGGCCGCTGCGGAGCCGACGACGCCGGCTGTCGCAGCGCCAGCCGATGGCGACCAGCTCAGCCTGTTCTGAGCGCAACTGAGCTGCAGCCCACGGCTGCTGCGGGCTGCAGCCGGTTTTGCGGCGCTCGATGCGCCGTTTCGTGAAACGGTTGTGCGTTTGCACCAGGGCTTTCTGCTCCGATGCGCGTCTGTCTGACGCGAGCGGAAGCGGGCCTATGCAAAAGCTGTTTTACCTTCTCTGGGCGCTGTGCAGCCTTGGCCTCGGCGGCCTGGCCGTGACCAATCTGTGGTTACGCCCCGGCGCGCCGTCGCTGTTCGCCCTGGCGCTGGTGATCTATTACGCGTTCTGCTTCTTCGGGCTGATCCGCGCGGCCTTTCTGCCTTGGGGCCTGCTCGGCCGGCATCGACGCAGCGGTTACTGGTTATGCCTGTTGCTGCTGCCGCTGGCCCTGGTACCGCTGCTGGTTGCCTATCGCGTCTGGCAGGCAGAGGGCTACCTGGCGGTCGACCCGCTGCACCGTGCCGCCTGGCTGCATCCACTGCTCGGCTGGCTGCAGGGCGCGCTGGGCTATCTCGGCCCGCTGCTGCTGCTCGGCAGCCTCGGGTTGGGCATGGCCGCGGTGCTGTTGCGCGCCCTGCGCGGCCAGGTGGCGCGCTGATCAGCCTTCGAGCAGCAGCAGAATCAGCGGCAGGCTGGCGGCGGCGAGCAGCGTCTGCAGGGTGATGATGCCCGCCATCAGGTGACTGTCCCCGTCCAGCTGGCGGGTCAGGACGTAGGCGGTAGGGGCGGTGGGTAGCGCGAAGAACAGCACTAGGATGGTGGTCTCCATCGCCGGCAGGCCGGTCAGCCTCGCCACGCCGTAGGCCATTGCCGGCACCAGCAGCAGGCGCACCGCGCTGTTCCAGCCGAGCGCCGGGACTTCCCCGCCGAGTTCCTGGGGTTTCAGCGCCGCGCCCACGCAGAGCAGGCCGAGAGGCAGACTGGCCGCGGCGAGCAGGCCCAGCAGGCGGTCGCTGCCGCCGGGCAGGCCAAGGCCCGAGAGGTTGACCAGCGCGCCGGCAAGGCAGGCCAGGATCAGCGGGTTCTTCAGGATCGGCAGCAGCAGGCTGCGCGCACTGACACCGCGTTCCGCGGTCAGCGACCAGACTGACATCACGTTCACTGTCGGCACCATCAGCGCCAGCATCAGCGCCGCCAGGGCCAGGCCCTGCTCGCCGAACAGGCTGCCGACCGCGGCCAGCCCCAGGTAGGTGTTGAAGCGCAGTGTGCCCTGCGTCAGCGCGCCGAAGCGGCTGGCTGGCCAGCCGCGCACGCGTTTGCAGACCAACAGCGCGACCCAGCCGCAGCCGAGCGCCAGCAGCACGGCACCGGCCAGATCGGGCAGGGCGGGGTTGTCGAGCGGCGCGCGGGCCAGGCTGCTGAACAGCAGGGCCGGGAAGAGGATGAAGTAGTTGAGTCGCTCGGCGCCGGGCCAGAAGGCTTCGCTCGGGAAGCCGCGCAGGCGCAGCGCATAGCCGGCGACGATGAGGGCGAACAGCGGCCACAGGGCCAGCAGCAGGTCGGTCACGGATACATCCATTCTTGTAGGTCAGGGCAATCTAGGGCTGACGCAACGCCGGCCGCAAGTCCTGTGTCGTATCAGACAAGCTCTGATGAGCGGTGCGGCGGCCACAGCGCGACCAACCGGTCGGCGGGCGCCTGCGCGCAAGGCGGAGTTTTCCCTTTCAACGTAATGGCCAGGTGATATCATTCTTGGCGCCAGAAAACCGGGGTTCCCGATGCGCAAGCCCGCTCATCCCTATGTCGAAGACTTCCGCGACACGCCGTATGGGCGGCAGTTGCATGAAGGCTTCCGCCTGTTGCGCTTCCGCGCGCCGCTGGAGGGGGATTTCCGTGGCTATCTGGACCGTCATGCGCGGCTCTCGCAGCAGCTGGCGGCGCTGTTGCTGATTCTCGTGGTGAGCAGCTACCTGTACGTCGAATGGCGCTATCTGCCGATCGGCAAAAGCGGCTGGATCGGCGAACTCACGTTGCTGCGTCTGCTGCAGCTGGTGCCCGGGGTGGTGGTGCTGGCGCTGTCCTTCTTCAACCGCTGGGTGCGCGCGCAGGCCGACCGGCTGTTCCCGCTGTTGCTGGTGCTGATCGGCGCCATCGCCTCGCGCATCGATATCCAGTACGAGCGCATCGGTCTGGACATCGCCTTTCGCTATGGCGCCGGCCTGCTGATCATCGCCTCGTTCTTCTTTCTCGGCATTACCTTCTGGCGCGCCCTGCTCTGCGCCACGGCGATGATCGTGATCGACGTGCTGCTCGCGCTGTTGCTGCTGGCACCCGAGCAACTGCCCGAGCACTGGCTTGCGGTCAGCTACTACGGCGTGCTGTTGATCATCGGGGCGGTCAGCCGCTATGCCCACGAATACTCGCAGCGCGAGCAGTTTCTGGTGCGCAAGCTGCTTGGCTGGGTCGCCGAGCACGATGCCCTGAGCGGGCTGGCCAACCGCCGTAGCCACGACGCGACGCTGGCGCGTCTGGCCGGGCAGGCGCATCGCGAGCGGACGCCGCTGGCGATGCTGTTGCTGGATATCGATGACTTCAAGCCCTACAACGATCGGCTCGGCCACCCGGCCGGCGATGCGCTGATCCGGATCTGCGGCGAGCTGTTGCAGAGCTTCGCGCGCCGGCCGCTCGATCATGTGGCGCGGGTCGGCGGCGAGGAGTTCGCGGTCCTGCTGTACGACTGCGACGCCGACTCCGCCCGGCGCATCGCCGAGCAGATCCTCGCGGCGTTCGCCGCACGCAACATCGCGCATCCCCAGTCGGCGAGCGGTCGGGTGGGGGTGAGCATCGGGCTGGCCATGCTGCAGCCCGAGCAGACCGCCGAACAGCTCTACCACGACGCCGATGCTGCGCTATACCGGGCCAAGCAGGCGGGCAAGAACCGCATCGACGTCGCGGTTGCGCCGGCCGCCGGCTGAGTTCAGCTGCGCCGCGGCGGGACCGGGCGGGTACGGCCGCTGCCGTCGATGGCGACGAAGACGAATACCGCCTCGGTGACCTTGCGCCATTCGCTGGACAGCGGGTCGTCGCTCCAGACCTCCACCAGCATGCGGATCGAGCTGCGGCCGACTTCGAGTGTCTGGGTATAGAAGGAGAGCTGAGCGCCGACCGCGACCGGGACCATGAATGCCATGCGGTCGATGGATACCGTGGCTACCCGGCCGCCGGCTACGCGGCTGGCCATCGCCGTGCCGGCCAGGTCCATCTGCGAGACCAGCCAGCCACCATAGATGTCGCCGAACCCGTTGGTTTCGCGGGGCAGCGCGGTCAGCTGCAGGGCCAGGTCGCCCTGGGGGATCGGATCTTCCTGTTCGTAATCTTTCATCGTGAAGACTCGCGGCGCGGTTGTTCTTGTGGCGCAGACCCGTCTGGGTCGGGCGAGTATACCGACTGCCTGCGTACCGGGGCGACCGATCTGGATCAAGTCGTTTCGCCGTCACCAGATTGTCACATTCGGTTCATAGAGTGTTCATACGGCCTGCCGATACTGGCCACCGTTCCAACACACACGAACACAACCCTGCTAGGAGCATGGTATGAAACTGAATCGTTTGATGGCGGCCCTGACCTTCGTCGCGGCTGGAGTGGGCGCGGCCAGTGCGGTCGCAGCGGTCGATCCGGCCCTGCCAAGCTACGAGAAGACTTCCGGCGTTTCCGGCAACCTGTCGAGTGTCGGTTCCGACTCGCTGGCCAACCTGATGACCCTGTGGGCCGAAGAATTCAAGCGTCAGTACCCGAACGTCAACGTACAGATCCAGGCTGCCGGCTCCTCCACCGCACCGCCGGCGCTGACCGAGGGCACCTCCAACCTGGGCCCGATGAGCCGCCCGATGAAGGACAACGAGATCCAGGCCTTCGAGGAGAAATACGGTTACAAGCCGACCGCCGTACCGGTGGCCATCGACGCCCTGGCCGTGTTCGTGCACAAGGACAACCCGATCAAGAGCCTGGACATCGAGCAGGTCGATGCCATCTTCTCCAGCACCCGCCTGTGCGGTGGCGAGAAGGACATCAAGACCTGGGGCGACCTGGGCCTGACCGGCGAGTGGGCGGCCAAGCCGATCCAGCTGTTCGGTCGTAACTCGGTATCGGGCACCTACGGCTACTTCAAGGAAGAAGCCCTGTGCAAGGGTGACTACAAGCCGAACGTCAACGAGCAGCCGGGTTCGGCCTCGGTGGTGCAGTCGGTGTCCAGCACCCTCAACGCCATCGGCTACTCGGGCATCGGCTACAAGACTTCCAGCGTTCGCGCCGTACCGCTGTCCAAGGGTGGCGAGGCCTTCGAGGCCAACGAAGAGAACGCGCTGGCCGGCAAGTTCCCCCTGGCTCGCTTCTTCTACGTCTATGTGAACAAGGCGCCGAACAAGCCGCTGAGCCCGATCGACGCCGAGTTCCTCAAGCTGGTGCTGTCCAAGCAGGGTCAGGAAGTCGTGGTCAAGGACGGCTACATCCCGCTGCCGAAAAAGGTCATCGACAAGACCAAGCAGGACCTGGGCCTGTAACGACGGCCGGTCGGCGGCGCCTGGCGCCGCCACCGTCCCCGGAACCCGCCGCGCCTTCCGTGCCGGCGGGTTTCGCACGTCTTGCCCTTGTAACTTTTCTGTCACAGACCGGCAGTACAGTGTGCGGGCTGTGAAACCCGGCACCCGGCCGGAGCAGGATTCCTGGCATGAACGACATAGAGCCCATGACCGCTAATTCCGATGTGCAACGGCTGGATTTCAACACCCCGGCCCTGCAGCGCAAACGCCGCATTCGCGCGCTCAAAGACCACCTGGCGCGCTGGTACGTGTCCATCGGCGGTCTGGCCGTGCTGGGGGCGATCACGCTGATCTTCTTCTATCTCGCCCAGGTCGTCGTGCCGATGTTCCAGGGCGCCGAGGTCGAGGCGCGCGAGACGCACACGCCGGCCTGGCTGGCCGAGGCGGGCGAACCGCTGCTGCTGGCGATCGAGGAACAGAATCAGGTGGCCATGCATCTGGGCGCCGACGGCCAGGCACGCTTCTTCGCGCTCAAGAGTGGCGAGCTGCTCAAGCAGGTTACCGTGCCGCTGGCCGAAGGCGTTCGTATCGCCTCCATCGGTCAGGACGTGCCTGGCAGCCGGCGTCTGGTGCTGGGCCTGGATAACGGTCAGGTCCTGGTGGTCGAGCAGAGCTACAAGGTCAGCTACCCGAACAACCAGAAGACCATCACGCCCGCGCTGCTGTATCCCTACGGCGAGACGCCGCTGACGCTGGACGAGCAGGGCCGGCCGATCGCCCACCCGGCAGTCAGCCGTAACGGCGACACCCTGCTGGTCGCCGGCGCGACCGATACCGAGCTGCACGCGCTGCGCATCTCCTCCACGGAAAACCTGCTGACCGGCGAGACCAGCATCGAACAGCAGCGGCTCGACCTGCCGCAACTCGCCGAGCCGATCCGTGCGCTGCAAATCGACCCGCGCCACCTGTGGCTCTACGCATTCAGCGGCAAGGCCAGTGCCGACGTGTTCGACCTGCGTCGCAAGCAGCTCAACGGTCGCTACAAGCTGGCGGCCGACGGCAGCGAGGTGACCACGGTCAGCCCGTTGCTCGGCGGCATCTCGCTGATGGTCGGCGACTCCAAGGGTGGCATCGGCCAGTGGTTCATGGTTCGAGGCGCGGACGGCCAGGCCGAACTCAAGCACGTTCGCCAGTTCAGCCTCGGTGACGCGCCGATCACCCAGATCATTCCGGAAGAGCGACGCAAGGGCTTCCTCGCGCTGGATGCCAAGGGGCAGCTGGGCATCTTCCACAGCACCGCGCACCGCACGCTGCTGGTCGAGAAAGTGGCCGACGGCCAGGCCACGGCCGCGCTGTCGCCACGGGCGACCCGCGTGCTGGTACAGAGCGCCGCCGGCCTGCAACGTTTCGTGATCGACAACCCGCACCCGGAGATCTCCTGGAGCGCGCTGTGGAGCAAGGTCTGGTACGAGAGCTATCCGAAGCCTGACTACGTCTGGCAGTCGACCTCGGCGAACATCGACTTCGAGCCCAAACTGAGCCTCGCGCCGCTCGCCTTCGGCACGCTCAAGGCGGCCTTCTACGCGATGCTGCTGGCCGCGCCGCTGGCGATCTGTGCCGCGTTCTACACCGCCTACTTCATGGCGCCGCGCCTGCGCCGCAAGGTCAAGCCGGTGATCGAGCTGATGGAAGCGCTGCCGACGGTGATCCTCGGTTTCTTCGCCGGCCTGTTTCTCGCACCGTTCCTGGAGAACCATCTGCCGGGCATCTTCAGCCTGCTGCTGCTGATGCCGCTGGGCATCCTCTTCGCCGCCTGGACCTGGAGCAAGCTGCCCGACAGCATCCGGCTGAACGTGCCGGACGGCTGGGAGGCGCTGCTGCTGATCCCGGTGATCCTGCTGGTCGGTGCCGGTTCGCTGGCCATGAGCGGCCACCTGGAAAACTGGTTCTTCGGCGGCGACATGCGCCTGTGGCTGTCCAACGACCTGGGGATTCCGTTCGACCAGCGCAACGCCCTGGTGATCGGCCTGGCGATGGGCTTCGCGGTGATCCCGAACATCTACTCGATCGCCGAGGACGCCGTGTTCAGCGTGCCCAAGAGCCTCACCCTCGGTTCGCTCGCGCTGGGCGCCACGCCCTGGCAGACGCTGACCCGCGTGGTGCTGCTGACCGCCAGCCCCGGGATCTTCTCGGCGTTGATGATCGGCATGGGCCGTGCGGTCGGCGAGACCATGATCGTGCTGATGGCCACCGGCAACACGCCGATCATGGAGGCCAATATCTTTGAAGGCATGCGTACCCTGGCGGCCAACGTGGCCGTGGAAATGCCCGAGTCGGAAGTGGGCAGCACGCACTACCGCGTGCTGTTCCTGGCCGCGCTGGTGTTGCTCAGCTTCACCTTCGTGATGAACACCGCCGCCGAGCTGATTCGTACCCGGTTGCGCAAGAAATATGCGTCGCTCTGAGAACTGAAGGTAGACGAACGTGAAACAGCAGAACCTCAAGACCTGGTTCAAGAGCGGCACGCCGTGGGTCTGGATGAACGCCGGCGCGGTGGCCATCGCCATTCTGATGACGCTGGGCCTGCTCTCGGTGATCGCGGTGCGTGGCCTGGCGCACTTCTGGCCGGCCGACGTCATCGTCGCCGACTATCAGGTGCCCGGCAGTCCGGCGCGGGTAGTCGCCGGCGAGGTGGTCGAAGCCGAAGAAGTGCCGCGTGCACGCCTGGCCGCCAGCGGCCTGCCGGTGGACGTCGAAGGCGGTGAGTTCATGACCCGCGAGCTGCTCAAGGTGGGCAACCGCGAGGTCTACGGTGCCGACTTCACCTGGGTGGTCGGCGAGTGGCTGAGCGAGATGCGCCGGCCGGCCGAGTTGATGGCGGTCGAGCGGCGTGAGTGGGGCAATTTCTACGGCTATCTGGTCAACGTCAAGGAGCAGGGCCAGGTGGTCGCCGAGGGTGCCGATGCCTGGACCGAACTGCAGCAGCGCATCGCCCGTGTCGACGAGCTGCACGCGCAGATCGCCGAGCTGGAAAAGGTCGATATCGGCCGCATCAACCATGGCCTCGAGCGCCTGCGCCTGAGAACCCGCCAGCTCGAGCTGGGCGGTCGGCTGGATGCGACGGCCCAGGCCGACCTGGACGCCGAGCGGGCCGAGTGGGACGCCCAGTACAAGGCGCTGGAGAGCGAACTGGTGGCGCTGAACCAGCAGTTCAGCCGCGACAGCATGACGGTGCGCACCGCCGACGGCCGCGAGATGGAAATCAACCTCGGCAAGGTGGTACGGGCCTACCAGCCCAACGACATGTCGATTGCCGACAAGCTCGGCTTCTACTTCGCCAAGCTGTGGGAGTTCGTCAGCGACGAACCGCGCGAGGCCAACACCGAGGGCGGTATCTTCCCGGCGATCTTCGGCACCGTGCTGATGACCATCATCATGGCGGTGATCGTCACCCCGTTCGGTGTGATCGCGGCGGTCTACCTGCGCGAATACGCCAAGCAGGGGCTGCTCACCCGCATCATTCGCATCGCAGTGAACAACCTCGCCGGCGTACCCTCGATCGTCTACGGGGTGTTCGGCCTGGGCTTCTTCGTCTACGTCCTCGGCGGCTCGATCGACCGCCTGTTCTACCCCGAGGCGGCGCCGGCGCCGGTGTTCGGCACCCCGGGGCTGATGTGGGCCTCGCTGACCCTGGCGATCCTCACGCTGCCGGTGGTGATCGTGGCCACCGAGGAAGGCCTGGCGCGTATCCCGCGGATGATCCGCGAAGGCTCGCTGGCGCTCGGTGCGACCAAGTCCGAGACGTTGTGGAAGGTGGTGCTGCCAATGGCCAGCCCGGCGATGATGACCGGCCTGATTCTCGCCGTGGCGCGCGCTGCCGGTGAGGTCGCCCCGCTGATGCTGGTCGGCGTGGTCAAGCTGGCGCCGACCCTGCCGCTCAACGGCAACTACCCCTATCTGCACCTGGACCAGAAGATCATGCACCTGGGCTTCCACATCTACGACGTCGGCTTCCAGAGCCCCAACGTCGAGGCGGCGCGCCCGCTGGTCTACGCCACGGCGCTGCTGCTGGTGCTGGTCATCGCGATTCTCAACTTCAGCGCGGTGGTCATCCGTAACCATCTGCGCGAGAAGTACAAGGCGCTGGATCATTAATCGAGGGCGCAAGCCGCGGGCGCCGGCCCGGGCTTGCCATTCAAGCTTGCAGCTTGCCGCTGCGAACGGAGTGAGCACATGCAAACCAACACCCATTCCATCGACATCGCCGCCCTCGGACGCGACAAACGCAGCCTGAGCCTGGCTGACGAGCCGGTGGCCATCGAAGTGCCGGACCTGAGCCTGTACTACGGCGAGAAGCAGGCGCTGTTCAACGTCAGCATGAACATCCCGCGCCAGCGTGTGACCGCCTTCATCGGGCCGTCGGGCTGCGGCAAGTCGACCCTGCTGCGCTGCTTCAACCGCATGAACGACCTGGTCGATGGCTGCCGCATCGAAGGCGCGATCAACCTCGACGGCACCAACATCTACCGCAAGGGCGAAGACGTCGCCGACCTGCGCCGTCGCGTCGGCATGGTGTTCCAGAAGCCCAACCCCTTCCCCAAGAGCATCTACGAGAACGTCGTCTACGGCCTGCGCATCCAGGGCATCAAGCAGAAGCGCGTGCTCGACGAAACCGTCGAATGGGCGCTCAAGGGTGCGGCGCTGTGGGAGGAGGTCAAGGATCGCCTGCACGAGTCGGCACTCGGCCTGTCCGGCGGTCAGCAGCAGCGCCTGGTGATCGCCCGCACCATCGCCGTGCAGCCGGAAGTGCTGCTGCTCGACGAACCGAGCTCGGCCCTCGACCCGATTTCCTCGCTGAAGGTCGAGGAGCTGATCTACGAGCTGAAATCCAAGTACACCATCGTCATCGTTACCCACAACATGCAGCAGGCCGCGCGGGTGTCGGACTACACCGCGTTCATGTACATGGGCAAGCTGATCGAGTATGGCGATACCGATACGCTGTTCACCAACCCGGCCAAGAAGCAGACGGAAGACTACATCACCGGCCGCTACGGCTAGCCGGCCATGGCAAACCGCGCTGCGCGTTGTCGGCGGCGCTTGCCGTACTCGTTTGTACTGTCTGCGCGCCGCCTCCTAGCGCAGCACGCTTTGCCAAGGGCCGGCTCGTCCGGCGAGAGAACCACAGTTTCGCAAGGGCTCGATGATGATCAGCAAAGACAGCCACACCCAACACATCTCCCAGCAGTTCAACGCCGAGCTCGAGGAGGTGCGCAGCCACCTGCTGGCCATGGGCGGGTTGGTGGAGAAGCAGGTCAACGACGCGGTCACCGCGCTGATCGAGGCCGATTCGGGCCTGGCGCAGCAGGTGCGTGAGGTCGATGACCAGATCAACCAGATGGAGCGCAACATCGACGAGGAGTGCATCCGCATCCTCGCCCGCCGCCAGCCGGCGGCATCCGACCTGCGCCTGATCATCAGCGTGTCGAAGTCGGTGATCGACCTCGAGCGCATCGGCGACGAGGCCTCGAAGATCGCCCGCCGCGCCATCCAGTTGTGCGAGGAAGGCGAGTCGCCGCGCGGCTACGTCGAGGTGCGCCATATCGGCGACCAGGTGCGACGCATGGTGCAGGAAGCGCTCGACGCCTTTGCCCGTTTCGACGCCGAGCTGGCGTTGTCGGTGGCGCAGTACGACAAGACCGTCGATCGCGAGTACAAGACCGCGCTGCGCGAGCTGGTGACCTTCATGATGGAAGACCCGCGCTCGATCTCCCGCGTGCTCAACGTGATCTGGGTGCTGCGCTCGCTCGAACGCATCGGCGACCACGCGCGCAACATCGCCGAGCTGGTGATCTATCTGGTGCGCGGCACCGACGTCCGTCACCTGGGCCTGGCGCGCATGGCCGAGGAAGTCGAGAGCGGCAAGAACCGCTGAGGCCGCTCAGGCCAGCTGCGCGGCGAGAAAATCGATCAGCACACGCAGCTTCGGCGGCAGTTGGCGGTCCTGACGCCAGAGCAGCCAGGCGGCACCCTGGTAGGAACCGGTGTAGCGCCAGCCGGGCAGCACCTCGACCAGGCGGCCCGCGGCCAGTACCTCGGCTGCGGTGAAGTGTGGCAGGCAGGTGATGCCCAGGTGTGCCAGCGCCGCCTGCAATCGCGCCTCGCTGTGGTTGCTGACGAAGCGCCCATGCACGGCGACCACCTGCTGCTCGCCGTCGCGGCGCAGGTGCCAGCGGTGATCCCCGGCGGTTTCCCCCAGATACAGACAGCTGTGCCGCAGCAGCGCCTGCGGATGGTCCGGCGTGCCATGGCGAGCCAGGTATTCGGGGCTGGCGCAGAGCAGCTGGCGCACCTCGCCCAGCGGCCGGCCGGCGAGGCCTTCGGGCGGCTGGTCGGTGACCTGCACCATCAGGTCGAAGCCATCCTCGATCAGATCCGGTGACAGATCGCTGATGCGCAGCTGCACGTCGATCTCCGGATAGTGCTGCAGAAACGGCCCCATCAGCGGCGCGATGAGAAATTTGCCGTAGGCCTTGGGCACGCTCAGGCGCACCTGGCCGCGTGGGCTGCGCATCATGCCTTCGCTCAGCGCCAGCGCGGCGTCGGCGGCCTGCAGCGCCTGGCGGCACTGCGCGTAGAACGCCTGGCCGGCTTCGTTCAGCCGCAGCTGGCGGGTGGTGCGCTCGAGCAGCCGCAAGCCCAGCCGTTGCTCCAGGCGGGCGATCTGCCGGCTCAGCGCCGAGGGCGTGCTGCCGATCTCGCGGGCCGCTGCGGAGAAGCTACCGGCCTCGACCACGCGGGCGAACGCCGCCATGTAGGGCAGGAGGTCAGCGGCCTGATTCGTTCCCATGGCGCAAAAGTCCTGTTCGTTTCGACGGGATTATCGCCAGAGGTACCCGGTCGGACAATGACGCTCCGACCCCTGGAGCGCCCGCCGATGATTTCTTCCACGCCTGTCCCCGCTCGTTGGCCCGGTGTCGCCGACGGCATGCTGCTGTTGGTCGCCATCATCTGGGGCAGCAGCTA
>Ga0163200_1000816_pt1 | contig 12355 bp, 11 predicted proteins | sample PL_2010_200m_FD_113535 | JGI IMG/M metagenome (GOLD analysis project Ga0163200, IMG submission 113535) | Freshwater microbial communities from Powell Lake, British Columbia, Canada to study Microbial Dark Matter (Phase II) - PL_2010_200m | ecosystem: Environmental > Aquatic > Freshwater > Lake ... | reverse complement strand
GCCCCTCCCAGACGGTCTCGGTGGCGGACAACGTGCCTTCGATGACGATTTCGGAGGTGGCGGGCACCTGCAGGTCCACGGTCTCGCAACCGACCACGTCCAGCGGCTCGCCGAGGTAGCCGCCGATAAAGTCGGCTTCGTTGACGTTCTCGTCGAGCGGCATCCCGGCGACAAACGGAATCACCGGCTCGGTCCCCAGCGCCAGCGCAAACGGCATCGGCTGGCCGAGGGCTTTCCACCGGGCGTAGATCATGCCGAGATGCTGCCGGGGAATGACGCCTCCGACCATCGTATTCTTGCCGGTGATCATGATGCGGGTGATGGACCAGTTCGTCCATTTCCCGTCAGGCGTGCGGATGATGATGGTGCCCCAGGTGCCGATGTAGCGCCCGCCATCGCCCTCGTGAATCAGTGGCGCGGGCAGGCGCGTGAGATCCACGTCGGCTCCGAGAAGTTTGTTCTCCTTGCACGGACCGGTGACGACGGGGCGCGGCGGAATCGGCGGCTTGCTGTGCCCTGCTGCGAGCGCCTCCACCATCTCCTGCGCGGTGGCCGTCGCAGGCAGACCGAGTGAGATCGCGATGCGGACGAGTCCGTTCTTGCGGCTGACGCCGGCGGGCGCGCCCAGCACGCGGAAGCCGGGTTCGATGCCCTTGATGCGGTTGAACAGCGGTGCGGGCATCCGCAGTTCATAACAGCGGCGGATGATGGCGCCCATCTCCAGATTCCAGTCAACCTCGACGTCGATCTCCTGGATTTCGCCCAGGGCCTTCAACCGCCCGATGTATTCCCGCAAGCTCTTGAGATGTTTCATTCGAGGTTTGGGCTTCGTCGCCGGCAGGATGCGAGACCCGCTTTCATCTCATTGGATGCACAGGAGAAAAAACTCAATGCAAGGACAATGGACGCGTGGAAAAGGCGCGGGCGCATACGGGGATTTCTACCGCAGCGACAGGCCGCCGCCAAGCTCGATTCCGTCATCGCCGGCATCGGTCATGACCGAGTTGATGTAACCGCATGCCCAGCGATCATTTCGCCCTCTTGGTCCGCAAGATCGCAGGAGCACCATGACGTGATGTGGCGAGCGCGCCGGAAGAGCCGTGAGTGGTTCGTTGAGAACTGAGGGTTGAGGGCAGGGCCTACGCATCAAGAATTTCGGCAAACTGAAGCGGAACCGAGGCTAATCAATGACAATGATTGTTAAGGATCTTGATGCGTAAGCCCTGTGGCCCCCAGAGTGCACCGTTGACGGCGATGGCGGTTGCGCGTAGTCTGTGCGCCGTTATGACCAAACCAATGGCCATCTACGACACGACCCTGCGGGACGGCTCGCAGGGGGAAGGCATCTCGTTTTCCAGCACCGACAAGGTCCGCATCGCGGAGCGGCTCGACGCCTTCGGCATCCACTACATCGAAGGCGGCTGGCCGGGATCGAATCCGAAGGAACTGGACTTCTTCGAGGCTGCCGCCCGACGCAAATTCAAGCACGCCAAGATCGCCGCATTCGGCAGCACACGCCGGGCGAAGGTGAAATGCCAGGATGACCCGCAGATTGCCATGTTGTTGAAGGCCGGCACGCCGGTGGTCACGATCGTCGGCAAGACATGGTCGTTGCACGTGGCCGAAGTGATCCGCGTGACGCCGCAGGAAAACCTCGCGATGATTGCCGACTCCGTCCGCTTCTTCAAAGAGCACGGCAAAGAGCTGATGTACGACGCCGAGCATTTTTTCGACGGCTACAAGGACGACCCGCGTTACGCGCTGGCGACCCTGCAGGCCGCCGCTGAGGCCGGTGCGGACTGCGTCGTGTTGTGCGACACCAACGGCGGCTCCCTTTCCGGCGACGTGGCGCGGATCACGGCGGAAGTGCGCAAGGCATTTGGCTGCGCCGTCGGCATCCACACGCACAACGATTGCGGCCTCGGTGTCGCCAACGCGCTTGCCGCCGTCGAGAGCGGCGCCACCCAGGTGCAGGGCACGATCAACGGCTACGGCGAGCGGACCGGCAATTGCAATCTTACCAGCGTCATTCCCTGTCTCGTGCTGAAGATGGGACGCGATTGCATCTCGCGCGAACACCTGCGCCATCTTCGCGAGTTGTCGCTGTTCGTGGATGACCTGGCAAATGTCCGGCACGACATCCGCCAGCCGTTTGTCGGCGCAACAGCGTTCACCCACAAAGGCGGCATCCACGTCAACGCCGTCGAGAAGCTCGCCCGCAGTTACGAGCACATCGAGCCGGAACTGGTCGGCAACCATCGCCGGGTGCTCGTCAGCGAACTCAGCGGGCGCAGCAACATCTTCCTGAAAGCCCACGAGCTGGGCATCCATCTGGACAAGGACTCGACGGAAGCGAAGGAGATCCTCCGCCAACTCAAACAGCAGGAACACGCCGGCTACGAGTACGAAGCCGCCGACGCCAGCTTCCACATCCTCGTGCAAAAGCTGCTCAAGCGGCACAAACCATTCTTCAACCTGCTTGCCTACCGGGTCATCATGGACCGCCACGGCACCGGCGACCACAAGATTGTCGAGGCCAGCGGGAAGTTGGAAGTCAAAGGCCACGTCGTCCACACCGTCAGCGAAGGCGACGGCCCCGTCAACGCGCTCGACCGCGCGCTGCGCGCGGCGCTGGAGAAGTTCTACCCAAGCATCGCGCAGGTGAAACTGGTGGACTACAAGGTGCGGATCATTGACTCGCAACTGGCCACGGCGGCGAAGACGCGCGTCATGATTGAGTCCACCGACGGCACCGCCATCTGGGGCACGGTCGGAGTGGACGACAACATCATCGAAGCCAGTTGGGAAGCGCTGGTGGACAGCGTCGAGTACAAACTCTTCAAGGACGAACAGCGCCGCTGAGTGTTGTGGGAGCGGTTTTCAACCGCGACCGGCAGCCGCCGCCCGCAATTGCCGATACCGCTTGTCGAGCGACTTGTCGCACCGGCAGGTCAACACCGTTCGCGCCAGCATCCGGTTCACCACGCCTTGCGGCACCATCACCCGCTTGTCCGCCTCCAACGGGTTCGCCTGACGCAACAGCGCGACCGTTTCCAAGCCGATCCAGATCGGCCACGTGCACGCCAGCCGCAACCGCCAGAGTTTCGACGGAATCGCCATCGTGTATTGCCAGCCCGCGTTGAGGTGCCCCACAGCCGTGTCGAGCCAGCGATGATACAGTGGACGGATCGCGTCGAAGCTCGACGCCTCCAACAAGCGTTGCGGCTCGCTGACCGGCAGGTAACAGCGCCCGATCCGCAAATCGCGCGGCAGATCGCGGAGGATGTTCACCAGTTGCAGTCCCTTCCCAAACCGCACCCCCGCCTCCTCCATCCTTCCATCCTTCCACTCTTCCAATTCCGCCAAATGTGCCGCGCACATCCGGGTCCAAAATTCGCCGACACAACCCGCAACGAGATACGTGTATCGGTCCAATTCCGCCTCATCCGCCAGCGCGACCAACTCTCCCGGAAACCGTTCCAGATCGAAAACCTGCCCGGCAATGATCGTCTGCCACAGGTCGCCGATCCGTTTCCGGTCGGCTTCGGGAAACGATTTCAGCATCGTGCAACAGTCATCGAGACGTTGCAGCAGCGTCCGCTCCGCCGGCAACGCTTGGTGCGCGACCAATTCCGCGATGGCCTTGATTTCGCCCGCCTGCATCTGGCGCAATAACTCCAGCCGCCGCGCGCGCGCGACGACCTTGGTGTCGGCAATGGTGTCCGTGGCCCGCGCCAGCAGGTACGCCAGCGAAATCTGCGGCCGAATCGCCGGCGGCAGCACGCGCAGCGTCAGGTAAAACGAGCGCGACACTTCCTTCAGAAGCGGGCCGATGAGTTCCTGTTGATGCGCGGTCGTCACTTCCGCTCGTATGTTCCAACCAACTCCGCTTCCGCCAGCGCGTGGCCTTTCATCGCCTCCAAAAGCTGCTTCTTCGTCGCCTTTGCCGGCAACGTCAGCACGGTGTCGAGCGCGTAGAGCTTGAAGTGGTAATGGTGGACGCCGTGGCCGGGCGGCGGCATCGGGCCGTTGTAGCCGATGCGCGGCCAGCCGTTCAGACCTTGCTTCGCCCCGCCCAGAGCGGGGACAGTCTCCGTCCTCGCCACGTTCTCGGGCAGCTCGGTCGTTGTTCCGGGAATGTTCCAGATCAGCCAGTGATCCCACACCCTGCCTGCCACGCTCATCGCGTCGGGATCATCGCAGATCAACGCGAAACTCTTCACGCCCAACGGTGCGCCTTCCCATGTCAACGCGGGTGACACGTCGGCGCCTTCGCCAGTGAATTTCGACGGGATGCGTTGATTGTGTTGAAACGATGGACTGGTCAGATTCATGTTCGGCTCCTTCGCGCAGGCGAGCGTGGCCATCCACAACACCAGCGCCAGCGCATAACTTGTGTTGGCTTTCATGACATAACTCTAACTCTCTGCCTTACATTTGAGCAACCCGTTCTTCATCTCAACCACGCCGGATTTCTGAAGCGCTGCGAGTTGACTCAAAATCGTTTCTCTCAGCGCACCACTTGTGGCTTTGAAGCCAAAGATGCGGGCGACCGCAACGGGAATTTCTTCCGCTGTCGCACCGTGATGTAAGTCAAGAAGAGCCAAAATCGCAGCATGGATTTCTGACGGCGGAAGCATTTCTGGCTTGCGAAGACTAGCCGAACTCACGTTTTCGCGACTGCGGACAACAACCGGTGCTCCCTCAATGGAGAGGAAGCCTTTCTCGCGCCGGCAACGACGGTCTGTGACCAGCCGACGGATGGCCTTCGCGACTGCGTCCTGAATCCGACCGCCAGCACGACCGAAGCCCCACAGGTCACGCACCCGCACGAGCACCTCATCTTCATGAACCGGGCTTTCCTCTCGGACAATGCGCATCAGAATACCGGACATCTCTTCGATAGACAACTCGTCTGGTGCGCTCTTCCGTGTCACTGGAAAATTCGCCTCTCGATACGGTTTGGCCATCGCCTGCAATCCGGCCTCTGAGAAACGCGGCGCGATTTCTCTTTGAATCGTGTCGGGCGGGGCGGTTTGACCGTTCGCGCTGTTTGCCGGAAGCGCATCTGACGGTTGCTTTCTCTTGGCGCGCTCAATCGCCTCGCCAACCTTGCGGAGTTGCTCGATCGGGCGCTGAAACCAGTCGGTGCTCCAAATCCGGTGGATGACCCACCCGTGATCTTCGAGCACCGCTTGGCGCAACCGGTCACGATCTCGCGCCGAGCGCGAGGAGTGGTAGGCCGCGCCGTCGCATTCAATTCCAAGCAGATACCGGCCCTCTCGTTCGGAATCCACGACGGCTAGATCAATAAAGAAACCGGCAACGCCGACTTGTGGGTCCACGCGGCAGCCCAGCGACTCGACGGCATGCCGCACGGCTTCTTCAAATGGCGACTGCTCCTCGCCGCCGGTGGGGCTGGCCACGTCGAGGCGACCGGTTTGAGCGTAGGTCAGGAAAGTCTTTAAGGCGCGCACGCCACGCCCGGTGACCCGTGCCAAGTCAATGTCGTCGGCAGTGATGGAAGTGAACACCTCGCACCGCTTCTTGGCCCGTGAAATCAGCACATTGAGACGGCGCTCACCGCCATCGTGACTCAGCGGTCCAAAGCCCATCGTCAGGTATCCGTTTGCGTCCCGCCCGTAGCCGACCGAGATAAAAATAACATCGCGTTCATCACCTTGAACGCTCTCCAAGTTCTTCACGAAGAACGGTTCGTCTGCGTGGCTATGGAAGAACGGCTCAGTGTCGGCGTGCTCGCGGCGCAGCAGTTCGAGTTCATCGAGGATGGCCTGTTGTTGGCGAATGGAGAACGCCGCGACTCCGAGACTGGATTCCGGGTTCCTGCGCGCGTGCTCGATGACCGCACGGCAGACAGCTTTCGCTTCCAGACGATTTGTGGCGGATGCCCCACGGTCAAACACGCCGTCCGGCACGTGGTGAAACCTCAACCCAAGTTGCGGGGATGTCGTGCAAGGACTCGGCACGATGAACAGACAATCGTGGTAGAACTCATGGTTGGACACGGTGATCAGGGAGTGGTGCCGACTTCGGTAGTGCCAACGGAGCATTGTCTCCGGCAAACCGCGCCCGACACAAAGGTCCAAAATGCTTTCCATCGCTTGTGCCTGAGCCGGCATCGGCTCCTCTTCCTCTTCGGATGTGTCGTCCGCGTCTGAAGTCAGGCGCGTAAAAAACCGTGTGGGCGGAAGCTGTTTACTGTCCCCGACCACTACGATCTGCTTGCACCGTGCTACTGCCCCCAGCGCGTCCACAGGCTGCACCTGACTGGCCTCATCAATGACCAACAGATCAAACTCCAAAGCACCCGGCTCGATGAATTGGGCGACCGACAACGGACTCATCATGAACACCGGCTTGATGGCCTGCACGACCGAGCCGGCCTCTTTCAGCAGGCGGCGAATGCTGCGATGCCCGCGTTGGCGTGCTATCTCGGCTTGAACAATACCAGTGGCCCCAACACCAGCGCCGCGAGGAGGCATTGCTTCAACGTGAGCTACCATGGTCCGGTACTTCGCCAGTTTCAGCCGGTCGCAGTCAAGCCGTCGAAATTCAGCGATTTTCGCTTCGTGCCGCAGGCCGTCAAATCGTGCCAATTCCGGATTGCGTTGGATGAACCACCGCAACATCTGCTCGTAATAGACACGCTCGAAGCAGGCAACCGCGTTATCGGCGGAAAGCGCACCGCCATTCAGTTGTTCCACCAACGGGCCAAGCGCCAACTCGCGGGCTCGCCGCGCCTGCGCGTGGTAGTTGCTCCACTTGGAAAGCGATTCGATCTCGGCAAGCCACGTCTGACACCGTTCGGCCAGCACCGCGAGGGGCACAACTTCAAGGCCGGCTATACCGAATGCCGTTTGCCAGTCCAAACTCAAGGCTTGAATCAATTCACTCGCTTCACTGCGTGCTCGACTCAGACGCGCAGCCAATTCCTCAACCAGTCGCGCGACTTGGGACTGGTCTTCCACTGAAACAAACATCCGACGAAAGGTCATTCCCAACCCCAGTTCACGTTGCCGACCCACCCAAGATAGAATGAGTTCTGCGTGCATCCAATCGGTCTGCTCCTGCCGCCACACGTTCCCGAAGGCTGAGCGGGTTTGAGTCTCGGTCGCACGCAAGACGCGCAACGCTTTCTGCCCGGCAATCAGTTGGTCAAGTAGCGCCAGCCGTTCAATTTGGGTTTTTGGCAATTCTGTCCGTACCACACTCCGCAACTTCGCCAGTGCCCGGCGGTACTCACCATGAAGGAACCGCAGCCAAGAACAGCCATGTGTGGCGATTGGCGCACGAATATGCGCCAAGTCTTCACCCCAGGTTGACTCAGTAATCAGCAACCCGATCCGGTTCACGGCTGTTGTCCATCTTTGTCCTTCGGTTACTGCCTCGCGCAGAGCATCCAGATCGCTGTCCCATGTTTCAGCGCAAAACGCTTGTTTGTCCAACGGTGGCGCATCCGCCACAAAACCGGCAATGATTCGCTGTTCCTCCATTTCTGAAAACGTTGTGGGAACGCGCTGGTGAATTGCTGTCGCGAGCTTGGTTGATGTCTCCTGTATTTCCGAGAGACGAGAAGCCAAAGACCGGATTCGCGTGGCCAGTGGATCAAGGTCAATTCTCAAAACGATTTCACGGCCAACACCGCGCCACGGGTGCTCGGCCGGCACACCGATTTCCTCGACCAGCGCGGCCAATTCTTCGACCAATCGGAGTCGCCCTTCACGATCCTCAACCGTCCAATTTTCCGCACCGGCAAAGATCAGGCTGCCCGTGGCGCGCCCTCGTTCGCCCAACGCGACGAGCCGGCCAATCACCGCAAATGGCGACAGCCCGCTCGGCGCAGCCTGTTCGTGTAGCAGAGCGACGTGTTTGTTCAGAACGCCGCGAGCCTGCTCAAGTTGCGCCACAACCGCATCCAGTCGTGCCGAGGTCGGACGACCAAGTTGCCAAGTCCGCCCGATCTCTTCAATGACAGCGCGCTTGTTTGCTTTGTTGCTGTGCAACTCCAGACACGCCGGTCCCAAGCCCTCGCGCTCCAACCGGCGCTTCACGACCTGCAAGGCGGCCAGTTTCTCCGCCACAAACAATACTTTCTTGCCGTCAAGCACTGCCGCCGCAATGACGTTGGTGATCGATTGGCTCTTGCCGGTTCCCGGAGGACCTTGAATCACCAAGTTGCGACCTTGTCGGACCATCTCAATGGCCACCGTCTGGGAACTGTCGGCATCCACCACATGATCCAGTCGAGCGGCAGGAATCAACTGATCCACGTTCGCTTCTTCAGGCCAAAGAGATTCGGAGTGCGGAAAACCGTCAATGAGCAGTCCGGCGATCAGCGGATGTCGCAGAAGTTGCTCACCGTCGGGCCAGTTCTCTGAATCCAGATCGCGGTACATCAGAAACTTGGCGAATGAAAAGAATCCAAGCGAAATCGCGTCGGGCAAGACCTCCCAGCCCTTACTCTTGGCATCGCCAACCGCCTTGGCCACCGCGCTGAAGTACTCGATGGGACTGAAGTCCTCGTCGGCAGAGAACGTCGGCAACTCAATTCCGAAATCCACCCGGAGCTTGGCCTCAAGCGATAGGTTCTCCTGAATGTCCTCCTCCAGCCAACGCACATAGAACCGTTCCGAGGCCGTCTTTCGCTGGAGTTCGACGGGGACAAGGATTAGCGGGGCGTACAGCGGCGTGTCAGAGCGGTCAACCTCGTACCACTTCAGTTGACCTAGCGCGAGGTAGAGGATGTTCACGCCCTGCTCCTCGATCATCGTCCGTGCATCCCGGTGCAGCGCAAGCAACCGCCTTTGCAATCCCTCTGGCGACAAGGCTGTCTGCAAACGCAAGTCTGTGTGACGGCGTGCTGGGCCTCCAGAAGATTCCTCATCCTCAGGCTGTGGCAAGCCGACTTCGTCTTCGTTTAAGGGTCCTTCGCCAGCCAGATTGAACTGACCATTTGCCCTCTCCGTCTTCTTCCCCGGCAGGAAACTCAGCGCCTTCTTCTCACCCAGCAGGAGACGAAAGACTTCCTCACTCAGTTCGTCGAGAACGTGAACAACTCGCGCCGACTTGGACTTGGGAATCGAAAGCAACCGGTTTCGCGTGGACAGGTCGAGCAATTCCTGCCGGCTCCGATTCAACAGTTCCTGTATGCTTGCCATCGCTAGCCTTCTTGAGTTCGCTTCAATCGGCTGCTAGTGTAGCGCCCACCTGACCGATGAGCAACCCCCAAGACATAGCCAGCCTGCTGGACGCAACGCATCCTCCTGCCCTGCCGACATGACGATGCTCGATCGTTTCCAAGCCCGCTACCGCGGCAAACGTTACAGCTTCGGCTATCCCGCCTGTCCGAACCTCGAAGACCAGACCGGCCTCTTCAATCTGCTCCATCCAGAGGAAATTGGCGTTAATCTTACAGAAGGCTTCATGATGGACCCCGAAGCGTCGGTGAGTGCGCTGGTGTTCCACCATCCCGATTGCACGTACTTCGGCGTAGGAGAAGTAGCGGAGTAAAACACACAGAATGCGGAGTTGTTGGCGGGAACGACTCTTGGTATAGTTTCGACCGATGAATCTGCACCTCGATGAAATGATTCGGCGTAATCTGCGCAAGACGCCAGACGAACGCGTCGAGACGTTGATGGCCGCACTGCGCGAAGTCGAGGCGCGCGGCCTGTGGCCGAGGATTGATCGCAAAGCCAAGGAGCAGCGCCTGCTGTGTTCGATCCGCGAAAAATCATCGAGGCGCTGAACCGGCACCAAGTCGAGTGCATCACCATCGGCGGGTTCGCCGCGACATTGTACGGCTGTCCCGAGCAAACGTTCGACCTCGACATTCTTTACGCCGACACGCCGGCCAACCGCCAGCGACTGCTGGCCGCTTTGGCGGAAATTGAAGCGCAATGGGACGAACCGCTCACCGATTCCGTCCTGCAACGGCAGCCCGTATTCGCATTGAATACAAAGTTTGGCGACCTCGACATCCTCAACGAAGTCTTGGGCGTCGGAACGTACGAGCAAGCAAGATCGCGAGTCCAATCCGTGCGTGTGGGAGACGAGGTGGTGGCCATTCTCGATTTGCCAACCTTGATTTCGACGAAAGAAGCCGCCGCCGACCCCAATCCGCGCAAACGTTCGGCGCTGGAATATCTGAAGGAACTTCAGAAGCGAGGCCAACACGAATGAGACTCCTCCACCCCGAATCCGCTCCTGGTCAGCGCTTGCCCCGCCTCCGCGGCGGGGTCAGCGCGCTGGTGTTCCATCATCCGGATTCCACATACTTCGGCGTGGGCGACACCGGCATTAAGCTATACCGGCCTACGCTTCGTTGAAACACGTTTCACTTCAGGCTAATTCGCTAATGCATCTTCTGTTTGATTCAAACACAACTTCTTGGTATGAAAGCTCCATATGGGCGATTACGGAAAATTCGTAAGACCGTTCAAAGCTATTACCTCAGTCGTGGTGTTTCTCTCGGCTGTTGCAGCGATTTGGAGTTGGTGGCGAGGTTTGGAGCGAAAGCCTGAAATTGAAGTCGCAATTAGTACACTCGAAAGACTACCCCCTCAATCTCAAATTCCGGACTTGAAGTTGAGCGTCAGTTTTCGGAATCAGACAGTTGATGAGCTTTGGATCATGAGGTGCAAGGTTAAGAACTCAGGCGATGTCACACTACTTGCGGATGGTCCTAAGAAGAATATTCAATCTTCGTCCATTTCTCTTGGAATTACACATGGGTTCACGGTACTTGATGTAAGGCACGAAAACGCCAATTTCCCTTGCGAAATTTCTGGCTCACCAGAAGGTCTCAGCCTCTCGTTCGGTCAATGGCGAAAGACAGAGTGGGTCGACCTGTTGCTATACCTATCTGGAACTAAGGGCACAACAAATCGGCCATCGCTACGACAACCACGCCGAGAACTTATCGATGGCGACATCGTCGTGCATGATTATTCTGAGGTCGTACCTCATCCCAAGCAACCTTTGTTGAATAACCTTCCTCCTTTTTTTACTTTCTCACTGCGACTGATTGGCGTGATCGTACTCGGAGTATCGGCCATAGCTGTGTTTTCACTTTTGGTGATAACATGGCGTGACTACTTTCGCTTGAAAGGATGGAATAAGGAACATTTAGAGAAGTTTCGCGCTTGGATTCTGAGCCAAGCACAAATCATTAAGCCAAACCAGCAACTCTACTGTAGGAATCCTGAATACACGCCTACCGAGATGATGAAGTCGTACCCGGGCCGTCCGCATCCCGGCCCATCTCTGTTTGGTGACCGCATATATCAGATGGTGTTTGGAAACTTATTTCTGCTCGTCATACTTTTGGGATTCGGAGCAGGAATTGCCGCGCTGGTGATTTGGTAGACTAAACTAGCGAATTATTGTCGCATTGTGTTCACGGCCTAGCGGTACTCGTCATCCGAATCCTTCTGTGGTTACCCGAAATGTTCCGGTTTTGTTCCGGCTGTCGGGGCTTCATATAATCTGACGACCACTCCTGCCGAGCTTGCAATCAGCGTTGCCAGCAATTATACAGTCCGCGCATGAAACTGAATCTACTCGTTGTGAAATATTCATTGGTTGTTTGTCTTGCTGTCCTGCTTTCAGCTTGTGACGATAAGCCGTCGGCAGATTCTGCGTCGCAACCGGCCGCGAGTGCGACCGAGTTGAAAATGGAAGACAAGAAGGTCGGCACGGGGGCGGTCGCGGAAGCCGGCAAGAGTGTGTCGGTCCATTACACGGGGTGGCTGACGGACGGGACGAAGTTTGATTCGTCGAAGGACCACGGGCAGCCGTTCGCATTTCAACTGGGAGCCGGGCAAGTTATCAAGGGCTGGGATCAAGGCGTGGCCGGGATGAAAGTCGGCGGCATCCGCAAGCTCACGATTCCGCCCAGCTTGGGCTATGGCGAGCAGGGCGCCGGCGGTGTGATTCCTCCAAATGCGACGCTGGTCTTCGAAGTGGAACTCTTGGGCGTCCACTAATCCGCGTTCGTCAGGGGGTTCGAGATTCTTCGACAAGCTCAGAATGACAGGACTGCTGGCCTCCGCGCGGTGTAGTTGCACGCCACCCAAAACGGTGATGCCTAGCACTGCTAGGCATCATGCTCACGTCAGTGCAGTGGATTCCTGCTGGACGATTCGACGGGTTTGTTCCCGGCGGCGGCGATTGCTCTGCTGTTTGGCCTCCCATTTCCGACCCCAAAATGCGCCGGAACCTTTCTTCGGGCCGCTGTGCTCGGTCTTGCGTGCGCGTTGAGCCATGTCAGTCCTCAAACTGGCGAGCCGTAATCTGTTTCTCGGTACGACGGATGATCTCCTCGTCCTTGGGC
>Ga0163200_1000815_pt1 | contig 12362 bp, 15 predicted proteins | sample PL_2010_200m_FD_113535 | JGI IMG/M metagenome (GOLD analysis project Ga0163200, IMG submission 113535) | Freshwater microbial communities from Powell Lake, British Columbia, Canada to study Microbial Dark Matter (Phase II) - PL_2010_200m | ecosystem: Environmental > Aquatic > Freshwater > Lake ... | reverse complement strand
ATATAATTGCGGCCGATTTCACCACATAGCCCATCAGGCAGAATCCCTTCAATGCCATAACCGGTTTCAATCCTCCAACGCCTTTGATTAATTGCTAAAAGAATCAAAACACCGTTGTCTTTCCCTTTTTTACCGGGTTTCCAGCTGTCAAAGATCAAGCGCGCGTATTCTTTTTCGTCGTAAGGCGAAATCGAACTTACGGTGACTACTGCAATCTCCGCAGAAGTCTTTGTTTCTAGCTCTGCAATAAGGCTATTAAGTTTACCGGTGTAATCCTGGTTTATTACGCCGGCAAAATCATTTACCCATCCCCGGGGGATCGGCAGCTTATCTGCGCAAAAAGCAGGAGAAGCGGATAAAAAAGCAAAAAGCAGGATTATCTTAGATGTTAATCTATAGGGCATCAACTGTCTCGACAATCTCTTCCAGATTACCTATAAAAGTAACAAACAGCTCTTCAGCCTGCGCCTTATTTATTTTTACTTTTTTTAGCTTTGCTCGCAATATCTTTTCCCAATGGCTTAATTCGATCTTAAAATGCCCGGCCAATTCCTTAAGCAAATCCTCTTTTTTGTAAGACGGCTGCACGCCTTTAAGCCGCAATACGTTCCTTAAGATATGCAAAATCGAGGTAAATGACTTAAGCAGAAGTTCTCTTAAGGCACGGGGATTTGCGTTTAATCTGATATAGAGTTGTTTTAAATTAATTAATTTTGCTTTTAATTCCTGCTCGCATTGGAATCTTAGGTTCTTTGAATCGATATGCATATCTTTTAAAACGTCTTTTCCGTATAAAACGCTATAGTTTTCCTGCATGTCCAGGAATTCAATGGGGAATATATCGGTGGATGAGTGGATATATTTTTCAGTAAGAAACAAAGGAGTAAGGTTTACGGACTTATTAACTATTGCCGAGGATTTCTTGAGAGCGGCAAGTTTCATGGATTTAAGCACGATCAGGATATTTAGATTCGAGTGCTTTTCTATGAACTCGCCGCTGGCAGCGCTCCCGTATAAAATTACAGATAACAAGTCATCGGAATAAGAGTTTTTAAGTTTTTGAATGAAAACCTGAATTTCCCTGTCTAATTTTGCAGAGAGCTGTACATTTTTCATAATCCCTCGCTTAGTAATTTTGCCAGATAAGCCGCCATATGCAGCTTGTTTAAAAACGGCCCATATTCTTTTGAGCGGTTTATTATATAAGCCTGATAACCTCTTTGTTTGTCAGTGTTGGCAACCACTAAATCCAGATTCGCTTGTTTAAGCAGCATCTTGGCTCTTTTTATCAACTTATCTTTAGTTGCTTCCGGCTCAAACTTGAATCCAACGGCAAATATATCTTGCCGGTGTTTTTTTAAGGAATTTATCAGTTTTTTTGTAGGGACAAGGGTTATCTTCCAGTTAGCAAGACCAGAGCTAACCTTATCCATTATTATTTTATCCGGTTGGTAATCCGCTACAGCTGCCGTATGAATAACCGCCGAATATTTATTTCTGCGCAGCTCTTTTTTTAAAATGATCTCAAGTTCGTTAAAATATTTAAAGCGGAGTACTTTAATTCCCTTTTCTGCATTAAAAAAAATACCTGGCCCGAGTACTAAAGTAACTTTAGCCCCCAGCTTCCTGAAGACCTGCGCCAGGATAAACCCGCTTTCTCCAGTGGCAATATTACTGATCACCCTGACCTTGTCAAGGGCAACCCAGGTAGGTCCGGCAGTGATCAGGATTCTTCTATACTTTAGCGGCCAAGCAATGGCCGCTAAAGTATTCCGCCCCCGGGAATCTCGGGCTTTAGCCCGGGGGGCTCCATTTTTTAATCCGCCTGGTTTGTTAGTAGCCAATTTCTTTGAGTATTGATTTTAAATCTGCCCGGACTGTTTTCGGCAGGCTGACCGTCTTAATTGCCCGCTCAGGGTCTTTTAAGCCGTGCCCGGTTAATATGCATACGATCCTGTATTTGTTATCGCTGTTATTGAATTTCTTAAAATAGCCGTTGTCTATCAATTTTAACAGACCGGCAATAGAAGCTGCTGAAGCCGGTTCGGCAAATACACCTTCTTTTTCAGCCAGCATTTTATAAGCCTGCAGTATTTGCGTATCTGAGACCATGTCAATTAACCCGTTGGATTCATCGCGTGCCTCTAGCGCATTTTTCCAGCTCGCCGGGTTCCCTATCGCTATGGCAGTGGCAATTGTTTTAGGATGCTTAACCGGTTTATTTCTTACGATGGGCGCTGCACCCTCTGCCTGAAAACCTAACATAACCGGGAGCCTGCTGCTTAAACCGTGCGCCTTGTATTCTTTGTAGCCTTTCCAATAAGCAGTGATATTGCCTGCGTTTCCTACCGGCATAATCTGGAACTCCGGGGCTGCCCCAAGGCAATCGCATATTTCAAAACTGGCGGTTTTTTGCCCTTCGATGCGATAAGGATTCAGGGAGTTAACCAGGGTTATGGGATATTTTGCGGTTATTTCTTTAACCAGGTCCAGGGCAGCGTCAAAGTTTCCTTTAATTCCCAGGACCTTTGCACCGTGAATCAGTGCCTGGCTAAGTTTTCCCAATGCAATTGCCCCGCTGGGGATAAGCACGATACATTTTATTCCGGCGACAGCAGCATAGGCGGCGGCAGATGCAGAGGTATTCCCGGTTGAGGCGCAGATAACCGCAGCAGTTTTCTCTTCGCAGGCCTTGGATATAGCCAGGGTCATCCCCCGGTCTTTAAATGAACCTGTAGGGTTGAGCCCCTCGCATTTTAAATAAACTTCAGCGTTGCCTCCAGCCAGCCTGCTTAAGTAAGCAGCATGAACTAAAGGTGTATTGCCCTCATTTAAACTGACTATCGGGGTCTTCTCGCTGACCGGTAAGAATCTTTTGTACTTTTGGATTATACCTTTACTATATTGCTGGCTCACTAAACACCCTCAATTCTTATGGCTACAGATTTTTCTTTAATATCTGACAATCTATCAATCATCTTTAAGGCAGCGCGCAGGCTCTTTTCTTTTGCCTGGTGCGTGACCATAACCACGGGAACAACCTGAGATTTTAGTTTTTCCTTCTGGGTTACTGAGGCAATGCTGATGCCGAATTTTGCCAGGATACCCGATATCTTAGCCAATACCCCGGGTTTATCCAGCGCCATAATGCGGATATAATATTTATTTTCAAATTCATCTATTTTGCGCAAGCCTTTTATCAAATTGTCTTCAACAATATTTAAAGTCGGCCGGAAGAGGCCAGCCTTTATATCCTGAGTAAGATCAACAATGTCAGAGACAACCGCTGAGGCAGCAGATAATTGTCCTGCTCCCGGGCCATAGAACATCAGCTCGCCGGCCAAGTCACTTGAGACATAGATAGCATTGAAAACTCCATCCACTGAAGAAAGAAGATGCTGGCAAGGCAGGAAAGTAGGATGCACCCGTACTTCCAATTCATCGGCAACCTTTTTGGCTATGGCCAGTAGTTTTATTGTGTAACCTAATTCGCTCGCGTAGTTAATGTCAGCTAACGATATTTGAGCTATGCCCTCAATAAAAATATCTTTAAGGCTGACTATTTTTCCGAACGCCAGATAAGTTAGTAGTACCAGTTTATGTGCCGAGTCAACCCCTTCAATATCCAGGGTCGGGTCCTTTTCGGCAAATCCCTTGGCCTTAGCCGCATTAATTGCGCTGGAAAAAGAGCAGTTTTCTTTAGACATCTGAGTAAGCACGTAATTTGATGTGCCGTTGACAATCCCGAAAACACAGTTGAATTTATTGGCTACCAGGCCTTCTTTTATTGATTTTATAATCGGTATCCCTGCTCCTACTGAAGCCTCAAAGTAGATATTTTTGCCTCGTTCCTTAGCCTGGGTGAATAACTCAAAGCCGCATTCGGCGAGTAATGCCTTGTTTGCGGTGACCACATGTTTTCCTTTTTTCAGCGCGCTTAATATATATTCTTTTGCCGGATTAATCCCGCCCATTAATTCTACGACAATATCGATTTGCGGATCATTGAGTATCTCGTCGGGAAAACGGGTGAGCAGGGATTTATCTACGGAAACATCCCTTTTTGATAAGGTATCTTTATCAGAGATCTTTTTTATGGCGATTTCAATTCCGATCTTCTGGGCAAGCAAAGATTTTCTCTGCTGCAGGATCTTTACGACTCCGCATCCAACATTACCGAAGCCAATAAGGCCGATATTAATCTTTCTCATAAATTACCCTTTCTTAAGATAATAGCATACTGTTTCATTAATCACTTTGCGGTGTTTTTCATCGATAGCCAGAAAAATAAGCCGCGTATCGTAAATTACATCTTTGGTAATTTCTTTGGATTCCAGAACCTTGGCAATAAGCATAATCGGGTTAGGATCAAAAGGCAGGCGGATCTCAAGGGCTAGATTTGTCCCAGGCTGAAACTGGCAATTAGTTGTAAGTAGCATTCCCCCTAGGCTCAAGTTTTTCGTTTGAGATATATCGTTGTTGCCGTTGCTTTCCAGAATTCTATATGAAATGATAAACCTGCCTATTGCTCTCGGATATTTTCTTTTTTCTACCCCGGAGTAACTCATTTAGCCTCCTCCTTTTTATTAAGAAACCAGGTTATATAATCTTGAATTAATTTTTTTTCTTCGTCTTTTATATCAATAAACTCCGCGCGGGTAAGGTAGGTTTGGGAAATTGAATTCCTGCCTATCCCCTTTAAAACAACAGACTCTATTACTTTACCATACAAACGCAACCAGTCAAAGGGGTGCGTCGGTATTTTAATCATAAAATCAATCTTATCACCGCGGGAAAAAGAACTCGTTGTAATAAAACCCATTCCTATTTCGCTGAAATTCTTAACTAAAGTAGTATCCCATTTTTCTACCAACCCTTGGTTATTTTGCATTCCATACATAGTGATGAGATCTTTTTGTATACGCGGGGCTTTCCTGTTTTCATTTTGCCAATCAATTTCTTGGGATGCAGAATTGTCGCGTAAAAACCAATCAACATAATCCCGCATTAATTTTTTTTGGCTTTCGTTTAAGCCGGTGAATTCTATGCGGGTTAAGAAAGAATCGCCGGTAGAAACAGTTGAGTTTATTACCTTACCTTGAGTTTTCACCCAGTTAAGCGGATCTAGGGGGATTTTGAACATTAGCTGCAGAATGTCACCAGCGGCAAACTGTTTATTTGTTGTGAAAAGCAACCCTTCTTCGCTTATATTCTTTATGCAGGTAGAATCCCAGGAAGCTTTAGGGTTACTTTCGCAAAAGTATTGCGCCACCAGTGTTTTCTTTATACGCTTTGTTTTTCTTTTTTCCTGCATGATTACCTTTAAATCGGGGCGACAGGACTTGAACCTGTGACCTCAGCGTCCCGAACGCTGCGCTCTACCAAGCTGAGCCACGCCCCGTTTTGCAAATATTAATGGTACCTTACTCCTCTTTGCTTTTTCTGCCCATCAGATCCCTCACAGCCTGAAGCGGGGATTTATTCTGATATAATAACCGATACACTTCTTTTGTTATGGGCATATCCACTTTATATTTTTTACTTAAGGCATAAGCAGATTTTGCGGTAGGTACCCCTTCAGCAACCATCTGCATATGTTTAGAGATACTTTTTAAGGTTTTTCCCCTGCCGATTTGCTCTCCTACAAAGCGATTTCTGCTTTGTTTGCTTATACAGGTAGTTACCAGGTCACCTAATCCGCTTATTCCGCTGAAGGTTTCCAGGTTTGCGCCCATGGCTTTACCTAATCTAGAGATTTCAGCTAAGCCCCGCGACAGGATTGCCGCCTTGGTGTTAGTGCCAAAACCCAATCCGTCAGATACGCCGCAGGCGATGGCAATCACGTTCTTTAAACTGCCGCCTAATTCCACACCAATAATATCGGCATTTGTATATACCCGGAACCTTTCTGTGTTAAATATGCCTTGGAGTAATTTGCGTATTTCTTTATTTTTGGAAGCAACTACAGCAGCAGTAGGAATTCCTTTGGCTACTTCCTGGGCAATAGTCGGCCCGGATAGGACGGCTAATTTTACCGGCCCCAATTCTGCATGCACTATTTCAGAGATCCTTTTCGATGATTTTATTTCAATACCCTTAGTCACGCTTAAGAAAATTGCACTACTATTAAAATAACGTTTGATCTTTTTTAAAATTTGCCGGGTATACTGCGAAGGAATGGCGATGACAACGATATCCTTGTCACTAACAGCTTTTTTGAGGTCGCTGGTTATTTCAATTTGCCGCGGAATACGTATGCCGGGCAAAAATTTAGGGTTTAGCCGGTTTTTAGCCATAACCTTACTGTAATTATCAAAGGCACCCCAAAGCGTAACTGCATACCCTTTTCGACAAAGCAGTATCGCTAATGTTGTTCCCCATCCACCGTCCCCCAATACAGAAATATGTAATTTATCCATTCTTTTCTCGGAAATTTTTTTCGAGGAAATAGGTTTGCGGATAAATATTCCCCGCGTCTTTTTCCTGGCGTGTAATAAATTTAATTCCTACTTTGTAGTTTCCCGCTTCCTCGGCTTTCACTCTGGTTACATTGCCGATAATCCCGTTTTGGTAAATAAGCACTCTTTTTTCCATCTCTCTACAGTAATCCAGAGTTTGCCGATCAAAAGAAAGCCATAGAATATCATCCTGATTTACCTTTTGGCGGATATTACAGAGCAAGCCTGATTGGCTGATGTCTACGGTGTATCCGGCGCATAACTTGGAAACAGTATCCTTATTGCAAATTTTAAAACCTAACGGCACAGGATACTCTCGCCTTATGAATTCCCGGCGTTCTTCAGGCATCGTGAATATTCCTCATTTTATTATTAACTCATTTTTATTCGTTCGTAACTTTGCCAGGTCCCAGGCGTAATCGTAAAGATGCAGGCCTTTACTTACTGCGATAATCTCACCGTCTTCTACGCCGATTTCTTCTGCCATATACTGTTTCACCAGTTGTAATCCCCCCAAATTAGAAGGAAACCCTCCCCAAAGGTCCCAAGAACGGAAGTAGAGGATAAAATGAAGTTTGCCATAGCGCAGACGAGTATCAATTAGCCTTAAGCAAGGCGGGTCAACTAATTTAATATCTGAGGGCATGCCGATTTCCATTACTGCCTGGTTAGTCCCGGGGCCCTTTTCTTTATACATCTTGATTACTTCTTCTATTTGATTAACATTTAATGGCATCTCGCGCACCAGTTCTTTACCGTCTAAATCCTGTTTAACCTTGACTTTGGGGTCTACCAGCCTTTCCCCGTAGGTATAATCTTCTGTTTCTGTTTTTGCCCCGGTAAGCAGATAACTCAAATATCCCTGAATATAATCCATATCTGTTGGCGCGGGGATACTCATACCTTCCGGTATAATCGGTATTATTTGGTGGCCGGGCTTGCGAACCCTCACCGAAATAAAATCAAATTCCAGGCGTTTCTGTCCTTCATAGCTGCCGCGGGTAATTGTGTAGGTATGGCCTTTATCCAGTATCGCTGATAAACACTGAAACCAGGCATCATCCAGGTCAAAGGCATCTATAGAGACAAGTTTCAATAATTCTTCGTTCATCTTAAGTATTACTCTCTTTCTTTTGCTTTTTTTACAAATTGTTTAAAAGTAGTTATGATCTGGGACACGGGCATATTTTTCCCGATATATCCGAAGCAGCCGAATTGTTTTGATTTAGCGATCAAGTCTTCATCATAGCCAAAACCTGTAATCATGATTACCGGAAGTTTCTTGTAACTATCCCTTATGTTTTTTAGCACCTCTAATCCGCTAATTCCGGTGAGTTTTATATCCAGCAGCACAGCGTCAAAATTTTCTTTTTTAAGCAACTCCAACGCCTCTTCACCGTTTGCGCAAGCCTTGGATAGGTAGCCTTCTTTATTTAGTAACTCATCAAGTAAACTTCTTACTTCAGCTTCATCGTCAACGATCAAAATTTTATAAGACACCATCCCCCTCCTTCTGAATAAAAGGTAATTTAATGGTAAAAGTTGACCCTTTACCAACCTGGCTGACTAACTCAATTGAACCGTTATGGTTCTTAATAATGTTGTGGCAGATTGATAAACCTAAACCGGTACCGTCTTTTTTAGTGGAAAAAAATGGCATAAAGATGTTTTTTAGATGGTTCTCCGGGATACCGGTTCCAGTATCATTTATTTGTATCTGCGCATAAAGATCCCGGAAATTACTTGTGGTAATCCGTATCAACCCTCCGTTAGGCATGGATTGATAAGCGTTTATAAGAAGGTTAAGAAAAACTTCCTGTAACTGTTGCGAATCTCCTTTTATAGGAGGTATATTTTTTTCAAAGTTTTTTTCAATTTCGATTTTGACTGTTGGATGGTTACTGTAGCGAATAAGCGGTAAAACCAATTCAACGGTTTCGTTTATATCAGTTGTTTCAAAAACCGGGGTTGTTTTACGCGAAAACTTTAAGATTCTGTCTACAAGCTTGCGAATGCGGTCAGCCTGCATGTTGATTAAATTAAGGCTGTTATTTATCCTTTCGCTCAACTTCTCTCCTTTTAATATCTCTAGCCTTCCGGATATTACAAAAAGAGGGTTGTTGATTTCATGGGCCATGCCGGCAGAAAGCTGTCCGAGAGCTGCCAGTTTTTCCGACTGGAATACCTGATACTCTAATTTCTTTCTTTCAGTTATATCTTTGGCAATGAAAATGTAGCCCGAGAGCTTGCCGGTTGGATCTAAAAACTGGTTGACGGTTAAAATTACCGGGATAACCTCGCCGGTTTTAGTAACCAGCTCCGTCTCGGTTTCATATTTACCAAAGGCCCGCGCGGACTCTAAAATAGAACGCAGGTTAGTCGTGGTGTCATTAAGGCTGTGCAGGATACAGGCATCTTTAAAAATAATATCCTGCTTCTTCCAGCCGAGCATTGCTTCTGAACCCATGCCAAAATAGGTTATATTTCCTTTTAAGTTAACTACATATAAGGCGTACTCTTTTATGCCGGATAATATATTTTTTAATCTCTCTTCAATATTTTTTAATGAAAACTCCCTTTCTCTAATCTCAGTAATATCGTGGCCGACTAATATGTCCCCCTCGACTTGATTATCTTCAGTTTGAATAGGGGCCAGGCTCCAGGAGATCAGCCTTTCATTGCCGTTTTTATCTAAAATAACTCCCTGGAAATCCTTCCCTCTTTTGTTTTTCATGGAGTCATCCATTACTGCCTTAAGCATATCTTTTTTAATCATGCTGTTTTTATCGCGAAATAATACCTCAAGCCAGTTTTTACCGACAATATCGGCGTGTTTAAAACCGGTTAAGCTTTCTGTTTTTTTATTGCAGAATACGACATTCTCGTTATGGTCTAAATAAAGTATAATTACGCCGGCGTTATCCAGCAATTTATGGAATATCTCTTTGTTTTCTTTGATAGCCGTGTTCATTCTTAAAATTAATTTTCCTTTTTTTAAAGGACCTCTCCTTAGGTATTTTAAGCGGGAGAGGGGAATCGAACTTAAAATTTCCCTTGCCCAGATTATAAGAAATTTTAATCCTGAGGCCGTAAGGCCGAAGGACCTAGCGGGCAACGGGACTCGAACCCGTGTAGGTAGCTTGGAAGGCTACTGCACTTCCTCTGTGCTATGCCCGCGCAATGAGAAATTGTTCTAGGCACTACGCTCGCTTAAGTGCCATTAAAATTTTCCTTGTCGGAAAATTTTAATGGGCAGGAGAGGATTCGAACCTCTGAAGCACAGGTGCAACAGATTTACAGTCTGTCCCCTTTGGCCACTTGGGTACCTGCCCGCTATTTGCATCTTGTTTTAAGCCGGCGAGAGGAATCGAACCCCCGGCCATCTGTTTACAAAACAGACGCTCTACCAACTGAGCTACGCCGGCGCTAACTGCATCTTTTAAGCGCATCCGGAATCCGGTTGATAATATCGGATGCGATTAATCCCATTTGTGTTTTATCTTTAGCTGCTAGATCTCCGGCTAGACCATGAATGTAAGTAGCGTATTTAGCGGCGCTAAAAGCATCTAATCCCTGGGCCAGAAATGCCCCGACTATTCCGCTGAGCACATCCCCGCTTCCGGCTGTGGCCATTCCGGGATTCCCGGTTTTGTTTACGTACAATTTTCCCCGTCCGCTGGCTACAAGGCTATGATGTCCTTTGAGGATAATCACACTATTATAATATTTTGCGTACTTTTGCGCAATCAATTTTCTTCTTTTTAACAGATTGCCAACACTTAAGCTAAAGAGTTGGGCAATTTCTTTTTGATGAGGAGTAAGTACAATTGCGCCTTTATGGCTTTTTAATATTTTTAAGTTTTTATTAAGGGCGTTAAGCGCATCTGCATCAATAACCATGGGATGAGCGCATTTATTTATAACTTTTCTTATCAGCGCGTAGGTTGACTTATTCTTTCCCAGCCCCGGGCCGATAATCAACACATCTGTTTGTTTTAGCATCGAGTAAATTTTAGTGAAAGCAAGCTCACTTAGCGTCCCCTCTTTAGTTTCGGCTAATCCTAAAGTCATAATCTCTCTTGGTTTAGTTTTAATCAACGCCAGGTTAATGCTTTTTGGTATACCCAGCGTTACTAAACCTGTCCCCGCGCGCAAAGCTGCCTCTGCGCAAAGCAAGGCAGCCCCTGAAAACCTGCTGGATCCGGCCAGGATCAGAAGATGGCCGTAATCGCCTTTATGAGTTTCAGCTTTTCTTTGTAACAACTGCGCTGGCAACCGCATAGGTTTTAACGTGTGAAATTGAAATGTATACGTTTATATTCTTACCTCTGCCGTTAAGAAACAGGCAGACAGGTTTCCCTTTCTGGTCGTTATCAACCTGAATATCCTGCCAGGAAAGCGAGCTATCCCCGGCTGCCTTAAAAACTGCTTCTTTGGCAGCAAATCTACCGGCTAAATGCTGATAAAGAGAAGTTTTGGTTTTGGCGTTCCTTAATTCATCCTTGGTAAAGACGCGCTCGAGAAACTCATCCCCCCATTTTTCAACTGCCTGACGGATGCGCCGAACTTCGGTAATATCAACCCCGGTTCCAATAAACATTATCTGGTTAATTCCCTCATTTCTTCAACCGCCTTAAATAAACCTACATATATGGCTTTGCAAATAATGGAATATCCGATGTTGAGTTCGGCTATTCCGGGAATTCCGGCAATGCGCCTGACATTGGCATAATTCAGTCCGTGACCGGCATTAACCGATAAGCCTTGCGCCAGGGCGTAATTAGCCGCATGCCGAATTTCATTAAAGAATTTTTCTTTTTGCTTATTATTTTTCGCATCAGCGTAACGTCCGGTGTGCAGTTCAATAATTTCCGCGCCAACTTTTTTGCAGGCACCAATCTGTTTGCGATCAGGGTCAATAAATAAGCTTACCAGAATACCCGCTTTCCTTAGTTTGCAAAGGGCCGCAGCTATTTTACTAAAGTTAGCCGCTACATTTAACCCTCCCTCAGTGGTTAATTCTTCTCTATTCTCTGGCACAAGCGTAGCCTGGTAAGGTTTAACTTTGCAGGCGATTTTTACGACCGAAGGCGCAATAGACATCTCAAGATTAAGCTTGGTTAGGATTTTCTTGCGCAAGAGTAGAATATCTCTCTCCTGAATATGCCTGCGATCCTCCCTTAAGTGCGCTACTATGCTGTCTGCCCCCGCCTCTTCGCACAAGCATGCCGCATATACAGGGTCAGGCAAAGACCCGCGCCGCGCCTGGCGTAAAGTTGCTACATGGTCAATGTTTACTCCTAATTTAGGCATAATTTATTAGTTATTCTCACCTTTGGCATAAAACCAAACAATAACTGCCAGGATCCCCGAAATAAGCTTTAGCCAGGGGTGGCAAGTGATTAAAAGCACTGCGCGATAAAAAATATTTATTCTGTTCCTAGTCATCTTTTTTAACCTTGATCAACTCTTTTATCTTTGATTCTAAATCCAGGATACCTAAATCCTTATAAAACTTCTTGCGGTAAATTATGGATACATCGCGTCTTTCTTCGGAAACAATAATTAAAATAGCATCTGTTTCTTCGCTTAAGCCGAGCGCCGCGCGATGCCGGGTTCCAAAAATCCGGCTTAGCTCCTGGTTTGTGGCCAACGGAAAGATGCATCCTGCTGCCGCGATTCTTCCATGTTGGATGATCAGCCCGCCGTCATGCAACGGGTTATTGGGAGTAAAAATTGCCTGCATTAAATCCGCGGATACGCGTGAATCTATTCCCTCGCCGCTTTGGATATATGAGGCCAGGGAGTCATTTTTTTCAATAGCGATTAGCCCGCCCAGTTTATTTTTGGCCAGTTTTTCACAAGCTTCTGCAATCTGGTTAATAATAAGATCCAGTTCTGTAT
>Ga0163200_1000814_pt1 | contig 12365 bp, 9 predicted proteins | sample PL_2010_200m_FD_113535 | JGI IMG/M metagenome (GOLD analysis project Ga0163200, IMG submission 113535) | Freshwater microbial communities from Powell Lake, British Columbia, Canada to study Microbial Dark Matter (Phase II) - PL_2010_200m | ecosystem: Environmental > Aquatic > Freshwater > Lake ... | reverse complement strand
ATGTAATGCAGCCCCATTGCGCTGCCGCCGAGGTATTTTCGATAAAACGCCTCGGGCGGAGTCTCGACCTCGAGCTGGCCGCGCGTCAGGTCAACGTGCAATATCTTTCCGTTATATCCGTAAGGCATATTTACCTCCTTCGTAAAATAATTGAGACGATAGGCTGCCTGCAATTATAGGTTATTTTCAGGCTCACATCTCCTTGATGCCGTAAGGGAAACCGTACTCGGCCATCTTCTCCATAAACGGCAGCGCATCGAACGCCTCCGGGCCGAGAACGCCGACGCCCTTCCACAAGCCATGCTCGACCAGGTCCCAGGCGACGACCGCGTTGAAGGCTGTCTGCGCGACGACGGCCTGGCAGCCCAAAGTCCGCATACATTCTTCGTTGTCGGCCATCTGGTAGAGATAAACCTGCTTCTCTTTGCCATCTTTCTTGCCCTTCACCCAGGTTCCGGCGCAAGTCTTGCCGAACATGCGGTCGCCAAGATGAGCAGGGTCGGGCAGGCAGGCTGCCACCACGTCGCGCGGCGCAACCCTCACGCCCTTGACATTGATCGGCTCTTTGTTATCCAGGCCGATCATGTGCAAGGTTTTCAATACGCCGATGAATTGGTCGCCCAGGCCATACTTGAAAGTGACGCGCCTGGTCTTGACCCAGCGCGGTATGAGCAAGACTTCCTCGTGCTCTACGTTGACCACTTCCACTTTGCCAATGCCGCCAGGGAACTCGAACACCTCTGGCTCGGAGAACGGCTCGGTTGTGAACCATCCCCGGTCTTTTTCCCAAATGACGGGCGGGTTCAGGCATTCTTCGATGGTAGTCCAGATCGAGAAGTTCGGCGCGAATTCGTAGCCTTTTACCTCGATGTTCGCCCCATCCCGGATGCCGATCTCGTCAATTTCGTCAAAAAGGTGATCCTGGGCATAGCGCGCGAAGACATCCGCCATGCCCGGCTCCACGCCCATGCCCACCAGCGCTAACAGCCCCTTTTCCTCCCATTTCCCGGCGCGCTCGAACTGGTAATCGCCCAGCTTGACATGAGCTTTCTTGAAAGGTTCTTCCGGGTGCGGTTTGGAAAGGGTCATCGCCATATCCATGTAATTGACGCCCACCTGATAGGCCGCATCGAAGATTGGCTCATTGAAGCTCGGATCGCAGGCGTTCATGATCAGGTCAACGGCATACTTCTTCGCCAACGCCTCGATCATTTCCTGCTTGTTCGCGTCCACGAACTTGACCGGGAAACGCTTCTCATCCCCCAACTTGGCCTGGACTTCCTTGGCGCGATCCAGGTTGTAATCGGCTAGCACGACTTGCTCGACCCACGCACGCGGCCTGGCGATCTGGGCAATCGCCTCCCCCACCCCGCCTACGCCAACGAGTAGAACTTTCATTTTCGAATCTCCTTTTGCTTTGAATTTATCTTTTTTATGATCTCCAGAATAATACCATCAACATACCTGGCCGCCCCTCTCCCTGGCCTAGCCCGCCACCGTTCGTGCCGCGAACAACGGCGGCACGCCGGTGCGAGACGGCAGGGCAGGCAGGGCGACCAGATATGTAAGCGCCGCAAATATATCCTTTTACTATTCGCCTTTGACCTCAGTCCAGATACGGTCATAAAGCGTGGTCGCATCACCCACATCCCGAATGGGTGTGGCATGGGCGAGGAATTCAGCCGACGGGTTGGTGGCTGAGAAATCCATGTAGGATCGGTAAAGGTCCGCGTCGTATGTCTTCAGATACTCCAAGCCGGCCGTGTTCGGGCTGGAATACGGGAATTCTTCCGTGATCATGACGCTGGCTTCAGGACTGAGGACATAGTTGATGAACGCCAGGGCAGCATCCATATGGGGCGCATTTTTCGGGATGGCCAGGTTGTCGAACCAGACGCCGCAGCCCTCCTCGGGGCAAATGTAGACGATATCCGGATTCTCCATATAGGCCAGCGCAGCATTTCCATTCCACATGATGCCAGCCCAGGCCTCGCCGTTCAACAGCGCGGACTGTGGGCTGTCGCTGTCGAACAAGCGAATGTTCGGCATCAACTCAAGAAACTTTTGCTTGGCTTCATCGAGCTGCGCCGGGTCGGTTGTGTTCTTGTCATAACCGAGCGTTTGCAGCACTACGCCGATGATCTCACGCCCGTCATCGAGGACAACCAGGCTGTTTGCAAAAGCAGGATCCCACAAATCCGCCCAACTCTTAGGCTCGAACGGCGCCTTTGTCTTATCGTAAGCCAGACCGGTCGTCCCCCACTGGTACGGGACAGTGTATTTGTCACCAGGATCGAATTCGGGGTTGGTGAAGCGTGGGTCAAGGTTGGCAAAGTTAGGGATCTTAGAGTGGTCGAGTTCCTCCAACATGCCTTGTTTGATCATGATGGCCACGGTGTAGTCACTGGGGATGATCACGTCGTACCCCGATGCCCCAGCCTGCAGCTTGGCAAGCAATTCCTCGTTGGAAGAATAGGTGTCGTAGTTGACCTTGATGCCGGTTTGCGCGGTGAAATCATCCAACAGCCCTTGAGGGACGTATTCCGACCAGGCATACAGGTTCAACACGTTGGAAGCCTTCTGGCCGCCGCACGCGACCAGCAGAAGTGCCAACAAAATGAATAGGGTTACTATGCGGTATTTCTTCATCATCTTCCTCCTTGCATATCGAACTTGGCGATCATGCCCTGCGGCGCTGGGCATATTCGCTGATGAATAGGATTACGAACACGACCGCCACCCAAAGCGCGGACAACGCGTTGACTTCGGGCGTGACCGTGAAACGTACCATCGAGAAAATCCGTAATGGGAGCGTGGTTGATCCCGGCCCGGCAGTGAAATAGGTGATCACATAATCGTCGAGGGATAAGGTGAGCGCCAGCATCGCGCCTGAAAGCACGCCCGGCATGATGGTGGGGAGCGTCACCCGCCAGAAAGTGGTCAACTCGTTAGCGCCCAAATCCATGGAAGCCTCTTCGATGGATTTATCGAATCCATGCAGGCGCGCCCGGACGACAAGAGCCACAAATGGTATGTTGAAAGCGATGTGCGAAAGGGTGATCGTAGCCAATCCCAACTGGAATTTGATCAGGGAAAAGAATGCCAGCAGGGATATTCCCATGACGACTTCCGGGATAACGATCGGGATGTACATCAGGGTTTCCGAAGCGCCATAGCCTGGGAAGTGATAGCGCTGCAGCGCCAGGGCTGCCATCGTGCCGATCACGGTGGCTACCAGCGTGGAGATAACCGCGATAAGCAACGTGTTCCTGGTGGCCAGGAGCACCTGATGATCGTTGAAAAGCTTCTCGTACCATTGAAGGGTAAATCCCTCCCAACGGATGTTCAGCTTCTGCTTGTTGAACGAGAAGATGATCAGGATGAGGATCGGGATGTAAATATAGGCGTACACCAAAAAGGTGTAAATACGCAGCCAGAGGGCAGGTTTCTTCTCGCTCATATCAGCAGCTCCTCGCCAAAGCCTGCCTTGCGGGTGTAATACAACGTGAACACCATCGTCAAGAGCATGAGAAGCATGGATGCGGCTGCGCCGAACGGCCAATCGCGGGCAGTCAGGAACTGGTTGCGGATGACGTTGCCGATCAACATCGTCTTTGCGCCGCCCATCAGGTCCGGGACGACGAACATGCCCATCGCCGGAATGAAAACCAGGATGGTGCCGGCAATCATCCCAGGCACGCTGAGCGGCAGGGTAACGCGCAGGAACGCTTTCCACGGGGGAGCGCCCAGGTCCGCAGCCGCTTCGAGCTGGGCATTCTCGATCTTTTCGAGCGAGGTATACAGCGGCAAGACCATAAAAGGCAGGAACTCGTACACCATACCGATCAGCACGGCAGTTGGCGTATAGAGGATGTTCAACGGCTCATGGATGACGCCGATCCATTGCAGGAACGAATTCAGGAATCCCGATGAGCGCAGGATCATGATCCAGGCGTAAATGCGGATGATGAAGTTCGTCCAGAACGGCAACAGGATAAGGAAAAGGAGCAGTGAGCGTTGTCGAGCCGGGGCGCGGGCGATGTAATACGCCATGGGATAGCCGATCACGAGCGAAAGCACAGTCGTCAAGAAGCCGACGAGCAGCGAGTAGCCCAGGATTTTTGCGTAAAGCGGATCGAACAAGCGAATATAACTTTCGATATTGAACTTGTAAACCACCTCGCCATACGTGCCGCGCGACATGAAGCTCAATACCGTTACCAGGATGAGGGGAATGACCATGAACACGATCAGGTAGGTGTTCGTTGGTCCCATAAGGAAGAGACCCTGGGCAACCGGGCTTTCGCGCAGCGTCTTTGTGAGCGAAAACCGGCGGGTGGTTTTATCCGGAACTCGCGCCGTGTTCACGTTGCATCCTCCGGCAGCACCAGGGTGTTCTCATAAGGTAAATAGATCCGCACCGCATCCCCATCCGCGTAATATGCCTCCGGGTCGAGGGTGGAGATATCGTTCTGCTCCCATGCCCGCAAGCGGACATTGTTGCCCAAATCCAGGTCAACGCGCGTATCCGAACCAATATAAGCTGTCGTCACGACTTTGCCGCGTAAAAGGTTCTCGGTGCCTCTCAAGCCGCTGACAGGCTTCCCATCGTCATCTGCCAGGCGGATCTTTTCGGGCCGGACGGAGACGGCCACGTTTTGCCCGACCGAAAAGCTTCCATGCCCGATGCCGTCAATTTCAGTCGAAAGGGCAGGAATGAACACGGCGACCTTATCTTTCGACACTCTCTTTACCGTTCCCGTCAGGAAGTTCGTCTCGCCGATGAAATCGGCCACAAAGCGGCAGTTCGGACGTTCGTAGATCTCTACCGGTAAACCAATCTGCAGCGCTTTGCCCTTGCTCATCACCGCAATGCGGTCGGACATGGTCAGGGCTTCTTCCTGATCGTGAGTCACGTAGACGAAAGTGATGCCAACCTGCTCCTGCAAGGCTTTGAGTTCCAACTGCATCTCCTTGCGCAGTTTCAAGTCCAGAGCACCCAGCGGTTCATCCAGTAAGAGGACTTCTGGCCGCTTGACCAGCGCGCGCGCCAGGGCGACGCGCTGTTGCTGACCCCCAGAAAGCTGTTTCGGTTTTCGGCGGCCCATGCCGGTCAGCTTGACCATTTCCAGGGCTTCGTTGACCCGGCGCGCGATTTCCGCTTTCGGGACTTTCTCCATCTCCAGGCCGAACGCCACGTTCTGGAAGACGGTCATGTGTTGGAAAAGGGCATAGCTCTGGAAGACAGTATTGACCGGTCGCAAATACGGCGGCGTACGGCCCATCAACTTCCCGTTTATATACACCTCGCCATCAGTGGGCCACTCGAAACCGGCCAGCAAACGCAGCGACGTGGTCTTACCGCAACCGGAAGGCCCCAAGAGCGAAAAGAATTCGCCTTGCTTGATATGGATCGTGACATGGTCAACAGCCTTTACCTGGCCGCCTTCGGGGGTCGGAAAGATCTTGACGATGTCACGCAGCTCTACTGCAAAATCACTCATACAATGCTCCTAAATCAGGATTACAGACCCTCGCTATTTCATCTGCGACAACACCATCTCGGCGACTTCCAAGGACCTCACAGGTCTTTAAGACCTGTGAGGTCTGCGGTTATAAAGTTTTGCTCACCTCGACCACCGTATCCGCCAGGCGATTGAGCACTTCGTCAATCTGCTCCTGCGTGATGACCAGCGGCGGCTCGATGCGGATGGTCTGCGCGCTGGTCAGCGTGCCTGCTACCAGCACACCGCGTTTGAAGAGTCCGGCTGCCACCTTATAACCGGTCTCCGGCGTGTGGAAGTGCTGGCCGATGAGCAAACCCCTGCCGGTGATCTCCTTATAAACCTGGGGAAATTCTGCTGCCAGTTCCTCCAACTTCGGGATCAGATACGCGCCCTTGGCCGCGGCTTGTTCCCATAGCCGGTCGCGCAGCGTGACGTGGATGGAGGCGATGGCTGCCGAGCAGGCCAGCGCGCCGCCTCCGGTCGTGGTGGTATGGATGAAGGGATTGGGGTACATCATGCACTGCCAGATCTCCTCGGTCGAGCAGAAGGCGCTGACCGGCATCACGCCCCCGCCCAGGGATTTGGCAACCGCCAAAATGTCCGGCACGACGTTCCAGTGCTCCACGCCCCACAGTTTGCCGGTGCGGCCCATACCGGTCTGGACTTCATCGGCGATGAGCAGCACACCGTACTGTTTGGTCGCCTCACGGACGCGCGGCCAGAAATCATCCGGCGGGACGATGGCGCCAGCCTCGCCCTGGATCGGCTCGAACAGCACCGCAGCGATGCCAATCCCGACCTTCTGGCAGATCTCCAACTGCCGTTCCACAGCGTCTGCATCACCAAATGGGACGTGATATACCGGCCCGCCGTAGAGTATCCCCGCCGGGACGCGGTAATCGGATTTGCCCAACATGCTGAGCGAACCCATCGTCTTGCCGTGAAAGGCTTTCGTCGCAACGATGAAGCCGGGCTTTTGCGTGTACATCTTGGCGAGCTTGATCGAACCCTCGATGGCCTCGGTGCCGCTGGCGGCGAAGAAACTATACTTGATGTCGCCCGGCGTGATCTGCGCCATTAATTTTGCCAGCACGCCGCGCAGCGGGTCAATCAATTCCTGGCTGGGCATGGGTGTGCGGCCAAGCTGCGCCCGCACCGCCGCCACCACGTCCGGATGACTCCAGCCGTGATTCATCATGCCGTAGCCGCCCAGGCAGTCAATGTACTCGCGGCCGAGAACGTCCCGGAAGATGGCGCCCGAACCGGTCCACTCGGTGGCAGCCCAATCCCCGGCCTCGGTCACAGACTTGCGATATTCCAACCAACCTTTGTTGAAATGCTCGGCAAAGTTGACTTTCGATTCCTCGCTTATTTGCTTGCCTTCCGCCTCAGAGACTTCTGATTGCTGGATAATTCCAAGCCAGCGCTGCGAATAGGCAATGGCGTCAGTGAGTGATTGCGGCATAGGATGCTCCTTTAAACTACCAATCCGAAACCTCGTTGTACCAGGGCTTGCTCGCGCCAGCCCTGGCGCGACCTTTCCATTTGCCAGATTTGGGCGCGGACTCGATGTACTGGCAGAGGGTATCCACCTTCTCGCCGATAACGGCGCGCTGGTCGCCGGTCAACGCCTTCACGCCGGTCATGGCTTCCTTGATGCGCCCCAGGTTGGTCGTGGCCGTGTAATAAAAGCCCCAATCGTCGCCGAACAACTTTGCCAGATACTTGACGTTGAGGCTGTCCTTATCGCTTTCGCCCACCGGCGCGGCCAGCAAGAGCAACATGGCGTCCTTCAAGTCCTTATCGTTGATCTGCACGATCTGCAATTTTTGCAGCAGCAGGTCGGTCAATGAGACGCAATAGGGATGGTTCTCCAGCCGCCCGCGGTAATCAATCGGGTGGTTGTAATCCAGCTTATCGAAGAACACGTCAATCATCGGGATGCGCTCGCTGAAGAAGATGAGCCGCGCCCCGCCGCTGAGCATAGCCGCCCGCTTTTCCAACTCGTAACCCTGCGCCTCGAAGAAGGGCACCAGTTTGTTGCGCTGCTTTCCATATCCGGCATAATCTATATCCGTGAAGACGCGCTCGCCGAGACGTTCCATGCGGCGGTAGAGGTCCACGTAGTCCGGGAAATAGTAATGGATGGCAATCGGCCCCATCACGCGCAGGATAAGTCCCTGCTTTTGTGCCTCGTCGGTCAGGCGACGGGCTTCGACAAGGTAGGCCTCTGGCTTGGGATATTCGTCGAGAGGGATGTCTTTAGGAAGGCGGAATTGTTTTTGGTTCAACATGATTGCTTCCTTGTCAAACCCTAAAGGTCTCCGAGACCTTTAGGGTTTGACGCTATCCTGACGTGAAGATGTAATCCTTCACCTTGCCCTTTTCCAGCACGATGACCGCGCCCTTGAGGATGCCTTCCGAATACTCGCTGCCGGGGTTGATGAGCAGCGTCCGCTTGGCTTTTTGGGCGCCGCGTGACTCGTGGATGTGGCCGTGCAGGCCGATGAGCGGCTGGTATTTCTCGATCATCTTCGCCACCGCGCGGCTGCCGACGTGGATCTTCTCGTCAGCGGCCTGGACCAGGTTCTCATCCAATTTGGGCGCCAGGTCGAGGGCGTAACCGTAAGGCGGCGCGTGGAAGTTGAAGATGGCGCTCGATTTGTCTTTCACCAGCGCGCACAGTTCCTCGAGCATCGGCTCCAGTTCCTCGTCCGGCTTCTCGCGCGGCGTGTTCCAGGGAGTCGGATTCGCCCAGGAGAAGGTGATCATCTCATGCTCACCGACAGGCACATTCTTATTATTGCAATTGACGATAGCAGATGAATCCTCGATCACCTGATCAACTTCGAAGTGGTCGTCGTTGCCGGCTGCCATGTACACTTTGTAACTGGTGCCGGCCAGGCGTTCGTCGGCCAGGGCGATCCACTCTTTCAGGCGCGCCAGCATCAATTGTTTGAATAACGTGTCAACTTTCTTGGGGTCAGCCTTGAAAGTGTGGAACTCCTCCTGCGTTTGGTGAACCCAGTAGTAGCCCATCATCTCGATGGTCTTCTTGAGTTTATCCAATTCTTCCTGCGTAGCTACTTCGGTATGAGAACCCATCAAAGTGGTTTCCCAACCGCCGCCGGACTTCTCGACCAGCGGCACCAAGACCTTGCCGGTCAGGTCGCCCAGCAGGATGCCTACGTCAACGTTATAGACCTTGAGCGCATTCAAAAACTTACGATAACACGTGTTCGAGCCGTGAACGTCGGTTACGAAGAAGATTTTTATCGGTTTACCCATGCAAGTCTCCACTTCACCTTCACCCCTGCCCCTCTCCCAGGCTTGGGAGAGGGGTTGGGGGTGAGGGCAGACTGATCACTGATTACTGATATACTGAAAGCGGGCACAGTATCTCGACAGGCTCGATAACCAATTGCGCTTTTGCCCAATTTGTTCCGTCGGACAAAGTCCTGCCTCAGTTCATGAAAGTCGGTTGAAACCGACTCGCAACGCCAGCCCGAAGGGACTTCCATGTACTGAGCAGGTGGCTTTAGCCCCGCGAAACAGGCAGCAGAAAACCGCAATTTATGGCCGTGCGAGGTATAACTTGTTACTAATCGGGCGGCAGCTCGCCGAAGGTCATGTCGGTGTCCACGCCAACTTGCTTGTTGCGCGCTTTCCAGTAGAAGTACCAGGCGATGCCAAGGTCCCAGATGATCGCGTACAGGATCAAAGAGCCTTTGACCAGTTCCTGCTCTCCCATTTCCTTCATGAAGAAGAAGAAATAGAAGAGAATGCCCAGGTAGACCAGGTTGAAGAACGCGCCGATGGTGACAACCGGGATGCCCAGAATCTTCCAGTTCTTATAGGGCGAGGACTCCCAGATATGCTTGGCCCTCTTCGAGAAGGGGAAGATGGCCGCTGCGATGGCCGTCACGCCAAACACGGACACGATCTCCATACCGGTGACAGAGAGACCCTCCATCGGGTTGCCACGGAAGGCATACAAAGCGATGCCGATCTCACCCAGGATGAAACACAGAATGTGGTTCTTGACCGGTGAAGCCCAGCGATAGTCAATGTCGGCGAACCACTTGGGCCCCATGCGATCCATGCCCCAGGCGAACAGGATGCGCGGGAAAGCCAGGTAGGAGAGCGCCACCCACCACAGGTTAAACACGATGAACGACATTGCCATCATGAAGACCACAAACCAGTTGTGGTTGATGACCGCCGCCAACCCGACGAAATTAGGCGCCCAGGGCAGCGTGTAGCCCGCCAGACCCTCGCCCATATTGTCCACCCAGGCCGTGGCCGAGAGAAACTCGAAGCCGACCGAGCGGTACAGGGCGGCAGCCAGCCAGACCATGAAGGCAGCCGGCACCAGGATGGCAGACAGGTTAGCCAGGATGATGGTCTTATCAGGGCGCTTGACCTCGCCTGCAATGAACGTGATGCAGTATGAGTAGGCGAACAGCCACGAACCGGCCACCATCACGCCCAGCGTGTCGAACCAGTTCCATGTTTTGGGCAGAACGCCGCCGGCATCAGTGATCGCCGCCCGCGCCGCTGTCAAGAACCCTTCGTAATCAACAGAGCCGAACTGCGCCGACAGGTTGTTCCAGGCAAGGATGAAGGCATCGTGCGATGTAAAGGTGAACACCAGCAGGATGACCGTGCAGCCTGCGATGCCCAACACCATGATGACCTTTTGCACTCTCGCAAAAACCTTCATGCCAAAAACAACGAACAAAAGGGCAATGAGGTTCACCAGGCTGGCAATAAGGAACAAAGCAATCGGCTGGGTGCAGAACTCGGCCGCGGCTGGCATGTTCAGGAACTGGAACAGCATCACCAGGCCGGGATCCACCGTCCACGGGGCTAGTATATAAATCCACATGATCCACACGAAGGCATTGCCAAAGCTCTCGGCGATGCCGACGATCGGGTGGATGATGCGCGAGTTGTAGATGTATTCGCCGCCGGAGCGCGGCATCGAGCCGCCCAGGATACCCCAGACCAGCGAGAAGCCCACGCCGCACAGCAGCGCCGAGAGCAGCGTGGCCCAAATCAGGTTGCCGCCGGTATACACGCCCAGGCCGAAACTGATCATGACCCACATGCTGGGTGTCAGGCCCTGGTTCATGAAGCCAACGCCAAAAGCGTCAACGAATGACAGGCCGCGTACTAACCCGCTGGCCTTACGAGCAAACGCCATTTGTTCAGGCATAGTGCATTCCTCCTCTGAAAAAGTTGTTTATGGTAGCTGCTCAACTCAGCGATTTAAATCGCCGCTACCAGATCGCGAAGTCCATGCTTCGACAGGCTCAGCACACCGCCTGCGTGGACTTTCAGCCGACGAAGTGCCTGCCCTGAACGTAGTGAAGGGTCGGCTTCGCGGCCTTTGTTGGTGTAGTTTTAACTGCTGGAAGCGAACAGATTGAGCAGTTACGTTAGAAACGATTTACAGGTTTTGCTGTCAAAGTTCTCAAGAGCTATTTGATACGCGCTACCTCCTTCCACAACCTGCCCCCTTCCCTCTTAGAAACTATCTCGAAAGTGCCCGGTCGGGCTCCCACGCCCGACAATGCGACGGCATGGGAGCCGTCTCCACGAGTTTTGAGATAATCCCTCAGGGAAAGGGGAACGGGGGTCAAGTCATCATTAGAATTTTCGCGACCACTCCTTCGGCCAACGCTCGATCACGACCTTCTTTTGCGTAAAGAACTCGATGGCATCCCATCCCTGGCCATGCAGGTCGCCAAAGAACGACTCCTTCCATCCGCTAAAGGGGAAGAAAGCCATCGGCGCGGCAATGCCGACGTTGATGCCGATGTCGCCCGCCTCGACCTCGTAGCGGAATTTCCGCGCCGCAGAGCCGCTGCTGGTGAAGATGCAAGCCATATTGCCATAACGGCTCTTATTTGCCAGCGCAATCGCCTCATCCAGGCTGTCCACGTGGATCAGGCCAAAAACCGGGCCAAAAATCTCAGTCCTGGCAAGCTCGCCTTCAGGTGGCACATCCACCAAAATCGTCGGGCGGACGAAATTCCCCCGTTCATAACCTTGAATTTTCGGATTCCGGCCATCCACGGGGACACTGGCGCCCTCGGCCTGGCCCTTACCGACAAGTTCCTCGATTCGACTTTTGCTCTGCGGGGTGATGACCGGCCCCATCTGGACGCCCTTATCCAACCCGTAGCCTGTCACCCGTCCAGCAGCCGCCTCACAGATCGATTCGGTGAACACGTCCCGCGCCTCCGCGACCGTGATCGCCAACGAAGCGGCCGCGCAACGCTGGCCAGCGCAACCGAAGGCGCTGTCGGCCACGATGGCGGTCGTCATCTCCATGTCGGCATCCGGCATGATAATGACCGGATTTTTAGCCCCGCCCTGGCACTGCGCCCGCTTGCCATTCGCCGAGGCGCGGCTGTATATGTACTTAGCGACCGGCGTCGAGCCGACGAAGCTGATTGCACGGACATCCGGATGGTCGAGGATGCCATCCACCGCATCCTTTGCCCCGTTGACCAGGTTGATCACACCTTTCGGAAAGCCAACCTGCTCGATGAGTTTGAAGATCAACTGCATGGTCAGCGGCACCTTTTCCGAAGGCTTGACGATATACGGGTTTCCGCAAGCCAGCGCATAAGGCAGGTACCAGAATGGGATCATGCCGGGGAAGTTGAACGGGCAAACCGCCGCGCAGATCCCAACCGGCTGGCGGATCATCGTCTCATCAATGCCGCGTGCGATATCTTCGTTGTTGTAGCCTTGCATCAGGATTGGTATACCGCTTGCAATCTCGACGTTCTCGATGGCTCGACGCATCTCGCCCCGCGACTCGTCCAGTGTCTTCCCGCACTCCAT
>Ga0163200_1000813_pt1 | contig 12375 bp, 8 predicted proteins | sample PL_2010_200m_FD_113535 | JGI IMG/M metagenome (GOLD analysis project Ga0163200, IMG submission 113535) | Freshwater microbial communities from Powell Lake, British Columbia, Canada to study Microbial Dark Matter (Phase II) - PL_2010_200m | ecosystem: Environmental > Aquatic > Freshwater > Lake ... | reverse complement strand
TTAGTATCCCAGGGATTCAAGGTATGCAATTCCATCATCCAGCATGCCATTGGCACGTTTGTAATTATGGACGCCCAAACTGCGGTCTGCTTCTATAAATTGGTAATTGTAGAAAACAGCCAGCATTTTCTGGCAATAGGATTTTCCTGTGACAAGCAACCCACTGGCATTCGCTACACCGGCAGCCTGTAATTTCTCAAGGAGGATAACCAGCTTCTCTTCGATAATGGTCTGTTTGCCGTCATAATCAAACGAAACGATTGCGCCATTATGGCAAGCTTCAATGTTGCATCCGTTGTAGTTGTCACCCTCTGCGTCGCTGGCCATTCTCAATGAGTGACCACCCGTATAGTTACCAACAGCTGTAGCGCCATGGCAATCAACACAAGTGGTACGTCCGGTATGGTAGGAGTTGGCATACTTGCTACCGGTCACATAGCCGCCTGTGCCGGCTAGCATTGCGCTTTGCGGTCCGTGGTGCGGTCCGTAGCGTGAACTGGTCGGTGCCAGGGAGTCGGTAGTACTGGTCGGATCGGTAATGGGCGGAGAGGCTGCCCTTATCTGATGGCAACGGGCACAGAGGTTTCCTGTAACATTGCCGCTCTCTGTTGTCATGTCCGTTGTCTCTCCAAGTATGTTCACAAATGGAGTTAACCAGCGCAGGACATAGTCAGCATCCGTGTACGTTTTATGGATTTCGTGGCAGGTACGGCAATCGATGCGTGAAGCATTCTCAACCGCTTCAGCCGTGGCCCATGCTCCGGTCTCAATACATTCCCGGAATCCCTGGCTGGTGTGACAGGGAGCACAGGTGGTGCGGTTCTCGAACGTGGTACTTCCGGTAGCATGCTGCGATGACTCGTACTGGAAAATCTTGGCAACAAGGGCATCATCGAAATTGTGGCACTGGGTACAGGTGGCGTTGGCATCTTTTCCGTCGGTGCCGTCTTTTCCGTCAGCTCCTTTTGCTCCCGGAGGGCCCTGGGGACCTTCCTTGGTACAGCTAAACATCAAACTTGCTGCGGCAACCATCATTCCGGCAGCAATAAAATAGGTTAATACTCTTTTCATACTGTTTTGGTTTTTGTTAAATATTCATATTCTCTCAATAACATAAACGGGTATAGGCGTTCAGTCTGATGACAAAAATAGAGAAGTTCGGTGTGTTAGAAGATTAACAGGCAGGTGAGATTTATTCATCCAGATGGTGATATATGTCTATGTATATTTGACGAAGATCAATAACATCATTGACATATATCAATATCTAAAAAAACATGACGACACATGTTGACACCAAACAAATTGAAAGACAGGGAAGTTAGCCTGTTTGGCTGATCTGGCGGAGCTGTTTCTCGTTAAGGATTTCGACGGTATTGCCATTGACTTTCAGGATGCCCTCCTCCTTCAATTCCTTAAAAATCCGGATGGAACTCTCTTTCGACATCCCGGAAAGGTCGGCCAGGTCCTGGCGGGAGATGGTGATCTCAAAGGGGTTTTTGTCGTAAATCTTTTCGCGCAGGTAAAACAGGACATCGGCGATACGGCCCGGCATCTGTTTCTGGGTCAGACTGACTACCTGATCGAAATTGAAAATGGCCTGCCGGGATACCCGCTGGATGAACTCTTCTGCAAAATCAGGATTTTTGCGGATCAACAGTTTGAAGATATTGACATCTACCAGGCAGGCGGTTGTCTCTTCCACGGCAGCTGCCGAATAGTAGTGGCGATTATCCACATAGATACCCGGCCCAAAAATGTAATCAACAGGTTTCACCAGGGCCAGGATCAGGTTTTTTCCGTATCCTTCGATATATAACTTGGCCAGCCCGTTAGTCAGGCATACGAAATGCGGTGACGGCGTACCCTGTTTAAATAGGATCTCTCCGGCTTTGTAATGAACGGTATACCGTCCCTTATCGATCTGATCCAGTTCTTCGGGAGTCAGGCTTTTAAATATGGAAGACTTACAATTACAGTTCTTACAATTCTCCGACTCCTGTATCTTGTTCATACCTTAACGATTATCTTAAAAATTACTGGGAATGCAAAGATATAAATAAATTGAGCTAGACAGATAAAAAATTTGATATGCATCAATATTCTATTGATCTATATCAATCAGTCAGATTAATTATCTGATAATCAGCGTTATTAATAAAATGTTTACCGGAGTACGTGTCTCCTCAGGTAATCAGCGATTTGCACCGCATTGGTGGCGGCTCCTTTCCGAAGGTTATCGGAGACGATGAACAGATTGATGCAATGATCCCGTGAGTCATCCGCACGGATCCTCCCCACGAACACCTCATCCTTTCCTTCGGCCAGGATAGGCATGGGATAGAGATTGTGTTGCACATCATCCTGGATCACCACCCCGGGGGTGTCGGAAAGCAGCGAACAGACCTCCCGGATGTCACAGGAACCGGCAAATTCGATGTTCACTGCTTCTGCGTGGCCGACCAGCACCGGCACCCGGACAATGGTCGGGGAAACCATGATGGTCGGGTCGTTCAGGATCTTACGGGTTTCGTCGACCAGCTTCATCTCTTCGGCCGTGTAGCCGTTTTCCTGGAAAGCGCCCCCATGCGGAAAAAGGTTCAGGTCGATCTGGTGGGGGTAGGCCATCTCCCCGGCGATCCCTTTGCGTTCATTCTCAAGTTGCCTGACTCCTCTGGCTCCGGTGCCGGATACCGACTGGTAGGTGGAGACAACCACCCGCTTCACCGTATAGCGTGCATGCAGCGGAGCCAACACCAGTACCAGCTGGATGGTGGAGCAATTAGGGTTGGCAATGATAGTATGATCGGGGGTAAGGATATGCGCATTGATCTCCGGAACGATCAGCGGTACGGCCGGATCCATCCGCCAGGCCGATGAATTGTCGATCACACGGATCCCGGCTTCAGCGTAACGGGGTGCCCATTCCCGGCTTACGCAGCTTCCGGCAGAGAAGATCGCTATATCGGGCTTTTCCCGGATGGCCTCAAGGTGATCGGTCACCCGGAACACCTTTTCATGAAACCGGACCATCTGTCCGATCGATTTAGGAGAAGCTACGGGAAACAGCTGATTCACCGGGAAAGCATGCTCCTCCAGGACCTTCAGGATCATGCGGCCAACCAGGCCGGTAACGCCGACCACCGCGAGTTTCATGGAGCAAAGATACAAGAGATTGCGCAATATTGCCATAATTGCACAACATTGCACATGGATTGCCATTCATAGCACATGAATTGCACAGCATTGCACAATATTATACAGGATTATTTTGAATTAATATTTAACCTTTTGGGGCTTTTCCGGATTAATGAAGAAAAAAGCCATGAGAACAGGTATTTTCCTCATTTTCTTTCTAATCCTGATGAGTTCGTCCGGAGTGAAAGCCCAGGTCACGGATGATTTTTCGGATGGTGATTTTACGCACAATCCCCGGTGGGAGGGAGATTCAATGCATTTCGAAGTGAATGGAAGCAAGCAACTCCACCTTCAATGGGCCGGGAGCGACACCTCGGTGCTGGCTACCCCGAATGCACGGATCGGAGAAACAGAATGGAACTTCTGGGTGAAACTCTCCTTTAACACGTCGGCGAACAACCTGCTTCGGGTTTACCTGACAGCTGACCGGAAGGAGCTTGATCAGCCCCTGACTGGCTGTTTCCTTCAGGTGGGAGGAGCCGGCGACAGCCTTACCATAATCCGGCAGGAAGGGACCGGACTGATCCCACTCTTTCACTTCCCGGATGGCTCTACATCCCAATCTACCAATTCGTTACGGGTGAAGATCATCCGGGATGCCGCCGGATTTTGGAGCAGCTGGATCGATCCGGAGGGAGGGGTACAGTTCGTTGAGCAGGGGAGCTGGTCGGACTACACCAGTCAGTACACCGCCTGGTTCGGGTTCTGGTGTAAATACACCTCCAGCAATGCCGCCAAATTCTATATGGATGACGTATATGTCGGTCCGGTGATTCACGATACTATTCCGCCGAAACTGGTATTACTGACTATTCCTGACAGCCTGCACCTGAAATTGATCTTCTCAGAAGCTTTGGAAGTAACAACAGTTCAAATCCTTTCTCATTTTACCCTGTTGGGAGACCTGAGCCATCCCATAGAGGCCAGTGTACCTTCAGGACAGCCGGAACAGGTTATGCTGACCTTTTCCGAATCCTTTGCCGGACAGGTAACGGACACCCTGCTGATAGAATCCCTGACCGATCCGGCAGGAAACCGGATGCACGATACACTGGCACCGTTCACCCGGTTTTCGCCCGGGGCCTTCGATATCCTCATCCATGAGATCCTGGCGGATCCGGAACCAGCGGTCGGGATGCCCCTTGTTGAATATGTGGAGCTGTACAACACGACAACCTTTCCGGTAAACCTGGCCGGCTGGTCTTTTGACGCCGGGACCAACCGGGAAAGCTTTCCGGCTGTTACTATTCAGCCCCACGGGTATCTCCTGCTGGCCTGCGACAGCACGCTGGCCACGTTCGGCCCCACCCTGCCCCTGTTCACCTCCGCCTTCAGCCTGTCCAATGAGGGGGCTGCTCTTGTGTTGCGGAATGAGCGGCAGCAGATCATCCATGCTGTAAGGTATTCTCCGGATTGGATTACAGAATCATGGAAAAAGGATGGAGGATGGTCACTCGAACTGATGGATCCTGACAATCCCTGTGGATGTGACGAAAACTGGAACGCTTCACAGGATCCTTCCGGAGGAACCCCCGGGCGGGCTAATTCAGTCCACCGCACCAACCCTGATGAGGAAAAACCCGAAGTGCTGCGAAGTTTCCTGGCTGATGCAAATACCTGGGCGATCCGGTTTACGGAATCACTGGATACCACCATCCTTGGGGATCTTTCGAGCTGGTCGCTTGATCCGGGCAGTTCCCATCCGGCAAGCCTCGCTCCGGTCCCTCCCGATTACCGGTTACTTAACCTCCGTTTCAACGAACCTTTTTTGCCCGGCATCCTGTACACTCTGACCGGAACTCACGATCTGACGGACTGTACCGGTAATCTCATTGATACACCGGTCATAACTATGGCAGGTATCCCGGAACCCATTATGCGGGAGGATATCATCATCAATGAGATCCTGTTTGATCCGTTGCCGGGTGTTTCCAGGTTCATTGAACTCTTCAACCGGTCGGGGAACCTGGCGGACCTGCGCGAACTGGCCTGGGTGGTTTCAGATACCGGATCGGCTGCCGGAACGACCACCACCACTCTTCTGACGGGAGAATCCTTTCTGCTTTTCCCGCTCGATTTTGTAGCCGTTTGTGCCAGCGAAAAAGGCATCAAACAGCAGTATCATTCACCCAATCCGAAGCAATTCCTGGAGATGGATCCCTTTCCGCAGATGAAGAACGAAAGCGGATCTGTCGGACTGATCCGATCCGGTGACGAAGAGCTGATCGACAGGATGGAATACCACAATGGGATGCATTACCCGTTGCTTACCTCGGCCGAAGGGGTCTCCTTGGAGCGGATCAGCCCTGAACGCCCGGCGGCAGACCCGTCGAACTGGCATTCGGCGGGCGAAAACACGGGATATGCCACTCCGGCCTACGAAAACTCACAATGGGTAGCTCCGCATGCTGACGGAGATGAAGTAGCCATTCACCCTCCCGTGTTTTCGCCCGATAACGACGGTCGCGACGATGAGGTCTCCATCGGGATCACTTTGGAGGAACCAGGTTACCAGGTTACGATCCTGATTTACGACGCCGCAGGGAGAAAGATCCGGCAGGTCGCTTCCAACGCCCTGGCCGGTTGCCGGAGTGAGTTTACCTGGGATGGGATCAGAGAGGACCGGACAAAAGCATCCATGGGGATCTATCTGGTCTATATAGAACTGGTACATCCGGGGGGAGCGATCAAAAAATTCCGCAAACCCCTGGTGGTAGGCGGGATTCTATGAGCATCTTCCGCACCCGGATGAAAGGGGGAACCGCTAATTGCGCGTGGTGGCGATGGTGGCCACACTGATCCGGACCTCTGGTACGGTCAAGAGCGTATGGACACAGGCCTCCAGGGTAGCGCCGGTGGTCACCACATCATCGACCAGCAACAGATGCTTCCCGGCTATCCGGGCCGGGTCCCTGATGCCGAACATACCGGAAACATTCTCCCATCGTTTAAACCGGGTTTTCCGGGTTTGTGTTTCGGTGATCCGGGTCCGGTACAGCGAGCGCACCTCCAGCGGAAGCTGCATGCTGGCCGCCAGTCCGATCCCGAACTGTTCGCTCTGGTTGAATCCCCGGCTCAGCTCTTTGTTCCGGTGCAGCGGCACCGGGATGATCAGGTCCGTGGAGCGGAACAGCGGGGAATGCTTCAGGTAGTTTCCATAGTGTGATCCGAGCCAGATACCCACCTCTTTCCTCCCTTTGTACTTCAGGCAATGGATCAGATGCTGCACCCGGTTCCCTTTGTTGAAATGCAAATACGAAGCGGCGCTTTCCACGCGCACACGCCCCCAGAAAATCCGGCTTACCGGGTTGTCGGGATCCAGATGATACCAGGTTTTAGGCAGCCTGTACTCACACAGGGTACAGACCACCGTTTCACTTTTCCACAGGCTGTTCCCGCAGCAAATGCAGATCCTGGGATAAACCAGCGAGAAAAAATCTTCAATCCACATGATTTTTTCTCATTAATCGGGTAAAAGGGCAAAAGGTTAAAGGATTAATTCAAAATTCAAAGTAATACTGTGCAATACTGTGCAATTCATGTGCAATCATGGCAATACTACGCAATAATCCTTATCTTTACCCCAGTAACATCAGCATCCACACGTATGGTCGTGACCTGTGTCCATATCCATGTCAAGGAGCCCTTCATCGAGGTGTTTGCGGCTGCTTCGGCTGAAAACCACCAGGCTCTTTGGCCGAAATAAGAGCAGGGATGAACGCATTTCAGTTTGCCCGTATACCCCGGATTCATTTCGGGACAGGCTCTTTTTCAAATCTGGCAAATATAATTGAGCCTTACGGAAGCCAGGTGGTCATTATCTGCAGCCGTTCCGTTTCAGCATTTCCTGTATTCAGTGGATTTCTGGATCAGCTGAACCGGAAACAGCAGGTGGCAGAGGTTTGTATCCTGACCGGTGAGCCTTCACCGCAGTTTGTGGATCAGGTGGTCGACAGGGTGTCCGGGAGAGATCCCTCCTGTGTGGTTGCCATTGGCGGAGGAAGTGTGGTCGATGCCGGTAAAGCGGTTTCCGCCATGATTCCGTTGGGCGGAAGGGTGAAGGAATACCTGGAAGGGGTGGGAAGTCGGGAGCCGGATGGACGGAAGATCCCGTTTATTGCCGTTCCTACCACGGCAGGAACAGGCAGTGAAGCCACCAGGAATGCAGTCATCAGTGAACCCGGCCCCAGCGGATTCAAGAAATCATTACGCCACGTGAACTACGTACCCGATATTGCCGTCATCGATCCGGCTTTGACCCTCACCTGTCCTTTGGATGTAACCATGTCAGTGGGGATGGATGCCTTCACCCAGCTGCTGGAGGCCTATACTTCTACCGGGGCCTCTCCCCTGACCGATGCCCTGGCATGGAACGGCCTGGAGATGTCCGTCAGGTCATTACCGGTGGTGTTTACCGATCCGGATAACCTGGAGGCCAGGAGTGAACTTTCTTACGCTGCGTTGCTTTCGGGCATCACCCTGGCCAATGCCGGCCTGGGAGTGGTCCATGGGTTTGCCTCTGTCATTGGCGGCCTGTTCCCTGCACCGCATGGGGTGGTCTGCGGGGCCCTGGTGGCACCGGTTACCCGGGAGAACATCCGCAAGCTGATGGCTACAGGGGAACATCCGAATGCCCTCTGGAAATACAGCAGGGTAGGGGGGCTCTTTACCCCGGAACCAAGTTCGATGGAAAAGCAGCTGGAGATGCTGTCAGAGCGGATTGAAGCCTGGGCCAATGATTTCCGGATTCCTAAACTGGGGAAATTTGGGATCACACGGGCAAATGCCGATCACATTGTCAGTCAGGCAGGACAAAAAACCAACCCGGTAAAACTGGATCCGGATGAATTGGCTGGCATTCTGCTGGAGACCATGGAATAAGCCGGCCAGGATCCCGCATCCAGTCACAAGCGTTTAAATTTTCCGTAAGTTTACACTAAAATTAAAGCTTTCATGCAGGAAGGTCCATTACTGGATGTGGAACATCGTTCGGTCCGTTTCGGGAGTGAAAGCGGGGAAACCTTAGCCGTGGATGATATCTCTTTCTCCATCCAAAGGCGTGAGATCCTGGGTATAGTGGGCGAATCGGGTTCCGGTAAGTCGGTCACTGCATTGTCGCTCCTGGGGCTGATTCCCGATCCGCCGGGCCGGGTCACGGCTGAAGCCATCTGGTTTTGGGATGGTTCCGGGCGGAAGATCCGGCTCGATACCCTGCCGGAAAAGGAGCTACGGAATATCCGGGGGCGTTCGATCTCCATGATCTTCCAGGAACCGATGACCTCCCTGAACCCGGTCTTCAGCTGTGGGAATCAGGTATCGGAGACCATGAGGCAGCACCTGGGAATCTCAGGAAAAGAGGCCAGAACCCGGGTACTGGAGTTGTTCCGTGAGGTGCGGTTACCCGATCCGCCCCGGATTTTCCGCGCCTATCCGCATGAACTTTCAGGAGGACAGAAGCAGCGGGTGATGATCGCCATGGCAATCTCCTGTAACCCCTCTTTGCTGATCGCCGACGAACCCACCACCGCGCTGGATGTTTCAGTGCAGAAAACCATTCTGGACCTGCTGAAAAGGCTCAGGGAGAACCGCCACATGAGCATCCTCTTCATTACCCACGACCTGGGCCTGATCCACCGGTTTGCCGATCGCGTGCTGGTGATGTACCGCGGAAAGATCGTGGAACAGGGAGAGGTGAGGCAGCTATTTGAAGACCCGCAGCATCCCTACACCCGGGGATTGATTGCCTGCAGACCACCAAAAGACAAGAGACTTGAGAGGCTTCCGACGGTTGAGGATTATCTGATGGACGAAGGACGAGGGACGAAGGATGAAAGTACAGGGTCGAGGGTCGAGGGTCGAGGGTCGAGGAATCAGGATCAAAGGTCGAGAAGCGAGAAGCGAGAAGCGAGAAGCGAAAAGCGAAAAGCGAAAAGCGAAAAGCGAAATGGAACAATCGTATATCCCGAATCTCGTATCGCGTATCATGAGGAACTATACAGTCGTGAGCCGGTGCTGAAGGTGGAGCATGTGGGAAAAGTGTTTGCATCGGGATCGGGATTGTTCGTGAGAAACCGGGAGATCATCCGGGCGGTGGATAATGTCAGCTTCCTGCTCTATCCGGGAGAAACACTGGGGATTGTAGGAGAGTCGGGGTGCGGGAAAACCACCCTTTCGCGGGCGATCCTGCAGCTGATCCCCCCTTCGGAAGGGCGGATCATATACGGGAATGAGGACATTACCACCATCACCCGAAGCAACCTGAAAGCTCTTCGGAAGGAGTTGCAGATCATCTTCCAGGACCCTTACTCATCCCTGAATCCCCGGATAACGATCGGGGAGGCGATCCGGGAACCGATGGAGGTACATCACCTGTTCGGAAGTAAGCGACAGCAGATAGAGCGGGTCAACAGGTTGCTGGAGATGGTGGGGCTCAGCAGGGACCAGTTTCGACGCTACCCGCATGAATTTTCGGGGGGTCAGCGGCAGCGGATCTGTATTGCCCGGGCACTGGCTGTCGAGCCCCGGCTGATCATCTGCGATGAATCGGTATCGGCCCTCGACATCTCCATCCAGGCACAGATTCTCAACCTCCTGAACGACCTGAAACACGAACTGCAGCTCACCTATATTTTTATCTCGCACGACCTGAATGTGGTGAAATACATGGCCGACCGGCTGATCGTAATGAAGGAGGGGAGGATCGTGGAGATGGGCGATCCGGATGAGATCTACGTGAATCCGAAGTCGGAATATACGAAGGTGCTTTTGGAAGCGATGGCGGATTGAGGAGGAAATACGAAATACGAAATACGAATTACAGATAATGGCGAAAAGACAACGAATCAGCGGGGAGCAGAAGAATACGCTGATCAATAGTATTCTTCATGTATACCTGGAGAATCCGCACAGTGCCCTGAATTACAAGCAGGTTTCGAAACGGATCGGGACGGAAGACCGGGCCGGGAAGGATCTGGTCAGATTACTGATCGAGGAGCTCTACCGGAACCATGAACTGGTGGAGTCCAACCGGGGAAAATACCGGATCAATCCGGAAGGACAACGCTACCAGAAATCGGTTACAACCCACATGACCGGAACGGTCGACATGAAGCAATCGGGAAAAGCCTATGTGATCCCGGATGACAAGTCGGGCGATGTGTTCATCAATGCCGGTAATACCGGCCATGCCCTGCATGGCGATACTGTGAAGGTTTCACTCTTCCCCATCCGGAAAGGGAGAAAGCGGGAAGGGGAGATCGTGGAGGTTGTCAGGCGGAATAAAACCCAGTTTGTCGGCATCCTGGAGATCACAAAGAACTATGCGTTTGTCGTCCCGGACAATGCGGCCATGCCGGTGGATATCTTCATTCCCCGGGAGAACCTGAAGGAAGCCCGTCACGGACAGAAGGTGATCGTGGTCATCAGCGAGTGGCCGGAGCATTCCCGGAATCCCTTCGGTAAGATCGTCCAGGTACTCGGGAAGCCCGGTGATAACCAGGTGGAGATGCAATCGATCCTGGCCGAGTTTGAATTTCCGCTCTCCTTTACAAAGGCTTCTGAGAAAGAGGCGGCGGCCGTACCGGTTGAGATCCCGGAGAAGGAGATCAGATCCCGGAAAGATTTCCGGAAGGTCTTTACCATCACCATCGATCCCGAGGATGCCAAAGATTTCGATGATGCCATCTCCCTGGAGAAAATGCAGAATGGCCACTGGGAGGTGGGAATTCACATTGCCGATGTGTCACATTACGTCACACCCGGCAGTGCTGTTGACAAAGAGGCTTTCCAGCGGGGTACTTCGATCTACCTGGTCGACCGGGTAATCCCGATGCTTCCCGAACGGCTTTCCAATGAGCTTTGTTCCCTGCAGCCGCACAAGGACCGTCTCTGTTTTTCCGCTGTGTTTGAACTCGATGAAAAGGGAAAGATCTACCATGAATGGTTTGGCAAGACCATCATCCATTCCGATCGCCGGTTTGCCTATGAGGAGGTGCAGGAGATTATCGAAAGCGGCAAGGGCGAGTATGCCGAGGAGATCCGGATTTTCAATACCATTGCCGGTGCACTGAGAGCCGAACGCTTCCGGCACGGTTCCATCAATTTCGAAACTCAGGAGGTTCGCTTCAGACTTGATGAATCGGGGAAACCCCTTGCCATTTACCTCCGCGAAATGAAAGAGGCCAATAAGCTGATCGAAGATTTCATGCTGCTGGCAAACCGGCGGGTTGCGGAACGGGCAGGGAAAAAACGGGGTGAGCGGCCCCCGAAAACCTTTGTTTACCGGGTTCATGACACTCCCAGTCCCGAGAAGCTCCAGGCATTTGTCGATTTCATCAAGAAACTGGGATACCGGATGATCCTGACCTCCAACAAGGCACTGGCCCAGTCCTTCAACACTCTCTTCCGGGACATCCAGGGAACCGGAACGGAGACCATGATCGAGACCATTGCCATCCGGACCATGGCCAAGGCCTTCTATTCTACCCATAATATCGGCCATTACGGCCTGGCCTTTCCTTACTACACCCACTTCACCTCACCCATTCGCCGGTATCCCGACCTGATGGCACACCGGATTTTTCAGCAGTACCTGCAGGGGGCACCCTCGGTCAAAGCTGATGAGTATGAACCGATGTGCGACCATGCTTCGGAGATGGAGCGGAAGGCGATTGAAGCGGAACGAATGTCGGTCAGGTACAAGCAAGCCGAGTATATGCTGGATAAGGTGGGGCAGGAATTCGACGGGCTGATTTCGGGAGTGAGCAAATGGGGGATTTTTGTGGAGATCGTCGGGATCAAATGTGAAGGAATGGTACGGTTGCGCGACCTGGAAGATGACTTTTATTACCTGGATGAGGAGAATTTCCAGGTGATCGGCCAGCGATACGGGTACCAGTATAAACTGGGAGATAAGGTCAGGATCCGGGTGAAACGGATTGATCTGGGCAAGAAACAGATGGATTTTGATCTCGTCATTTGATCATTCTGTTGTTTGGCATGTTGAAAATTCTAACTTTGTAGAACTCTAATTGGTTTGAATTAATCACTCAGCCGTTATTGTCTATGGATCTGATCTCCCCGAAACAGCTTGTTGAAGCGAACAACTTTCTGCAGTATGTAGGCGGGGAGACTCTGGCAAAAATCCTTTTCAAGCTGCTTAAGTTTGACCGGCTCAAC
>Ga0163200_1000811_pt1 | contig 12396 bp, 11 predicted proteins | sample PL_2010_200m_FD_113535 | JGI IMG/M metagenome (GOLD analysis project Ga0163200, IMG submission 113535) | Freshwater microbial communities from Powell Lake, British Columbia, Canada to study Microbial Dark Matter (Phase II) - PL_2010_200m | ecosystem: Environmental > Aquatic > Freshwater > Lake ... | reverse complement strand
GGAACGAGAAGAGCATGGGGAACTATTCTAAACATTTTTATACATTTGTCAATGACTCGGCTTTTCAGGAATATTTGGACAAATCAGCCAATAACCCCAATAATGCAGCCCTCTTCCATGGCTCTTCAAATCGGCATCGTCGGCCTGCCCAATGTGGGCAAATCCACGCTCTTCAACGCACTCACGCGCACACGCGGCGCACAGGCCGCCAACTACCCCTTCTGCACCATCGAACCCAATGTGGGCATTGTCGAGGTGCCCGACGAACGCCTGCAAAAACTGGCGGATCTGGTGCATCCGGAGAAGATCATTCCGGCCGCCATCGAGTTCGTGGATATCGCGGGATTGGTGCGCGGCGCAAGCAAGGGTGAAGGACTGGGGAATAAATTTCTCGCGGCGATCCGCGAAGTGGATGCCCTCTGCGAGGTGGTCCGTCTCTTCCCGGGAAGCGACGTGATCCATGTGGAAGGTTCCGTGGATCCCAAGCGCGACCGCGAAACCGTGGAGGTGGAACTCATCCTCTCCGATCTGGAATCACTGGAAAAACGGCTGGAGAAAACACGCAATGCGGCACGGACGGGAGATAAAGAGAAGCTGAAGGAAGTGACTGTTGCTGAGAAAATCCTCGCAACCTTGAAGGCGGGGAATCTTGCGATCACCGTTCCCCTCTCCGCGGAAGAGGAGCTCATCGCACAATCATTCAATCTTCTCACTCGCAAGCCCGTTCTCTACGCCGCAAACGTGGCCGAAGATCAGCTGCATTCCGTAAGCGTGCATGAGGCGCGCACCCGTCTCAATCTTCCGGATGACGCACAGGTGATCACCATTTCCGCCAAGATCGAGGAGGATCTGCAGGAACTCTCACCGGACGAGGCGGCGGCTTTCCTGCAGCAACTCTCCGTTACGTCTTCCGGCCTCTCCCGTCTCATTCAGTCTGCCTACGCGGCCCTCGGCTACCAAACGTACTTCACCGCGGGACCGCAGGAAGTGCGCGCATGGAACATCCGCAAAGGATGGACCGCTCCGCAGGCCGCAGGGGTGATCCACACGGATTTTGAGAAAGGCTTCATCCGGGCGGAAACGATCGCCTACGCGGATTATGTGACGCTCGGAGGGGAGCTGAAAGCCAAGGAGGCGGGCAAAATGCGCTCGGAGGGAAAAGAGTACGTCGTCCAGGACGGGGATGTGATGCATTTTCGATTCAATGTGTGACAAAAAGAGTAAAAGGAGAAAAATGAGTTAAAGGAGTTAAAGGAACTGGTAGAATGATCTCTCCTATGGGTAATCAACGATATTATGAACAATTGGTCGTTTGGCAGGAAGCACACAACCTGTGCATGAGCGTCTACAATATTCTTCCCCGTTTTCCCATTGAGGAACGTTTCGGCCTTTGTTCTCAAATCAGGCGATCCGCATATAGCGTTCCAATGAATATCGTCGAAGGGAACGCAAAAAGATCAGCGAAAGATAGACTTCATTTTTTGCAACACTCCGAAGGTTCTCTCGAAGAATTGGATTATCAACTCCTGCTCAGTAAAGATCTGGGCTACATCACGATTGAGCAGCTCGAAGCATTGAGAAATGACATTCGGAAAGTCAGCTTCCTCATCACCAAATTCCGATCAGGAATCACGAGCTCTCGCGTACTGCAATCGTAGTTCCTTTAACTCTTTTTATCTCCCTTAACTCCTTTAACTCTTTTGCCTTTCATCGCCCGCCAAGAGTCCTTCACCTGCTCGCACTGCGGCGCCACCGTGGGGCTTCTGACCACAGGCTCTTACCGCAACCACTGCCCGCGTTGTCTCTGGAGCAAACATGTGGACGAAGCGGGCCCCGGCGACCGCGCAGCGACATGCGGCGGCATGATGCTACCCGTCGGAATCGAGCACCGCTCGGGCAAGGGCTGGATGATCGTCCACCGGTGCGAATCGTGCGGAAAAACCATCACGAACAAAACTGCCGAAGATGACGACCGCGAGCGGATATCGGCCATTCAGTCTGGAGAGCTGAAATAATATTTTGTTCAATTTCCACGGCTCTATCAAGGGCTCTTTCTTGATCAGATCTTCCTCACGTCATACGCTTGCGCCCTCATGAAGTGGTTCATCATGCTCTGCGCATTCGGCGTGCTCTTCATCGCAATGTGAACGCGTTGCGATTTATGCATCGGACGATCCGGCGACGAACTGACCGAGGTACTGTTCGCTGAATGCGGGTTTGAGTGGAATCGCTTCCTGTACATTGCCCTCCGGCACCACCATGAGTTGGTCCTCCTGCGTGTCCTTATTGGCTTCAATTGTCACGGCGAAGTTGCCGGCTTCGAATGATACCCTGGCATCGCTGGGCAATTCGGTATCCAACACGGCATCCACGCCATGCTCCTTTACGTCCTCCTTTATTTGTTCCGTGAGGGCCGCTTTCAACTTCGGCTCCGTCTCCATCGCAAAAGCCAGCTCGGCCATCCGCTCGTTCTTCTCCATTTCCCGCTCCAAGTCCTCCGGACCTTTGACGCGCTCCCGCAACTTCTGATACTCCTCGGGGCTGCGCAGCCTCCTGAGAATCCGTTGCCGCTCGTGCGAGGGGATATGATCGAGCCAGGAATCTGACATAAAGGCAGTATAAAGTACAAAGTACGGAGTACGAAGTACATTCGCCTGCTCAAGGAGCAGCCAAAATCCTTGCATGTCTGACAATTCGGGATAGAATCCGTTCCCTATGTCAAATGCACCATCTGAACGACGTGAGGAGTTTCCCATCTCGACTCTTCGTCACCTCGAGACGAGGATCGGAGCGCTGCGACGTGCCGCCTCACAACGTGCCGCCGAAATCGCCGAGGGAGATCCGGCTCAACGAAATAAGACAAGTTTTACGGTCGGAATTCCACATGTTGCACAAGGCATGAGAGAAACATTGAATGTTTTGACAAATTGTGGCGAGGGCAAAGCGCATAAACAAGCAGGATAGTCGCGCCCGCGGAGGGGCGCTTCTGGATTATGTAAAATGAGCAGCAGCCCTCCGTGGCTGCGATCAGCTACATCCACTCGTCGCTCCGCCCTTCGACTCCCCATCGACTCACTCCGCTCGCTCGGGGTCGCTCAGGGTGGCGCGTTTTAACTACATCCAGAGGTGGCGCCACAGTCCAGACACACTTCGCACGAGCCGTTGCGCTTCACGCGTGAGCTTCCGCAACCCGAACAAAGCGATCCGGTGAACCCCTGCTGGCGGGCAGATTCGATGTGGGAATACTTTGTGGAAACCATGGGTGTCTCCTCCACCGCCGTGCGCGTCATCTGCGCAAATCCTCCGGCCTGCGCCCCCTCGTCCACGATCGGCAGGGACATGGCGAAGGCATCCTTGCTCTTGCTCCCCTCGCGATACGCCTGTTCCACCAGTTCATGATTGTGGAAACGGAGTGCGATCTCCTTGGGAAGGAATTTGAGCGCCAGCCACCGGCCCAGGTAATCCATGAGACTCTGCACCATCGGGATCTCCTTGTTGGCAGTCATCCCCATGGGCTCGAACCGCGTGTGGACGAGTTTTTCGCAGAGCACTTCCAGCGGAACTCCGTACTGCAGATTCATGGAAAGCGAGAGTGCCAGCGTATCCATCACGCCGGAGAGCGTGGAGCCCTCCTTGGCCATCTTGATGAAGATCTCCCCCGGTTTGCCGTCCTCGTAAAGACCGACGTGCAGATAGCCCTCATGGCCCGCCACGGAGAATTTGTGCGTGAGGGACGGGCGCTCATCCGGAAGCTTGCGGCGGCGCGGAATCTCCTTCACCACGATCTTTTCCGCCATCTCGCGCCGGACGGGTGCCTCCTCCGTATCCTCCTTTTTCTTCTTGCGCGCCTGCGCGGCAAGCGGCTGGCTCAACTTGCATCCATCGCGGTAGAGCGCGTTGGCTTTGAGTCCCAATTTCCAGGAAAGCAGATAGGCGTTCTCAATATCTTCCACCGTGGCCTCATGGGGCAGATTAATCGTCTTGCTGATCGCACCCGTGATGAACGGCTGGACGGCCGCCATCATGCGAATGTGCCCTTCGGCAGAAATGAAGCGCTTTCCCTCCTTCCCGCACTTGCTGGCGCAGTCGAACACCGGAAGATCCTCCGCCTTGAGATGCGGAGCCCCCTCCAGCGTCATGTGGCCGCAGACGACGGTGTTCGCCTCCTCGATCTGCGCATCGGTGAACCCGAGGGCTGTGAGCAGATCGAAAGCAGGATCCTGGGTCCTATCGGCGGAGAAGCCGATACGCGTGAGCGTTTCCGTTCCCAGATTCCAATGGGAGAATGCGGACCGGAGACCGAATACCGTCGGGAGGTTCTTCTCCACGCGGGCGATATCCTCATCGGCAAACCCCTTGCGCTTGAGGCTCTCACGATTGATATGCGGCGAGCCTTCCAGGCTCAGAATGCCGAGCACGTAACGCATGATCGCGCGGATCTGATCCTCGGTGTACCCCAGCGTGATGAGTGCCGGTTCCACGGACTGATTGATGATTTTCATGGAACCGCCTCCCGCCAGCTTCTTGAACTTCACAAGGGCGAAGTCCGGCTCGACGCCGGTGGTGTCGCAATCCATCAATAATCCGATGGTCCCCGTGGGGGCGATGACGCTCACCTGTGCATTCCGGAAACCGTGCTGTTCGCCCGTCGCGAGGGCACGATCCCAGCACTCCTTGGCAATGGCCAGCAGGTCGGGTGGCGCCTCGCGCTGATCGATGCCGACCGGCAGGACGTGGAGTCCCTCGTATTCCCGTGCAGGAGCATCGTAAACGGCCCGGCGATGATTGCGGATCACGCGGAGCATATGCTCCCGGTTGCGTGCGAACCCCTCGAAGGGGCCGAGCTTTTCCGCCATTTCCGCAGAGGTGGCATAGGATTCTCCCGTCAGGATGGCCGTGAACGTTCCGGCCAGACCGCGGGCGCGGTCGGAATCATAGGGAATGCCCATGCGCATGAGCAGGGCGCCGATATTCGCATGTCCCAGCCCCAATGTGCGGAAGCGGTAGCTCAACTCGGCGATCTCTTTGCTCGGGAATTGCGCCATGAGCACGGAAATTTCGAGGACGATCGTCCAGAGACGCACGGCGTGTAGATACTCCTCCACCAGGAACGTGTGATGCTCTTCATCGAAGAACGTGAGCAGATTGATGGACGCGAGGTTGCAGGCGGTGTTATCCAAGAACATGTACTCGCTGCAGGGATTACTGGCATTGATGCGGCCGTCCGCCGGACAGGTGTGCCAATCGTTGATGGTCGTGTCGTACTGGATCCCCGGGTCGGCGCATGCCCAAGCGGAAAAACCGATCTTCTCCCAAAGTTCCCGCGCGCGCAGCGCTTTGCAGGGAACGGGGTTGCGCCCCTCCTGTTCCGCTTTCCGCAGTTCCGTCCGCCAGATGAGCGGCCACTCGCTGTCTTTCTCCACCGCTTCGAAGAACGCATGGGGAACGCGCACGGAATTATTGGAATTCTGGCCGGAGACCGTCTGGTACGCCTCGTCGTTGAAATCGGTGGAGTAGCCGGCATCCGCCAGCGCCGCCACTTTCTTCTCCTCCTTGGCCTTCCATTCCACAAACTCCACGATATCGGGATGGTCAAGATCCAGACAGACCATCTTGGCCGCGCGACGGGTGGTTCCGCCGGACTTGATGGCCCCTGCGGCGCGATCGCCGATCTTGAGGAAACTCATGAGGCCGGAACTCATCCCGCCGCCGGAGAGCGGCTCCCCCACCCCGCGCAGTTTGCTGAAATTGGTTCCCGTGCCGGACCCGTACTTGAAGAGGCGCGCTTCACGCACCCACAAGTCCATGATGCCTCCCGCATTCACCATGTCATCGCCCACGGAGAGAATGAAGCACGCATGCGGCTGCGGATGCGTGTAGGAATCCTCACTCAAGCGGATCTCTCCCGTGGCGGGATCGGCGTAGTGGTGTCCCTGCGAGGGACCGGTGATGCCATAGGCAAAGTGCAGTCCCGTATTGAACCACTGCGGACTGTTGGGAGCGGCCATCTGATGCACCAGCATGTAAGCGAGTTCATCTTCAAAGGCCTGTGCATCCTGTGCGGTTTCAAAGTATCCCTCCTGCTGTCCCCAGTGCCGCCAGCACCCCGCCAGACGCCGGACAACCTGCTTCACGCTCCGTTCGGGACCGGTCACCACATTGCCCTGCGCATCCTTGAGAGCGTTTCCCTGCGCATCGGTCTGAGGGACTCCCGCACGCCGGAAGTATTTGCTCACCATGATATCCGTGGCCATCTGGCTCCAGGAAACAGGCACCTCCGCCTCTTCCATTTCGAAGACGACGGACCCGTTGGGGTTCTTGATCCTGCTCGTACGCAGTTCATACTTCACCTCTTCCAGCGGATCGTTTCCGGGCGTGGTGAAGACGCGGCGGATCGTGAGTCCCCTTCCGCGATGAAAGTGCGGGGACGCCCCCTTGCGTGTGGGTACCGAAGCCGGGGAAACGGAAGAAGGACGGGGGGGCATTAGAAGACGTGAAGGAAAGATGACACATCATCTTGTGTGTCATGAGCTCCGAACACACAAGATATTGATCCGATCTGCCTTGGTCAATGTCTCCGCACCGTCGGAGACCCTTCCGGATCCGGGAACGAAAAGGAGGCTATCCTCTCACAGGATCCGACTGTTGGGAATACCATTTTCATGGTGAACATGAAACTAATTTGGATAACGAGTAAAGAGAAAATGAATGCGAGGGAAACGGGGAATACGAGGATACTGTCTCCATGCATATCCTTGTCCTCATCGCAGGTACCAACGATCCTAGCAACTCCGCTCTGCTTGCGCAGCATTTCACGGCAGGCCTGCGGAAAGTGCCCGATGTCTCCGTGACAACCATCCGGATGAAGGACCTCTCCCTCGAACAGTTTTCACTGAAACACTACGACGGAACAACGCCCGAAGAATCCGACTTCCGGCGATTGAGAGAAGAGATGCACAACGCACATGGCCTCGTGATCGCCTCCCCCGTCTGGAATTTTTCCGTTCCTGCCCACCTCAAAAATGCGATCGATCGCATGGGAAGCTTCGGGCTGGATGCCACGCGCTCGCGGGGAACCCTGAAGGGCCTGCCGTTCTATCTGCTCTTCACGGGCGGCGCCCCCGTTGCCGCATGGAAAGGGATGCTGGCACGGACCACGAGCCATATCGTCCATGTTCTCCAGTACTTCGGGGCGACACATTGCGGTACGCACTTTGAAGGAAGCTGCACTCCCGCACGCGGCGTCTTCGGATTGGTGGTGGACAAACGGCCGGCAAGCCTGACGCATATGGAAGAGGAAGGAGCCTGCTTCGGACGGCTCGCAGCGACCTATGCCGCAACCGGAAAACTTCCCGCCAAAAAATCCCTTCTCACAAAATGCGTGGCCATCCTGCAAAAACTGCAGAGATAGGCACTAGAGGGCAATCATGAGCAAGGCGCCCACCGCGATCGTCATGAGCACCGTAATGATGATGCCGAAGATGTTGGAAAGCCTCCCATTGGTGTGTGAACCCATGATGTGCCGGTTGTTGCCGATAAGCAGTATGAGGATGAGAAGCGGAGGAGCGATGATGCCGTTCAGAACGGCCGCGTAATAGAGCAGCGCGAAGGAGGGAATGTGCAGCATACTCACCAACAGGCCGATGCCGGTGGAAAACACGATGATGGCGTAGAAACCCGGTGCCTGCCGGAACGTCCGGAAGAGACCCGCTTTCCACCCGAACGCCTCGGCAATGGCATACGACGCCGACCCCGCAAGAATGGGAACCACCAGGAGCCCCGTACCGATGACACCCGCCGCAAAGAGGAGCGAGGCGAATCGTCCGGCCAGCGGCTCCAGCGCCATCGCGGCCTCCGCAGCCGTACCAATGGAATGAATACCGCTTGCTCCCAGAGTGGATGCAGCCGTGGTGATGATGAAGAAAGTGATGATATTGCTGAAGAACATGCCGGCTGTCGTATCCACGCGCATATCGTGCACGGCATGGCAGGTGATATGCGGCTTCCCCACGCCGATATCTTCGATCTGATGATGGACGATCTCCTCCTCCACCTCCTCATCCGCCTGCCAGAAGAACAGGTAGGGTGAAATGGTGGTGCCGCAGAGCGCCACGATGTTCATGATGTAATCCTCCGATAATGAAAAATATGGTACGAGAGTGGACCGGAGAATCTCCCCCCATGGTTGCGTGACCGTGAATGCCGCGAGCACGTACGCCAGGAGCGAGAGGCACAGATACTTGAGGACACGGGCATACACGCGGTACGTGAGGAGGATTTCCAGCAGGAGAATCCCCACGGTCATTCCCACGACCCAATACGTGCGGGAGACGCCCGTCACGAGCTCGGCGGACGCCGCCATGGCTCCCAGATCCGCACCGATGTTGATCGTGTTGGCAAGGAGCAGAAGGAGCACGGCACCGACGAGAAGTGTGCGGGAGTAGTGCTTGCGGATGATGCCGGCCAGTCCGCTCCCGGTGATGAGGCCGATCCGTCCGCACATCTCCTGCACCGCGATCATGAAGGGAGTCACAAAGAGCGCGAACCAGAGCTGCGAATAGCCGAACGCCGCCCCCGTCTGCGCGTACGTGGCAATGCCCGAGGGGTCGTCATCGGCCGAGCCCGTGATGAAGCCCGGACCCAATGCCTTGAGAAATTTCTTCAGACGGGACTGATGCACGGGATTACTGTAACGAAGAGTCTGCGAGGAGACAAACCGTCAACGCGAGTGCGTACTAAATGCTACTGCAGGAAACGAGCGAGACCGAAATAGGCGATACCCACTGCACTTGCGATATTCAGTAACAGAACAGCTTTCGCATTCCGAAAAAACCATCTAAGTCTCGAAGCAGTGCAAGCAATCAAAAGCTCCACTACCAAATCTCCTAAACAACAAGCCCCTGCCACAAGTATTATTTGGTAAGGGTGGACAACGGTAATTTGTCCGATAAAACCAAGGTAAATTGCCAGAGAAAGAGGATTGGATAGCGTTAAGGAACCTCTGATTAACCGCACCTGATCACATCATCCTTCGTCCGATGAACAAGGGAAAGTTGGCATCAGAAATGCTACATTTCAGCATGTTTTAGCCATCTTTCCACTCTTCACCATGACACCGCAGTCCTCTTTCCTCTCTCTCGCCAACTGCAAGCCGCTGCGCAAGGAGAAGTTCCTCTCCGAGATGGATCGCATTATCCCGTGGCAGGAGATGATCTCCGCCATCCGCCCCCACTACTACGACAACGAGATCGGACGTCCTGCCCGCGATCTTCTCCTCATGCTCAAAATCTACTTCCTCCAGCAGTGGTTCAACCTTTCCGATCCCGAAGCGGAGCAGGAGATCTATGACAGGGGCTCCTTCCAGCGCTTCCTCGGCCTCGATCTCATGGGGGACACCGCTCCCGACGAGACGACCATCTGCAAGTTCCGTCACCTCCTGGAAGAACACCGTTTGCAGGAATGCTTCTTGGAGATCGTGAACACACTCCTCACGGAGAAAGGATACTTTATGAAGAAAGGCACCATCGTGGATGCCACCCTCATCGCCGCTCCGAGTTCCACCAAGAATGCCGAAGGGAAGCGCGACCCGGAGATGAGCCAGACGAAGAAGGGCAATCAGTGGCACTTCGGCATGAAGGGGCACATCGGTGTTGATGCGGATTCCGGCCTCGTGCATTCCATCCGCGCCACCACGGCGAAGGCGGCGGACATCACGATGCTCCATCAACTCCTCACGGGAGAGGAGAGAGCCGTGTTCGGAGACAAGGCGTACTCCAAAGAGGAGGACAAAATCGCAGCGCGGAAAGCGGGCATCCTGTATGCCATGTCCGACAGAGGGAAGAGGCGGCATCCATTGTCGTCATCGCAACGGAAGAAGAACCGGAAGCATTCCTCCGTCCGCTCCAAGGTGGAGCATCCCTTCCACGTGATCAAGAATCTCTGGCACTTCACGAAGGTGCGATACCGGGGACTCAAGAAGAACGGTCTCCAGCTCCATGCACTCTTCGCACTGGCGAATCTGTACATGAAACGCAGACAGTTGCTTGCGTAGGATCACTGTGCCCGAAAAGCCATTTATCAGAGCAGAAAGCCAAGAATCCTTCACTTCCACCACCGGCAAACACGCCAAAAAAACCATCAGTGCGGATCAGCGGGATGCAGATGGTGCTTTGATCAGGGGTTCCTTAGGTGTGGAGCAGATTATCGACTCCATTCTGTTCAACAATGATCCTTTTCAAGACATTCACTCCCGCTCTCCACTGGTTATTCCCAAGGAACCAGATGCGGGTTTTCACCCCAAACAAATAGTAACCTTGCTGCGTCCACTCCCCCACGAACATCGTTGACAGAAGCCAAAGTTGTCCTATGCTTTCCCCGTGATTCACCGACTCCACGCCTCCGGCGCCATGATGCACATGATGATGATGCACTCGCTGCGAGGGCGTAGGTTGGCGTAGAAGACTATCCAACTTGCGAATCAGCCCTCGCACTCCGCGAGGGTTTTTTCTTTTTTATCCATTTTTCCCCCTTTATCCCATGGTAAATCTTCTTCCCATCCGCACGGGTGGTGAGCTCGCCTATGTGAATCAGTGCGAAGTGCCGCATGGAGTCACACTGAAGCGTAACGCCGACGGCTCCTTCGCAGTGGATAGCTCCTCGGAAAATCAGGAAGCTGCACAGCGTTTCATCACGTCGTGCACCACACAAGTGACCGATGCAGTGGACGCCGTCATCTGACGAATGTAGTTGCTGATTCTACAGCTGGGACTCGCGAGTCCCAGCTGTGACTATGGAGCACTGCGCTACGCGCAATCAACCCTTCTCAATACGCATCACGACTGCTACACTCACCACTCGTATGGCTGAGCCCCAATTCAGAACACCCATCCTCCTTCGCTCCTCGTTGTCACGAGGAGCTACGGCGGGATCTCATTGTCCGCTCCTCATTCCCTGAAGTTGTATGTCAGAACCCTTGTTCCGAACACCGAAAGGCACGCACGACGTCCTCCCCGAGGAACAGCGTTACATGACCTACATCAAGAAGGCCGTGCGTCACCGCGCCCGTCAGGCCGGCTACCGGCGCATCGATCCGCCCATCTTCGAGTACAAATCGATCTTTGAACGCGGCATCGGGGAACACACGGATATCGTGGAAAAGGAGCTCTTCACCGTGAGCGGCAAGAACGCCGATGCGGAAGCGGACAAAGGCGGCGTCTTTGCCCTGCGGCCGGAATTCACGGCAGGCATCTGCCGCGCGTACATCGAGCACGGGATGCAACAGCTCCCCCAACCCGTGGAGTTCTTCGCCATCGGCCCGTGCTTCCGGCATGACCGACCGCAGAAGGGCCGCTACCGTCAGTTCCACCAGTTCGATCTGGAAGTGATCGGCCTGAAGGACCCGAGCCTGGATGCGCAACTCATTCACGTGATCACCAAGATCTTTGCGGATATCCGGATCCTCGACCGCCTCACGCTCCAGATCAACAACATCGGCACGGCCGAGAACCGCAAGGCCTACACGCAGGCCATCAAGGATTTCTTCGTGGGCAAGGAGCGTCAGCTCCCCGAACTCGACCGCAAGCGGCTGGAAACCAATCCCCTGCGTCTCCTCGATTCCAAGGAGGAAGACACGCAGATCCTGGTGAAGAACGCCCCCAAACTGGAACAGTTCCTGGATGAGGAGAGTAAACAATTCCACGCCACACTGCTCGAATACCTCGATATGCTCGGCATCGCCTACGTCCCCAATCCGGGCCTCGTGCGCGGACTGGATTACTACACGCAGACGGTCTTCGAGTTCTGGGACCAGTCGACGGGTGCGCAGAATGCCGTGGGCGGCGGCGGCCGGTACGACGGACTCATCGAACTCCTCGGCGGCAAGCCGACCCCGGGCGTGGGCTTTGCGGGCGGCATGGAGCGCATCATGTGGCACATGAAGGAGGCGGGCGTGCAGGCGCCGCACAAGGATCAGGTGGACATCTTCGTGGCCCAGCTGGGACCGGAGGCCAAGAAAACCTGCATCAAGCTGATCTCCGACCTGCGCGAGAAAGGCGTCCACACCGTGGGCGCGCTCGGCGAGGCAAGCCTCAAGAGTCAGATGCGGCTGGCGGACAAGTTCGAGGCCAAGTTCGCCCTGTTGCTCGGCAAGATGGAGGTGAAACGCGAGACGGTCATTCTCAAAGATATGACCGCCGGCAAGCAGCAGGAGGTGCCCTTTGAAGGGATCATCGAAAAGGTGATCGAGCTGCTCGGGGAGAAGAATCTGGATACATACACTTTGAGAGATCAGTTCGTGGGACCGACGGACGATTAAGCGCAGGTCTTCGACCTGCGATCAGAAACCCAGTTCTGCGATATCCCATTTTCCCGAGGCGGATGACCACAAATAGTTCTCCG
>Ga0163200_1000810_pt1 | contig 12408 bp, 9 predicted proteins | sample PL_2010_200m_FD_113535 | JGI IMG/M metagenome (GOLD analysis project Ga0163200, IMG submission 113535) | Freshwater microbial communities from Powell Lake, British Columbia, Canada to study Microbial Dark Matter (Phase II) - PL_2010_200m | ecosystem: Environmental > Aquatic > Freshwater > Lake ... | reverse complement strand
TGACATCCGCTTTCGGCGCATGTGCAGGCAGCTTCCAGGGGTCAATGTAAATCTGCGTGGCTCCGTCTTCAATCCTGAACGACGCGTGCCCGAGCCAATGGATATGCTGATGGTTCATAGACCCTCCTTGTCTGGTGCTGCAGCGGATGGTTCAAGAAACCGAACGAATGGTCACCTCACGCCGGGACGCTGAATTCACTCACCGTCAGACCTCGCTCGATGGGGCCGTCTACGCCTTCCCCTTCGCCAATCTCTCCTTCGCGGCCGCAAAGCCCGGTTTGATCTTTTCGTAGATTATTGGGATACGCCGCTTGTACGGCATGAAAGCGCTTTTCATTGCGTTGATCGTGAGTTTCTCGAGGTCATCTATCTTGAGATCGAAGACCTCTGCTGCTGTCTGATACTCATCGGTCAGTGTAATGTTGCTCATGAGGCGGTCGTCAGTATTGAGTGTCACCCGGAACTTGTACCGATAGTAGATACCAAACGGATGCTCATTCATGCTCTTTACGGCACCGGTGTGCACATTGCTCGTAAGGCAAATTTCCAGGGGGATTCGCTTGTCCAGAACATATTGCGCCAGCCTCCCCATGCTCAGGACCTCTCCATCCTTGATCTTCATATCCTCAATAAGCCTGGTCGCGTGTCCAATTCGATGTGCACCGCACCATTGAATTGCCTGCCAGATCGATTCTTTTCCGAACGCTTCGCCTGCGTGAATGGTGATGTTGAAATTCTCACGTTGAATGTAGTGGAATGCGTCCACGTGTTTCTTGGGAGGGTAGCCGCCTTCTTCACCTGCAAGATCGAACCCGACTACTCCGCGGTCCCGGAAATCCACGGCGAGTTCTGCGATCTCATCCGAAAAATGCGGTTCCATGTTCCTCATCGCACAGAGGATGATCCCATATTCGACACCGAAATCGTGTTTGCCTCTCTCGAGTCCACGAAGCACCGAACGGACGACGGTCTCTAGGTGCAGCCCTTTTAGAGTATGGAACACCGGGGCGAATCTCGTCTCGACGTACACCACACCGTCTTTTTTCATGTCCTCCAGCATCTCGTATGCAACCCGCTCCAGAGACTCTTCTGTCTGCATCACGCCACAGGTGTGCTCGAATCCTTCCAGGAACAGTGGGAGGCTGCCGCGCGTGGCACCACGATGAAACCACTCAGCGAGCTCACCAGGATCGGTTGTCGGCAGCTTGTCATACCCTGATTCCTTTGCCAGATCGATGACAGTCTGGGCACGAACACCGCCATCGAGATGGTCGTGCAGAAGAACTTTCGGCACTGAACGAAGAAACTCTTTGCTGTATTTCATGTTTCCCTCTGTTTTTCAAAAACTGAATTCAACGAGCCGGATATCTGTTCAACGCAGTCCGGCGCCGTATTGTTCCGGACCAGGCCGAGTGCTTCTTGAATTTCCGCGTGCAGAACCCATTGTTCATCATTGTCCGGACGAATTCCCGCTGTATTGGAATACCTGCTCCTGGTGGGTGGCCGAGGATCAGGTTTGCCGAAGCTGCCCGATATCGATTATGGGAATCGACAGTGAGCTACAATCCACCGGAGTGGGCTGCTTTGGGGAGTCGAAAACGCAAGCTCCCTCTGCGATTCTTCACCAATGTAGTGTTGCCTTCTGTGAAATTCAACCTTTCGCGGAGTGTGACGCCGAAGATTGACTTTTCTGATGAATCTCGTTATTATCTCGCGAGATTTGTTGGAGGTTTGTACGCCCTCCCCGGCTCCCCACTCTCCAGCCGCCACGACTTCCCTGCGAGGTTCCAGGCAGCGACAGTCAACTGGGGCTTCAGAATTCACCCAACCATCGGAGACCCCTGGACCATGGATGAACAAAAAATCCGTGTTTTGATCGCAGATGACGAAGATGGCCTGAGATCGACGATCGCTGCCTGGCTCAGCGACGAAGGATTCGACGTCCAGCAGGCTCCAGACGGGCTGGAGGCGATCAAGCTGGTTCAATCCAACGACTTTGATATAGCTCTCCTTGACATCAGAATGCCGGGGGTCAACGGCCTGGAAGTTCTCCGGTTCATCAAGAAGAACTCGTCAACGACCGATGTCGTCATGATGACCGGGATGAGTGATGTGAACATGGCCGTCGAGGCGATGAAGTTGGGGGCAAAAGAGTATCTCACCAAGCCGATCGACCTCGATCAGCTGGTCCCCCAATTGCGCTCGCTGATCAGCAAGCGTGATTCCGAGCAACGCATTCGTCAGCTGCAGGCAGAACATACCGCCAGGCTTCTGTACGATCTTCACAACCCAATTTCCGGACTTCGGCAGAGCATCGGATACCTCGTGAAGGGAATGGCCGGGACCGTTAGCGACCAACAGAAAGAGCTGCTGGGATACATGACGAGCTCGATCGACAGAGTCATCGGTCTCCTCAACGACATGATGGACCTCACGAAGCTTGAGGCGGGCCGGGTACGACTCAACAAGGGCATCAGCGGAATGAACGACCTCGTGCAGGAAGTCACTATGGAGTTTCACGTTCCGCTTCAGTCCAGCAACATCACCCTCGATATCCACGCAGAACCCGACCTCCCGACGATCGAATTCGACCGTCAAAAGATTCACCAGGTGATGCAGAACTTTTTGAGCAACGCCGTCCGCACCACGCCAGCACAGGGAGTGGTCATCATTCACGTTCAGAAGATCGCGATGGTGATGGAAGAGGGCCAGCAGCCGGCCGGTTACATCATGGTTTCGATCTTCAATAGCGGGCCTGGCATCCCGCAAGAGCAGGTTCCGCTTCTCTTCGATCGATACCGCAATGTCACCGATGCAAAGAACGATCAGAAAACGAATCTTGGACTCATTATCTGCCAGCGCATTATTGAGGCGCACAGTGGAAAGATCTGGGTTGAGTCCGAAGCCAACAAAGGGGCAACATTCTATTTTGCGCTGCCTATCCGCTAACAATGGTTTGGTAGATTGAGCTTATCAAGATTTCCCACTTCTGTTCTTGCGGTCGACGATGAGGTCCCACTTCTCCAAGCATTGAGCGCGGTTCTCGAGCAAGAAGGGTATCACGTTCAGACCGCTCAGGATGGCGTCACGGCCATCAACTGCATCCAATCGACCCCTTTCGATATTGTTCTGCTCGATGTGAAAATGCCGCGCGTCGACGGCATCGAAGTACTCCGCTTCATCAAGGATCACTACCTGGACACACAGGTCATCATGCTCACCGGGGTGAGCGATATCCGCACTGCGGTGGAGTGCATGCAGCTCGGTGCGTTCCATTACATTACCAAGCCGTACGCCATCGATGAGCTGTTGACCATTATCGCGCGCGCACTCGAGCGAAAGCAGCTGCTTCTCCAAAACAAGGCCATGAGAACGGAGCTGGAGCGGCACGCACTCTCTTCACAGATCGTCAGCCAGAGCAAAGCGTTCCTCGACGTTCTCGGTCTTGCTGCGCGTATCGCCCCGACGGATTCCACGGTCCTGATCCAAGGCGCGAGCGGGACAGGGAAAGAGCTCATCGCGAATTTCCTGCATACCAACAGCTCCCGCAAAAGTCTTCCGATGCTGGCGCTGAATTGTTCATCGATGCCGGATTCGCTCATCGAAAGCGAGATCTTCGGCCACGAGAAGGGATCCTTCACCGATGCGACGACCTCGAAGCAGGGCCTGGTGGAGATTGCAAATGGCGGGACGTTGTTCCTCGATGAGGTCGGCGAAATCTCGTTGATGGTCCAGCCGAAGCTCTTGCGGTTTCTGCAGACCGGCGAGTACCGGCGTGTTGGGGGGAACAAGAATTTGAATTCCGATGCTCGCATCATTTCTGCCACCAACAAAGACCTGCTGCAGGAGGTTGCCTCCGGCCGGTTCCGTGAAGACCTCCTCTACCGGTTGAATGTCATCACTCTTCATCTTCCGGCGTTGCGTGAGCGGAAGGAGGACATTCCCGTCCTTGTCGGGCACTTCCTGAAAAAGCACGCTCGGATGAAGGGATCAAAACGGGTGGATGAAAAGGCGCTTGAATTGCTGATGAAATACGATTGGCCGGGCAATGTGCGTGAGCTGGAGAATGTCATCGAACGTGCCGCCATTCTTTCCCGGGACGAGGTCATCCATATGGACGATCTGGCACTTCCGATTGGTACGCGCTCGCTCATCGAACCACTGGCCCAGGCGGAACCCGGCACCCCCCGGCTCGGCAGCGCGGTTGCAATGGTCGAGATCGAGAAAGCCCACATCGATGGAGTGTTGAAGTCGGTGAGCTGGAATAAAAACATTGCCGCGAAAATCCTCGGCATCAGCCTGAAGACTCTCTATACGAAGATCCAGCAATACGATCTCACCAAACCCTGAGCAGTTGAACTCCCGAATCCGGGGTCAATGGCATTCGGAGGTCGCTGGTCGTTCTTATTCACTCCCGCTCGATCACCATGATCATCTACTTGCTCCGACACGGAGATTCTGTTGACACACCTGAGGTTCACGACAGCGACCGCCCTCTCAGCGATTTCGGTCAGCGGCAGGCGACGGCGGCAGGAAGGTACCTCGCAAAGGCAAACGCAGAGATCGGGCAGATTTTATGCAGCCCGTTGTTGCGCGCACGACAGACCGCGGAGGCGGTTCAGCGGGAGCTTCCATCGGTCCCGGTCGCGGCGACTGAATTGCTCGCTTCCTCAAGCGACCCCCGGGATATCGTGCACGAACTGCAGAAGAATACGTTCAAAAGCGTCTTGATGGTTGGCCACGAGCCGCACCTGAGCAGGACAATATCGCTTCTACTCTGGGGAGATCCCCGAAGCAGGCTCGAAATGAGAAAATGCAGTCTCGCCTGTGTCTCAGTGCCCGACCCTCTCGAAGAAGGCCGGGGAGTCTTGCAGTGGCTGCTGTCATCAGATCAAACAATGAGAGGATGATTCCTGATTGAACCGCGGCAAGGCAATCTCCCGGGACACCTTGGCATTCGTCCATGGCGCAAGCCGTTTCGAGGTCTCTGTGGAACGGTTATCGCTGGAAAACCTGTTGATTCCGTCGGAGAAAGCTTGTAAGATTCATTTCGAAGACGACCACACCGAGTAAAGAGGAACGCGTTATGGAAATCAAAACCGTCACGATTGAGAAACCCGAAGCCACGAATTTCATCCTGGGCCAGTCCCATTTCATCAAGACTGTCGAAGACATCCACGAGGCGATTGTTCAAACCAATTCGCAAATGAAATTCGGGCTCGGTTTCTGCGAGTCCTCAGGCCCTGCCCTGGTGCGGTACACCGGCAACGAGCCTGCACTCGTTGAGCTCGCAAAACGAAACGCGATGGCGTTGTCATGCGGACACTGTTTCATCGTTTTCATGGAGAATGGATTTCCGGTCAACATCCTCAATGCAATCAAGAACATCCCCGAGGTCTGCAATATCTATTGCGCTACCGCGAATCCGGTTGAGGTTGTTGTTGCGGAGACGGACCAGGGAAGAGGCATTCTGGGCGTAATCGACGGAGTGAAAACGAAGGGAATTGAAACAGAGGCAGACATTAGAACGCGAAAGGAATTCCTGCGAACGATCGGCTACAAACTGTAAAGAACCCGGCAGCTCATGAGCGATACTGTTGAGCCGCCATCACGAACCACGACTATCAACAGAGGCTCCGATGAAATCCTTCCTTCCGATAATTGCCCTTGCGGTCTTGCTTGCCGGCTGTTCGACAAGCCGAACATTTGTAACAGATGAACAAGTGATCGGTCCGTACAGTCCGGCCGTGAAGATCGGCAATTTCCTGTACGTTTCCGGTCAGATCGCGATGAAACCCGGAACGACCGAACTCGCCGGGGATGACATCGAGATCCAGGTGCGCCAGGTGCTCGAAAACATCAAGGCGATCGTGACAAAGGCCGGCTACGAAATGTCGGATGTTGTCCAGTGCACCGTCTACCTGAGGGATATGAACGATTTCGCGAAGATGAATCAGATCTATGGCAGCTATTTCGTCCAGGGACGCTATCCGACGCGGACGACGGTTGAGGTCTCAAATCTCCCCCGGAAGGCGAAAATCGAGATCACGGTGGTTGCCTGCAAGGGACAATAGAGAACGACTAACGACGGAACCGACGTATGAAAACGAAAAGCGTACCAACCCGCCATCGTCCCGTGCACGCTCCCCGCGGCATGAATCTAAGCTGCAAGGGATGGATTCAGGAAGCAGCACTGCGGATGCTCATGAACAATCTCGATCCCGAGGTCGCCGAAAAACCAAGTGAGCTTATTGTGTACGGCGGGACAGGGAAAGCAGCACGCAACTGGACATGCTTTGAATCAATTGTTTCCAGCCTTAGAAGCCTCGAGAACGACGAGACTCTCCTCATTCAGTCTGGAAAGCCGGTTGGGATCTTCAAGTCGCATCCGAACGCACCCCGTGTGCTGATCAGTAATTCGATGCTCGTACCCAAGTGGGCCACATGGGATGAGTTCCGCCGGCTGGAAGCTCTCGGGCTAACGATGTACGGGCAGATGACCGCCGGCAGCTGGATCTACATCGGCACCCAGGGTATTCTCCAGGGCACGTATGAAACATTCGCTGCTTGTGGAACGAGGCATTTTCACGGATCCCTCGCCGGGAAGTTCCTCCTCACAGCCGGACTTGGCGGCATGGGCGGTGCTCAGCCGCTCGCCGCAACAATGAACGGTGCAGCCTGTCTCGTGGTTGAAGTGGACCCCGACCGAATCCGGCGAAGACTCAAGTCGAGTTACCTTGACACGATGTCCGATGACCTCGACGACGCGTTGACTCAAATCCGCGCGGCAAAAGAGAAGAAGCTCCCCCTCTCCGTTGGCTTGCTTGGTAATGCCGCCGAGATTATCCCGAAAATCGCTGAAGGGAAGTTCTTGCCCGACATCGTAACCGATCAAACGTCGGCGCACGACACGCTGAACGGATATGTGCCCGCGGGAATGCCATATGCCAGGGCTCTCGAGCTCCGAAAGAAGAATCCGGAAAAGTACATGGCGCTGGCGAAGGCTTCTATTGTCGAACACGTCAAAGGCCTGTTGAAGCTCCGGAAGAGAGGTTCTATCGTCTTCGATTACGGAAACAACATACGTGGTGAGGCTCAGGCAAACGGTTTGAAGAATGCATTCGACATCCCGGGTTTTGTCCCCGAGTATATCAGACCGTTGTTCTGCGATGGCAAGGGACCGTTCCGATGGGTTGCCCTCTCCGGAGATCCTGAGGACATTTACCGCACTGACCGTGCGATTCTGGAGACCTTCCCCGAAAACAAACAGTTATGCAATTGGATTGAGAAGGCACAGAACCAGGTCGCATTTCAGGGATTGCCCGCACGCATTTGCTGGCTCGGCTACGGCGAACGGGCCAGGATGGGCAGAATCTTTAATGACCTCGTCGCCAATGGCGAAGTGAAGGCGCCTATCGTCATCGGTCGTGACCATCTCGATTGCGGCAGTGTGGCCTCACCGAACCGCGAAACGGAGAAGATGAAAGACGGCAGCGACGCCATTGCCGATTGGCCCATCCTGAATGCGCTCCTCAACACGGCCGGAGGCGCCAGCTGGGTGAGCGTGCATCACGGCGGAGGTGTTGGGATCGGGTTGTCCATTCACGCCGGAATGGTGGTCGTCTGCGATGGATCGAAGGAAGCCGAGGAGCGGCTGCAACGTGTGCTCACCTATGATCCCGGCATGGGGATCTTGCGGCATGCTGATGCAGGGTACGAGCGCGCAATCAAGAACGCCAAATCCTGGAACATTCACGTTCCAATGCTGCAAAAATGACAAGGAGACCTTGAGGGTGAAGTCACGGCCGAAGAAGAGTTCTGTAGCAAACAAGAAACCTACGCCGCGAGTGAAGCGTACAACCGGCGATCTCGAAGCCGCGAGGTCAGCCCTCCAGGAGCAGGAGAATCGCTATCGCGAACTCGTCGAGAGCGCGACCGACATTATCTACCAAGCCGACTCCCTGGGACGTTTTGTCTATGCAAACCCTATCGCAGTGCAGATGATGGGCTATGCAGAGAAAGAACTTCTCGGAAAGCTCTACCTCGACCTCATTGTTCCTGAATACAGAAAAGAAGCTGAGCGCTTCTACAAACTCCAGAGATTTCAACAAGAGCCCAACACGTACTTCGAATTCCCGGTTCAAACCAAGAGCGGTAGCATCCTCTGGCTCGGGCAGAACCTGCAATTGCTGATGCAGGACGGTGAAGTTGTTGGCTTTCAGGCGGTTGCGCGCGACATCACCAGGCAGCGAGAGGCAGAGGAGGAGCGAGACCGGTTTTTCGACCTCTCCCTTGATCTGCTCTGTATTACAGGAAATGATGGATACTTCAAACGAATAAACTCGGCGTGGCAACGCGTACTTGGTTGCGGTGAGGAAACGTTCCTCAAAGAGCCTTTTCTCAATTTCGTTCACCCCGATGATCAGGCGGAGACTGAGCGACAGTTCAGAACCGCAATCCAGGGTGGCCAGGTCATCGGATTCGAGACACGATTCCGGTGCAAAGACGGATTGTACAAACAGATTGAATGGAGCGCGACACCAGACCGGGCCCGCGGTATCATTTACGCTGTAGGTCGGGACGTCACTGAGCGGAAGCGAACTGAGGAGATCCTGCGCGAAAGCGAAGCACGCTTTCGCACACTTCTCGAAGCCGCTTCACTTGGCCTCATCCTTTGTGACCGGACAGGCCACATCCAACTCGTCAACAGATTGTCGGAGGAACTTTTCGGGTACACCCGTGAGGAGCTGCTACAACTCAACATCGAGGACCTTGTCCCCCCGCGTTTCCGTACCATGCATTCGGCACACAAGGATACCTTTTTTCTGCATCCGAACAATCGGTCGATGGGAACCGGGCTGGAGATTCTCGCACTCCGGAAGGACGGTACTGAGTTCCCCGCCGACATCGCTCTGACGTTTGTTCAGAACAACGATATCCTTGTCATGGCGCTTGTCTCCGACATCACCGAACGCAAGCGTATCCTCGAGGCGATCAGGGAAAGCGAAACCCGCTACCGGATCCTCGCCGAGAACACCACCGATGTCATCTCCCGTCACACGCCGGATGGCAGGTACACGTACGTTTCCCCGGCATGCAAACGAGTCCTGGGGTTTGAGGTCGAGGAATTGGTCGGCCGCTCAGTGTATGACTTCTTCCATCCTGATGACCTGATCAAAGCCCGGCTCTCACCGCGCAAAATCGAGGATCTCCCGGAGACATTCACCCTGGTCTATCGCGCACAAAGGAAGGACGGGCTCTATATCTGGTTCGAGTCGACGAACAGGACAGTACGTGATAAATCCTCAGAGAGAGTAGTTGAAATTGTCGCCGTTTCACGAAATATCACACACCGGAAAGTTGTTGAGGAGAATCTTGCTGAGAGCGAGCGGCGGCTCGAGCAGATCATCGAATCCGTGCGGTCAGGGATCACGCTCAGCGACGAAAAGGGTCATTTCGAGGTTTTCAACACGGCAATGGAGGAGTTGACGGGATATTCCATGTCGGAGACCAACTCAAGCGGCGATTTCTCAAAGCTCCTGTACCCGGATGAAGAAGCTCGTCAGCAGGCGCTCGACGGTTTGAAAATCCTGCTCGAGCAAGGGCACGCACCGGAAGTTGAAACCACCATCCTTACGAAAAGCAGCCAGCGTCGGACGCTGCTCGTCACAACAAATATCGTCACCTTCAAGGGTCGTAAGATGTTTCTCAGCGGATTCAGGGATATCACTGAGCGCAAAAAGGCTGAAGAAGAATTGAAGACGGCGAAGGAGACTGCTGAGGCGGCAACGCGGGCGAAATCCGAGTTCCTGGCGATGATGAGTCATGAGATCCGAACGCCGATGAACAGTGTTATCGGCATGACGGACCTCCTGATTCAGACGCAGCTCACTGATGAACAATACGACTTTGCCGATACAATCCGCTCGAGCGGCGAATCGCTTCTCGCCATCATCAACGATATCCTAGATTTCTCGAAAATAGAATCCGGCAAGATCGAACTGGAGGAGCGACCTGGCGAGCCGAAGGCGTGCATCGAAGAGGTCTTGGACCTCCTTTCTCCTAAGGCTGTGCAAAAGGGTCTCGACCTTCTTTACTGGATCAACCCCCAGGTGCCTCCTTACATTGTTGGGGACATGTTCCGCATCCGCCAGATTTTGATCAACCTCGTTGGCAACGCGATAAAGTTCACGGATCGCGGCGAGGTGCTTATCTCTCTCGATCTGTCGTGGAGACTTGGAGATCAGATGGAGCTTCAGTTCTCCGTGAAAGATTCGGGCATTGGCATACCGCAAGACAAGCTCGACCGGCTCTTCAAAGCCTTCTCCCAGGTGGACTCTTCCACAACGCGGAGATTCGGCGGCACCGGACTGGGTCTGGCAATCTCGATGCGACTCACGCAGCTCATGGGGGGCAGAATCTGGGCTGAAAGCGAGCCGGGGAAGGGATCGACCTTTGTCTTCACGATAAAGTCTTCCACGCCTCCCAAGGATCTGATGGTCCCGAAGGTCTTTGTGAGAGGAAAAGTGCCTGAATTGAGCGGGAAGCGGATCCTGGTCGTCGACGACAATCTCACAAATCTCCTGATCCTCCGCATGCAGTGTGAACATTGGGGCTTGTTGCCCCGCACAACGGTTTCACCGGCCGAAGCCATTGAATGGGTCCGCAAAGGTGATCCGTTCGATCTCGCCATTCTGGACATGATGATTCCGGAAATGGATGGTCACCAGCTTGGGAAGGAACTTCGCGTGCTGCGGTCAAGAGAGTCTCTTCCGCTCATACTCCTTACCTCTGCCGGGATGACGTCTGCTGAGCTCGGCTCAGGCGAGCTGTTCGCGGCGACCATCACGAAACCAATCAAGCACGATCAGTTGTTCGACGTCCTCATGGAGGCGATCACCGGAGCGAAACGCCCCCTTGCCAGGACTCAGCCAAAGATTGTCGAGCGCATCAGCGAAAAGCTCGCTCTCTCGGTGCTCGTCGCTGAAGACAATCCAGTGAATCAGAAATTGCTGCGGCGAGTGCTCCAGCAACTCGGGTACACGGCAGATATGGTGGAAAACGGCGTCGAGGTTGTTGAGGCTGTCAATCGAAAGCACTATGACCTTGTATTTATGGATGTCCACATGCCTGAGATGGACGGCATGGAGGCGACTCGCATGATCGTCAACAGCAAGCCGGAAGAGCAACGCCCGATTATTGTTGCCGTCACGGCTGACGCGCTGCAGGGTGACAGAGAGAAATGCATCCAGGCCGGGATGGATGATTACATTACGAAACCCATTCGGATCGCGGACATTCAGGGGGTTCTGGATCGATGGGGAAAGATCGCGAGTACGCGATCAGCACAGTCACAAAAGCCCTCGGGCAAAAGTGAAACTGATGTGCTCCAACACGCCATGCTGGAGCGCATTCAGCAGCTGGGTTTGGAAACCGATCCGGATTTTGTCCTTGAGCTCATCGATTCGTATGCGCCGTTGTTCCAGAAACAGTACAACGACCTTCAGGACGCGTATGCGAAAAAGGACACTGGCAAGCTGCACTATGCCGCCCACTCGCTGAAAGGCGCGAGCCTGAACATCGGAGCAACCCACCTGGCCGCCGTGTGCCGCACCATCGAGGACTTGACCGAACAAGAGGATTTCGATACGGCTGGCACTCTCATGGAAGACCTGAAGGAAACGCTGCAGAAGACATCAGGCGCACTTCAGGCGATCAAAACCAGACTCTCTCAACAAAAGTCTTCCCCGTGAAAAAAGGACAGGCACCTCTACGATGCGATACGTAATCATGGGAACAGGCGGCATCGGGGGTTTCTTCGGCGGGAAGCTCGCCAAGTCAGGCGAGGACGTCTGGTTCGTCGCCCGCGGGAAACACCTCGAGGCGATGAAGAATCACGGCCTTCAGGTCAAATCCGCGACCGGAAATTTCACGGTCCCACCCGGAACAATGACCGACGACGTCGCTTCGGTCGGACACGCAGACGCCGTCCTGTTCTGCGTCAAGTCGTTCGATACGGAATCCGCTGCCCGCGCGCTCTCCCCCATTCTCCATGATGACTCTCTTGTCATTTCTCTCCAGAACGGGATTGACAACGAAGAGAAAATCCGAAATCAGATCGCCCGGGGTCATGTCTATGGCGGTGTGGCGTATATCTCCTCCCGCATCACGGCGCCGGGGGAGGTGAGCGAGGTCGGCGGCTTTCAGCGTATTGTCTTTGGTCCGCTGAACTCAGCTGTCAACGCTCGCGCGCAGGAGGTCCACGAGAGCCTCGTTCGCGCCGGAATCAAGTCGGAGCTGCAAGTCGACGTAACGAAAGAGCTTTGGAAAAAGCTCATCTTCATCGCATCGATGGGTTCACTCACCGCCCTGTCGCGCCTTACCCACGGGGAGATCCTGGCCAATCAG
>Ga0163200_1000809_pt1 | contig 12418 bp, 10 predicted proteins | sample PL_2010_200m_FD_113535 | JGI IMG/M metagenome (GOLD analysis project Ga0163200, IMG submission 113535) | Freshwater microbial communities from Powell Lake, British Columbia, Canada to study Microbial Dark Matter (Phase II) - PL_2010_200m | ecosystem: Environmental > Aquatic > Freshwater > Lake ... | reverse complement strand
GATCGCCACCGTGCCCTTTACTGCCACGGTCCGGCTTTCGCCCTACAGCCGGCTGGTCCGGCTGACGCTCGAGTTCGACTTCGGCAACAGCACCGAGGTCGGCGCAAGGGAAGACCTGCCCGGCGTGCCGAGCTTCGCCCGCGACAGCGACAAGCTGCGGCTGGTGGTGCTGCTGAGTTTCGCGTCGCCGCGTTTTTTCACACACGGCCCGTTCGAGGTGCGGCCCGTTACACGCGACCGCCACGTCGCCGTGCGCTGGGCCGCAGCCGAAGGCGACGACCGCAGCGTGGCGCTGTTCACCGACCGCGCGACCGCCATCGTGTGCCGCCAGCAACCGGCCACGCTCGAACTGGCCCTGGCCTACGGCGGCAGATTCCTCTACGCGCCGAAACAACATGCGCCGCTGACCGGCAAACACCGGTTCGATCTCGCGCTGGCGTTCTGCGAAACAAGCTGCGACAAAGCCGGCCTACCCGGCCTAGCCGAAGAGTTCTCACAACCGCTATTGGTGTCAGCGGACTCGCCCTCGGTCGGGAACAGCTTCTCGAAACTGACAATCACGCCGCCGGGCGGTGCGGTGCTGACCGCAGCATATCGCGACGGCGACCATTTGCTCATCCGACTGTGGCGACCGGCAGCCACACCGGCCGAGGTCAAGCTTTCGGTGCCTGCGGCTGTGGCGCTCTGGACCGCCGACCTGCGCGGCCGCGCGATTCGGCAACTCAGCCGCAATGGTGAGGCGAAGCTGTCACTTCGCGCGCAGGAAGTGCTGACAGTGCGCGCTTCCTTTCAATAATCTATACATCGCAACTATGGCCTGTTAGATTCAATATCCACGATCATGAAGCTCGCTGAATTCCTCCCCGCCGCCCCCAACCGGCTCTGGCAGCTCGCCCGCCAGATGGGCGTCCGCCACGCCATCTGCAAGTGCGCGCCCGAACTGACCGGCCTGAACCCGTCGTGGGACATTGACGCGCTGCGGACGATCCAGCGCCGGTTCACCGACGCCGGGTTCACGCTCTACGGCCTCGAAGGCGACGAGTTCGACATGCGCTGCATCAAACTCGGCCTCGACGGCCGCGACGAGGACATCGAACGCTACTGCCAGATGCTGCGCAACATGGGCGAACTCGGCATCCCGCTGCTCTGCTACAATTTCATGGCCGGCATTGGCTGGCACCGCACCCACGCCGACGCGCCGACGCGCGGCGGTGCGCTCACCTCGCGTTTCGACGTCGCCGACGTCCCCACCACGCTCACCGACGCCGGCGAAGTCAGCGAGGAACGCATCTGGGACAACTACGCCTACTTCATCTGCCGCGTCATGCCCGTCGCCGAGAAGTCCGGCGTCCGGATGGGTATGCATCCCGACGATCCGCCGTTACCGGTGCTGCGCGGCATCGCCCGCATCCTCTACAAACCCGAAAACTTCGAGCGCGCGATGTCACTCGCCCCCAGCTCCAACAATGGCGTCACGTTCTGCCAAGCCAACTTCAAGCTCATGGGCTGTGACGTCGCCGCGTGGGCGCGCCGGTTCGCTGCGCAAGGCAAACTGTTCTTCGTCCACTTCCGCGACGTGCGCGGCACGGCCCAGCGGTTCGAGGAAACCTTCCACGACGACGGCCCGACCGACATGCCCGCGATGCTCAAGTTGTATCACGACCTCGGCTACACCGGCCCCGTCCGTGTTGACCACGTCCCGACCATGGCCGGCGAGAGCAACGAGCAGCCCGGCTACGAATCCCTCGGCCGGCTCTTCGGCCTCGGCTACACCAAGGGCGTCATGCAGGCGCTGAAGATTCCCATCGAATGAGGAGCAAACCATGAAACTCCAACTGCAAATCCTTACGACCGCGATTGCCTTGCTCGTGACAGTTGCGGCCAACGCTGCCCCGACGCTCCGAGCCGGAGCCGCAGCGGTGGACATCACGCCACGGGAGTTTCCGGTCAACATGCCGGGCGGGTTCACCGCGCACCCGGCCGACGGCGCGCACGATCCACTACATGCCCGCGCGCTCGTGCTCGACGACGGCACCACCACGCTTGCGCTCGTCGTGGTGGACAACCTCGGCGTGGCCCGCGAAACCGCCGACGAGGCGAAGGCCATCGCCGCGCAGCGTTGCGGCATCAAGCCTGAGAAAGTTCTCGTGTGTGCGACCCACACGCACACGGCGCCGCCATCGAACTCCACCAACGGAGTTCCCGCCGCTGCCTATCGCAAGATTCTAGTCGAAGGTATCGCCGAGTCTATCGTCCGCGCCCATGCTGCGCTGCGGCCTGCCACAGTCGGTGCCGCTGCCCATCCGTTGCCCGAGGAAGTCTTCAACCGCCGCTGGTTCCTCAAGCCCGGCAAAATGCCGTTGAATCCCTTCGGTAAACTGGACCAGGTGAAGATGAATCCCGGCACGAGTCCCGACGTTCTCGACCGTCCTGCCGGACCCACCGACCCCGACATCACCATCCTCTCCGTGCAGGACACGAAGCGCAAACCGCTCGCAATGTTCGCGAACTACTCGTTACACTACGTCGGCGGAGCGCCCAAGGGGAAAGTGTCAGCAGATTACTATGGCGAGTTTGCCCGGCTGATGCCATCGCGAGTTCACGGCGACACAAACTTCGTCGCCATGATGTCCAACGGCACCTCCGGCGACATCAACAACATCCCGTTCCTCGTCACGCGCCCGCCGCGCGAGCCGTTTGAGCAAGTTCGCATCGTTGCCCAGAAAGCGGCCGACACCGCATGGCTCGCGCTCCGAACGATCGAGAAGCACAGCCCCAACGTGCGCCTCGGCATGATCGAGCGCGAAGTCACGCTCCGCTACCGCCGTCCCACTCCCGAACAGGTCGCTGCGGCCAAGGCCGTGCTCGCCATCAAGAAGAAGGCTGAGCGCGAGAAACTGCCGCGTCTTGCCGAGAACTACGCGCGCGGCACGCTGGCGGCGGCCGAGCGTCGAGAGGAAACGTTGACCGTGCAGTTGCAGGCGCTGCGCATCGGCGACTTTGCCGTCTGCGGCATTCCGTTCGAGACATTCGTTGAGATCGGTCTCGATTTGAAGAAGCGCAGTCCTTTCCCGCGCACAATGGTCATCGGTCTCGCCAATGCCCGGCATGGCTATCTGCCGACGCCCGAACAGCACAACCTCGGCGGCTACGAGACCTGGCTCGGCACCTGCAAGGTACAGGAAGACGCCTCCGTCATCCTCACCGGCCAACTACTAGAAATGCTCGCCGAACTAGCGAAAACGAACTGAGAAGAATGAAACCACGGAATACACGAAACACACGAAAGTGTGGTAGGGACAGCTCGCCGAGCCGTCCCTACCACGCTTCCGTGTAATCCGTGTCATCCGTGGTTGCTAGTCGCCGTGTTCCGGTTTTGTTCCGGTCGCAAAGGCTCGAAACGCTTTTGCCGTGTTTTCGGACCGAGCCGGGATATAACTTACCAACGTCCGTCCAACAAAGGACCATGACCATGAACAAACTCGCCACCATTCTCATCGCGTTCTCGCTCACGCTGCTGACTACTCAAAGTCGCGGTGCCGAGGCGGCGGACAAGCTGCCGCCGAAGGAACGGTTCCATCTCTACCTGCTCATCGGCCAGTCCAACATGGCCGGGCGTGGCAAGATCAGCCCTGAATACGCCGTGTCGAGCCAGCGCATCCTGAAGTTTACAAAGGAGAACACCTGGGCGACCGGCGTTGACCCGCTGCACTTCGACAAGCCCACCGTGGCCGGTGTGGGACTCGGTACGAGCTTCGCCCGCGCGATGGCTGACGCGGCGCCGGACGTGATCATTGGACTGATTCCGTGCGCCGTGGGCGGCACGCCGCTGGAACGCTGGTGCAAAGACGGCGACCTCTACAAGCAAGCTTTGGTGCGTGCCCGGCTCGCAATGAAGGACGGCACGCTCAAAGGCATCCTATGGCACCAAGGCGAAGGCGACTCCGGTAAGGAAGAGACCGCGCGCAGCTACGGCGAGCGGCTGGCGAAGATGGTCACCGACCTCCGTACCGACTTGGGCGTGGGCGACGTGCCGTTTGTGGCCGGTAAACTTGGCGAGTTCCTGAAACGGGAAGGCAAGTCGGGCCAACCGAGCTTCTGGCCGGTGGTCAACGAACAGATTGCCACGTTGCCGAAACGCGTCCCCCGTGCCGCCGTGGTTGAGTCAACCGGTCTGAAGCACAAAGGCGACGACGTTCATTTCGACACGCCGTCGCTGCGCGAGTTTGGCAAACGCTACGCCGAGGCGATGCAGCGATTGCAAAGACAGGAACGATGATCTTAACGAAGAAGCTGGCGTTCTTGATGTTGATTGCTCTGCGCGTGGCGGCGAGCGGAGCGGAAGTGGTGACTCTTTCCAACTGTTGTGGCAGAATGCGCCGATGCGGAAGGAGTTCACAACCGAGTTGGAACCGCTCGAAGTCGTGTTCATCGAGTTGAGGACGAAATGAAACCAACCTTTCTTGCCGTGATTCTGTTTCTGCTCCTGAACTGGCTTGTGCAAGCCGAGGTCGTGCGCATGGAGGTCCGCGAGCGGCAGCCGTTTGCCGACGGACACGAGTTCGGGCAGACGGGCGCTTACGAGAAGATCGTCGGGCGGTTGCATTGCGAGGTTGATCCAGAGGACGTCAGCCAGGCGCGCATCGCCGACATCAAGCTGGCTCCGCGAAACGCACGCGGGCGAGTCGAGTTCTGGACGGACTTTTTTCTGCTCAAGCCGTTGGATCCGCGGCGTGGCAACGGGCGGTTGCTCTACGACGTGAACAATCGCGGCAACAAGCTCGCCCTCTGGACATTCAACGAAGCCCGCGGCAATAATCCCGCGACGCTGGCCGACGCCGGCAACGGATTCCTGATGCGCAACGGTTGGTCGGTGTTGTGGTGCGGCTGGAGCGGCGAGGTCGCGCCCGGCGAGAACCGGCTGGTCGTAGGTCTGCCCATCGCGCAAGAGAGCGGCAAGCCCATCACGGGCAAGGTCCACGTGGAGATTTGTCGCGACGAACCGGTGGAGAGTTCGCCGCTTTACTGGACGCCGTGGGCCATCGCCATTCCGTATCCGCCGGTGAGTCTCGATACGCGGGAGGCGCGGCTCACGATGCGACCAAAACGTTCCGAGCCGGCCGTGGAAATCGCTGCCGGTCAGTGGGCGTTCGCGCGTGTCGAGGACGGCAAACGAATCGCCGACGCGGGGTATCTGTGGATGCAAGGCGGAATCCGTCCTGGCTGGCTCTATGAACTGGTCTATACGGCACGCGAGCCGCGTGTGGCGGGACTCGGACTCGCCGCAGTGCGCGACTGCGCATCGTTCTTCCGCTACGAAACCGCCAGCCCGCTCGCGGGGGTGATCCAGCACGCCTATGTCTTCGGCATCTCGCAGTCGGGCCGGTTCGTGAACCATTTCATCTACGAAGACTTCAACACCGACGAGCGGCAGCGCATGGTGTTCGACGGCGCCATCTCGCACGTCAGCGGCGCGGGGCGCGGGCTGTTCAACCAGCGTTTTGGCATGGCAACGCTCGCTGCGACGCACCACGAGAACGTCCTCGTCCCTTCCGAGTCGTTTCCTTTCACCACTGTGTCGCAGACCGACCCGGCAACGCGGCGCACCGGCGACATCCTCGCCGGCGCGCGCTCACGCGGCCAGATGCCGAAGATTTTCTTCACGCAAACTTCGACGGAATACTGGACCCGTGGCGCGTCGCTGCTGCACACCGACGTGGACGGGAAGCGGGATGTGTCGCTTGATCCGCATGCGCGCCTCTACGTGGTGGCGGGCGCGCAACACCTTGGCGGCGGCTCGACCGACCGCGGCAGTTATCAAAACCCGTGCAACCCGCTCAACGACCGACCGCATGTGCTGCGGGCGTTGCTGGTGGCGCTGGACGACTGGGTCAGCCGTGGTGTGCCGCCACCGGAGAGCCGTTACCCGCGAATCAGCAACGGCACGCTCGTGAGTCTGGATGAGTTTCGCGCGTTGTTCCCGAAGATTCCGGGTGTGCAGTTGCCAACGGGCTGTTACGTGCCGCTACGGCTCGACTTCGGGCCGCGCTGGGAGAAGGACGGCATCGCGGACATCGTTCCACCCAAAATCGGACGCCCATATCGCACGCTGGTGCCCGCCGTTGACCGCGACGGCAATGAACTGGCCGGCATCCGTCTGCCGGACATGGCTGTGCCGCTGGCGACCTACACCGGGTGGAATTTGCGCGCAGCCCCTCATGGGGCAGAGGGCATGCTTGCGCCATATCAGGGATCGTATCTGCCCTTCGTCCGCACGCACGAGGATCGCCTCAAAACCAACGACCCGCGCCCCGGAGTGCTTGAGCGTTATCCGAGCCGCATGGTTTACTTGTTCCACGTCACGGAAGCCGTCCACCGGCTCCGCGGCGTACGCTTGCTGTTGGACGAGGACGCGGCGTCGCTGCTGAAGATCGCCGGTGAACGGCAACTTTGGAGCCGGTAGCAACGGCAATGAAACGACGTGACCTGATAAAAGCAATGGGCTTGATGGGAGCCGGTTGGCTGTTCGGCGCCAACGGCAGCCGCATCGCGCGCGCCCAAACGCCAGCCGTCGCTGCGCCACGTTCTGCTCACGACATCTTTGAGCAATATGAGCGGCGGTTCGCCGAGGCTCGCTTACGGATGCCGGACCGTAACCCGGCTGTGCCGGCCGACCGCAAAGCCATTGCGCGCGTTGCCAAGGACTGTCTCGGCATCCGCGACGAATGGGTGCCGAAGATTCAGGCGGAGGAAGTGCGCGAGGCGGGCTTCGACGGCGGACGTATCAAGATGCTGCGGTCCACATCATGGCCGGGTGTCGTGGGCACGGCGCTGTTTTATGTGTCTGCCAGCGCGGCTGACCGTCCGTTGCCGCTAGTGGTCTTGTGCTGTGGGCACGGCAAAGGCGGCAAGCTCGGCGATGGCTATCAACGCATGGCCCGCCACCTGACGCGGCGCGGCGCGATGGTCTTGTGCCCCGACAATCTCGGCCAAGGCGAGCGCACCGCGATGGGCCACGGCGACTGCGTCAAACCGTTCGCGTGCGGCACGAGCGTGCAGGGCTTGATCGTCATGGAAACACTCGGCTGGGTCGCGTGGGCGCTGAAGCAGCCGCGGGTTGACCCGCGCCGTGTTGCTGCCATCGGCAACTCCGGCGGCGGCACGCTCACAGTTTTTCTGGCGGCACTGTGCCCCGAACTGGCGGCGCTTTCGTCCTCCGGTTATCCGAGCACATTCGAGTTCGTGGCGCGCAAAGAGAAGAAGCATTGCCACTGCAACATTCTGCCCGGTGTCGTCGGTCAGTTGGAGATGTGGCATTTGCTGGGCAGCTTCGCGCCGCGGCCGTTGTTCATTTTTCAAGGCGACGGCGATCCGCTGTTTCCGCCGGACCTGTTCTTCCACACGGCCCGCAAAATCCAGCAGGTCTATCGCGCGCAGAACGCCGAGGAAGAATTCGAAGCCCGCGTCATGAGCGGTGGCCACTCGTGGGATATTCCACAGAACGTCGCGGTCGGCCAGTTCCTCGCGCGGCACCTCGGCCTCAATCGCACGCACGGACGCGAGAACGAGAACGAACCGCTTCTTTCCGACAAAGACCGTTGCCTGGATTCTTGGCCCGCCGACGCCCTTACCACTGATCGCTTGGCCGAGCAACTGACCGGCCGCCACATTGACGACGGTGTGCGCCTCTGGGACATCTTTCCGCCTTCCGTTCCGGGCGATGTCCCGCTGGAAGACATCACACAGCGCGGTTCCACGCGCCAGATTTTCGCTCAATTCGAGGCATTTCTCCGCCATCCATGAGAACAACAGTCTGGATTACCTTTTGTGTGCTCGCGGCGGTGGTCGTGCGAGCGGACGCCCGCAGCGGCAATGCCGGGCCGTTCGTGATTCCCACGTTTCATTGTCTCGGCCTGTACTGGTCGCCGCCGGGTGGGGCGGCAGACAAGGAAGTCCAAGTGCGTTATCGCCGACAGGGCGCGACCGATTGGAAAGACGCCATGCCGATGCGTTACAACCCGATTCCCAAGACGGACGAAGACCTTGCGGACTATCGCGGCAGCATCGTTCATCTCACGCCCGCCACCACCTACGAAGTCCAACTGACACTGGCCGGCACGCAGACGAGTACCAACTTCACCGCCATGACTTGGAGCGAGAATTTCCCGGTCGGCGAAACGGTCCGCGTTGGCGACCACGACACGCCGTTGGCGATCACCGAGTCGGGCACGCCGGCGGCTTGGCGTGTTTATGATGGCCGGGGCGCGACCATTGATGTTCGACATCTGCACGACTCCTGCATCACGATCAACGCCTCCTATGTCATCCTCCGCGGGTTCACCCTCAAGGGCGCTGGTGCGGCCATCAACACCATAAAAAAGCCCATCGGCGCCATCCAGATCGAGGGCGGCCACGACATTCTCATCGAAGGCTGCGACATCTCCGACTGGGGCCGGCTCAATCCCAAGACCGGGTTCGGCTTCAACATGGACTCGGCCATCCTCTCGTTCAGCGCCACTTTGCAACGCCTCATCGTCCAGCGCTGCAAACTGCATCATCCGACTTACGACGGCAGCACGTGGTATGAACCGAAGTATCCGACGCACACGATGGGGCCGCAGTGCATCTCGTTGTTCAACACTGCCGGCAATCACGTCATCCGCTACAACGAGTGCTGGTCCGACCTCGACCACATGTACAACGACGTCATCGGCGGCGGCAGCAACGGCAGTTTCCGCGGCGCGCCCGGCCCCGACTCCGACATCTACGGCAACTTCATCAGCCATTGCTGGGACGACGGCCTGGAGGTGGAAGGCGGCAACCGCAACGTCCGTGTGTGGGACAACTACATCACGCAGTGCATGATGATGATCGGCAACGCGGCGACCTCCATCGGCCCACTCTACATCTGGCGCAATGTTGTCACCCACAGCCAGTCCCGCCCCGGTGCCGGCGGCCTGCATTTCCTAAAAATGGGTTACGCCGGCAGCGAAGACTGGATGACCGGCCACCAGTACATCTTCCACAACACCCTCTTCCGGTCCGACGATTGGCTCCCGACCGGCGGCCTCGGCGGCAACCGCATCGTTAAGCACACCGTCTCACGCAACAACATCCTCCACGTCCGCGACGCGAATGGCTACAGCGCCAGCCGCGCGCCGCAGAACACCGACAACGATTTCGACTGCGACCTCTACAACGGCCAAATCCCGTCAGGCCACGAAGCACACGGTGTCCACGGCGAGCCCGTCTATGCCGGCGGCGCCAGGTTCGATCCTGCGACCAAGACCGGCCGTTTTCAACTCACCCCCACCAGTCCCGGTGCCAGCGCCGGCCAGCCGATTCCCAACTTCAGCGACGGCTACACCGGCAAAGCGCCCGACATCGGCGCCCATCAACGCAGCGCCCCACCCATCAAATATGGAGTCAATGCCAATCAGCCATGAACATCCCAACACTCTTTAATCTCTCTGGTCGCACCGTACTGGTGACCGGTTCCTCGCGCGGCATCGGACGCGCCATCGCGCTCGGCTTGGCCGAGTGCGGCGCGACGGTCGCGGTACACGGCACCAAGCCGGGCAAGGTCCTCGACGAAACATTGGCCGACGTGCACAAACTCTCGCCGCGCAGTGTCGCCGTGACCGGTGATTTGAGCAATCCCGATGTCCCCGCACAGCTTGTTGCTGACGTGATCGCCACGCTGGGCGGACTCGACATTCTGGTGGCCAACGCCTCGATTCAGATTCGCAAGCCGTGGGCGGAGGTCACACAGACGGAAGTCGAGCAGCAGATGCAGGTCAACTTCCACGCCTCGTTGCGGATGATTCAAGCCGCCGTGCCGGCGATGCGCGCAAAGAAATGGGGCCGTATCCTGACCATCGGCAGCGTCCAGCAACAGCGCCCGCATCCGGATATGGTTGTCTATGCAGCCAGCAAATCGGCGCTGGAAAACCTCGTCCGCAATCTTGCCAAGCAACTCGGTCCCGACGGCATCACCATCAACAACCTCGCCCCCGGCGTGATCCTGACCGACCGCAACACCGTCGCGCTCGTCGACGAAGCCTACGCTGCGCGCGTGCGTGACATGATTCCGCTGCGCGAGTTCGGCGAGCCATCCGACTGCGTAGGCGCAGCGCTGCTGCTCTGTTCCGACGCCGGTCGCTACATCACCGGCGCGGACCTGTTCGTGGACGGAGGCATGGCGCTCTGAAAACCACTGCCGCCATTGTGGGTGCTTTGTTGGTTGCGGGCTTGGCTGTCGGGGCGCCTGTGTTTGATGGGCGGATTGTGGTCAACGTGACCGGTTGTTTTGCCGGCCGCGAGATTTTTTCCGCGCTGGAAACGGCGGAGAAGCTCGGATTCCAGTCCGTTGCAGCCCTTCCTAGCGGGAATCCCAAGCATTCGCTGGGCGAGTTGCCGACACTTGGTTTCTATGACGCGGACGAGGCCGGGCGACAGCGAATCAAACAGGCGTTGAGCCGGTTCAAACACATTTCCATCCACCAAGCGTGGGATAACAGGTGGCGCGACTGGATTGACTGTGCCGGCTACGTTGGCGCGGAAATCGTCACCATCCATCCCCCGCTGCGTAAGCGCAGCGAGCCGCTTGACAAGTATGTCGAGGCACAAGCGCGGTTTTACAGTGAGGTGGGCGACTATGCGCGAAGCAAGGGCGTGAAGATCGGCTTGGAAAACACGGCCGGCAGCTATGACGACTATGTGCGTTTGATAAGAGCCATCAAACACCCCGTGGTGGGTGCGACAGTTGACGTGGGACACTGTTCCTTTTTCGATGAGGTGAAGTCCATCGCCGACTCCGACCAGAGAGCCAGGAAACTCAACGACGTGATCGGCCAATTGGTGCGTGACTTGGGCCCGAGACTTTTTCACTTTCACGTCCACAACGTGCGGCGGCAGGAGCGAATGGATTTCTCCAAGATGACAACCCGCCGTTGGGAGCCGGGTTCTTTTGTGGATCACCGCTGCGTGCCGGAAGGCGAAATTGATTTCGCGCGCTTGTTCGCGGCAATCAAGGAAATCAATTATCGCGGTCTGTTTGAACTCGAACTGGAGGAACCGCAGATGGAAGAAAAAGCTGTCCGCTCCGCCGAATATTTGGGATCGCTGCTCAAACGTCTCGACATGAGCACCGGCGCAACAGGGAAACCGCGCTAGGTTGCGCGGCATGGCGCTCTGAAAAAATCTCCGCAAGAAATTTGACACGACGCGCATCTCACCGTAAGTTCACTTCGTATCCGGGGGGACGTATTATGAGATGCACGGTTGAGACAGAGATGTACCGACTCGCTTATTGCTGGGGCCAACGCAGGGAAGTACCCCCCCCACACACACAAATTAGGCCGATGCTTGCCTGCTGGCAAGCCCACACGAGTTAGCCTGGCTGACCAACACTAGGCCCCTATGCCTTCTTCCTCATCCAGTGCATCGTCTAGCGGGATGTACGCGTTGCAGTTCAACGGCGGCAACTGGGCGCGCGTAGAGAACGATTCAGCCCTGTATCCGCAAAGTGGACTCACCTTCGAAGCGTGGATTCGGACGACGCAGTCCACCGGCAATATGAATTTTGGCAATGTTGACGGCCTAAGTGCCGGCGGCTACAAGCTACAATTGTACGATGGCCAAGCATCCTTCGGCATCGCCAATGGTGGCGTGTTTGATCACGTGCACGGTGGACCCAATCTGGCAGATGGCGAATGGCACCATATTGCAGGGGTCTGGGATGGCAGCGAAATCCGGGTGTACGCCGATGGCGTCAACGTGGCTTCCAAAGCCTGGGCGAACGGACTCGGAACCAATGACCAGCCGTTGCTGATCGGTTCCGTTCCCTACGGGGCCAACTACGGTTGGATCGGCGACCTTGACGACGTGCGTGTCAGCAATGTCGCGCTCTACACGGACGATTTTACGCCTGTGCACGGCCTTGTCGTGCTCTCCTCGACGGTGGGGCTGTGGAAGCTGAACGAAGGTTCGGGTACGACCGCACACGATCAGACCGGTGAGCATAACGGCACGTTCAACTGGCCGCAATGGGTTGGCGGCGTTTCGTCCAGCAGCAGTTCCAGTTCGTCATCGCGTTCCTCGACGAGCACGTCCGCTTCCAGCAGCAGTTCCAGCAGTACCAGTGCATCGTCGTCGAGCACAAGTTCCAGCAGCACCAGCCCGTCGTCGAGCACCAGTTTCAGCAGTACCAGCCACTCCTCATCGAGCAGCAGATCAAGCTCCTCCAGCAGTTCATCGTCGAGTACATCCGCTTCGAGTAGCAGCACCAGCCACTCCTCATCGTCCAGCAGTTCTGGCAGCAGTTCGTCGAGTCTTGGTGCCTTCGACCTATATATTGCAGGGTATGATGCTACTGTTTTTGATACCTCTTGGTGTCGGCAGGGTGAAGGTTACAAAG
>Ga0163200_1000807_pt1 | contig 12442 bp, 11 predicted proteins | sample PL_2010_200m_FD_113535 | JGI IMG/M metagenome (GOLD analysis project Ga0163200, IMG submission 113535) | Freshwater microbial communities from Powell Lake, British Columbia, Canada to study Microbial Dark Matter (Phase II) - PL_2010_200m | ecosystem: Environmental > Aquatic > Freshwater > Lake ... | reverse complement strand
TGTCAAAATAAGCGATTCAATTACTAACACCAGAGAGTCTACCATCTTCGTTCTTCGTCCCTCGACCCTTATCCCTATTTATGGAACTTCCTGATAAACTCTTCTACCTCCGGCACGCCGCCCTGGTAAATGAGGTAGCCGTTGTAGGGTTCTCGCGAGGTGATCTCATCGTTGATGGGGGTGAGCATCATCTCCTTCACCTTCGCCAGGTCGGTGGTCTGACCGAGGGCCCAGCCGAGTTTGATGTAGGCGACTTCCGGCAGCATGTTTTCGGCCGGCACCACCCCTTTGGCCATCAGGTCGCGGCCGGTGTCGTAGACGAACATGTGGACATAGCCCCAGAGTGTTTGCACGGTCATGTAAACGGCAACGCCCTTTTCGGCAGCACGGACGATGGCGGGGTACAATGGTTTGTTTACATGGCCCAGTCCGGTGCCGATGATGATGATCCCCTTGTAGCCGTTGTCCACCATCGAATCGATCATATCGGGCTGCATGTTGGTGTAGTAGTAGATCATCCCTACCTTCTCTTCAAAATAGGGAAGAATGGTCACGTTGCGGTCGGTACGGCGGCGCTTGTAATCCTGTTTGATCGGGAAGACCCCTTCACGGGTAACTGTTGCCAACGGAGTATCCCCAATGGTCCTAAAGGTGGACCGGTAGGAGGAGTGCATTTTCCGGACACGCGTGCCCCGGTGTAGAAAGCCGTATTCATCAGAGGTGGGGCCAAACATGCAGACCATCGTCTCGGCGATGTCGCCATGACCGGCAGCTGTGGCGGCATGCATCAGATTCAACGCGGCATCGGAGCTGGGACGGTCGGAGGAGCGCTGCGATCCGACGATCACGATCGGGATGGGGGAGTTCTGGACCATGAAGGTCAGGGCAGCTGAGGTGTAGTGCATGGTGTCGGTGCCATGGCCAATGATGATGCCATCGGTTCCCTTTTCGATCTCTTCCCCGATAGCGATCGCCAGTTTCTTGTATTGTTCCGGTCCCATATTCTCGCTGAATACGCCGAAGAGCTTTTCGGTGGTAAGGTTGCAGATGTCGGCCAGTTCGGGTACCGCCCCGTACAGCTCGCCCGGTGAGAAGGCCGGGATCACGGCGCCGGTGCGGTAATCCAGACGGGAGGCTATGGTACCTCCTGTTCCCAGTAATTTGACATTTGGTTTTTCCTTGGAATATGGAAATTCCTTCTCCGGGATCTTGTAGACAGCCTTTTTATAGCCCAGCTCTTCCATCCCGGTGATGGTGTCAATATCCACCCCGATGTTATAACCCGTGAAGAATTTCATGACGATGTGCTTATCGTCAGTGTTCTCGGCCCTGGGCAGGATGGTCCCTTCAAACACCCCTCGGGTGGTATCCACCTTCACCTTCGCCCACACCCGGGCGTTGAACTTCTGAAGCGTCTCAAGGGCCCTCCCCTTGTATCCCTGGAAAATGTCGTCGTTCATAACTGTATACTAGATGCTGGATCCTGTTGCTTCACTACCCTCGCAATGACAATACCGCATGCCAGATGCCGGATGATTATGTCATTTGCCGTAGGGGCAACCTGGCAGGTTGCCCCTACGCCCCCCCCTTTAGGGGGTTTGGGGGTATTGTTCGATTCTCTCACTCAACTCCTTCAACGATATATTTCCCAGCGCGCTTTTCCTCAGATTTCCCATAATCCAGTTCACGCCGTCGGTATCATCGTCCGAGATCCTTGTCTCCCTGAATTTCTTCACCAGAAAGGGGATCTTTCCAATGATCTCTTCCGGGGATATGGGTTTGTAACCGACCGCTTCCAGTACCGAATCCAGATCCATCTTCGGGTGCTGATAGACCACCCAGAGCATCTTCCGGGCCAGGGCCGGATCGATCTTTTTGGATCTCAGGAAAGCCAGGAGCTGGTATATTTTTTCATAAGTGAATCCGGGTAATTTATCGTATTGGTTTTCAATTTCTTTCAATTTATGCGCCAGCAGGGTAGCGGTAGACTTTGCCGGAATCCCCAACTCCTTTTCAATCCGTTCGATCAGCGGGACCAGGTTGTTCTTCAGGAGATAGGTGAAGGCATCTTCCGGAATATTCCAGTTCAGGAGTTGTGCAATCCGGTCAGAGATATCCACAGGCAGTCCCTTCGACATTGCATCGAGCTTCTCATCGGCCAGCGGGATGGGGGCCGAGTCGGTATCGGGGTACATGCGGTCGGCCCCCGGAAGCACCCGCTCAAAGATGGTGGTGCCGTCCTCAAACGACTTCCGCGTCTCGTTGGGAACTCCTTCAAAGACCATCCGGCAACGCTCCTCCACCGTCTCCAGCGCAGTGGGGATATCGGCTTCCGGCCCCCAGACGATCACCTGGGCATCCCCTTCACCAGCACCTAACAACTGGCGGATCTTTTTCCAGTTCTCTTCACCCACCACATCCTCAAACATCTCCGAGTGGAGCATGTTGGGCTTTTCGATGCAGGCGATCACCTTGAGGCGGTTGGTCAATTCATCGGCAAAGGTCTTCTCCGGTTGGAGGAAGTGCGACAGGATACCGTGAAATTCCGGGAGATTGATAAGGAAGAGGGGATATCCCCTGCCGGCCATCTCAGCGATCACGGGGATGGTGACAGGCAGGTCGGATCCCCGGATCTCTTTCGCCACACCCTTCCATGCTTTAGGATCTCTGATCCGTTCTTTCAGGAGCTCCCGGATATGCAGCAGGGCATATTGCCTGAACGATTCGTTGTGAGTCAGCTCCGGCATCCAGCGGTTGTGCGCCACCCCTTTGATCTCCACGCGGGTACCTCCGCGGCAACTCACATTTACATCGGCCCGGGTGGAGCCGATCCCGGTACGGACCTTTCCGGTGCTCCGGTTGAGAAAGCGGATGTAATCGGCTCCCTCCTTCACTTCGTCGGGATTCTTGAAATCGGGATAGGTCACCGTTTCGATCAGGGGCATCCCGAGGCGGTCGGTCCGGTAGATCCGCTGGTGGCCGATGTCAGACACTTCACGACAGGAATCCTCTTCCAGGCTGAGCTGGATGAGCCGGACCTTCTTCTTCTTTAACTGGATCTCCCCCTCCACCCCGATGATGGCAGTACGCTGAAACCCAGTGGGGATGCTTCCGTCGAGGTATTGTTTCCGGGTGATATGAACCTCTCCAACGATCTTGAGGTTGGATAGCAGGGAGATCGCCAGTGCGATATCCAGTGCCTCCTGGTTCAGCGGAAAAGGCGGGGTGTCGTCCACATCGTACGTACAAGCGGTGCGATTGCTGATGCGGTAGACGATCTCTTTCCGGGTTTTGAACTCCATCAGGGCTGTTCCGTCGTACTCCCCCAGTTCAGAGAGGGTAGGACGCATGTGACGGATCAGTTCGGCATCGAACTCCTCTGGTTTCTGGTAGATCCCGGCCGGACACCGGCAAAAAAGCTTCTCACTCGTATCCAGCTGCTGGTGTACCTCCAGCCCCGACATAAATCCGATCCGGTCGTAGTCTTGCTGAGTGGCATCTTTGCGGGGAACGTACCCGATTGCTGCCTGGGTCTCCGCATAGTTGCGGCGAGGATCAAAACGGTGCTGCTTCATGAATCCTTCTGAAAAGTATATAGAGGGGACAAAAGTAGGAAAACGGTGGTTAATGAACAAGAATACCCCCAAATCCCCTGAAGGGGACTTGTTCCTCCCTTCGGGAGGATATTACTGCGAAGCAGAGTAAGCCCCCTTCAGGGGGTTTGGGGGTAAATGACAGAAAAAAGTGAAAAAATATTTGGTTTATTATATAAACTAGTTTATATTTGCAGTCTATTTAAAATCATAATCATGGAAGACACATTTTCAGAAAAAGAAAGTCTGGATCTGATCCGCCAGATGATCGATACGGCTAAGAACAACCTGCAGCAGGGGACGGGTAAGGTCTTTTTACTCTGGGGCTATCTTGTGGCGGGGATCAGTCTGGCCACAACCATCCTGTTGATCACGCTCCCCGGCGACAACCGGTACTATGCCTATTACCTTTGGTTCCTTATGGCATTCGGCGCTCCGTTTCATTACCTGCTGATCAGGAAAATGGAGCGGGAGCGGCTGGTCATGACCTACATCGATAAAATGATGCGCTGGGTATGGATTGCCTTCACCGTCTCCATCCTCACGGTGGTGATCGGCCTGGTCCTCTCTTCCCTCCTGATCTACCCGGCTCTTTCCGCAGCAAAGGCAACAGATGATTTCGCAAGGTTGTTTCAATGGATCTTCATGCCTGGTTCTGCAGGCGCATATCAGCCCGTGGATCAGTTTCATTTCTGGTTTCAGTGGCTGTTCATTCCGCCGTTCATGCTTTGTCTCTATGGCATCGCCTTGTTTATCACAGGAAAAGCTTACGGATTCAGACCCCTCTATCTAGGGGGAATCATTTGCTGGGGTTCCGTGCTGCTGCTGCTCGTCACCATACACCATCCCTATGTGCTGGAGATTCAGCAGATCTTTCTCTGTTTCTGCGCCATTACGGGGTATGTAATTCCGGGTCACCTGCTCAGGAAAAAGGAGGGTTCCGATGTTGCCCGAGCTTGATCCGTTACTCCATTCGCAGTTACGGCTGGCGGTCATGTCGATCCTGATCGGTTCCCCTGAGGCCGACTTCGTCTACCTCAGGAAGACCACGGGAGCCACGGCCGGGAACCTCAGTGTCCAGATTGAAAAACTGCGGGAAGCCGGTTATATCACCGTTGAGAAGTCATTCCGGGGAAAAATGCCGCGCACGACCTGCCGCATTACACCCACTGGCATCAAAGCATTTGAAACTTATGTGGAGGCACTACAGGACTATCTCCCCAAATGACCGAATCGAACCCTACAGAGTTCCTCGTCCCTCGTCTCTCGTCCTTCGTCCCTCCTGCCCACTGCCAACTGATGCTACTCCTTCTTCCTCGGATTCTTATGCGTGATATAGAAGATCCTCATGGCGATCCCAAATAGAATAAATGGCATCGAGGCGTAGTACCAGTCCTGCCAGGAGATGCCGCACACTCCGGAAGTGACGAACATCATGACGATCCCCACGACCATCAGGATGGCCCCGATAGCCAGGGCAATCCACCCTTTCAGTTTAAAGATGGTTTTCATACTTTAACGATTTTGGTGACCAATGAATCGTTAAAGATAAAGAAAAAATCGAGGGTTGGTTACGTCGATGATTTACTCTTTTTTCTTCTCCTCATGCGTGTAGGCGTATACCCTCATACAGATCGCCCACATGATGAAGGGCATGGAGGCATAATACCAGTCGTCCCATTTCAATGCACAGATATCGGCTTTGATGATAAAAATAACGATACCAACGCAGATCATGATAATCCCTAGGATGGCTGCGATCCATCCGTCAATTTTCATTAATTTTTTCATGGGAATAGGTTTTGGGGGTTATGATAAACCAAATATACAGAGAAAAGGTTTATATCCGTTAAAAGAAGTTAAAAACCATGCTTTTCGGCCAAGATTCTGGAAAAAAACCGACCTTTGCCCAGAACACGATCCGTATGTTTCATTTTTTTATCCGGTATACCTTTCTCATTTTCCTTATTCTGGCATCCGGCATCTGGTTAACCGGTAACCTCGCAGCCCAGGACACCACGAAGATCGTCCTGGAACGGGCCGATACGTGGGAGTACAACGAAGCGATCGGGCCCAATGTCCAGCGGATCAAGGGAGATGTTGTCCTCCGTCATGACACGGGTTACCTCTATTGCGACAGCGCATACCTGAACGATGTGGTGAATGTGGTGATGGCTTACGGAAATGTCCATATTAAAGCTTCCGATACCCTGAATCTCTATGGCGACTCCCTGCAGTATAACGGGAACACCAAAATTGCCAAAGTATGGGGGAATGTAAAATTAATTGATAACCAGACCATCGTGACTACCGATAGCCTCGATTTCAACCGCCGGAGCCAGATAGCCTGGTACGACAACTGGGGGAAGATCGTCAACGATGAAAACAACCTCGTTAGCAAATACGGATATTACTATACCAGCGAGAAGGAGTTTTTTTTCAAAGAGAAGGTGATCCTGATAAACCCGGATTACATCATGAATTCCGACACACTGATGTACAACACTGTGACCGAGATTGCCTATTTCTACGGACCTACCACCATCGTCAGCAAAGACAAGGTGGACTCGATCTATTGCATCGACGGGTGGTACGATACCAGGAAGGATATTTCCCGGTTCCGGTACGGTGCGGAGATCTATCACCAGGCCCAGTTGCTGACCGGCGACACAGTCTATTATGAGCGGTTGAACGGATTCGGGCAGGTCTACAACAATGCCATGATCCTCGACACCGTTCAGCATATTGCCCTGACCGGAAATTACGGTGAAATGAAACGGAAACGGGGCATCGGTTTTATGACCCGGCGTGCTACCGGGATCCTGATCGAAAAGAACGACTCTCTCTTCATGCATGGCGATACCATCAAGGCCTATTTCGACCCGGAGGAGGACCAGCAGAAGATCCGCGCGATGCTTGCATTCTATAACGTACGGTTTTTCCGGAAAGACCTGCAGGGAGCCTGCGACTCCCTGGTTTACCACCGGTCCGATTCCACCATCTTTATGTACCATGATCCGGTGATCTGGTCCGGTAAAAACCAGCTTACGGCCGATACCATCACGCTTACCATCCGGAACGGTGAACTGGACACCATGGTCATGTACAAGTCAGCCTTTATCATTTCACGGGACGACACCGCCAAATACAACCAGATCAAGGGAAAGGACATGATCGCCTACTTTTTGAAAAACGAGCTCTACAAGATTAAAGTCACCGGAAACTCAGAGACCATCTATTTCGCCCGGGAAGAAGATCAAACCCTGATCGGAATCAACAGGCTGTATGCCAGTGATATGTTGATTTTTGTGGACGACAACGACATCCACACGATCACCTATATCGAAAAACCCACCGGCACCCTTTATCCTGAAAATGAGATCTCCCCGTATGATTTGCTGTTAAAGAATTTCAAGTGGCGGGAAGATCAGCGGCCGAAGATGAAGGAGGAGATCTACCGTTAAAACACCGACACGTGCACGTATTTCTTGGGGTTGGCCTTGATATCTTCCAGCAGCAGGTTGAGGTCGCGGGCCGCTTTCTCTACTTGGAAATAGAGCGTCGTATCGTTCACGAGTAATCCCACAGATCCCTCTCCGTTGTTTATTTTCGCGATAACCGACTGCAGGTTCCGCACGGCGAGATCCACCTGGTAGAAGGTCGCCGGGATATTGAGTTTGGCTATGGAATCGCTCACATCGGAGAAGTTCTCCAGGATGTTTGTGATCTTGTCATTGTTCTTCTTCAGGTTGGAGCTAATCGATTCGATGTTGATGATGATCCGGGCAATGTTGGAACGCTGCTGTCTGACCAGGGTATCGGCTTCCGAGGTCATGTGGGTGATGTTATTGATCGCCACCTTGATGTTGTCAATCGCTTCGATCAGGCTGGCCTGGGTATTCTTGTTCAGCACCTGCTGCAGGATGGTGGCCAGGGTGTCGATGGAACTTATCAGGCTTTCGGCCTTTCTCTTCAATGGTGCCAGCTGCTGGTTCACCTCCTCCCCCAGGGTAGCTTCTGTGCGTGCCATCAGCGTATCTCCGTCCCGGATCATATCGGGCGAATCTCCCGGGATGATCTCGATCTCCTTCGAACCCATCAGGTCGGCGCTGTATATCCGGGCGATGGAATTTTTTGGGATCGGGTAGGTGGTATTGCTCAGGTACAACTCGACAATGATCTTCCGGGGATCAGCGGGGGAAAAATAGAGGGTCTTCACCTGCCCCACCTTCATCCCCTGGATGGTAACGGGATTGGCGGCGACAAGTCCGTTCACACGGTCATATTCAGCGAAGATAATCCGATTTTTCTTCAGGATCTCAATGCCCTGGAGGTACATGATGCCCCAGATCAGCACGGCAAGAGCTACTACAAAAACCGCTCCCACCTTGATCTCTTTCCTGATTGTAATCTTTTTAGGAGTCATCTGATAATGTCGTAAAGAAACCGTTCAAATATACGAAAATTATAACATCCTTTCATAATCCCAGTAGCTCCCTGGCACGGTCGAGACTGATCCGCTCTCCATTATGGAATGCCACAATGAAGGCATCGGGAAAGCCCATCGCCTGCATTCGTGCCTGCAACTGCTGGGCCTTATCCAGATCGGTCTCTTCACCATACGTATACTTATACATCCCGTTGTGATTGTATTCCTGAATCCCCTTGACCCCCCTGAACCGGGAAGAGGATAAGCTGATCTTATCCGGTGAAGCAGCCAGCTGGACTTTGAACACTACTTCATTGCGGTTGACAGAACCGGTTGATGCGGTTGGATTACCGGTAACCTGCCGGGGCGTCGGTTGCTGGTTCTCCATCTCCTGTTTGTAACTTCGGAAGGCTCTGAAAATGGCCGAAGCAATATAGTCCTGCCCCCTTTCAGAAATCAGGAAATTCTCCTCCTCCGTATTACTCAGGTAACCCACTTCGACAAGCACACTGGGCATAGTGGTCTTGTAAAGGACCAGGAAGCCAGCCTGCCTGACCCCCCGGTCATTCAGCCCCACCCGTTCTTTCATCTGTTCCTGGATCGCGGCGGCGAATTGGGAGCTCAGATCGAGGTTGGCGTTCTGGTAGAGACTGAAAGTGATGTACGACTCGTCCGAGTTCGGATCGAATCCTTCATATTTTGCCGTATAATCAGCTTCCAGCAGGATGGCTGCATTTTCCAGCTTGGCAATTTCGAGGTTGGCCTGCGAACGGTGTAGCCCCATGATGTAGGTTTCTGCTCCCCGTAAGGACTTGCTGTCATTCGCATTGGCATGAATGGAGATGAACAGGTCGGCTTTGTTCCGGTTGGCAATGGCCGCCCGTTCATACAACTCAACAAACCGGTCGCGGTCGCGGGTATAGATGACCTCCACATCCCGGAAGTTCCGCTGGATCAGAGTTCCCAGTTTCAGGGCGATGGAGAGCGTGACATATTTCTCCTGGGTGCGCCTGCCTACCGTGCCGGGATCCTTGCCTCCGTGGCCTGCATCGATCACCACCATGTCGATCGCTGCCCGCTCCTGGGAAAAGGTGGTGGGAAGGGCCAGGATCAGACAACCGGCGATCCATGCAGCCCGCCTCCATAGATTGTTAAAGTATCTTAAAAATCGCGCGAAAACCATTATTTTCTTTAGCTTTGAAGCCCGGATAATACAGGCATTCCTGAACTTCAGTTCCGTAGCAGTTGGGTAAACAAAGATAGAATTTAATCGACAACCTTGCCACAGAAGTTGTTAACGAAAATATTGACAAAATTAGGGTGTTTCCTGCTCATTTTTTTTTCTGCTCACCTGTTTATCCCACTGCCTGTGCAGGGACAGGATACACTCCGGATGGCTCCTTCTGATACCCTGCAAGTGCGTGGTGATTCGCTGACCGTTGTGGCCGATACGCTGGAGGTGGATTCCCTTCTCCTGAGTTCACAGAAAAAAAGTTCCCTGGAAGCCAAAGTAGATTATTCAGCGGGAGATTCACTCCGGTTTGATATCAAGAAACAGCACATGTACCTCTACAACGAGGCCGACATTACATATACCAATATCAACCTGAAAGCCAATTACATCGAGATCGACTTCCCGGATAATATGATCTATGCCCACGGATCCCGTGATTCACTCGATAAAGAGATCGGAGTCCCGGAGTTTACCCAGGGAGATCAGAAGTTCAAGTCGAGGCTCATGACGTACAACTATAAAACCAAGAAAGGGTATATCCGGCGGGTCTTCACCCAGCAGGATGAAGGGTACCTGCACGGACAGGTGGTGAAAAAGATGGCCGACGATGTGACTTACATCCAGAGCGGGTCCTATACCACCTGTAGTAATGAGGAGCACCCCCACTTCGAATTCCGGTTCAATAAAGCCAAGGTGATTCCCAACAGCAAGATCATCACAGGATCTGCCTATCTCGCAATAGCAGAGGTCCCTACCCCCATTTTCATCCCGTTCGGCTATTTCCCCACCCGAACGGGCCAGCGTTCCGGGATCCTCTTCCCCACCTACGGGGAGTCGGCCAATCGTGGCTTCTTCCTGGAAAACGGGGGATACTACTGGGCCATCAACCAGTACATGGACCTGTCGATCGTAGGAGATATCTATTCCCGTGGTAGCTGGGCCATCAAGCCAACCTTCAACTATGTGAAACGGTACAAATACAACGGGATGCTGAAGCTGGGTTATGCGCTCAACAAGCTGGGATTCAAGGGATCCCCGGATTATGAAACACGGAAGGATTTTGAGTTCCGATGGATGCATAACCAGGACCGGAAGGCCCGGCCCAATAGCAGTTTCAGCGCCAATGTCAACATTGTAAGCAACACGTTTAACCGGTACAATCCCTCTTCCAGCGCCGAAGCCTACCTCTCCAACACATTCCAGTCAAGCATAAACTATTCGACCAGCTTCGCCGGGAAATACTTTCTCAACCTGAACTTCAACCACAGCCAGAATACCCTCACCAGAGAGATCAATTTCGCCTTTCCACAGATCTCCTTTTCAGTCAACCAGTTTTACCCTTTCCGGAAGAAGGAGCGTATAGGAAAACTGAAGTGGTATGAGCAGATCGGATTGAAGTACAACCTTGACCTGGAAAACCGGTACAACACTTACGACTCCTCTCTGTTCCGGCCGGGCTGGTATAAGGATATGCAGAACGGTATCCGGCATAACATCCCGATTTCCGGGACCTGGCGGATCTTCAAGTACATCAACTTCACCAACAGCCTGAGTCTCCGCGACAGGATGTACTTCTCCTACATTAAAAAATCCTATGTCGATTCGCTGGTTACGGCCGATACCGTTTATCCCTCTTATTATAAGACCGACACGATTTATGGTTTCAAAAATGCATTTGACTTCAGCCTCTCCTCTTCCATCAATACCCGGATTTATGGGATGTTCCAGTTCAAAGGAGGTCCGATCGTTGCGATCCGGCACATGCTGACACCTGCGGTCACGTTCAGTTATACCCCGAATTTTGGGGCTCCGGGCTGGGGCTACTACAAAGAGGTAGAGAACGACACCAACTCGGTACCCCAGAAGTATTCCATCTTCCAGGGGAGCCTCTACGGAGGGCCACCCCCCGACCAGGCGGGAATTGTCACCTTCAGCCTCAGCAACAATTTGGAGATGAAGATCCGGAACCGCAAGGATACCATTACCGGAACGAAGAAGATCGTCCTGATCGACAACTTCGTAATCTCTGCCTCCTATGATATCGCCAAAGACTCCCTCAACTGGTCGCCTATAAGTTTGTCGGGGAGAACCTCCCTCTTCAGAGGATTGAACATTCAGTATTCAAGCAGGTGGGATCCCTATGCTCTTGATTCATTGGGCCGGCGTACCAACTCATCGGAGCTGAAGGTGAACAAACGACTGCTTCGGCTCGACAACACTACCTGGGATATCGGGCTCAATTACAGCCTGTCGTCAGATAAATTGAAAAAGAAAAAGGAGCCTACAACGGGGTCTGAGCAGGAGAAGCAGGACCTGATGCAATATTATGATTATTACGTGGACTTCGATATCCCCTGGAGTTTCAGCTTTAACTACAGTTTCCGGTATACCTCAACCTGGGACGTTAATCAGAACAAACGCGTCCCCAAGATCATCCAGACCCTCGGGTTTAACGGGCAACTCAACATCACCCCAAAATGGAAGATCACATTGACCACCGGTTGGGACTTCACCAGCAACCAGCTGGGGTACACCTCGATCAATGTCTACCGTGACCTTCATTGCTGGGAGATGTCGTTCGGCTGGGTGCCCAAGGGGTCCCAACAGCAATGGAACTTTTCCATCAACGTCAAAGCCAGGATGTTGCAGGATCTGAAGCTGAACAAGAAGAAAGATTTCCGGGATTATTATTAATTGCGCATGAATTGCCATCAATTGCACATGAATTGCGCATGAACCCGAAACCCGAAACCCGAAACCCGAAACCCGAAACCAACATAATATGAGACGAAACATTGACACCGACAGGGCTCCACAGGCAATCGGGGCATACAGCCAGGCTACCGAGGTAAACGGTACGTTGTATCTCTCCGGGCAGATTGCCATTGATCCGGCTACCGGGCAGCTGATCAGCGGAGATATAGAGGAACAAACGGACCTGGTACTCCGAAACATCGGTGCGATTCTGGCTGCGGCCGGATATACTTATGAGAACGTGGTGAAATCAACTGTGATACTCACTACAATGGATCATTTTGCCGCTATGAATGAGGTCTATTCCCGTTATTACGCCACCAGCCGGCCAGCCCGTGCAGCATTGGCCACCCTGGCATTGCCAAAAGGAGCCCTGGTGGAGATCGAAACGATAGCGGTGAAGGACCCCAAAACCCCCATTTACCCCTAAAC
>Ga0163200_1000801_pt1 | contig 12526 bp, 19 predicted proteins | sample PL_2010_200m_FD_113535 | JGI IMG/M metagenome (GOLD analysis project Ga0163200, IMG submission 113535) | Freshwater microbial communities from Powell Lake, British Columbia, Canada to study Microbial Dark Matter (Phase II) - PL_2010_200m | ecosystem: Environmental > Aquatic > Freshwater > Lake ... | reverse complement strand
GTCGGGAACTATGTGCCCTCTCACTAATTTTGGGCTTGTAAAAATCGGAGTAATGAGGGAAGGTAAGAGGGACAAGTTGCAATCATTGGCTGGCAGTGTGCGGCTCGAAAAAGGCTAGATGGGTTGAGACAGCTAGCGACTGGTGGAAGAAAAGTTTGGGGTTAATCTGGTTGGCGCACACGAATAATGGATTAAAATATGGAAGAAGAAAGCTATGAGAAAGAGTGGATGGGGGTTCGGCGGAGCGAGCAGAGGCAGAGTCGTGAGGATTTGATAAAGATAGGGAACTACATGAGTGTGGCGAGGGAGAAGGGGTGCAAGAAAGATCAGATGGAGAATTTGTTAAGGGCTGGGATATGGTTACAGAAGAAGCAATTAGAGTTTGTTGGGAAGTGTAGGGAGTGTGATAGTGATGGGGGGCCGACGGCGGTGATGTTTGCTGGTGGGAGGGGGAGTGCGAAAACGCATGCGGTGTGGGCGCAAGTATTTGCTGATGATTGCCAGAGGATGCCTGGGTTGAAGGTATTAATATTGCGGAAAGTGGGGAAAGCGAATCAGGAGCAGATAAACGATTATCGTCAGAAGTTGTTGGGGAGTTTGAAGCATGAGTATCGGCAGCAAGCGCAAGAGATAGTATTTGAGAATGGGAGCAAGGTGATACTTGGGAATTTCAAGGATGAAAAGGACATAGACAAGTATTTGGGGTTGGAATACGACCTGATAGCGATTTCTGAGAGCAACCAGCTTACGTTTACGAAGAAGAAGTTTATATTGACGTGTTTGAGGACGAGCAAGGCAGGATGGAGGCCGAGGTTGTATGAGGACACGAATCCTGGTGGGGTAGGGATGGCGGAGAACAAAGCGATGTATGTGGTGCCATTTCGGAGGGGATTGGAAGAGGGAAGCAAGACAAGGTATGTTCATTCGACGGTGTATGACAATAAGTTTGTGAACAAGGAATATGTGACATTGCTAGAGAGTCTGACTGGATGGCAACGGAAGGCGTGGTTAGAAGGGGATTGGGACTTTGCTGCGGGAAGTTTTTTCACGAATTTCATACCGGATTATCATGTGTATCCTAATGAGCGGGTGAATTTTGATGAACATGAGGCGGTGCGATGGTATGCGGGATATGATTGGGGCATTGCACACTGTTCGGCGGTGGTGTTAATAGCGGAGGACAAGAAGGGGATAAAATACATAGTGGACGAATGGATGGACAACGGAATGGTGTTGGCACAACAGGCGGAGATAATCCATGATCTGTTTGCGCAACATGGAATTACGGTAAGCGATCTTGATTACTTTACGTCTGGGCGAGATTGTTTTGCGAGGGATAAAGATGGCAAGACAGTGGCACAAGACTTTGAAGCCTTTGGCATTTCACTGACAGCCGGAGATGTTGATCGGCAGAATGGTTGGAAAGTGTTTCATTCATTGTTTGGCGATATTTCAGCAAAAGTTCCGCCAAGACTTTACATAAACAGAAAATGCACGAACTTGATAAGCCAGATTCAAGTTGCGCAACACAATGATAAAAGGCCGGGAGACGTGCAAAAGTTCAATGCAACACTGGATGGCGAGGGTGGCGATGATTTGTTGGATGCCACAAAGACATGTCTGGCATCTGACCCATATCATGCGATACAGTTTGCCAAGCCGGTATCGTTGAGCCGGTCGCCGTATCAACTCATAGGGATGGGGATATAAGAATCCTTACGCCCGCACGAACGGCAGGGAGTCCGGCGAAAGCCTGTTCATCGTGCCTAGCGGTAATCTCGCACCATAAAATATTTAAGGTTTCTTTTTGCGTTCTAATAAATGCTTCTTGAGTTCAATTCTTGAGTTTTCCAGTTTTTGATTGATGTATTCCTGTGTGCCGTAGTTATCTGGCATATTTGGCAGGTTATAATCACGCTTGATTGGAGAAGGATTGAATATCTGTGTGCGATGCTTCCAACCTTCATCCTTGCCAGTCCAGACCCAATACTCACGCCATCCGGTGTCAATCTCAAACTGTATGAATCCATCCATAGAACGAAATAGATTCATTCCACAGTTGCGACATAAGCCGGGCGGATAAGGTGGAACACGATACTTACCACACTTTGGACATTGTTTTCTGTCAGTCAGTAATAGGTAATCGCTCATGTTTGTTTGTTTGTTTTTGGTTGTTAAACATTTCCTGTGCTATCTTGCGAATAGAAATTCTGTATTCCTCCGGTTTCATCAAAAACCGGATTTGAGATTTTGCAAGGTCTTTCGGCTCATTCACACCTTGTTCCCATTTCTGGTATGTCACCAGCGGAACACCGAAAATACTATGCACTTGCTTCTGTGGCCGGTCACCGCGCCACTGTCTTAATTCTTCCGAGAATTTAATCATGTAGTAGAAACTACCACAAAAGCCATTTGGTTGTCAATCAAAAATGTGTTAAAAGGAAACAGATGGCAAAAAATCAGAATTTCTTACAGCGCATGTTCGCAAGACCCGAACCGGCAAAGCCTGTTCGTTCCACAGTAAAAAAATCTGATAAACCTGCCGAGGTTTCCACTGAACGCCATGCCAGAATGTCCGGTCTTGGACAGCCAGCGTATCTTGCGGCTACTCTGGATGTGCAACGAATACAAAATGCGTTGCGATCTGCCGAGCGCGGAGATACATGGATGTTGTTCACGATTTTCCGGGACATGTATTCTTCATACGGTCATTTGCAAGCGGAATGGAGCAAGCGCAAGTGTGTCATTACAGGCAACCCGGAAACTCTTATTCCGCACAATCCATTGGATGAAGATGATGTAATAGCCTGCGAAGTTATTTCACAAATGATTGATGGTTGTCGTAACTGGTTTGATGGATTAAACCATTTATTGGATGCAACATTGTATCCACTTGCGGCAGCAGAAAAGATATTTGAGCCTGTGGGGTCATCGGACGCATCTCGTTACAAATACCCATTGCGATATAAACTTAAAGAGATTGCTCCTATTGACCCCACGCTCCTTTGTTTCAAACTTCCATATGTTCCGAGTTTCTCTGAAAAAGATTCGGTGAATCGTTACAATCCTGATGATTGGGAATCATGGTTGCGTTTTTATTCCACAACTCCAACAGGAATGGTTCAGTATTCGCTTGGCAATATTTATCCGCCAGACCCAAATTGCCACATGATACATCGTGGCAATATGTTGTCTCCAATCATTCCCCCAAACTTTGGCGGTCACATGAGAGCTATTTTGTTCCCGTGGCTGCTTGCTACTCAAGGACGTGATTGGTTTGCTTTGCTGATGCAAAAGTATGGAATGCCAATTCCAGTTGCCAAAGTGAATACGCAACAGAAAGATACCGTTGCACAAATGCAACAGGCTTTGGCTCTGTGTTCTCAACTTGGCGGGATTGTCATTGACACAAAAGCTGAAATTGATTGGGGACAGGTTTCTTCAACTGATTCCGCCAATGCTCACAAGGCTTTTCAGGAATGGCTTGATTCTCATACAAGTCGGGTTGTCATCGGTCAATCTTACAGTGCAAGTCCAAAGAATACCGGCATGGGTTCTGGTGCTGCCTCCCAGTCCGAAGAAATCCGCGAGGATTACAGAATACAAGACACGATGAAGTTGGGCGATACACTTGAGAAACAACTGTTCCGCCAATTCCTTGATGTAAATGGTTATCGCGGTCATGCGCCAAAGATTAAATGGGGCGGCATGAGAAGTGGAGAGGCGGCAACATTTGCCAAAACTCTTGCACAAAACAAAGCTGCCGGGCTGCGGCCAACAGAAAGAGGGTTACGCATAATCAATGAGAAATTTGGAATTGAATACGAGATTGATCCAATCGCACCAGCCCCTGGAATTGGCCGAACTGTCAATGCTCAAGATGGCGAGAATAACAATGCCGTAAAGTATTGATGTCAACTTTTGGAACATTTCAAGATAGTCCCAAACCGTATGCGTTGAATGGTCAACCCGGTTGGTATGCTGTTCCTGCTGGCCGTAACTGGTATTCGATGATTGATAGTGGAATGCAACAATGGGTGTCTCCTAATCCTCTTACGCGGGAAACTAATGGCAGCGTGACAGGTTCTCCATTGTATGCAGCCGAGCTTAATCAAGATGGAACGCTTGTATTTCAGGAGACAATGGCAAGCAGGAAATTAGGAATTGACGCACCTGCACACGACAGATTGAGTCCGTTTTATTGAGCAAACAATCATTTAGGGGAAAATGACTGAATCAACAACGTCAGACTATATTGATATTCACACCGCATCGGGAAAGAAGTATCTACCGATAGGCAAACGCCAACTCGCTCGAATGTGCGAGGCAGGTCAGTTCAAAACAGCTTTCAAACCGGGAATGGGTGGCAGGGGAAGTAAATGGCTCATTTTACGGTCTGAAATATTACAGCACAGAATCAACGGACACGCTAACCCACAGTATTAACCAAACACAAAACTATGGAACTAAACCCAAAAACAGCAACGGCAACCACACCAGAAAAACCACAATGGATTTCTTTGGTTGACGCAGAGAAACTTGAAAAATACATTCACAAAAACTTCATACCTAAAAATGATGAAAAATTTGCGAAAAAATATTACTATCGAGTGGAAGCCATCATCCCTTATACACCTGCCGATTGTTTCGGTCAGCCCAATGAATCCTGCTACAAATTCATGGTTCAAAAATTCCACCGAACCAAGACAGAAAAGGTTTCCATCGCAGATGAATCAGGTAATACATCTGAAATCGAACGGAATCAAATCGTTGATTCTCACCAGATGCTTAATGGCAACTGGGTTTGCGTGGACTCTACCGCCAACAGATTGATTGATGTTATCGAGTTCAAACGCGATTTTATGAGTGACAATACAACTGAATGATATAGCCAGTTTAACATTATGCCCGCGAGTTTATTCTTGCGGGCTTTTTTGTTTCCAAAAATAAGTTAGACAGGCAAGACAGCTTGGCTATGTATTGAAATAGGTTATGTGTTATCAATTCATCAATGTCAGAGTTCGTCCAATTTAGTTCAATGTCGTTGATGAATCAAATTGACCCCCTTGCTGGTGTCATTAGCGGCGTTTGTGTTGTGTCTAAAGGCCCCGCAAAAGGGCATGGACTTTTGTTGGATGATAAATCTATTGACCAGTTTTTACAACTGGCATTAGAGCATAAGGATGGGGTGAAGGTTCGTTTTGGTGATGACCATGATGCTGGCGCAAGTGACATAAATGGAGTTCTAAAGAATTTCCGGCGTGACGGTGATCATATTCGTGCTGACATGCACCTTCTAAAGTCTGACAAGAATTTCTCCAAAATCATTGAAATGGCTAAAGAGCTTCCCAATGAATTTGGATTATCTGCCTCAACAACGGCAACAGAGGAATTGCAGGGGCATGATAAATATGTCCGGTTCACGGAGATATTCTGTGTGGACATAGTGAGTAATCCCGCAGCAACGAAGGGGCTGTTCCTTTCGCAAACTAAACAACAACCAAAAAACAAAACTATGACAAAAGAGTTCGCTCAAATTCTTGGTTTGCCTGAAACGGCTACCGAGTCTGAAATTAAACTCGCTCTTGAAGCGTGCAAAATGGATGCCGAAGCCAAGCGTAAGCTGGATGCCGAAGCAAAAAAGAAACTCGACGCCGACGCCGACGCCGCCGCCGATGATGAGGAAAAAGGCAAGGAAGTCAAAAAGGAATTCTCTGCTGAATTGGATGCAATTCGCACAGAGTTTGCGGCAAAGTTTGCGGCGATTGAGCAAAATACACAAGCCGCGAAAGATTCGGCTCACAAAGCTGAAATCGAAGGTCTGAAATTGGAAGCGTCCAAAGATGGCAAGATTATCCCGATTGGCGAGGAAGCACTTGTCAAGCTCTCCATTCCTGAAATCAAGGACATGATTGCGAAACTGCCGAAGGCGCAACTCAAATTGAGCCGTGGCAATGTTACTCCTGTTGTGAACGGCCAGGCTGTTACCGATAAGAAATCGCCTGAATACAAGATTTGGCTGAAAAATATGCGCGAGGAAGGTGCGCTGAAACTCGGTCAACTGATGGTCAAGAATTAACAAAAAAACCAACTAACACAAAAATATGGCTACTACATCTCTCTACGACTTGGCTGTTCTCGACCGTGCTGACGAATATACGGGCTTAATCGAGGACGTTACGACTCTCTCACCGGAGTTTGAAGTTTTCGGAGCGCATAAGCGTCCCGGAACATGGTATAAAACCGTGAAGCGCACCACGCTTCCCACGATTCAATTCCGTAACTCAAATGCGGGCGTTACCGCCAGCAAATCGGGTTACAAGAGTGAAATCAAGCAAATGTTCTTCATGGATGGTCGTCTTAATATGGACGAGTCTGTGTGGGAAGCTGATTCTGCCCATCTTGGTTCGCTCTGGCAGCTTGAAGCGGCTGGCGCAATTCGCGCTGCATCAATCCTCATTGGTCAACAGACTTGGTATGGAACATCAGCGGATTCTGCTGGTTTTACTGGCGTTCGTAGTCAGTTGTCGAATACCGTTGATGCCGGGTATCATTCTGCGACTTCCTCCACTTCGGCCTATTTGTGCTGGATGGATGAACAGCATGGTTGCCGGTATGACGTTGGTATGGATGGACAATTCGCCATCTCCGCTCCGTTGCGCCAGCAAATCGCCGACCCGAATGATTCTACGAAGGCATTTTTCGCTTACGTCGGCAATCTCAAGGCTTGGATTGGTTTCAATGTCGGTTCTAACCTGTCCTGCTGGGGCATCACTGGTATTTCGAGTAATGCCGTAGCGAACTGGATGACAGATGACAAGGCATCGCAGTTGCTCGCCAAAATCCCGGTTGCTCGCCGCACGAACCTTCGCTGGTTTATGAACAGGACGACTGAAAGTTTCCTGCAACGCAGCCGTTCAACAATCAATGTTGGTATCTTTGCCACTGGTGGCACCAACAATCCAATGTCCGTGCAACCTGCCAATGCTGGCGGTTATCCGGCCATGTCACCGCTTCCGAATTCGTGTATGGGTTATCCCATCACCTTGACGGATTCGATTCTCGACACTGAAACCAACAGCTAACAAATCAATAAACAAAAAATATGAGCCAATCAGCTTATCTCACTGGAGCCGGTGGATTCTCCGGCATTGTCCCCTCTAATTTGCCCACGAATACTCGTGCGGTAAAGGATGCAAATTACATCGTAGAAACCGCGCTTCCGAGTGCACCTGGAACGGTTAACGGAACTGCTCTTGACTTGGGAGATGTTGTTTCAGGCATTCCGTATGCGACAACTGAAACCATTAACCTGCAAGTGTTGTCTCCTGCGTTGACGAATGCAATGTTAGGCAGCGGTTACACGTTGACCTACACTATTCAGGACAGCGCGGACAATAGTTCGTTCACGGCGATCTCCACGCTTGCCTCGCAGGTTTTGACCGGCGCGGGCGCGGGTGCTGTTGCGACGACCTACACGTTCAAACTGCCTCCTGCCACTCGTCGGTATGTTCGTTTGAGCGCATTAGCTGGTTCAAGCACCGGCGATATGTCCACGTTGAAAGCGACACTGCAACTGGCGTTCTAAATCAAAGGCCATGAAAAGCCTTGCTGTAATCATGGCACTCGCCGTTATTTGGACGGCGAGTGCCCAGCAGTTCGACAACGCAATTCCGTTGTCGGCTGCATTTGGTAACATCTCAACCAATTTGACAGTCAATAGCACGAATGCGGTCACTAATCTGACCAGTGTTGCGACTATCCAGGTTGATGCGGCTGTTTACCATACATTCCAACTGACGGCGACGAATGCCTTTGCGTATGCGATTGACCGCAGTTTGGATAATACAAATTGGATTTTGGGTGTAACAAATTCCATTGCGGCTAATGGTGTTACTGACACAAACTTTGTTGCCAAAGAGAAGTATTACCGTATCAGAATAAACGGAACGAATCTTGTTGGCAGCGTGAAATATCTAGGAGGACGATGAAAAAAATTCTTGCCCTGTGTTTACTGCCATTGGTTGCCATTGCACAGTCTCAAAACTTTGGCCCCATAAACATCAATTCCGGTGATGGTCAGAATAATGCCGTCAGGATTGTTAGTGTCGTGCAAAACGCGCCATTTTTGAGCATTTACAACTCAAATGGAATCGTTTTCTCGATTCCGACAAATGGCATTATTCCCATCACATACGGCGGCACGGGCAATGCCACAGGTCTTTCGAGTGGAAATGGCGGCGATTTGACTAATCTGGCGACGTTCTTTTACACGAACTTCTCCATTTCTACACTTTACACAAACAATTCATCCAGCACATGGCTGGTAACAGGTGTTGCTTATGTGACCAATGCCAATGTTATTGGTCAATCAACGATCTTGCTGAAAACGTCCAGCAATCTGACGAATTACTTTGTAATTTCACAGTTTGGAGTTTTGACCGTTAACGCAACCAATGCGCCAACGGTAGCCAAACGAACGATTGAGGGAGTTGTCCCGGCAGGTTGGGCGTTTACTTTTACGAATACCGTCACCGGAACTGGTAATGGCGTTTTGTTTCCAGCCCCGGATGCAACCAATACTGTTACAGTGATTCGGTAATTGATAAAATAGGGGAAGCAATTTAGGCAGCTTCCCAATGGGAAGCTGCCTTTGCCGTTACTTCGTATTCCCCAACGACTGTAACGGCATGAATTTAACATGAGTGCATATACAACGCAAGCGGCAGTTTTAGGAGAAATCCGAAGGCGCGATTTAATTGCTCTCACGGATGACGACAAGACGGGTGATATTGATTCAACTGTCTTGAATCAGGTGATTGCGTCGTCTAGCGGCTACATTGACTCGAAACTTGCAAACATCTACGGCGCACAGTTGCCGTTCAATCCGATCCCTTCGTCTGTGGCAAATATGGCTTTGACCATAGCATGTTACAGATTATTCCGCCGGGCAGAGGTTCCTGATGAAAAGAATAAGTTTTATGAGTCATGGCAGGATGTAAAGGACTTTCTGGATAGGGTGAACAAAGGCGATGCGATGATTGACGATGTTATTGATCGTGATTATTCACAGGTTGCGTTTAATGCTCGCAATACCACGTTTGGCGTAGCTGGCACGAATTTCCCATCAACGACGATATGAACGTGGATTTAACCATAGATGAATCCGCTTTTCTGAACAGCATCATGGCTGAATTTCAGAGAGTAAAAGTGCCTTGTCAGGCAGCTATGGCTCTCACTGTTTACAATACCATCATGGACAATTTTGATGGAGGTCAGTTGCAGGATAGACCGAGTGAATGGCAGCCGTTACGTCCATTTTATGCCATTGTGCGTCATGGGGGTGATAGGACACCAAGATTGCAGTTATCGGGAGACTTGAAGAAATCCGTTCACGGTGATGATTCAAACATGGAAGCGGCTAGTATATTTTGTGACTCATCCTATGGAAACTTCCATCAAGAGGGCGGTGAAACTGAATTTCATGGCAAGTTTTATGATATTCCTGCGCGTCCTTTCTTTCCAATAATTGATGGAGAAGTGACCCCATTAACAACTCAAAGAAGCTTGGATGCCTGTAAAGAAACACTTGAAACCATGTTAAAATAATGGCACTTCAATCTCCAATCACAATTTCCGATGAAGCTAAAATACTTCAACAAGTATTGAATGATTGGGCTATCACCTTTGGTGGTAAGGCATCTATCGTTTCCAATCTTCGTGATTTCTGGAATCAATCGTCAATTAACAGCGAAGTGCCACGAATCCTGATTTGCTACAATGGAGAGACTTCGAGGGGTTCTTTCTCGCAAATTGCCACATGGCATCGTGTGGACAGGCAATGGACAGTTGCCGTGACCAAAGGCAGGGGTTATTACCCGGAGCGTGGTGATGGCCTGATGGAAAATACATCTGCTGAATTGCCCCTTTTTGACGTTTTGGAGATAGTCCGGGATTTGATTCGGTCAATCTCCAATATCAGTGAAGAAACACCGGCTGTTGATTACAAAGCAATAAAGCCGATGCAACTTGGAAATCTTGTGGTAGATGGATACACAATAGAGTTCTCAACAGCAAATGACATTCCATCAAATCTAACAACAACAACAACCGAAACCACATAAAAAATTATGGCATCAACAAATAATGCAGTAGCAGTGTCCGCAACCCTAGCAAACTCCGTGCTGACAATTCCTGCGATTGGAACTACAGCTTCATTCCAGTGTGCTTTTACTGATGGCGACACTGCTTCCGATTCATACATCAACTGTGCCACAGTAACAGGGACGGCTTTGAATGCTGACATTCTTGGTAATGGATATCTACTTGTTAGCAATCCATCCGCGAATGTTTACAACGTAACGCTCAAAATCAGTTCCACGGCTATCGGAGATCTGCTTCCGGGTGGCGTTGCGCTTATCCCGATCAATTCTGGAACGATTGTTACTGGCGTATCTGCAACTGCTGCTCAAAATGTCGGCGTCACTCTCTTGGAAATTCATGCCAACGTCTAACCTTTAACAAAACAAAACTATGCCATATACCACATTGCCAAAAACTAGCAACGGTCAGAATGTTCTCATTCAGAGTTCGTCTGGTGTCACAACCCTTATTTGGGGCACGGATGGAATGATGATTAGTCCAACCCCAGGAGGCACGTTTGCCGGGACTGGATACTACATCGTTGAATCCATTGACCAAGAAACCGATGCCGAGACAATCTACATTGAGAATGGTTCTGGTCAAAAAGCTGCCCGCATCCAAATCATCAATGGCATGAAATGGACGTTGAGCGTTCAAGACGATACTGGCATGACGCCGCCAACAGTCGGATCAACGGCAGTCATTCTTGATGGCGCACGGCTTATCAGTAATACGGCAGGAGGCGCAACCGTCACGAACTGCCGCGTCATCGCCAGCGGAGAGAAGTTCACGCGCAAGGGTGTTGCCGTGAGAAACATCTCCGTTGAAAAACTGGCTTTGGTTGACTAAAAATTATGAATGGGGAACATAATTTACCGCCGGGTTTGGTCGAGAAAATCGAGCAAGCTAAACGAGATAACGAAGTTGCGGGCATCGCCAATGCAGTTCCTTTACCGGGTGCATTGCGCGATGCCTTTTCTCCTCAACAGGATATAATCGTTGGGAAATACAAGGTCAGACCATTTTTTGACCTCGACTTTGAAATCCTGCAAATGTGCGACCATCCCCTGGCTAAAATGGCTATGGGAGGCGAAAAATACGGCGAAAAGATACAGGATTTGCGTGGAACTAGCGCATGGCTGCTTTGTTGGCTTATGACGCATGATATTGACGAAGTGGATGAACTTTCCCTTTTGGGCAAGGAAGCCGTCCAGAAGGCCGCCAGGAAAGAGTTTAGCCGATTGCAGCTTGGTGGGTTGCTTGAGATAAGCAAAGCCGTCCTAGAGCAATTTGGACGCTTTTTTGCCACGGTCGTTATCCTTGAAGCATTATCCGAGGATGGCGATGATAAAAAAAAAGCGTAAACAGCAGGCCAAGAGACGGTTGGGGCTGGTTATTTGACAAGCGATGCCGCTTGATGAAGTCATTTGGTTGGAGTAGTGACCATGTGCGAAAGAGAATTACAGGGGCGCAGGGTTGGGCATACTATTTCTGGTCAATCCAGAATGAAGCGCAGGTATTTGGTAGTGGACTCGAATTATCAGGCGGTTATGTTGCTCAAGAAATCGAAAGACTGAAATATGGCAGACCTTAATGTAAATATCCGGCTTAACAGCGACCAAGTTCAGGCCGACGCACAGAAAGCGGCTGAAAAGGCTCAGAAAGTTCTAAAAACCCCTCCTGTTTTGGGTGGCGGAAAAGGTGGTGGTGGAATTGATGATTCAAGACTAAAACAACAGGCAACTAAATTTAATCAGAACATGACATCGTTAATGATGCCGATGTTCCATCCGAAGTCCATGTGGGCAAACTTTGTTGCGTCAAGACAGGTTTATGGAGCAATGATGTCCGAACATGGCGCAGGTGTTCGCGCTGGGTCAATGGGCGGAATGGGTGCTGGTGCTGCAACTGCATTACTGGTTGGCGGGGCTGCTGCCGTTGGTTCTGCATTTAAGGCAATGAAAACAATCATTGACGGAGTTAATTCATCAATGGAAGCTGCAAGAAAGAACTACGCAAAGTCTTTAACTTCTGGAATGGGATTGGGAACATCCACAATGAGAGGAACATTGGCTGGAATAATGGGAGTTGATGAAAAGGAAATAATGAGATTTGGAAAGGCGATGGAATATCTTCGGCCTAAAATTAAAGAGGCAACAGATACCATTGCAAAAACAACACCGAATCTAACATCAGTTGCATGGGAGTTTGATGTGATGAAACTTAATTTACAAGCTCTTTATGCGACAATAGCAAATGATGCTGCCCCAGCAATAAGGGCTTTAGTCTCTGCACTTAGTCAACTGGCTATTGTAGCAAAATTTGCTTGGAAATTTTCAGGAAAAGGAATTATTGAGGGTTTATCTAATGTTGCGTTTGGACC
>Ga0163200_1000799_pt1 | contig 12534 bp, 22 predicted proteins | sample PL_2010_200m_FD_113535 | JGI IMG/M metagenome (GOLD analysis project Ga0163200, IMG submission 113535) | Freshwater microbial communities from Powell Lake, British Columbia, Canada to study Microbial Dark Matter (Phase II) - PL_2010_200m | ecosystem: Environmental > Aquatic > Freshwater > Lake ... | reverse complement strand
GGCCAAAAGGCGGCCTGCGATACCAGCCCGGGGAAGGCAGCAGCAGCGCCGGGGAAAAATCCGGACCGGAAAATACCAGGGAAAAACCGAAACCAGGTGAGAATCGGATCGCAGCCTGGGATGAAGGAAAAACTCCTCAGGGCCAGCCCGGCAAGGAAGTGGCCCCGGGAAAGATCCAGGCCCCGACACCCCAGGGAGGCGAAGCGATGCCTGGCGCTCTGGGCGAAGAAGATATCGTCAGCATGGCAGCCTCAAAGATCGAAACCCTGGCCCGGGCAGTCGAACCGCACCTGACCGCGGATATCATGGGAGCAGCTACCACGGCAGGCGGCCATCCTACAGGACTGGAATTCAAGGTCAAATCAGAAGAATCTCTGAAAAATAAGATCCAGGGATACCAGAAACTTCATCCGGACTGGGGACCTCCCCAGCTGAAGGCCCACCTTTACGATGCGAACCGCTATACGGTCCTGTTCACTCCGGACAACACCATCTCAGGCATGACGAAAGTCATGGACGAGATGAAAGGCAAAGGCTACCAGGTCATCCGGACCCGGAACTTCTGGACCTATGGAGACGGGACCTATAAAGGAATCAATTCAGTCCTGCGGGACCAGGGCGGGAATTATGTCGAGCTGCAATTCCATACGGACCAGTCGATAGAGGTCAAAGAAAAGCAGTGTCACCCGCTCTATAAAGAACGGGACGAGACCGATGATCCTGAACGATACAAGGCCCTGACAGCCCAGATGATCGCGATCTGGAAGGAAGTCCCGGTCCCTGCCGGGATTGAAGCGATCCAACCCTTTGAATCTGAAGAAGGCCGGGTCCTGTCGTCAGAAAGCCGGCCGGCAGCAGGAGCATCATCATGAGATACTTTGCAGTGTTATCGACCATTCCCCAGGAAGACTACCCGAGTGGCCAGGTCCAGGCAATCTTCCGCTGGAGCGGATCCCATGACGATCCCCAGATCCCCGAGCTGTATGACCTGGGCTTCAATATCTGGGTCCCGAAAGGAGCGCTCTCGAGATACCTGGACGGCCGTGACAGCTCCAGCCAGGAGATCTCGGAAGAGCAGGCCCAGGGCTGGATCGATAAACAGATCAAGGCCAGCGGGAAGCAGATCCAGAAAGGCGAGCGGTATTACCTGAAACCAGGCGAGCAGCCGCCGAAAGGCGTCCCGGTCCATGAAGGACCCCAGGGTGGGAAGTGGATCTTCACCCGATCGCGGACAGCCCAGGAGCTTCATGCAGAGCAGGAAGGAGGCGGACAGAGTGGTAAGGATCAAGGCAGTCGGCAAGGCAAGCAAGATGGAACACCAGGCCAGGACCGCGGCCAGGGAGGCCCCGGTCAGAAAGACCTACGAGGTCCCGCTGGTGCGGAGAGGAGACCCGCTGCCGGCCAGGGTCAGGCAGGTCCCGGAGGCCAGCAGCAGGAGCAGACCGGAGAGAATATCCAGTATACCCCTGATCCGGAACTCATCAAGCGGGTCGAGCAGAAATACAATAAGCGACCAGCCGGGCAACGCGGGATTGAGACTGAGGTCGGATCTGCGGATGAACTACGCACGATTCTGACCAGCACAAAATTCGCGCTTATCTCCGCGGGACTGAATCCCCAGGAGCGGCGGGATTATGGGGAGTCTCCAGATGGTGAAGGGGTCGCTAAACGGAGACACCAGCAGCTCAGGGTAGACCTTATCGATCGCGGCTATGTCTTCACCCAGGTCGTAGGCCGATACGGCGAGCTGGAAGATTCCTACCTGGTCATGTGCCACGATGCCGATAAGGATGATATGTATGAGATGGGCCAGAAATACAGCCAGGAAAGTGTCATCTTCTCGGACCACGGCCGGCACGAGCTGATCTATACCAGCAACGAATTCATGCCGGAAGAAGGCCAGGTCCCGAAGACTGCCGGCTACGTCACCCAGGGCCACGGCTTCAATGCTCCCGGCCTGCAGGCGGACAACTTCTATACGGAAGTATTCTGCGAAGATACCGGCCGGGTCGAACGCTTCAGCCTGAACCTGTTCGATGAGACCGGGAAGCCATACGAACCTGGCATGGCAAAGAAGCTCGCGAGCCAGCAGCCAGGATCCGCAATGGCAAAGAGCGAAGGGGATATCCTAATCGTCCGGAAAGCAGTCAAGAAAAAGCAGCCCGGGGAAGATCCGATGGAGCGCTTCCAGTCCGACTTCCGAGTCGTTAAACGGGACGGCCTGGATGTCCCCGATGACGATGAGGAGGTCCAGGATGACAAAGATCTATCTTAAACACGGCCAGAAAGCGCCGGCCTGGGCTCATGTCGAAACGGGACCGAAAGGCGGGAAATTCTATGAAGACGATGCCCCGCCCGATCCTTCTGAAGATATCGAATCCGAGAAGAATTTCCCTCCGGAGCGCGAGGCCCCTACCAGGGAACAGCCAGGGACCCAGCCGGTCCGGCACGGCATGGATGAAGACAGTCTGCTCCTGGAAGACTACGGCCTGAAACCCGATCAGCTCTGGGAGGTCCGCGCTGCAGCCTATGGCTTCGCGGGCGCGATGGCGGGCTTCCTGGGTCCGAATTTTGCCAGGGGAAATACTGAAGGAGCGCAGCAGAACTGGGAGATGATGCGACCCTGGGACAAGAAGATGGCCGCCGAATATGTGATGTTCACTCACTATGTCATGGGACCCGATCCGGCCCCTGAGGACTCGCCATACTACGGATATACGGCCAGGGCGCATGATGATATCGCGATCGAGCTCCATCACCGCGGCCTGCAGGAGACAGGCTCAGGATATCTCGAGGAGTATAAGAAGCTGGCCGAAGACCCGGTCCGGCTCTATAAGTGGTTCAAAGCAGGCTACGATAATGACCTGGATTATTATGCCTGGGATCACGGCCGCTATATGTATCCAGATGATTATGTCGAATATGGATCACCTGGTCATGACGCCTCAGTGAAGAAGATTGTTGCCCGGTTCTGGAAGGAAGCGCCTGCGAAAGATCAATGGGAGGTCAAGGAGGTCGCCATGAACAATGTCGGCCGGAACCAGGGAGGGGACGAGGATAAATTCGGCCCGAATGAGATCTGGTCGATGGCGACCGAGCTGGCAAAGAAAGACGGGATTGACCTGGCCTATGCCGATGCCTTCCTGCGGATCGGCTGGTGCGCTTATGCAGCCCAGTATCTCCAGTCCGGCCGGCTCGGGCAGATCATGGGCCTGGACTACAAAGATCCACTGCAGACCTGGGCGAATCCGGTCCGGAATGAAGACGGGAAGATCGTGGACAATGTCACGGCTATGGTCGAAGATTATCTTATGGATATCGGGAAAAACGATTATAGAACTTACCAGAATAATCCTGACGAGCATACGGACCTAGTCGGGAAGATCGATATCCCTGCGAACCGATACGGCCCTGCATGCTCGGACCCGCGGGTGATGGCCCAGACTGAAGCGGTCGGCTACTACTGCGGGACCGGCTTCAATGAGATGAAAGGGCTACTGCGAGGCCGGGGCCGATACTACCAGGTGATGACCGGGGAAAAGAAGCCAGGAGAAGAAGGCGCTCCGTATGTCGAACGCAGCGAGCGCGGGAAGGCCCTGCATCACATCGCGAACCTGGATAGCCTGATCCGCGGGAATACCCTGATCGAGGATCGGGAGATCTTCCACGGCTTCGCGAATGTAGAGGCCTTCGACCGGACGGAGGGGATCAAAGTCGGGGATACCATCTCCGACCGGAACTATACTTCCTGGTCTGACGATAACTGGGTCTCCTATGACTTCACGGCTGCTGGCAATTATGCACATGGGAAGATAGAAGCAAAGAGCACCTGGAACCCTGAAGGTCTGCCCCTGGTCCTGCATATCAAGAATGCGAAGGGCCTGCATGGCGTCTTCTCGGATGGTCGCGAAAGGGAGACGGTCCTGCCTCACGGCATGCACTACAACGTGACCAGGATCGATGATATGGATGTCTCACCATACAACGGCTATAATGACGATCCGACCCGATTCGCGCTGGATAACAGCATAAAGAAGAAATGGCGGGTCATCACGGTCGAGCCGGTTCAGGACTCCTGGGTCAAACCAATGGAAGACTTCCAACAGAAGACGACCGGGACCATGTCAAATATCCTGAAAACTGCGGTCTATAAGCCGGTGAAGATGGCAGAATTTAATGAATCTCCTGAAGGGAAGCGCTTCCGGATTGAGGTCGTGGAAAAGGAACGGATGATCCCGAAAAGCGCTTATCATGTGCTCCAGTTCCTTTATGGGGTCACAAAGGACGAATTCGCCACGATGATAGAGGACTGGCGATCGCGGGATGTGGATTTCCATTCCGCGGATCTGGTCCGTCAGTCTGAGATGCTCTATACCTGGCTTTTCCGGCAGGGGAGGCCACCAGCCCAGGTTTACCAGCTGGAAAATAAGGACTGGAATTATTATCCCGAAGTTCCTATGGAAGATGAGCTGAAAGTCTTCCATATCTGACCCGCCGCACTTTTTTCTCCGTTTTTCGTAGATTTCTGCCCTTTTCTGTATTTCTCCGTCGGTAAGGGTGGGCATAAGGTATTTAAGCACGGACGTAGACTATTACTATGTAAGTTAAGGAAGTGAAAAACCGTGTTTGACTTTGTCGCATTGCTCGACTGGTTCTTCGGCGGCTTCGGCCTTGCCCTGGTCGCGAAGGCATTCCGGGTCTGGTGATCTGCCATGACCGTGAAGGCCTACGGAGACCCAAAAAACCATCTGCTCGTCCCAGTCCCGCCGAAGGGTGGCCTGCATTACCTGGCTGCCCTCCTGCTGGACCTGAACTACCATGCGAAGGGGATCGCACCCTACGCGGCCCCGGGAGTCGCAGCATGAAATTTAAGAAATATCTATTTGAGGCCTACGTCCACCCGAAGGGCGGAGGCGATGATTATGAGGTTCACGGCCACGCGATAGCTGAGTCGAAGCCGGTCGCAAAGCGTCTAATCCGGGCTCACCTGCGGAAGCTGGGGACCCATGTCCCGTATGACGACTTCATCATAACAGGAGTGAACGCCTAATGTATCGACTGGTCTGCCGGGGGCCGTGGTTTACGGTCCCGCCTCAGGGTTACTGGTTTTTCCCGTATACCTATACCCTGACAACTGAGCTCTATGACGTGGTCTATGGCGCCGGCTGGATGACGGATATTTTCACGAAGGTCCAAATCTATGCAGGCGGGATCCTGCATGAGGCACAGGTCCATGTCTTCGCACCATTCCGGCTGGACGGTCCCTTCTATAACCTGCCGGAGGCTGGAGACCTATGAGCTGGCTGATCATCAAGACGGGATCGGATCCGCTCCTTTATCGGACCCATAACTGGGCCGGGCAGGGATCCTGGACCAGAAATAAGGCCCTGGCTTCGGTTTTTGAATCGCGGGAACGTGCGGCTGCCATAGCACAGATTGAAGGGGGCATGGAGGTCCTGGCATGAAGGTCACGGAAAAGGACTGTGCCAAATGCCCGGTCCTGCGGTCTGCTCGGCCCATATAACCGGCGGATCCTGGAATCCCCGGACCGGGGTGGATCCCTGTGAGATTGAGATCACTGATGGAAAAGATGGAGGGAAAAGATGAGCACACAACCGAAAGCACCGAAGAATCCCTGCGGCCCCGGCTGCAGGGAGATGTCCCAGGGCGACTGTCCTGGAGAACTCTGGGCCTGTAAGGACTACAAGTTCTATAGGCAGCAGATAACCAGCGGGGATGAACAGTTCAAAAAGGGAGATACGGTCTGGTATGAGCCGACCGAGCCGATCAAGGCCAGGGACCCGCGCCAGGCCATGCAGGCAGGCTGGCTCGGGCAGGTCCGGTATGATACCGGGCAGGCGCTCTTCCTGCGACTCACTGAGGAGCGCCAGGAGGTCGGGCAGCTGGTCCAGATCCAGGAGCTGCGGAGGCGGATCCTCCCCTCCTAACTTCCACAGCGATATCTTTATCTTCCTTAATGCGGACTACTAATATGGAGGTTAAGAACAATGTTTAAAAAAGACATCCTGAAAAAGAACGAGAAGATCTTCACCGTGATCTTCTTCAAAAACGAGAAGCGGATCCTGACTACGAACGGGAACCTGACCCGGATCGCAGAGCACATCCAGGGCCAGGCACATCTCCCCGGAGCCCGCGGAACGATCACCGTGGCCATCGTCCCGGAAAATGTCGGGAACGATATCAGCCTACTGACCCGGGAGCGGGACTTCAATGCGGCCTACTATGACAAGGCCCCGGGGGTCTATGTCCATGTCAGCGGCGGGACCCGGTTCATCAAGTCCGAGGACCTGGCCGGCTATGCAGTGGCGAACTATGGTCATGATCATACGCTGGTCTTCCTGGGGAAAGACGGGGACTGGCTCGAGCAGCCGAGCTTCCAGGAGCATGATGATCTCATCACCTGGATCAATAGTCTGGTCCTGTATCCTACTGCGACCGAGGCCTTTGAGGCTGCGAAGGCGCTCTGGAAGGATCTCCCGGGCGCTTACCATGTGGCGATCTCGGTCTGGGAGGGTAAAGTAAAATGAAGACACGGAAGCTGAAGGCCGTCTATGGCGGCCAGACCTTCACCCGGACCACGCACCGGACCTATACGCATGTCGTTATAGGCCGGAACCTGACCCCTCTGCATGAGGGGCAGCGAGCCGGTCCGGACGGGGTGGCGATCGCATGGTCGGGTCGGCTGGACCTGGCCCAGGAACAGAAGAAGCGCCTGGCTGGATTCTGGCGCGAGATTGAAATTATCGAGGTAATACCATGAACAATGATGATGTTATACCGAAGTGGCTGAAGGATCAGATCGCCTTTGAAGAGATGGTGGATATCCTCGGCAAGTATAGCGGGAAGGACCTGGCAGCTGGGAAGGCCAGCGATGCGGCCGTAGTGGCCTGCCTGATGGATGCGAGCCTGAAGGCCCCGATGCCTCATGATGTGGCCCAGATCTATCTATACCTGGGCCGGAAGACCCTCCTGGCTCGCGGGATGGCCCTGCCTCCGGACCAGCCGGTCCTCGAGCTCAATAAGGACCAGGAGCGGACCCTGGACGAGATCCGCCGCGGGATCTACAAGGTCATGCAAAAGAACAAGAGCCCGCTCGAGAAGGCCCTGACAGAGGTCTTCGGGAAGCCCGGGAAGACAGGCAAAAAGGCGGCGCCGGTATGAATCCATTACCTCCCCTTGATAGGGATAAAATCGAGACCTTTCTGCTGACGGAAAAAACACGGATCGCGCTCCGTGATGGCCGATGGCTCCCTAAAGAAAAACTGAAAAAATATGAGCAGGGAAGGTATGATGTTGTCCAGGAGATGATCGGATCAGTTGTCTCTGGTGAATGGGATCAGAAGGTGCTCTGATGAGCCTGGACGACCTTCTTTTTAGCCGGAAGGAACAAGAGGAGATCTTCCTGCTGGCCCCGATCCCTGTGGACCCGCTCGAGACTGAGCTTCTTCAAGCCCTGGACTGGGCTTACATTGACTGGGTCGAGGGCCTGATCGGGGACTTCTTTGAATTCTTCTGGTCGGCAAACCCTACGAAAGAAGATGAACTTTTCTTCCCGATGGGACTGAAGGACTGGTATCTCCCATGACACTCATAGGTCCAGGAACTACCTATCCTGATGAGGATGCACAACAGGCCAGGAATGATCAGGCCTGTATAGATGCACGGAAAAAAGCGGGGATCCCAAATCCGGAAGATTTCGATCATGGTTGTGAGGAGAACTGCCGACTCCATGAGACAAAAGACTGCCCTTTCCCGAGGCGAGATCTTGAAGAGCTAGAAAATATTGTGCGGGAAGATCGGGCGGATAGAATCGCACAGGATAAAAGGGAGGCGCTCTGATGCCCGAGACCCAGACCCTCTGCGACCGCTGCGGCCACTTCGTCATCGGACTCCTGAAGGATGGGTCCCTGGTAGATGACCGCTGCTATCTGACCAACAATATCATGCACAAAAAGAAGACGCGGAAATGCCAGACCTTCAAGGAAGGGAAGCCATACATCCTGAAGGATCTCCTCCGGATGCCTGGCGATCGTAAGTAAGCCTATAAGGAAGTTATAAATAAGTAACAGTAGAGTATTACTATGGAGGTTAAAATGCCTGAAGACACCGAACCCGAGATCAAGTATGGGACCGTTCGCGGTTACAACCATACGCCCGGCTCCGGCCTCGCGACCCTGGTCGTGGACCTGGATGACGGAGGTATCGAATTGATTCACGGAGATCACAGCCCGATCAGCCATATCGCGGAGGACTTCCCTCCCGGAGCAGCGATCGGCTTTTACTGGGATCACGCGCAATACCAGCAGATCATCGTGAACCCTGCTGCGGAGGCCTGATCATGGCTGACGAGCTGCCAACAGTCGGCGGGCTCTATGAGATCCCGTCTTTTGCCTGGCTCATCAAGTCAGGTAACAAGACTTACCTATATGCAGGCCCGAACTACCCCGAGCAGGTCCGGAAGGCCCTGGACCGGGTCAATGCACTCCCTGAGAACGCTGGTCACAGGACCAGGATCAAAAACATCGTGAAGTGATCACAATGGTAAACGGCACAGGAATTGTCAAGCAGATCGTAGGCGCGGACTCTCCCGAGACGGCCTACGTAGTGAAGGATTACCCTTACGGATTCAGGCTCCGGACCACACTCCGGTCCTGGATCGAGCACAACCCTCGCTATGGCGAGCGGGCAGTGACCCAGACGATCAACCCGAAGAATGGAAAGTGGAACAAGATCAAGGCGGGGACCTACAATTCGATCGAGGTCCTGGGAGTGGATGAGCACGGCCATCTCTGCTTCGATGCCCTGGGACCCTACCGGAGCGAAGAGGAGATCAATGCCTTCGCAGCGAAGTATCAGCTGAACGAGCGCCAGCGGAAGACTGCTGAGATGCTCCTGGTAGTGGCCCGCGGGAACAAGCACATCACCATCACGGTCCGCACGGTCCAGCCAGGAGATCCACCCGGCCAGACTGAGGCAGAGGGAAAGGAGATCCTGCGGAGGGCCGCGATCTATGAGCTGAGCCAGCTGAAGACCGGAGAGACCGCACCACTGCCAGCCGGTCCGGGACCCGCACCATGAAAAACCCCGGCCTGACCCTGAAGATCTCCCAGATCTTCGATATCACTGGCAGCTGGCCGGCCCTGACCCAGGCCATCTGCGACAAAGCGAACGAGCTGCACCTGGATCCGAACAAGGTCCCGATCGATGATGTTATCGACCGCTTTGAGCCTTACTTCGCGAAGCTGGACAGTCTGGTCGAGGCGCGGCTGCCGCACCCCTTCCATCCGGATGAGGCAAAAGAGATTATCGGGAAGGCCATCACCGAGGCCTTCTCATCAACCTTCAGCGATGTGACTGTCCAGGTGAAGCGCCCTGGTGATCCTGGACATTAAAATCAATTTTGCGTAATATTTACAAACTGACTCTTCTGAGACATCCAGGTCTTCATCATAGGTCGCACGGAGGCGGACCGCTTCCAGCTCTTCAAAGGTCACGTCATCGGCCAGGACTGCTTTGATCTTCGTAGTCAGGGTCTCGGACAGGGCCAGGTCCTCTGCGTAGGTCATGCGGATCCTAGTTGTCGGGGTCTCAGTCAGCGCCAGGGATTCACTGACCGAGACAGCCAGGAGCGCACCATAAACATCAGTATCCAGGACTCCGGTCCCAAAAGAGAAGATCGCCATGTGGATCTTTTTATAGGATACCAGTATAAATAGTGCTATCCACTCATTCTTTTCAATGACACCGATTTTTCGCGGAGCCGTCGGTATTAACATCGTCTGCGATACTGGTCTCGGTGACATTACTGGTTACACGAAGGCCCGGATTAAAATGGTCAAGCCGTCCGGAGAGACGAAGCTGATCGTCCCGGACTCTGTCACAACATTGACCGGCCTGATCAATTACAACACGATTGTAGACGACTTCGATGAGACAGGAGAATACAAATTCTCGTCTTACCTGGAATACGGGGATAACGAGATCTTTGACGGGGAGATCGTGAAGGTCCGCGTCTATGAACCACTATTCTGAGGTTGTATCATGGTAAACTGGAAAGAGTTACTTAAAACGGCCGAATCGGTATTCAGCCGCCTGAAACTGAAGCACGAATGCACTCTGAAGTTCCAGGGTGATTTTATCGCGAAGGAGATCGATCCGATCACCCGGCAGGTCCGCGGGGTCACAACGGGCCAGAACATTTTCATTGACATCATGGCGGAAGAGCTCGTCCGCTATCTCACGAACCTGGACACGCCATCCGCCGCGGGTAATACTACGCACATGGGGATCGGGTCCAGCGCCACGGCCGAGGACCACGCACAGACGGCCCTCATCGCAGAGTATTCCACTGGCGGCTATGCGAGGATCGCAGGAACCGTCTCGAGACAGCAGGAATCTCACACATCGAAATACAAGATCTTCCGGATGGTCGCTGAGTTCCCCGCTGCCGGAGGCGCCGGGGCCCGGGGATCCGTGGCTGAATTTGGCTGCGTGAACGGCCTGGCCGGGATCAAGTGGATGAATCGCGGGGTCCTGTCCCCGGTCCGGGACAACAACAACAATGCCCTGGAGATCACGTATAACCTGACGGTATCTCCAGCTTCGTAAGGAGGCCCTGACTATGGCGTGGGATACGGTAAAAGTGGCCGGAGATACCGTTCTGGCCGTAGATTATAACTCCGCAATTCAAGCGATTAAATTTGGGCAGATCCAGGCAATAGGGGTTGAATGGACTACTAATAATACCAGTCCGACTCTTGTTCAGGTGGACCAATATGGGAATACAATAACCCTCTCATCGGCAGACTGGGTCCGGCATCCGATCTTCGGAGGATTTCGGAGATGTAACCTATCGGATGCTGGACTTGTCAATGCATATTATGGTGATTCTGCATTCTCTTATACCGGCTCAAATGGTCAGGTAATGGTCCAAATCCCAAAATTTTATTATAAAACCACCGCTCTGACAAACAAATATCGGTTTGTCATATCTGCGGTGAAGTATGCCGGATTCAAAATTCATCCGGCATTTGTAGTTGATGGAGTCGAGAAAGATTATATTTATCTCTCGGCTTTTGAAGGTTCCGCTTATGATGTGACCGCATCAGCCATAGAGGTAAATACTCTTGAAATTACTGCCGAACCTGCCGCGAACGGCAATCTGACAATTGTTCTTGGCGGGAACTATATATTCACGGTCGCTATCCTGGATGCGGATACTATCGAAGGAGTTGTTGATAAGATAGTGGCTGCCGGCGTGCAAACGGATTACCAGGGAACAACATGGACCCCCGCAAAGATCGATGCATCGCATGTTTCTTATACTGCCGGTGCTGCCGGGCTCAGGACTACAATGGCAAGAGTTATTCCAACGATCGGAGCGATCGGTTCTGGGACTGCATCAGCAGCTGACGCCACCACACTTACCTGTAGTGGGAAAACCTGGACAGTTAATGGATGGGCCGGGTATATCGTCCGCATTCTCACCGGAACGGGTGCGGGATCGATCGGAGTAATTGCATCAAATACCGCAACGGTCCTGACTGTCGCAGACTGGTTGATCGGTGCAGATCCCGGAGTAGGATCCACATTTGAGATCACTCCGACCGGAGTCACCGGCACTATTGTCAAAACTACCCCCGGAGCCGGTGGATATGTGAAAAACGATGCTGCCGGCATTGATTTCGCTGCAACCACGGGAGATGTTCTGTCTTCAGTTGTAGCTATGAAACCCTTATCCGGATGGAATAATCCGACTGCAACATTGCCGAACATCCGGCAGCTGGCAAAGAACCGGGGGACCGGCTGGAACCTCATGGACTTCAACTCGGTCTGTGCCGTCCAGTTGCTTTTCATTATCCGTAACTGCACCCTGAATTCACAGGCGATTTATGCAGGAGTAACTGCAGTGACTGACGCGACGGCAGGGGTCCTTTTCAATAACGCTATAAATACGGGATTCACTGCCGGGATTGGAACCAATGGGATCGATCTCGGAAATACTTCCGGGGAATGCCCGTCGGTTACTCATTACAAAACCGGAGAAGCTGCGAAGGCATTCAGCATCTTTGGGATTGAGAACTTCTGGGGGAATATCTGGAAATGGGTTGCCGGCATCAACATCAAAGCCAATAGGAATCCTTGGATTGCAGACCATGATTTTGTTGAAGATACCTTCGCACATCCCTATGTGAATACTGGATTCACATTACCCTCGACAAACGACTATGGGGTCTCGATTGTCTTCTCTTCAACATTCGACTATCTCTTCCTGCCATTAACCGTTGGTGGATCAAGCAGTCAGTATCTCTGTGATTATTATTATCAGGATACCGGAAACCGCTCGGCCCTGCTGGGCGGCCATTGGGCTGATGCGGCTCGTGCGGGCGCTTTCTATTGGGCTCTGGCTGATGCGGCGTCGGGTGTCTATCGTGCTGTTGGCTCGCGGCTCGCCTTCAAATAAAAATTTTTTACCGGTGGTATATTGAAACTTCACTCGGCCCTGCTAGGCAG
>Ga0163200_1000798_pt1 | contig 12541 bp, 10 predicted proteins | sample PL_2010_200m_FD_113535 | JGI IMG/M metagenome (GOLD analysis project Ga0163200, IMG submission 113535) | Freshwater microbial communities from Powell Lake, British Columbia, Canada to study Microbial Dark Matter (Phase II) - PL_2010_200m | ecosystem: Environmental > Aquatic > Freshwater > Lake ... | reverse complement strand
GTCTGCCCGCCGTGCGCGCCGGTGTTGACGATCAGCCGGTAGCCGCCTTCTTGAATCCCCTCTTGTCTGGCTAATTGCTTTGCCACGCTGAACAGATGGCCGATCAGGGCTTCATCTCCGGCCTCCAACTCGTTGAGCGAGGCAATGTGCCGGTTGGGGACGATCAGGATATGCACCGGCGCGGCTGGATGGGCGTCGCGGAAGGCGGTCGCTTGCTCGTCGCGGTAGAGGATCGCGCCGGGCGCTTCGCCCCGAATAATTTTGCAGAATATACAGGATGACATTTTAGCCAGACCCCGTAACAGCGCGCCCGTCAAGCCGCCGACCGCGCCGCGCGTCAGGAAGGCGCGCAATCTCGCTTGTTTCTCATCCCAGCGGGTCATGGTAGCTGTCCTTTATGGTACTGTAGAAGCAGCTACCATCATGGTGTTGCGACCGGGATCGGCCCATAGTCAGGCGCGCAGACGATGTCGTAGTATGCCAGTTCGGTGGCTTTGTTCGCCTCGGCGTAGGCCGCCGCCTCCTGGCCGATCTGGATAACTTCGTCCAGATGGATAACGGCGTCGGTATCCCAATAGCGTGGCAGCACCATCAGCGGATCGCCGATTGTGCCGTCGGTGATGTAACTGGGCCGCCTCGGGTCGTCAAAGTCTTGAAGCGGAACCCAGTTGAACATCACCGGCCCACGCGGATTGATGGTGAATCCGAGGCGGTAACCGGCTGCACGGGCAATCTCGGTGGCGCGTTGGGTGAATCCACCCCCCGGCCAGATAACAGCAATCGGCTTTTTTCCGAAATGCTGTTCAAGGATCGGGATGGGTTTCTCGAGTTCGCTGTGCATGTAAAACTGTGATACCTCATTGTTGATAGGGATGTTGTGAATATAGCCATGCGACTGAACATCCAGTAGACCGGTGGAGTAGTAGGCCTCCATTTGCTCCCAGAGCGTGGTGAAGTTCTCGCCGGGCAGCACATTGCTGGCGGGTTTGTTATCGGTGCTGTTGTCGCCATCCCCGATCGGCCAGGCAAGCGTGAGGGTCCAATTGTTCTGTTCCAGGATCGGAAAGAAAACCTCCGAGACCGTGCCGGGCCGGCGGTCATCCAAGATCAGCACGACGGAGCGGGTCGGGATCTTGGCATTATGCTCGAGAAAATCGGCCAATTGTTCGCTCGTGACAGTCGCGAAGCCTTTATCCTTGAGATCCTGCATCAGCTGGTTAAATTGGGCCGGGGTGATCGAGGTGAGATCAGAGAAATTCGGAGTAATGGAGTGAAACATAATGGCCATCGCAATCGTGCCGGGCGGGCTGTTATTTGGATCCCATTTCTTTTGAAGGTATTGGCAGGTGTCCTTGATATAGGTATGCGGCGTGTCGTTAGGGTTTAGGATTGCAGACTGATATACCAACGGCAGGGCTGGAGGTGTGCGCGGTATGTTCGGCGTAGGCGTGGGCATTTCAGTGGGAACTGCTGTCGGCGCCTGGGCTGTCTGCGTGACCGCGGCGGAGGGGATGGCCATGGCCTGGGTGCTGGCAGCGTTGATGTCGGCGGTGGGAGCGGGAGTCGCTGCCGGGGCGCAAGAGGCCAGAAAAGCGGTAAGCAGGCTAAGGGTCAAGAGAGAATACGTAATACGTAATACGTAATGCGTAATCCGTAAGCGGTGAATGAGTCTGGAAGTCGTAGTCATGGGCTGGATTTTAACCGAAAATGGAGATTATGACAGGGGAAAATCACTTTCCTCGCCGAAGGTGGTGCCTTCCATGCGGATGTAGCACCACTTGCGGTCGGAGAGCCAGGGCACGTAGTCGCTCGGGCCAACGTGCACATCCTCCGCCGGCAGTTTGTAGGGCAGCATGGCGGTCACCGCGCCGGTCTTGGAAGGAACACTCCTTTTGCGATAAAGTAGAATTTTCGTGAAACATCCAGTATAATCTATTCAGCCTGCTATGGAACAAAACGAGCGAATTCGATACTTTGAATACTTGGTGGGGCTTGTCCGCAACTTGAGCGAGTCCATGGAAGTGGACGCCTTCCTCCAATTGATCATTTCTGCCGCCACCGAGATGACAGGCAGCGAGGTGGCCTCCATCCTGGAGCCGGACGAAGAGTCAGGAAAGCTGCGCTTCCTGGCGACAGCCTGGTTCCATCGCGACCTGCTCCGCTCGGTCAAGGTCCCGATAGAAGCCAGCCTGGCGGGTTGGGTTTTCCAGAACGTTAAACCCATGATCGTCGCGGACGTTACCACCGAGCCGCGTCACTATAGAGGGGTGGATGAGGCGGACGGGTTCGAGACCCGCTCGCTCCTGGCCGTGCCAATCGTTTACAAAGGCGAACCCCTGGGCGTGCTGGAAGCACTCAACAAGGCCAGGCAAGCCCATTATACCGAAGAAGACGCCTCGCTCCTGGAGACTCTGGCAGCGCTGGCCGCGATTGCCATCCAGAACACGCGCCAGATGAGCAAGGTCCAGGAATCCTTCGATGAGATAGGACAGCTCGATCAGATGAAGAGCGATTTCATCGCCATTGCCTCGCACGAGCTGCGCACGCCGCTCGGCCTGATCCTGGGGCACGCGGCCTCTCTCCGCGAAGCTGTCACCGAAGAACAACGCCCGGATGTGGACATCATCGTACGCAGTGCGATGAGCCTGAAGGAGATCATTGACAATATCGCCAACCTGGACAACATCCGGCGCGGCATAGCCAGATTCCGCCGCCGCCCGGCTTCCATGCGCCGCATCATCGAGGAGGTCCTGGATTCCTTCGTCGAAGAAGCGCACCAGAAGGGCGTTTCCATGTCGGCGGATGTCAGCCCTGACGACCTGATCGTGGAATGTGACGCCTCCAAGATCACCACTGTGTTGAGCAACCTGGTCAAGAACGCGGTCACCTTCACCGAATCGGACGGCCACGTACAGATCAACGTCGAACAGATTCCGGGCTATGTCAAAGTTTCAGTCATTGACCAGGGGATCGGCATCCCGGCCAAAGACCTGCCGCGCATCTTCGAACGCTTCTACCAGGTCGAATCGCACCTGACGCGCAAGCACGGCGGGATTGGCCTGGGACTTTCGGTCGCCAAGCTGATGATCGAGTTGCACGGCGGGCGCATCTGGGCTGAGAGCGTGGAAGGCAAAGGCAGCACCTTCAATTTCATCCTTCCTCATGTCCCGGATCAGGCCAAGGGCACGAACAAGGTCTTCGTTACCTGACCGGCATCTGCCCATGTCCCCGACTTTCGTGATCGCCGGCCGCCTGCGGCGCGATTATCTCTTGCCTCCCATGGGACGCCCCCTGCTGGACGTGCCGGGAGGCGATTTGTTGTACGCCGCAGCCGGGCTTTCCGCCTGGGAGAGGAGCGTTGGCCTGCTGGCGCGCGTCGGCGAGGACTATCCCCACGAGTGGCTGCGCGCCTTCGAGCAGCGCAGCCTGGATACGCGCGGCGTCCGCATCCTGCCGGAGCATTTGGATTTGCGCTTCTTCCAGGCCTACCTCGACCCGTTGACTCCGCTGCGCAATAACCCGGTTGCCCATTTCGCCCGCCTGGGCCTGACTTACCCGAAAGCATTGCTGGGCTACCAGCCGCCGGCCGAGGTCCAGGATGACCGCAAGACGGTCCAACCGGCCTCGCCGCGCCCGCTGGACATCCCCGAAGATTACCTGGATGCCAGCGCCGTGCACCTTTGCCCGCTGGACTTTTCGACCCACAACCGCCTGATCCCGGCCTTCCGGCAGGGACGCGCCACTACGTTGACCCTCGACCCGTGCGCGGCTTACATGATCCCGGCCGCCGGGGCTGACATCCGCCGCCTGCTGCAAGGGCTGACGGCCTTTCTCCCCTCCGAAGAAGAGCTGCGCGCCCTGTTTTGGGGGCAGAGCAATGACCTGTGGGAGATGGCCGAAGCGCTGGCCGAGTCGGGCTGCGAATTGATCGTCGTCAAACGCGGCGGACTGGGCCAGATGCTCTACGACGCGCCGGCGCGAAAACGCTGGGAGATCCCGGCCTATCCTGCCCAGTTGGTTGACCCTACCGGCGCGGGCGATTCGTTCTGCGGCGGCTTCCTGGCTGGTTACTGGAAAACCTACGATCCCTTGCGCGCTGTCCTTTACGGCAACGTTTCGGCCTCGCTGACCATAGAAGGCAGCGGCGCATTCCACGCCGTGGAAGCTCTCCCCGGCCTGGCGCAGGCGCGCCTCGATTCGCTGGCCGAGATCGTTAGGATAGTCTGATAGTCGGATAGTCAAATAGTCTGATGGTCGAACAGCCTGATGGTTAAATATTCGGGCTGCCAGCAAGTAGGGCGGGATTCCAATCCCGCCGCCTTGCGGGTAAGAAACCCGCCCTACGAATTTTATGATGACCGATCTTCTCTCTCGCATCCTTGACCTGGCAATCGCCATCCAGCAGATCCCCGCGCCGACCTTCCACGAACAGGAGCGCGCCGAATTCCTCCGCGCCCGCTTTGCGGAAGAGGGCTTGCAGGATGTCGAAATCGACTCGGTGGGGAATGTTTATGCTTGCTTGAAAGCCACTCCCAGCCACACATCACCCGCCACCCGTTACTCGTCACCCGTCACTCGTCACTCGTCACTCGCCACTCGCCCCATAGTGGTGACCGCCCACCTGGACACAGTCTTTCCGCCATCTGTTGACCTGGCTGTCCGCCGTGAGCCGGAGCGCGTCAGTGGGCCGGGCATCGGCGATAATGCCATCGGCGTGGCCGGGCTGCTCGGGCTGGTCTGGGCGCTGCGCGAGCGCAACCTTGAGCGACATCGTACCCGAAGGGTAAGTCGAATGGCGCTGACGGAAGATCTCTGGCTGGCAGCGAACGTCTGCGAGGAGGGGCTGGGCAACCTGCGCGGCATGAAGGCGGTGGTGGAGCGGTTCGGTGATAAGCCGCGCGCCTACATTGTTCTGGAGGGCATGGCATTGGGGCATGTCTATCACCGCGCCCTGGGAGTGCGACGTTACCAGATCACGGTCAAGACAGCCGGCGGTCATTCCTGGGTGGATTATGGCCGCCCCTCGGCTATCCATGAGTTGACCCGCCTGGCTTCGGAGCTGGCCGCGCTCAAGCTGCCGTCCGCGCCGCGCACGACGCTGAACGTGGGGAAGATCAGCGGGGGCATCTCGGTGAACACCATCGCGCCCGAGGCCGCGCTGGAATTGGATCTGCGCTCGGAGGGACGGGAAACGCTCCTCGAAGCGGCGCGGCAGGTCGAGGCTCTGGCGCGCAGCGTGGAACGCGCCGGGGTGGCGGTCGAAATCCAGGTTATCGGAGATCGTCCGATGGGAGAGATCCCCGCCGATCATCCTTTGGTGCGCCTGGCGCAGGAATGCCTGCGCGCACAGGGCATCGCGCCAACCCTGAGCATCGGCTCGACGGACGCCAACGCGCCGCTCAGCCGCGGCATCCCGGCGATCACCGTCGGCCTGACGACCGGCTCCGGCGCGCACACGGTGCATGAATATATCCATGTGGAACCGCTGGAGAAGGGGATGGAGCAGTTGGTAAAGCTAGTGAGCAGTGTTCAGTGATCACTGTCCACTTCTCACCAACCCCTCCGGCCACACGCCTAATTCTGCCTCACGGCCTGCCAGCCAGAGATCGCGGTCGAAGGTGGCGAGCGTGATTGGCGAAGCGAGAGTCTCCTGCCAAATCAACGCGGTTGCCAAATGCACAGCATCATAGCCTCTCAGGCTGTACTCCCACGCCAGGGCGGAAGCCCTTATGAGCGTGCTTGAAGTGATGCTCAGGCGCGTAAAAGACAGCCAGTGATCAAGAAAATCGTCCCAAGAACGCGTCGCTATTTCCCGCTCTATCCAGCCCAAGCGGGCAGCTTTTTCCAGGGCGGCGGCCATTTCGACCCGCGTCAGACTGGTCGAGCCAACCGCTCCGGCTTGCTCAATGAACGCGATCACCTCGTCCGAAGCAGTTTCACGGATGTATCGTTTTACCAGCGCGCTGGTATCCAAGTACAGGATCACCTGCGGTCCTCCACCACCAAGTCAGAGACCTGGCGGTCCCCCCGATTTACCGCGCGGGGGCGATAAGGCTTGAGTTTCTGGCCATTCCATTCCGCGAGGCCTGCCGCCACCATGGCTTGCAAGCGATCCTCCAGTGATGGCTTTAACGGCGCGATCTGCCCAATCGCCTTGCCGCGCTCGGTGACGACGACCGTCTGCCCGGCTTTGACGAGGCGCAGGTATTCGCTCAAATGGCTTTTCAGTTCACGCGTGCCTACTCGTGTTTCTTCCATCGCAAACTCCTCGGTTAATGTGACAGTCACTTCCGAAGTGACTGTCACATTGTTCTATGTGGTTGCATTGTACTTCATGTGGACACATGGCGCAATGGTAGCGTACTCAGCCAACGGCGCAGCGCGGCCCGGTTCGCTTCCTTGCGGATGGTCGCAGCCGCGCGGCGGGCAGGGTAGATGCGCCCCGGCTTCAGGCTGTAAAGCGAACGCTCACACTCGTTGAGCAGAGTCTGGATGGCGGCAGCCGCCTCCGGCAGCAACTCCGTCAGCGCGGCGGCGGCTTCGGCGGGCGTCCGGCTGGGGGAGGAGGGGCCGCCCAGCCGCCGCAGGCTGCGGTAGACGGCGGCGAAGGCGCGTTCCATCGGCGTCAGCGCTGCCAGGTAAGCCCAACGCTCCAGCCAGCGCGGCGGTGTCAGCGACAGCCTTTCGAGCGTGACTTTCAAGCGGATCGGCAGCGGGACGATGTGGACGCGGCGGGCGTAGCGTTTCCAGGCCTGGACGCCCAGCAAGACGACCGCCGCCAAAGCCAGTCCCAGCAGCGCGGCTTGCCACCAGACGAGCAGCCAACTCCTTGCCAGCCCGGAGCCGGTTGACTGATCTTGGGCGTTTCCTCCGGCCTCAGCGGGCAGGTTATCCGCCTCTTCGGCGACTGGCGTCCGGAGGATAGCAGCATTTGCGGCAGCATCTATGCCGCTGGGACGGTAGAGCAGCGGCTGGGAGGCGGTCGGCTCGAACTGCACCCAACCGATATTTGGGAAATAAACTTCCGGCCAGGCGTGCGCGTCCTTGATGCGGACAGACCACAGGTCCGGCTGACCGACATTCCAATCCCCTTGGGCGAATCCCACCGCCAGCCGCGCCGGGATGCCAATCGCCCGCAGCAGGATCACCTCAGCCGTGGCGTAATAGTTGCAGTAGCCCTGCTTGTAGTCGAGCAGGAACCATTCCAACGTATTGCGACCGAATGGCGCTTCGGGCATGGTTTTCGAATAACTGATTTCATTCCGCAGGTAATCTGTGACCGCTTTGGCTTTATCGTAAGGCGTGGCCGCGTTCCTGGTCAATTCCTGCGCCAGTTCGAGGACGCGCGCTGAGAGATTGGCCGGGAGTTGCAGATAGCGTTCAGCGACCCAGGCGGGGTAATCCGTGCTGGCTTCCCGTAGTTGCTTTTCGGTGGGACTGAAATCGAGGGACTGCACCTGGTACGTCTCGCCGGCGCGGATGGCCGGGTCGGCGCGGAACATGAGAGGATCCAGACTGATATCTGAGACGCGCACGAAGATGAGCTTGCCGGGCCGGCTGAACCAGATCGGATTGGGTGGCGTGAACAGGGTGAATACCAGCGGCTGGTTGCTTTTGAAGGTGTATTCGGCCGCGTTCACACCGCTCAGGTCCGGGAGAGTCAGCGTCGCCTGCGTAGGGGAAAAATCCCGGCTGTTTGGAGAAGAACCATTCCACTTATCCTTCTCGTATTGGTCGTAGATGCGCACGCGCCAGTAGTAGCGAGGGACTTCTTTCGGCGAGGGCGCCTGAACGGTGAAGATGACCATATCACCCGTAGCCGCGCTCGTCCCCAGTTCCAGCGTGTCGCCGTAAAAATCGTTGCTTACCCCGATTGTCCTGCCCTCCAGCCCGGCGACGGCATTGCCCAGATCGTCGAGGATAGGCTGCCAGAATTTGGCGACCCTTCCCCAAAGGCTGCTCACCGCCTCGATCGGATGCGCTGGCGAGGGCGCCACCCATGCCAGGAAGATCAAGACAGCGGCCGCAACCAGCATCGTACCGTTCAGGTCGGTGACCGACTCGGAGGAGAGCTTGATGTGCTGTTCTTGCCAGAAGCTGCGCTTGCGCAGGTAGTTCAACCGCCCAAAAAGGATCAGGCAGAGGAAGAGATAGAACGCCAGGAAGCCAAAGCGCTCCTGGACGAACGGGTCGAACAACTGGACGAGGAACAAAATGATCCCGCCTGGCAGGGTGGCCGCCAGGTAACGCGCATGGCGCGTCAACGAGTAGCCGGAGAACAGGCTCAAGGTCCAGAAAGTGACGCAGGCGAAGGTGATGAAAAGAATAGGGTCTTTGACGGGTTGTCGGGCCAGGAATAGGAGGAAGGCATCGGCCAGCCGTCCTCCCAGGCTGGCCAGGCGTTCGCTCCACGCCACCACATCGTACAGTCTCGCGCCGATGACCCACGGGACGAAGAACAGGCTGTAGCCAGTCGCCAGCAGGCTCGCTGTCCCGCGCCTGAAGCAGCTTTTTCCCAGCGCCAGGCCAAGCACGGCGCCGAGGGCGGTCAGGAAGGCGGCGGTTTCCAGGCCGGGCGTCCAGCCGGCCGCCACCAGACGCTCGACCGAGGTGAGCAGGGCGATGAATAAGATCGCCGCGGAGGGAAAATCCCACCAACGCGTAGGTTCGTTTTTCATACTTTGAGTGTACAATATAAGTCACTTATTCGTCAATTCTCGAGGAGGTGCTTTATGGAAACTATTCTGAATGTCGGGGTCAACTGGATCGTCGCCTTGCAGGGCCTGGGAGGCTGGCTGACTCTGCCGATGAAGTTCTTCTCCTTCTTGGGGACGGAGGAGTTCTACATGCTGGTCCTGCCGGTGCTATACTGGTGCATCAACTCCAGCCTGGGCATCCAGGTAGCCTTCATCCTGATGGTCAGCGGCGGTGTGAACGAAGCCTTCAAGATGGCTTTCCACGGGCCGCGTCCATACTGGTATAGCTCCCAGGTCAAGGCGCTGGCTGCGGAGACCTCGTTCGGCGTCCCCTCCGGCCATGCCCAGAATGCCATCAGCGTGTGGGGCATCATGGCGGCGGGCATGCGCAAATGGTGGGCCTGGCTTGCCGCCGCGATCATTATCTTTTTCATTGGTCTTTCGCGCCTTTACCTGGGCGTCCATTTTCCGCACGATGTGCTGCTTGGCTGGCTCATCGGCGGCTTGGTCTTGTGGCTGATGGTGCGCTTCTGGAACCCGTTGGCTGCCTGGCTGAAGAAGTGTTCGCCCGGCCAGCAAATCCTCCTGGCGTTCCTGGCCTCGCTGGTCTTGATCGTCCTGCCGCTGATCCCCTTCTTCTGGCTGGGCGCCGTGAACTGGCAGCCGCCGCAGGCTTGGGCGCAGTACGCTGCCGGCGCGGTCAGCATGGAAGGCACGATGACCACCGCTGGGACGTTCTTCGGCCTGGCGCTCGGCCTCGTGTGGCTGGCGTGCAAGGGTGGGTTCAAGACCTCTGGCGCGTGGTGGCAGCTCCTCTTGCGTTACCTGCTGGGCGTGGCCGGCGTTCTCGCCATCAGGTATGGCCTGAAAGCCATCTTTCCGGAAGGCGCTTCGCTGTTGGCTTTTGCACTGCGCTACCTGCGTTATGTCCTGATCGGGGCGTGGATGACAGGCGGCGCGCCGCTCGTATTCATCTGGTTGAAGCTGGCTGATGACGCTCGAACGCGACACACTCCTGCATAAACGTTATCGCATCGTTGACCTTCTCAGCCAGGGGGGGATGGGCTCGGTTTACCGCGCCGTAGACGAAAACCTGGGCGTAGAAGTAGCCGTAAAGGAAAACTTCTTTACGACGGATGAATATGCGCGCCAGTTCCGGCTGGAAGCGGTCATCCTGGCGAACCTGCGCCACCCCAACCTGCCGCGCGTCGGCGACCATTTCATCATCGGCGAGCAAGGCCAATATCTGGTGATGGATTACATCGCTGGTGAAGACTTGCGTCAGCGCATGGACCGCCTGGGGACGATCTCGGAGGACGAAGCGCTCCTGATCGGCGCGGCCATGTGTGACGCCCTGACCTATTTGCACACCCGCAAGCCGCCCGTCATCCACCGGGATGTCAAGCCGGGCAACGTCAGGATCACCCCTGACGGCGAGATCTTCCTGGTGGATTTTGGCCTGGCAAAAGTGGTCTTGGGCAGCCAGGCGACAACGACCGGCGCGCGCGCCATGTCTCCCGGTTATTCTCCGCCGGAGCAGTACGGCTCGGCGCGCACCGACCCGCGCACCGACATCTACTCTCTCGGCGCGACGCTCTACGCCGCGTTGACCAACAACCTGCCGGAAGATGGGCTGGCGCGGGCGATGGACAACGCCGAGCTGACCCCCATCCGCAAGTACAACCCCAAGGTTTCGCGGCGGATGGCGGCCGTGATCGAAAAAGCGATGGCGGTGCGGACCGAGGAGCGCTACCAGACAGCCGAAGAGTTCAAGCAGGCGCTTCTTTCATCCAGTACGAAGTCACAGCACCTGGAAAACACCATCACCATCGAGCCGCCGCCACGCACGGAAGGGACAGATATCAAAGAACCGCCAGACAAGCCGATCACGGGGCGGATGGATATCGCTTCACAGCCTCCCTCACAACTACCCCGGCCGCGCCGGAGAGCTGGCTGCTGGCTTCCCGCCTCCATCGCCTTGCTGATCCTCCTGGCACTCGCTGCGCTCGCGGCTATTTTTTGGAAGCCGCTCTACGCGGCCATCGTCCCTCCGCCGCCCTCGCCGACAGCCCTCCCGTGGACGGCAACCGCCAAGATTACGCAATCCCCTACCTCTCTACAAGCGGACGAGACAGCCGCCGCTACGCCGCGCGAGACGCCGGTCAGCTCTCCGACGCAGACGCCTACCCCGACCGCGATGCCGATCCTGACGCTTCCCACCCAGACGTTCGAACCGACTGCCACCCCGTTGGGCGGCGGCTACGGCCAGGTCGCTTTTGCCTCCGACCGTTCTGGCGCGCCGCAGATCTTCGTCCTGGATGCGGAGGGCGACCATGCCCAGCAAGTGACCAATATGCCAGACGGCGCCTGCCAGCCCGCCTGGTCGCCGGATGGATTGCGCATCGTTTTCACTTCGCCCTGCCTCGAAAGGACAGACCTTTATCCCGCTTCCAGCCTGTTCCTCGTCAACGCGGATGGCAGCGGGCTGACGGCCATGCCCACAGCCGCGGGCGGCGATTTCGACCCGGCCTGGTCGCCGGATGGAGGCCGGATCGCCTTCACCTCTCTACGCGACGGCTACACCCAGGTCTATGTGCTGAACCTGGCGGATTCGACGGTAACTCGCCTGACCGAGGCGCGCAGCGACATCCAGGCCCGCCAGCCGGCCTGGTCGCCAGCCGGGACGCAGATCGTCTACGCCGTCCGGCGCTTGGGCGTGCTGCAAATCTGGGTGATGAGCGACGCCGGGCGCGGCCCAACTCAATTGGTGCGCAGCGGCATAGATTATTGGGATTACCTGCCAGCCTGGTCGCCGGATGGCGAGACGATCCTCTTCACCGAGTCGAGCGGAAAGCAGGCGCTTGGCTGGCTGATGTCCATCCGCTATGACGAGCGGCAGGGCAACGATGCCAGTCTTGTCGTCAATGGCATGTACGCTATGGATGCAGCCTACTCGCCGGATGGCCTCTGGATCACCTTCGAAAGCTCGGACGGCGTGAACTATGATATTTACGTAATGGGTGTGGATGGCAAGGGTCGCGCCCGCCTGACGACCGACCCGGCCCTGGATTTCGATCCCGCCTGGAGGCCAATTGTCGCGCCGTAACGGATGCGGCAACTATTTATGCGCGGCATCTGGCCGCAACTCAACTCTTTTGCCACGAATTACACGAATTGTGTTGTAGTCAGGAACAGGTAGAACACTTCTTTACCACTGAGTCACGGAGACACTGAGAAAAACAAGAGAAAAACTCCGTGACTCCGTGTCTTCGTGGTGAAGTTAAATTGCAACATGTATTTGACCAGCACAGAATTAAACGAATTGACACGAATCTAAAAACTTCGTGGGAATTCGTGAAATTCGTGGCTCAATAACCGCAGCCACAGTCAAATATCTTCGCGGCCGTGATAGTTTTTCGAGGGCAATACCATTAATGAACAATCCCCAGGCTCCTCAAAGGAGCCGGGGGATTGTTGTATATCGAATGATGTCCGCCATAGAACCGCCTCGGCGGGAGTTTTATCATTAGGATCACTTATACTCTCCACGTCTCTCGGCCACCGCGCGCAGGCCACGCGCGAATTCCAAGCTATCCCCAATATCTTTCTTTGCCCATATTCCCACGAGACCCGAATTCAACAAATCAGCCGCGGTTAATGTACCTGGGACAGGCTTGGATTCAGGCGCATAGGGGGCGTCTACGAGAACGATCACCTCTGCTGTCGTCCCTGCCTTCAAGGCGCGTGAGCGCAAGCTAATCCAGCCACCGCGCCGGATGGTCACTTTTTCGCGTAGGGCTGTAAACGTCATCTTCATGTTGGCGTTTGGGTTGGCGTGGGGGTAT
>Ga0163200_1000797_pt1 | contig 12542 bp, 11 predicted proteins | sample PL_2010_200m_FD_113535 | JGI IMG/M metagenome (GOLD analysis project Ga0163200, IMG submission 113535) | Freshwater microbial communities from Powell Lake, British Columbia, Canada to study Microbial Dark Matter (Phase II) - PL_2010_200m | ecosystem: Environmental > Aquatic > Freshwater > Lake ... | reverse complement strand
GGGAGCAATAGAACATCGTTATATACGTAATACTGAGTTCGACCGGGACTACAACCACGCGTTGATCGTCTCCATGCTAAGTCCATCGTCATGTGTCCATGTTGTTGATGGCGAGAACCCCGAGCTATCCCTGGATGAGCCTCCCATCGTTGATTGGGTGGCGCCCTATTCCCACATCCAACAGATCGAGACAACCGCTTCCCCCTCACAGCCCCCGGAAATCATCTTTGGGCAGGAGCCTCCCCATACCTGGTGTTACTATTACCAGAAGATGAACTTGGCCCGGCAAGCTGGCGATTGGGATCAGGTGATTGCGCTTGGTGAAGAAGCAATCCATGCGGGTTTCGAGCCTCTCGATCCATCCGAGTGGATGCCCCTGATCGAGGGTTATGCCTATTCGGGGTATCTGGAAAAGGCGGATAATGTCATTGCGGAGATAACCGATAACCCCAATCTTCGGTACAATATGTGCGTGTCTGTCCTGGCGCAAAAAGGGGATATTGACCTGGATTTACCCGCCGAAGGGTTGAATTTTCTACTCGACCGGTTGTGTGGTATTAGTAGATAGTATTACTTGCCTGGCAGAGGAATCACTTGATGAAGAAATTGTCTCTTCCCCAATGGTTCAGGGATATTGAAATCTGGGCATCACTCATGTTGATCGCCGTTATTTCCGCTCTCACATATTTGCCGCTGATTGGGAAATTGGGTCTTTATCATGAGGCCTGGTACATCATTTGGGCTGGCCGTACGCAAGATTTGAGCACTTTCGTTTCGATGTTCTCGATAGACCGCCCAGCCGTAGGCAATCTCTATATGCGTTTGTACGTTCTTCTTGGTGATAATCCTCTGGCATGGCAGACTCTTGAATATTTTTTGCGGTTGGTTGGAGCTATCGGCGTTTTCTGCCTGCTGCGATCAGTATGGCCCAAGATGCGGCTGTTCACGACCACTGCGGCGATGTTATTCGCTGTGTATCCAGGCTTTCTTCAATGGCCGAATGCTGTAGTTTATTTCACATCCTTGCTTACCTACACCTTTGCAATCTACTCGATCTTGTTTACCGTGATTGCCATCCGGGCAAACAATAAATACATTGCTATATGCTCAACCGGATTTGCTCTTTTCTGTCAAGTCGGGTATTTGGTCATTGATGAATATATATTAGGGCTGGAAGGCCTTCGCCTGATTCTCGTCTGGTACCTGACCGCCGAGACAGTAAAACCATTGAAGGCCAAATTAGCCAAAGCGTTTTTGCGTTGGGTCGCTTACCTTCCCATCCTTGCCGGTTTTCTGTACTGGCGCGTCTTTGTTTTCAAGAGCGCCCGTCCTACCACAGATGTTTTACGATTACTCGGCCTGTACGCTTCCTCGACGTTTGTGATGGCGCAAAAGGTTGCGCTGGGCGCGTTGAAGGATTTTCTCGATGCGACTTTCTTCGCTTGGGTAGTCCCGCCCTATCAACTCATAACCGCAACCCGCAACCGCGATCTGATCGTAGGGCTGGGGCTTGCTCTTCTTGCAAGTGGGCTGTTCTGGCTATATTACCGCTGGGCAAGGAAAACAGGGCAAGGCTCCCAGGAGGAATCGGAGAAGGGTCGAAGCATTGTTTGGATCGGTTTTGTAACCATAATCTGCGCCATTCTCCCTGTAACGATTGCCAACCGGAATATTGGCTTTTCTCTTGGGGGTACGCTTGATCGTTATACGCTTCATACCACGGTCGGGGTGGTTTTGCTGATCGTCGGCGCTATTTTCCTGCTCGACAAAAACAAGGGACGCCTTTGGCTCCCTGTGGGATTACTGTTCCTGTCGGTTTTGACCCAGTACAGTAACGCGGCGTACTATCGTAATGCGTGGGAAATCCAACAACAGCTTTGGTGGCAATTGGCGTGGCGGGCGCCTCAATTCGAGGAAGGAACTGTCCTCATGGTGAACCTTCCGAGTGATGTTTACTCCTTTGCGGAAGATTACGAAACATGGGCGCCTGCCAATATTATCTACAACAATGTACCGAATACTTTGCGAATCTATGCAGAAGTTCTAAATGCTGGGACAGCGCCTCTGCTCGTACGTGGCGAGAAACAACAACGTTTTATACGTAATATCCAGTTCGAACGGGACTACAACCACGCCCTCATCGTTTCCATGCCAAGCACATCCTCTTGTGTGCATGTGATTGACGGGGATAGGCCCGAACTATCGCCTGCCGAATCCCCGCTGATCAACTGGGTGGCGCCTTACTCCCACATCCAACAGATCGAGACTGACGTTACTTCTTCACAGCCGCCGGAGATCATCTTCGGTCAGGAACCTCCTCACACTTGGTGTTACTACTACCAAAAGATGTCTTTAGCTCAACAACAGCGTGACTGGGGTCGGGTGATCGCGCTCGGGGAAGAAGCCATACAAGCCAATCTGGAGCCTAACGATAGAGTAGAATGGATGCCCCTGATCGAAGCTTATGCTTATTCAGGCGAGCTAGAACAGGCGGAAAACATCATTTTGAAGCTGTACGGCATTCCCAATTTGCGGGAAGACTTGTGTCTGTATTCCTTGAAACAGCAAGACAATCCAAGCCTGGATTTGCCTGAAGAAGGAATGAATTTCCTTACAGACAGGCTGTGCAACTCTGATTGGAAAAATCCATGACCTCATATTCTTCTAAAACTGTCTTGATTACCGGCGCGGCGGGGGGGATTGGCCGCGCTACGGTGCAGGTGTTTTCTGGACATGGTTGGCAGGTTATCGGCGTGGACCGCGCCCCATTCGGCGAAGCCTTCCCCACCCCTGGCCCGTTCATCCAATCCGACATCGCCAACCCTGAAGCGTTGGAAGCCATTTTCTCCCAGGCGCGGGACTTTACGGATCATCTGGACGCGCTGGTCAATAACGCCGCTTTGCAGATCGCCAAACCCCTGCTGGATACCAGTGTGGACGAATGGGATGCAGTCATGGCCTCCAACCTGCGCTCCGTTTTCCTGAGCACCAAGCTGGCCTATCCCTTGCTCAAGGCTGCCGGAGGCAGCGCCATCGTCAACGTCTCCTCCGTCCATGCCGTGCAGACCTCGGCCAATCTCGCGGCTTACGCGGCCAGCAAGGGCGGGCTGCTGGCGCTGACGCGGGCGATGGCAATCGAATTTGCAAAGGATGACATCCGCGTCAACGCCATCCTGCCCGGCGCGGTGGATACGCCCATGCTGCGCGCCGGCCTGGGTCGCGGCCACGTGGCAGGCGATGATATCCACACCCGGCTGGACAACCTGGCTCGCAAGACCGTCAACGGGCGCGTCGGTCGTCCCGAGGAGATCGCACATGCGATTTATTTCCTGGCCGATGAAACCCAGTCATCCTTTATGACTGGCCAGGCCATGATCGTGGACGGCGGCGCGACGGCGCGATTGAGCACGGAGTAGTGATTTTGCTCGCTAAAGAAGTTATAATTGAGTTATGAGAAAATTGCGTCCAAGGGTACGCGCACTTGAACTTGCCAGGGAAGTCCGTACGCGCTTGACAAAGGAGTTGGGACAACCTGTGCGGGTTATTATGTTCGGCTCACAGGCGCGCGGCGACGCGGCCAAAGAATCAGATATTGACCTGCTGGTAATCCTCCCCGCCATAAACGCCGAAACAACCAGACTCGCATCCGACATTGCCTGGGAGGTGGGTTTCGATGCTGGCCGGGTTATTTCCGTGATTCCCGACACGAAAGAGCAGATGAAGCGTTACGCATTCCTGCCTTTCTACCAAAACATCAAGCGGGAGGGGATTGCAATATGACATCGGGCAAGTCGTACAAGAAAGACCTCATCCAATATCGCCTTGAATCTGCGAGGGAAATGTTACGTGACGCGCAACTGCTCGAGGAAAACGGGGGAAGCCCGGTAAGCATTATCAACCGTGCTTATTATGCTGCTTTTTATGCCGCGCTTGCCCTGCTTGTGACCGAGGATGTGGAACCGGGTAAACATGCAGGCGTGCTTGCAAAGTTCGATGAACTTTTCGTCCGCCAGGGAGTTTTCTCAAAAGAGATGAGCAAGATTCTCCATCATGCGTTTGACATGCGGCAGGCCGGAGATTATCAAAAATCCAGGGTGATCACGGAAGAACACGCCGTAGAAATTCTGAATTCGGCCGAAGAATTCGTAAAAAACATCGAAGAAAAACTATCGGAACGTTAATGTTATGTTCTCGCCCTGACCCTCTCCCGCAATGAGATGGGACACCCTGACAACTTCTTCCTCCGTAATGAAACAGGCCATCAAACGCTTTACCCCTGATCCGCTCTGGAACGCGGCCCGCGCCTTTTACGACTTCCTCACCCGCTTGCCAGACCTGGGGCCAGCGTACTTGCATCCCTGGAGGCGGGAGAGTATGCACCGATTGGCTGAACTGAAGGATATTCATCGCGGCCAACGCGGCTTCATCATCGGCAACGGCCCCAGCCTGCGTCAAACCGACCTGACCAAATTGCGCGGCGAATACACCTTCGGGATGAACCGCATCTACATTCTGTTCCCCGAACTGGGCTTCACCACCACCTACTTCCTCTCCATGAATGATCTTGTCATCGAGCAGTGCGCCGAAGATATCCTCGCCCTGCCGATGCCCAAGTTCCTCTCCTGGCGCTCGCGGCGTTCTTTCGAACCTCTAAACCTGCAACCTTCAAACTTGCCAACCTTCTTATATACAACCTACACCGGCCCCAACTTCGCCTGCAATGCTGCCGGTCGGCTGTGGGAAGGCGCAACAGTCACGTATGTTGCTCTTCAGTTAGCCTTTCACATGGGCTTCGAGCAAGTAATTCTGACAGGAGTGGATCATAACTTTGTTTCCAAAGGCGAAGCCAACCAGACTGTCACCTCGCAGGGCGATGATCCCAATCATTTCGCCCCCAACTACTTCGGCAAAGGCTTCCGCTGGCAGCTCCCTGACCTGGAGACCTCCGAACGCGCCTATCGCATGGCAAAGGCCGCCTACGAGGCGGACGGGCGTCAGGTCTTGGACGCCACCGTCGGCGGCAAGCTGACCGTTTTCCCGAAAGCCGATTACCTGTCGCTGTTCTAACCATGCCTGACCTTCCGCTTGTTTCTATCATCACGCCATCCTATAACCAGATGCGTTTTTTGGAAGCTACGCTGCGCTCGGTGCTGGAGCAGGATTATCCCAACATCGAATATCTGGTTGTGGACGGGGCCTCCACCGATGGCAGCGTGGAGATCATCCGACGCTACGCGGACCGTCTGGCCTGGTGGGTTTCGGAGAAAGATTCTGGCCAGTCCGAAGCAGTCAACAAAGGCCTGCAACGGGCGCGCGGTGAGATTATTGGCTGGCTGAACTCCGACGATGTGTACCTGCCGGGGACGGTATCCGCGGCGGTGGCAGCTTTCCAGTCTCATCCCGAGGCGGGCCTCGTCTACGGTGACGCCCTGGCAATCGACGCGGAAGGCAAGCCGTTCAACCTGATGCGCGCCCGGCAGTACACGCTGGCTGACCTGCTGGCTTTCAACATCATTTGCCAACCAGCAGCTTTTATGCGTCGTTCCGTGTTGGAACAGGTGAATTATCTTGACCCGGCTTACCATTTGCTGATGGATCACCTGCTGTGGATGCGTTTAGCGCAAAAAGCCCCGCTGGTTTATGTGCCGCAGACCTGGGCGGCGGCGCGCTACCACGAACAGGCCAAGAATTGCACGCGCGGCGCGGCCTACGGACGCGAAGCGAAGGTGCTGATTGACGACCTGAAATCCCGCCCGGAATTTGCCGAAATCATCGCCGCGGACGAGAAGCGAATCATGGCGGGCGTCAACCGTTTCGATGCCTTCTACCTGACCAACGCCGGTCTGCCGCGCGCCGCCCTGCGCGCCTACATGAAGAGCTTTCTCGCTTATCCACCAGTTGCGCTAAGCGACTGGAGGCATATCATTTTTACGTTTCTTTCTCTGCTCGGCCTGAAAGGAGTGCGCCGCCTGTACATTGGCTTGCGCCGGTTACAACGGAACACTGATTTTAGGGATTACCAGTCCTTTGGCAATTAACATGCAAATCAAAATGAAGTGCGGAAAAACGGTACTCTTAAACTCAGCTAGTGCTGCTTTGGCGCTGTTGGGATTGTTATTGCTTATCGCTTCGTTCCAAACATATGCAGTATTGAAATCAATCGCCGATTCCCTCCTATCCGATCATAATTTCAATTCACTGACACAAAGCAATGTCATCATCTTCAAAACCTATCTTGCAGCAACCGGCTTGGTTTTGATGACATTGGCATACTTCATGCGCTTCCAATGGCAACGATTGAAACGTTCGCGATTTTTTATCAGGCAATTTGTAAAGGATTTTCACCGATTTAAGCAAGCGATAAAACTGGAAAAGAGTGAAATAGTCTATTATCTCATCCTGTCGCTGATAACTGGACTGGCGGTCTTTTTCCGATTAAAGGATATAAACGCCCCTATGGGGCATGACGAGGCCTATACACTGGTCGCTTTCGCTTCAGACTCGCTATTCGACACTATCATTGCTTATCACCTGCCCAACAATCACGTTTTCCATTCCATCCTGGTCAACATTGTTACACATCTGCTCGGTATACAACCCTGGGCTGTTCGGTTGCCTGCATTTATCGCGGGTGTATTGATAGTGCCAGCTACTTATTCCCTGGCAAAAATCATCTACGATAGAGAGACCGCCTTGGCAGGCGCGTTGTTGGTGGCTTATTCACCAGCCCTGGTCGGCCACTCTACGAATGCCCGCGGCTATACCCTCGTAACCCTGATTACTTTATTAATCCTGATTCTGGGTATTTATGTCAAAAATGAGCGCAACCTCTTCGCCTGGGTGCTATTAATATTTCTGGGGGCAATTGGGTTCTATACAATACCCATCATGCTGTTCCCGTTCGGGATGTTATTCACCTGGCTTTTCCTATCCAACATCATCGAAGGACCAGGGCCATACGCATCGCGGATGGTTTTCTTCAAATATTGGGCGATTGCAGGGATCTGTACAGCGTTATTGGTGCTTATTCTTTACACGCCCATCTTCATTTACACCGGCGCTGAAAAATTCTTCGCCAATGGCGTCATTGCCCCACTGAGCTGGTCGGCCTTCCCGGCCACCTTGCAGAGCAGGTTAGTAGAAACGTGGTACGAATGGCAGCAAGGCTTTCCTCCGGCGCTGCTTCTTCTGCTCGGACTTGGTTTCGGGCTGGGCCTGATCCTGCACCGCCGCATCTCCAGCCAGAAGGTCCCGTTGCAGCTCGCCGCGGTGGCATGGATTGGGATATTGTTACTCGTACAGCGGCCCAACGCCTGGGCTAGGATCTGGATATTCCTGCTGCCGCTGGTTTTCATCTGGTCAGCCGCCGGGATCATTGGATCGCTCAAAGCTTTGCCCATAAAATTACCACAAAGGCTCTCGCTTGCAACGGTCGCTGTAAGCGCGGCGATGTTGGTTGTCGCGATCCAGGCTATCCGGATCTTGCCCAGCCTGCCAGACCAATGGGCAGCCAAAGGAGATGCCGAAAGCATCGTTTTGTTTCTAAAAGATGAAATCCAGGACGCGGATTTTATCCTCGTCACCTCGCCAGACGATGCGTCAGTGTGGTACTATTCACGACTGTATGGCATCGCAGACGCCCACTTCGACAACACGCGGCCATTCGACCGGGCATTCATTATCGTCAATCCCGCCGAGCAGCAGACCCCCGAATCCGTTTTTCGAAGCCGCGGCCCAACGCCAATACCCTCCGATATCGAAAATGCCAGGTTGATCCAGACTTTTGGAAGATTAGAACTCTACGAATACGCTTCGCGATAAACGAGGAACTTAATCATGTTCTTCCGTAAATTGATCAATCGTCAACTCCAACGCTTCTGGTTGAACCTGATCGTAGTCGTGATCATACTCATTGGCATCGCTGTCCGTCTGTATGGCTTGACCGATCCGCCCTTGGATTATCACCCCACGCGCCAGCTCATGAACGCCATTGTGGCGCGCGGTATGTACTACCAGATGCTGCCCTCCGCCGACCCCCAGGTGCGTGAGGCGGCGATTCACCTGATGAATGCCATCGAGCAAGATGAGCCGCGCATCGAGAACTACATCGTCGCTGTTACCTATCTCGTCATCGGCGGCGAGTACGTTTGGGTGGCGCGCATCTACTCGTCCCTCTTTTGGATGGCAGGCGGGATCGTACTTTTCCTGTTGGCCAAACGGATGGTCTCGGCGCGGGCGGCGGCAGTCTCGTTGGGGTATTACCTCCTTCTGCCCTTTGCTACCCTGGCAAGTCGTTCTTTCCAGGTTGACCCGATGATGGTCATGTTCATCATTTTCACGGCCTACGCTTTCTACCGCTGGGGCGAAGAGCAGACCTGGAAATGGGCGCTCATCGCCGGGCTGCTGGCCGGTTTGAGCATCCTGGTCAAGGTCACGGCGGCCTTCCCGCTGATCGGCATGGCAGTGGCCGTCGTCCTGAGTCAGGTGGGCTTTCGCAAGGCGCTCAAGTCGCCGAAAATTTGGGTCATGGTGTTGCTCGCCGCGCTGCCCGGGTTCATCTATTACTTCATTGGGATTTTCTCGCGCGCCTCGAGTTACTTTGCTTTCTGGAACCTCTCGCTTTCCAGCAAGCTGCTCGACCCATCTTACTACGTCCGCTGGCTGTCGTTCCTGCACGGCATCGTGGACTTGACCATCTTCTTCCTCGCCCTGGGAGGGATGTTGATCGCGCCGCCCAAGGCCAGGGCGCTTCTGTTCGGGATGTGGGTCGGCTACGGCTTCTATGGCCTGTTCTTCCCCTTCCAGATCCCGACGCATGATTACTATCATCTGATGCTCATGCCTATCCTGGCCTTGTCCCTCGCCCCAGTTGCGGAATTGATCTTCGACCGGTTGAGCAGGCAGGGACTTTTCTGGAAAGGCATCGCCGCGCTGGCATTGACATTCTGCGTGGTTTACCCGGCCTGGGTCGGGCGTTCGGTCATATATGTCGCAGGCAACAACTATCGCCGCGAGCCGCCCATTTGGGCCGAGATGGGCCAGGTCCTGCCGCGTGATGGCGACGTGATCGCCCTGACGCACGATTACGGCTACCGGCTGGCGTATTACGGCTGGCGGATGCCGAACGTGCTCTGGCCCACCAGCGCGGATTTCGATCTCGCCGCAGCCCGCGGCGTCTCCCAACAGGACTTTCAAGTCATGTTTGAGGATCGCACGGCTGGAAAGCGCTATTTCCTGGTCACGCTAGGCGGTGAGCTGGAAAGACAGCCAGCCCTGAAGGATATGCTGTACAGCAATTACACCCTTATCGCCGAGGGAGATGGTTACGTTATCTTCGATTTGATGAAGCCCAAGACTGGCGGCCAAGAGACTAATCCTTGAGCAAGGCTTCACTTGTTTTGGAAACAGAATCATTCGTTGATAGATCTTGGCTCATTTGTAGAATCAGTAGTTCACGAAATAACTGGAAGAAGTCCGATTTTGGGGGTGTGGGGCGGGCATACGCCCGCCCCACACCCCCAAAATCGGATACTATCCCGTTAAATACGGTAGAACCTATCTGACTTATCATAAGGAGTGAAACATATGACGCGGAAAAAGGTTATTCTTTATTTCTGGATTGGAATCCCTATCATTGCTTTTGCCATCGCTTTGCTTGTCTTCGCCTATTTGGGTACCTTTTCTCGCTACCAAGCAGACGATTATTGCATTGCTGCCCACGTCCGTTCGATGGGTTTTTGGAAAACTCAAACCTACATGTACACAAATTGGGCTAATTCTTTTACCACCAATTTCCTCTTGAGCACGATTGTTCTTGTTGGACCAAGGATACTCCCCGTTTTACCCGCGCTAGTATTATTATTTTGGGTTTTCACGATTTACTGGTTTATTTCCAATGCCCTTCCCTCATTAGTTCATGGGAGAGCAATTTTGCTTGCAGAAATGCTTGTCTTCTTTGTCATTTTAGAAGCCCCCGAGCGCTATCAAACATTGTTTTGGTTGTCTGGAATGATACCGTATTTACTTTCTCTGGTTTTGTTGACTTTCTTAGGCTGTATTACGCTCGTCATGGCTAAACATATTATTAAGCCTAATTTGATGTTATACGCTGGAATGGGATTAGCATCTTTCCTTATCGGCGGGTTCTCGGAAACTACGGTTGCTCTTCAAGTTGGTGTGTTTGCCTTAGCGCTCATCGGTGTATGGTTTGCCCACAAAAAAGGTACTCCACAAAGAGGAATTATTTTGTTGGGTATTGGTTTTGTCAGTACGTTACTTTCCATGTTAGTGCTAATAATTGCCCCAGGTAATATAGTTCGTCAGGCCTTGTTACCACCTCCGCCAGGTATAATTAAACTGGTCACTCTCTCCCTACGTTTTGCATTGGATTTCTCGCGTGATTCATTGAAAAGCCTACCTCTCCCAACAGCCTTATCTTTAATATTGCCCATGATACTGACCTATGTAGGGGCAACACGGCAGGAATATTATAAGGCTCCCAAAGTAGACTCTGTTCGTTCGATATTATTTTTATTAATTGCGCCTATTATTGGCTACCTACTCATTGTTTGTATTTGTGCGCCGAGTGTATACGGTGAATCAGCCTACCCAGAACAACGCGTATTAGTCGCAGCACGATATGTGATGGTAACCGTCACAATGTTCGAAGGCTCCTTATTGGGAATCCTGATAGGTAATTTCTCTTCTGGCTGGAATGCCAAATTTACCCAGCATAGTATAAAAATAGTTATTGCCTGTTTTCTTATACCCGCCTCATTTTATCCCCTACGCGCCGCCTTGTTGACATCCGCGCAGATTCCTGAATATCGTTCCCGTGCCATGCTGCTAGACGCGCGGGACACAAAGATTCGTGTGGCTGTCGAACAAGGGATCACAAACGTAGTGGTGCAGGCTGTAGACAGCACCCACCTCCTGATGGAATTGGGGCCGAACGTTGATCTATGGGTAAACAGGTGCGCGGCGAATTATTATGGCGCAAATTCAATCCAAGCTACTATTCCCTGACATAGGAAACCACCATCATGCAAACCCTGTGCTGAGATTTTATGAGCAAACGACCATTGGTTTCCATTGTCACGCCTTCCTTCAACCAGGCTCCTTACCTGGAAGCCACCATCCGCTCGGTGCTGGAGCAGGACTATCCTGACCTCGAGTACATCATCGTGGATGGCGGCTCGACCGACGGCAGTGTGGACATCATCCGCCGCTACGCGCACCGTCTGGCCTGGTGGGTCTCGGAAGCGGACAAGGGCCAGACCGAGGCGCTCAACAAGGGTTTCGCCCGCGCCAAAGGCGAGATTTTGGCCTGGCTCAACTCTGACGACACGTACCAGCCTGGGGCGGTGGCCGAGGCGACGGCTTTTTTGCGGGACAGGCCCGAGGTCGGGTTGGTGTACGGCGATGCCAACTTCATTGACGAAAACGGGAAACTCATCGGTCGTTTTCCCGCCGCGCAGACCGATTATCGTCGTCTGCGGCGCGGCTACGTCCACATCCCCCAGCAGGCTGCCTTCTTCCGCGCCGACCTGTGGCGCAAGGTCGCGCCGCTCGACCCGTCATTCTATTTTGCCATGGATTACGACCTGTGGGTGCGAATTGCCGCGCTGGCCCCCATCCAACACATCCCGCGCACCTGGGCCAACTTCCGCCTGCACACGCAGGGCAAGACCATCGCTGCGGATGACCGCTGCTGGCCGGAGATGCTGCGGGTGCATTACCGGGATGGGGGTTCGTGGTTGGGTATCCTGCCGGTCAAATATCTGATCCGTAAAGTCGCCGCGCCGCTCATCAATGCACGCAGGCGGTTCATGCTGCGAGGCGGGTAGACGGTCCTCTACACTGCCAAAAGGTTCGGCGAAATCCCCCTCTTGACATTACAAGGTTTTCATGTGAGAATTCAAAATCTGAATGCTCAATAGCCTCGTCATGGTAGGGCATTCACCTACCATCATGATAAAAAGCCAGGAATACGAACTTCTCGATGCAATAGCACAGGACTCGATGGTCACCCAGGCGAGCCTGTCTGCCCGCCTGGGAATAGCCGTTGGCAGCGTGAACTGGTATATCAAACGGCTGATCAACTGTGGCTATGTTAAAGTCTCTCACCTGGATCGCACGCGGCTGAAATATCAGCTGACGCCAGAAGGCATGTCCATTCTGACGCAGCGCACATTGCAATACCTGAAAAGATCACTGACCGTCTACAATGATCTGCGCCAAAAGGCCAAGGGGATGGTGACTGACCTGAGATCCCAGGGTGTCACTCACGTGTGCCTGGAAGGAGATGACGAAGTGATGGACATCCTGCGGCTAACTTGTATCGAAGCGGGTATGTCGCTGGACGAGAGATCTGACGGAACCGTCCTCAAGGCCGTGGGACAGGATTATAAGGTGGCCTCCCACAACGTTGAATGACCGAACCAAGAGTATGGTGAGGAAAGGAATTATGAGGCTATGCAAACACTCAAAGAACTTGTAGAACTCTTGCCGCCTGATTTCGAGAAAGAAGCAAGGAATTACAT
>Ga0163200_1000795_pt1 | contig 12578 bp, 12 predicted proteins | sample PL_2010_200m_FD_113535 | JGI IMG/M metagenome (GOLD analysis project Ga0163200, IMG submission 113535) | Freshwater microbial communities from Powell Lake, British Columbia, Canada to study Microbial Dark Matter (Phase II) - PL_2010_200m | ecosystem: Environmental > Aquatic > Freshwater > Lake ... | reverse complement strand
TGACGATAGAAACATTACAATTTTTGCGATACTTACTATTGGTCTTACGTTTGCAAATACCCTCCTTGTTCACTTACCTTGGATAAGTAATGGGCTTGATGGTTTTAGTCTTATATCCTTCAGTAGATGGGTGATTTCGATTACTACATCCATTATTTTCACAATGTTATTTCACACCTTCTTCACGGTGAGTGATTATTATTTGGAACGCACCCGTGACATTGCTGAACGAGAACATATTGGGAATATTTTTCACGAGGAATTTATTCGCAAGAATCGCCGCGAGCGATAATCCCTGTTTGCATATATCAGTGTTTCAGTGAACAGTTTTCAGTGAGCAGGAAAGCGCCAGAGGCTGCAGAGACCTTTGGCGCTTTATAAACAACGGGAGAAAGCGTGCTATAATTTTTGCCGGAGCCAGGAATGCCAACCAAATTCTGGCTCGACCCTGTGGCATTGGAACGGGCAGGCGGTTTCAAACCGCAAGAGTTGAACAAACTATTCAAGATTACCCAGGAAAACCGCGACTTTTTACTGGAGCGCTGGAATGAGCACCTTGGAGATTGAAATAGAAGAAGCGCGTGCACAAGATGTGCGCGTGGATGACACCATCCTTGCCGTTGACCTGACCGACTGGCGAACCATTATTACGCCGCTGGCCTGGTATCCGCGCCTGGTATATGGGACGCCGCAGGAGCGCGCCAATTTCGAGATCAACGGCGATGGGAGATACCTCCGCTGGCCTGACTTGGACGAAGATTTGACCGTTGCTGGTATTTTGGCAGGCCGGCCTTCCGGCGAAAGCCAGCGCTCGCTCAAACGCTGGCTGGAAGCGCGCCAAGGCGCGGTCAAGCAACTTGAGCATCAGGTCGCTGAAAAGAAGGAAAAGTACGGCAAATAGCATATGCCTACACTCCTTTTCATTCGTGGCTGGCGGTTTTTCATCTACTTCAATGAACGCAATGAGCCGCCTCATGTTCACACCAAGAAAGGCGATTCGGAATGCAAGTTTTGGCTGCATCCGGAACAATTCGATATCGAAGAGGCATATCTTTACAACATGAGTCCTGCTGATACACGCCTTGTGCGCCAGATCATTTTCGAGAACTTTGATTATTTCGTTTCCGAATATCTGGCCTGCCAGCGAGGAGAACGAGAATGAACAAGTTCCATGAGGTGATTGTGGACACTGACTCGACCACATTGCACCTTACTGTTGATGGTTACACCTATCATCTGCGCTGGGAGGAATGCTCGCCGCGACTGGCTAAAGCCACAGCCGCTCAACGGTCGAATTTTGAAGTCTCGCCTTCGGGGTATGGCATCCACTGGCCCGAGATTGACGAGGATCTGGCTATTACTCCTCTCATCCAGCAAACCAGCGGCATAGAGCAAGAAATAATGCAGATCGCCGAAAAGAAGTCGAAGTACGGTTTGTAGTGGTTTGATATGAAAAAGGCAACTAACATCCCCGAAAACGAAGATATGCTGCCCGAATATGACTTTACGGGCAAAAAAGGTGTGCGGGGGAAATATTACCGGGCCATGCAGCAGGGATACACTGTCCGCATCGAAAACGAAGACGGCACGGTAACTGTTCAACATTTTCCGCCAGAGAAAACCGCCGTCACCCTCGACCCCGATGTGCGCGCCTATTTCCCGGATGCCGAGAGTGTCAACCGCACGTTGCGTTCGCTGATTGCTTTGATTCCCGAAAGAAGCGGCGAGCAGGTAGCAGAAAAGAAGACGAAGTACGGTAAATAGTTTTACAAATTACGTGTAGGGGCGACCCTTCAAGCGCGAACCATCAACTCATCAGGCGAGACGGTTTTGCCATTTTTCGTCCGGATAGGGCAAAATGGGTCGCCCCTACGTTTTAATGCAGACCAACCCCTTCAAATACGCCCCCTCAGGGAAATTGAGCGCCACGGGGTGATCCGGGGCTTGCGAGAGATGCTCCACGATCTGCGCCTCCACACCGGCGTCCAGCGCAGCCCCGGCGACGATCTTCTGGAAGAGCGCGGCGTCAATCCCACCCGAACACGAGAATGTGACCAGCAGCCCACCGGGGCGCAGCAGCTTGAAGGCCAGCAGGTTGATGTCCTTGTAGCCGCGCGCGGCACGCTCGGCTTGGGCCGCTGTCGGAGCGAACTTGGGCGGGTCGAGGATGATCATGTCGAAGGAGCGGCCCTCGTCGCGGAAGGTGCGTAAAACTTGGAAGACATCGCCGTTGAGTGATGAATGAGGAGTAATGAGTGAGGAGGGTTGAGGGAGGATGGAGGAGTTAAGCGCAACGTTTTCGCGGCAGAGGGTGAGGGCTTCGGCGGAGGAATCTACGGATAGGACGGATTTTGCCCCGCCAGCCAGCGCGTGGACCGTGAACCCGCCGGTGTAGCAGAAGCAATCCAGCACATCGCGATTGTTGGCTAACATTCCGACTCGATTCCGATTATCTCGTTGGTCGAGATAAAAACCGGTCTTGTGCCCATGGGCAATGTCCACCCAAAAGCGCAATCTGCCATCTGCTATCTGCAATTTCTCGGGCGGATTGCCGCGCAAAGGTCCTGCACGCGGCGGCAGGCCCTCCAGTTCGCGCACGTCGGCGTCGGAGCGTTCGTAGATTTTGGTCAGGCCGGTCAGTTCGAGGAGCAGATCAGCGATGGTTTCGCGCCAGGTTTCCGCCCCGGCGGCCAGGAACTGGACGACGAGCGTATCCGCGTAGCGATCCACGATCAGGCCGGGCAGGCCATCCGATTCGGCGTGGAGCAGCCGGAAGGCAGAAGGCGGAAGGCGGAAGGATGAGTCACTGATGACTGAAAACTGATGACTGAACACTGCATTGCGCTGACCAATCGCAGACGCAATGCGCTTCCGAAAGAAGGACTCATCCACCGCCTCGGACGGGTCGAAGGTCCAGACGCGGGCGCGGATTTGAGAAAGGGGGCTGTAGGCGGCTCGGGCCAGGAAATCGCCCTTCGAGGAGAGCAGGTTTACGGTCCCGCCCGAATCGGGATTCCCATCCACGCGATCCACCGCGCCGGAAAAGATCCACGGATGGCGGCGCAGGAGGGATTTCTCGCGTCCAGGTTTTAAGATAAGAGTAGGCATTTAAAAAATCACCACGGAGAGCACGGAGTTCACAGAGTTTTTTCTCTGTGTTCTCCCTGGCCTAGCCCGCCAGGGCAGGCCGTGTACTCCGTGGTGTTCTCCTAGATGACGCCAATTTCCTTGCCGGCCTTTTCCATCACGTCCATGGCGTACTCGATCTCCTGGGCTTCGTGCGCGGCGGTGACCGTGGCGCGCAGCCGCGAGAGGCCCTCCGGCACGGCGGGGGAAACGACCGGCAGGACGAATACGTCGTGATGCTGGGACTCGCGCGTCATGGCGAAGGCGCGCTCGTCGGTGCCGCACAGAACCGGCACGATGGCGGTGGAAGTCAGCAGGGTGTCGAAGCCGCGCTTCTTCAGGCCCTGGATGAACTGCTCGGCGTTGGCGCGCACTTTTTCGATGCGCCAGGGTTCATCGAGGATAACCTTGAAGGCCTCGTTGGCCGCGCCGGCCTGGGCAGGGGGCAAAGCGGCCGAGAAGATGTAGGCGCGGCTGGCGTGGCGCAGGTATTGGATGAGTTCTTTCTTGCCGGCCACGTAACCGCCGACCGATGGGATGGTCTTGCTCAAGGTGCCCATCTTGATGTCAATGCTATCCCACATGTCGAAGTGCTCCTCGATGCCGCGCCCGGTCTTGCCGAGCACGCCCACCGAGTGGGCCTCGTCAATCATCAGCCAGGCGTTGTACTTCTTGCACAACTTGACCATGCGCGGGAAGTCAATCACATCGCCGTCCATGCTGAAGACCGCGTCCGCGACGACCAGTTTGGCGACGCCGTTCGGCGCCTGCTGGAGGCGGTGTTCCAGGTCGTCCATCTCGTTGTGGCGGAAGCGGCGGAATTCCGCGCCGGACATCAGGCAGCCGTCCACGATGGAAGCGTGATTCAGCTTGTCGGAGATGACGTAGTCGCCGCGTCCCATCAAGGTCGAGATGACGGCCAGGTTGGTGGCGTAGCCGGAGGTATAGGTGATGGCGGCTTCGGCGTGCTTGAACTCGGCAATCGTCTCTTCCAGCTCGTAATGCAGATCGAGCGTGCCAGCCAAGGTGCGGACGCCGTGTGTGCCGGTGCCGTACTTATCCACCGCGGCCTTGGCCGCGGCGTTGATGCGCGGGTGGCCGATCAGGCCGAGGTAGCTGTACGAGGCGAACATGCCCATCTCGCGCCCGTTGACCAGCACGCGCGCCCCGCCGCGCAGCTCAGTGATCGGTTGATTGTAGAAATACAGGTCATTCTCGCGTAACATCTTCTCTCGTTCGCCCAGGGCGCGAATGCGGCGGGTGACGGCATCATCGGTATTATGAAAATCCATGATTGGTTGCTCCTAAAAACATGATATGCAAGTTTATTCCAGGGAGGGGTTTCTGTCAATCAGGCTTGCAAGTCCGGGTTTGCGGTGATATAAAAGGGCGGGTTCTCGACTAAAGTGATGATTCGAAGGAGAAACACCATTCATGAAAATCAAGTATATCCTGCTCTCGATGGCAGCCATCTTCATCTTGATCGTTACCACGGTTGGGTGCAGCGCCCAGCCTCAAGGGGGGACTGCAACCCCGACGACCGAGACCAGCGCGGCGAGCCTGCCAGCGGCGGGCAGCTACCAGCCGGAATCCGCCTGCGACAATCCTTATTCCCCTCGCCGCGCCGGGACGAAAACTCAAAGCGGGGCGGATGGCTCTGTCATAACCGAAACGATATCCATCCGCGGCGACGCGAACAACGCCACAGCCACTGTGACCACTACCTCTTCCGATGGCGTTGACGTAAAAATATTCGAGTGCAGCTCAGGTGGTATCCTCTTGACCGAGTGGAAATTGTACAACGGGGACAAGCAAGTAATGTCTACGTTGTCTTATTCCGGCGTATTTTTCCCTTCAGCCGAGCAGTTCAAAATCGGGGCGAAATGGGAATGTTCTATCGTTACCCACACGGACCTGGATGGCGGCTGGCTTGAAAGTGAAACCAAGAGAAACTGTGCGGTGGCGGGCACAGCTTCCGTTCAATACCAGGGTCAATTCGTGGACGCGCTGCGAGTGGATTGTGTCAATGAGGTCAAAGACCTCGAGGCCAGTGACGAGACGGCCTTGGAGGACAATTATGATTTGTTCAGCTTTTATTATGTCTATGGCGTAGGGATAGTGGGTTATCGAGTCAGCGAGTAAGCCCGAACATTCCAGGCTCAGAACATTACGCCGCAGTCATAGGGGACGAGAGTCTTCTCTTTGAAGTCCAGGATGCGGTGCGGGAAATTCCGGTCAATGGTGAATGTCCAGCGCAGGAAGCCTCCCCATTTGGTGAAGACGACCACCCGGACCTCGACGGTCTGCTCGCCGGTACTGACGGTGGGCGCCACGTCCCGCAGCAGGAGCGCCCGCAAGCGTGACAGGGGTGACATGGGCTGGCCAAAGTCTCCCAGGTTGGCGGCGATGCTCCGCACAGCGGCGGTATCGCAAATGATCTGGTAGTCGGAATAGTTGGCGTGCCAGAAACGATAGAACTGGGGGCCGAGGATGTCCAGGACGACATACTGGAAATACCCCTCGGCGGTGTCGTCAATCTGGACGTAATCGAGGTAATTCGAGTTGTTCCCGCTGGCGGCGTAATCCTCCTCGGTGGGGAAAGGCGCCTGTCCTGCCGGCCGGGCGTAGAGCAGGGGGTAGCCGCCCATCCCGTCGAAGTGGTAGACGTAATCCAAGGCGTAACCCGGCTGCATCGAGAGATGGGTGAGCGCCTGGAAATAGTTGTTGGCGTCGAATTCGCCGCCCTGCTTGGCCGGGTTTTCGGTTTGGAAATTCTCTGGAAAGCTCATATCGCCGCGCGCTTGGTAGAGCGCCTCGAGCGTCCCGGCGCAGTCAATCTCGGATTTGGGGGCAGGGGATAGGCGGCAGGCAGGGATGAGCAGCGCCAGCGCAAGCAGAAAGTGTAAGGGTTTCTTGGACATTTTTCGCTCCTCTACGGATGAGCAATTCCATACCAGTGTAGCGCAGGAAAGGGGACTTGTCAAAGGATGTGCGGATGGCAAAAAGGGAGTATCATTATGGGCGGAGAAGAGAATAACTATGGAAAATCCACTCACTCTCGAATCGTTGTTGGCGCAAATTACGAAAGAGAATTTGCATATAGAGGTGGATACTGGCTCTGTCACTGGCAACGAATTATGGTAGTCTGACGTTCATGAAAGGGGCACGCTATGGGAACATCTGAGGAGAAGTCTCCGCTGACAGTACGGCGCGACGAAAAGAAGGGCAAAATCTGGAGCCACTTGAGGGAAAATTGGCTGAACGAGACTCCTGAGGAACGAGTCCGGCAGGAATACCTTTGTGCGTTGGTTAATAAGTACGAGTACAAACTTAGCCAAATGGCCGAAGAACTGGAAGTGACCGGGCGCGGTTCCGGCCATGCGCGGGCAGACTTCGTCATCTGGCGCAATTCACAGGAGAAAGCCGATAAGAAAAACCCTCTGATTATCGTTGAGTGTAAATCTGATAATGTCACGATCAAGGTGGATGATTACGGCCAAGGCGATAATTACGCCCGCCTGACAGGAGCGCGGTTTTTCGTAACCCATAACAGCCGTGAGACGCGCTTCTGGCATGTTGTGCATGATAGGATGCCCAAGACACTGGAAGAAATCGAAAATATTCCTCATGCAGATGCAACCGATAAAGAAGTTGATGCCCTACTTGCCAAATTAAAGGTATTCAAAGAGGATGAATTTGCCGATCTGCTCCACCTATGCCATAACGTGATTCGCAATAGAGAGAAGTTGGACCCTGCGGCGGCATTTGATGAAATTGCCAAAATCCTGTTTGTCAAAGTGGATATCGAGCGCCGCTTGCGCGAAGGGAAGCAGCGCCGCAACCTGTTTACCGCCGAGTTTTTAGATGAGCAAAAACAATATTATGCTGACCCGGTGGATACACTGTTCAGGCAAACCAAAGAAGATTACAAAGACGACCAGATTTTTGATCCAACCGAGAAAATGAACCTGCGTTTCAACACCGTGCGCGAAATCGTCAAACTATTGGAACGTTACAACCTATCAGATACCAGCGAAGACATCAAAGGGATTGCCTTCGAGCGCTTTTTAGGGCGCACCTTCCGGGGGGAAATTGGACAGTTTTTCACGCCACGCACCATCGTTGAATTTATGATTCGGATGCTCGACCCGCAGGAAGGCGATGTGGTTTGCGACCCGGCCAGCGGGAGCGGCGGTTTTCTCATTCGCTTTTTTGAAATTGTCCGTCAGAAAATCCTTGCAGATGCTGACCACGAGTATCAAGAATATAAAACCGAAGTTGCAGGTTACAAATTGCCCGAAGAAAAACAGGCGGAATTGCTGCGTAAGAAATATGCTGAACTTCAGGCCGACCTCGACCAAAAACAAAAAGGTTCTCGGCTATGGAGATTGGCAAACCGCTGTATTTATGGCACGGATGCCAACGACCGCATGGCGCGCACCAGCAAGATGAACATGATCATGCACGGCGATGGTCACGGCGGCGTTCATCACCACGACGGGTTTATCAACGTCAACGGCATCTTCGATGGGCGGTTTGACCTGGTCTTGACCAACCCGCCCTTTGGCGCAAACGTGGAGTTTGGAGATGTCGTTCTCGAATCCGCAGTGAGCGTCTCGGAAGAATTGCGCCAGCATTACATCGCTGAATTTGGGGCTGTTTACGAAACCGCACAAAAGCGGGTGGAGGCGGCGAGAGATAATCCAATTGCGAGCATGTTCGAGTTGCCGCGCAATGCCAAGAATAAAGTGAAGACCGAGATATTGTTCATCGAGCGTTGTTTGAACCTGCTCAAACCCGGCGGGCGTATGGGAATTGTGCTGCCTGAAGGCGTGTTCAACAACCCCTCGCTGACTTACGTCCGGCAGTTTTGCGAAGACCGCGCCTTTATACGGGCTGTCATCAGTTTGCCGCAGGAGACCTTTTACTCCTCCGGCGCGAGCGTAAAAGCCTCGCTGCTGTTTTTGCAGAAATTTACGCTGGAAGAAAAAGCGGAATTCGACCGCCAGCGCGCCGCCACAACTGCTGAAATACAGGCTAAATACGCGGCGCAAATTGCCGCCGAGACCGAACGCCTGAAAGCAGAAACCGAAGCTGCGAAGAAAGCAGGCGACGCGGGAAAGCGCAAGGCCGCCCAGAACGAGCTGGCCGATTACACCAAAAGCATGGAAACGCGCCAGGCCAGCGAAGCCCGCGCTCTTTTCAAAGAACGTGTGGATTACCCGGTGTTCATGTACGAGGCCGAATATGTGGGCATTACGGCTACCGGCGAAGCTGACTACAACGAACTTTACCCCAACGACAACCCGCCGCCCGGTCTGGAGAAGACTTGTTTGGAGTGGTATTTGGAGTTTCGAGAAAATCCTGAACCGTTTATGCTGGCGGAGTAAACATGGCGATCACCGGTTTCCCAAAAGCATTTGGCGTTTGGTACAAAAATTTTGAGAGATGGGATGTATCTTTTTTCCGTCAAATTTCTTGGCATTGGGCAAAAGAGTGTATTGTGCCTTTGGGAAAAGTTTTGAGAAGGAAGAAGGTTGAAGTTGGACAGGTAAAAGATATAACCGAAGTACCCATCATTGAAAAAATTTCGTTTGGAGGAATTATTTCTCTCACTGATGTCGATGAGAGAAAAGGCTATAAAGGCCGGTTATTTTGGGCATACAAAAATGATTTGATTTACAGCAAAATCCGTGTCAAACAAGGCTCAATGGCGATTGTGCCTGACCGTATAGAAAAACTGGCTGTCAGCGCTGAATATCCTGTTTATTCGGTAAAGAGCAATGCTGATACCAAATATTTGGAATTGGCACTGCGTTCAAAGCCTTTTTTAGGTTTGTTGGATGGTTTGGCTCATGGCGGTTCAACGAAAACTCGTATTCCACCCGAAGATTTTGAACGGCTCGAAATCCCCCTGCCGCCGCTGGAGGTGCAGCGCGCGATTGTCGCCCGCTGGCAGGCGGCGCAAGAGTCCGCGCGGCAGGCGGAGGAGCAAGTTTATAAACTAGAGAGTGGTGTTCCTCGTTCGGTTTTGGAAACATTAGGCATTCCTTTTTACGAAAACAAAACGTTACCTAAAGTTTTTGCATGTTCATGGAGCAGTTTGGAAAACTGGGGCGTTGGATATACATCAAGGGCAATTTCAAGTTCAAAAGACCTGCACGAGTCAAAGTTTCCATTGAAACAATTGGGCGATATTGCTCGGGTTTCTTATGGCATTCAAAAAAGCCCAGCCAATCGCCCCGGCAAAAACGCAAGACCTTATTTGCGGGTTGCCAACGTTCAAAAGGGTGGACTTAACCTATCTGAAATCAAATATATTGAAGTTGCTGATACCGAGATGGAATCTCTGCGATTACAAAGAGGAGATTTGCTTGTTTGCGAAGGGAACAGCGCAGATTTAGTTGGGCGTCCCGCCATTTGGAATGATGAAATCCCTAATTGCGTTCATCAAAACCATATCTTGAAAGTACGAGTAAATTTAAGTGATGCTATTCCAGAATTTGTATTGGAATATATGCAAACACTTCCAGCCAGAACGTATTTTCGCGGTCGAGCAAAATTCACCACAAACCTTGCATCAATAAACAGCAATGACTTGCGTGAACTACCAGTTCCTTTACCACCTTTGGAAGTGCAACACTCCATTCTCGAAAGGGTTCACGCCAGCCGCGCCGAAATCGCCCGGCAGGGGGAGCGGGCGGCGCAAATCCGCAAAGACGCCGAGGCGGAAGTCGAGACGCTGATTTTGGGGACGAAGAAACTGTGAAGCATCGAGGACGCCAAGCGTCTGCTGGCGAAGGCGAAATCTGATGTGGAAAAGTTGATTGCTGGAGGATGAGCAAGATGACAGAGGCAAGTCGTCTTTTGCATATCTATTGCGACGAAAGTCGCCAGAAAAATAAGAACTCCGAGGTTTTTGAAACCTCGGAGTTCTTCTATTCGCTAGACAGTTTCCTTAGTTCCTCTTCTCCAATCACCTTCACTCCCAACGCTTTTGCCTTCTCATACTTCGACCCTGGCGCTTCGCCCAGCACCAGGTAACTGGTATTCTTGCTGACCGAGTCCGTCACCTTGCCGCCGTGCTGCTCGATGAATTCCTTGACGCCCTCGCGGCTGAATCCCGCCAGCGCGCCGGTAACGACGAAGGTCAGACCCACCAGCGAGCCACCGGACGGCATGGGAGCCGTCCCCGCGGAGGTAGGCCAGACGCCCGCGGCCTTTAGTTTATCCAACACGGCCTGGTTACGCGGCCGCGTGAACCAATCCACGATGGCTTCGGCAATGTTGGGGCCGATGCCTTCGATCATCTGCAAATCCTCGGCGGAGGCGCGGGCGAGCAGGTCAAGGGAGGGGAAGGCACGCGCCAGATCGCCGGCAACGACCTCGCCCACGCCGCGCATACCCAGCGCCGTGATCAAACGCTGAATCGGCTGAGTCGCTGACTCGCCGATTCCTTTAAGCAGGTTGTCCGCGATCTTTCCGGGCGGCTCCGATTTGGTTTTCCTGTCTTTCTTGGTGACGGCTTCGAGAATGTCCTCCCGCTTTAACGTGTAAATGTCGGCCACATCTTTGACCGCGCCGGTCTCGATGAGTTTTTCCACGATCTTGATGCCCAACCCGGTGATGTCCATGGCGCCCTTCGAGACAAAGTGCTCCACGTTGCGCACCAGTTGCGCCGGGCAGGCCGCGTTGACGCAATACCAGGCCACCTCGCCCTCGAAATGCTCGGCAGGCTGTCCGCAGGCGGGACAGGCGGACGGCGGCGCGTAGGGTTTTTCCGCGCCGCTGCGCACCTCGGTCACAGGCCCGATGATGTAGGGGATGACCTCGCCGGCGCGCTTGACCAGCACCCGGTCGCCGGGACGGATATCCTTCTCGGCGATGTAGTCGAAGTTGTGCAGCGTGGCGCGCTCGACGACCACGCCGCCGATCTCGACCGGCTCCAGCACCGCGTAGGGGGTCAGCACGCCGGTTCGCCCAACGTTGACGCGGATCTCCTGCAATTGGGTTGTCACCTCGCGCGCCGGGAACTTGAAGGCGATAGCCCCGCGCGGGTCTTTGCCGACGAATCCCAGGTCCGCGGCCAGGCTCAGGTCGTCAATCTTGATGACCATGCCGTCGGCCTCATAGGGCAGCTCGTCGCGGCGCGTGGCCCAGGTTTGGGTATATTCGATTGCGGCTTCGATATCCTCGAACCGCCGCGCCGCGTCCGTTACTGGAAAGCCCAGGCATTTCAGCCAATTCAATAGCTCCCACTGGCTGGTGGGAACACCTGTTTCCCTGTGTACCTGTGTACCTGCTTCCCAATACACCACCTGGTAGACCAGCAGCGTCAGCGGACGAGAGGCGGTGATGGACGGGTCGAGCTGGCGCAGCGAACCGGCTGCCGTGTTGCGCGGATTGAGGTAGGTTTTCTCCCCGGCCTCTTCCAGCTTCTTGTTCAGCTTCTCGAAATCTTTGACGGGGATGAAGACTTCGCCCCTTACCACCAGATAATTAGGAATTAGAGGAGTAGAGATTAGTGAGTCGGGAGCTTTCGAGTCCAAAAAGAGTGGCAGGTCGCTCAGACTTTTCTCTATTCTCTTTTCTCTACTCTCTACTCTCTGCTCTTTACTCTCTACCGGGATGCGCAGTGGAATCGCCCTCACCGTCCGTAAATTCGCTGTGATGTCCTCGCCGATCTCCCCATCGCCGCGCGTCGCGCCCTGGATGAACATGCCATCACGGTAATGCAGAACGACGCTCAAGCCGTCAATCTTTGGCTCGACGACGAATTTGGCTTTCTCGACGCGGTCATCCAATTTACGAACGCGCTCGTACCAGGCGCGCGCCTCGTCCGCGCCGAAGGCGTTCGCCAGGCTGAGGATGGGCGCGGGGTGGCGCACTTTCTCGAACTTCTCGGAGGGCGCCGCGCCGACGCGCTGGGTGGGGGAGTCGGGTGTGACCCAGTCCGGGTGTTCGGCTTCGATCTGGCGCAGCTCGATGACCAGCTTATCGTATTCTGCGTCGCTGATGACCGGCGCGTCCTCCACATGGTACCGATGAAAGTGGAGGTTGACTTCCTGTTTGAGCTGTTTGTAGCGTTCGTGTGTGGTCATATTTGCTTTTCAGGCCTGCAACGACACTGATATTTGGCTGGAGGGGTTAACGACGAGTAAGACAAGCTGGACACGTACAATTCCTTGTATATGTCTGGCGGTGCACCAAACCATGAATCACACCATCTTTGTTGTCGAAACGCCCTTCGATGATGTTGAAGTAGCGTAGATCGTTCGCATTGTAACGTCTAAAAACAGCATATGCGACATGATCGGCTAATTGAACTATTCGAGATGCTCTGGAATCGACGAAGAGAGGGACTTCAGTGATACATTTGGTAAAGTTGCCCCATTTATTTCCAGCGCGGCGGATTTCTGTTGCAAGCTGTTGCAGGCCAGTTTCATAAGAAC
>Ga0163200_1000792_pt1 | contig 12624 bp, 17 predicted proteins | sample PL_2010_200m_FD_113535 | JGI IMG/M metagenome (GOLD analysis project Ga0163200, IMG submission 113535) | Freshwater microbial communities from Powell Lake, British Columbia, Canada to study Microbial Dark Matter (Phase II) - PL_2010_200m | ecosystem: Environmental > Aquatic > Freshwater > Lake ... | reverse complement strand
AGTGTTGCAGCGCTCAATCTGGTGACGGGTTTTTGACATTTAGTCATTTTTGTTTTAAATTAAAACCTGCTTGCCGAACGTGGGCGAGCAATTTTAATGCCAGGTAGTAGAAATGCGATTTGATTAAACCTAAGTCGTTCCCCAGCTACCCGGAATAAGATATTTAAGTAAAAGGTCATTTAATGGTTCGTACTAGATTGCCGATTTAATCACGATTTGCAATCGCATTTTCACTACCTGGGATGGAAATAAGGAATATAGCAATAATCGCGCATGTCGACCACGGTAAGACGACCCTGGTTGATTCGCTTTTGAAACAATCGGAGAACTTCAAGCTGAAGAGCGGAGCCGTAGAGGACCTCATAATGGATTCGAATGAGTTGGAGCGGGAGCGCGGCATCACGATATTTTCGAAGAACGCCTCGATTAAATACAGGGATTTCAAAATAAACATCGTGGATACCCCCGGCCACGCGGATTTCGGCGGGGAGGTGGAGCGCATTATGCGGATGGTGGACGGCGTTCTGCTTTTGGTTGATGCGAAAGAGGGTCCGATGCCGCAGACGAAGTTCGTTCTCCGGAAAGCCATCCAAGCCGGCCACAAGATAATCGTCGTTATCAATAAAATAGACAAGCCGAATGCCCGACCGGAGTGGGTTTTAAACGCCACTTACGAACTCTTCATAGAACTGGGGGCGAGCGAAACGCAGATGGAGTTTCCGGTCATTTATGCTTCGGCGGTTCAAGGGAAAGCGGGATTGAAGTCCGATCTGAACGAAATGAAGAATGTGAAACCGCTTTTTGAAAAGATAATTTCATACATCCCGGCACCGGTCGCGGAGCACGATAAGCCGCTTCAGATGCTCACCGTGAATCTGGTTTACGACAATTACAAAGGCAAGATCGCCGTGGGACGTCTTTATTCGGGCGTTCTGAAGAAGGGGATGAAGGTGGCTCATATCAATCGGGCGGGCGAGATAAAGAACGGACAACTGAGTTCCATCGTGCTTTTTGACGGTTTGAACCGCATGGATGTGGACGAGGCCTTCGCGGGCGATATTGTGGGTGTGGCCGGCATCTCGGACATTTCGATAGGAGAAACCATCGCCGATCCCGAAAATCCCGTTGCGCTTCCGATAATCCATATAGATGAGCCGACGATAAAGATGACATTTGGCGTGAACACCTCGCCCTTCACCGGCAAGGAAGGGGAGTACACAACCTCGCGCAACCTGAAGGAAAGATTGGAACACGAGCTCGAAACCGACGTGGCGCTTTCGGTAGCCCAACTCAACCCCGACAGATGGACCGTGGCGGGCCGGGGTGAACTTCATCTGGCCATTCTCATAGAAAAAATGAGGCGCGAGGGTTACGAACTCGAGGTATCCAAACCGCAGGTGATATTTCACGAGAAGGACGGCAGGAAAACGGAGCCAGTGGAACTGACCTCTATTGAAGTCCCCGAAGCGTACTCCGGCGTAGTCATAGAATTGCTGGGTAAGCGTCTGGGCGTGATGAAAGATATGCGGGTGGACAACGGCGAGGTCTTCATGGATTTTGCCATTCCGACGAGAGGGCTTATCGGCATCCGGAACGAATTTTTAACCGACACCAAAGGCATGGGCATAATGAACAGCATCTTTTTGGGTTACGAGGAATATAAGGGCGATCTGCGGGACGAACCCCATGGTTCCATTATCGCAACCGAGGCGGGGATAACGAACAATTACGGGCTCGTGACCGCTCAGGAGCGCGGCAAGCTTTTCCTTGGACCCGGCATACCCGTCTATGAGGGAATGGTAGTGGGACAGAATGCCAAGGCGGGAGACATTGGCGTGCACGTTTGCCGGACGCGCCAGCTTACGAACTTCCGCGCCAAGAACGAGGGGCTCGGAGAGCAGATGGAGGTGCCGCTCGAAATGACTTTGGAAGAAGCGCTGAATTATATCGGCGACGACGAACTTGTGGAAATAACCCCAAAGAACATTAGAATCCGGAAGATGTTTCTGACCGGAAACGAACGCAAGAGGGCCAAACGCGACGAGAAGAATGCATAGCGTTGTCCTATAATTATTCTATGAACAAAAACATCATTCTGGCTCTTGTGCTCGTAGTGGCGATCGGTCTGGTCTTTTGGTTTCTCGGTCCGAAGCAGGTAGCCCAAAATTCAGGAACGGTTCAGATATCGGTGGTTTCGGTGAAAGACGCAAGCAACAAGCTCTACACGATAAATGCCGAATATCCCCAGTTCGCGAGTGCGCCCGCCACTTTCAACTCCGAGATCGCCGATTTCGTAAACGGCCAGATAGCCGAATTCAAGAAGGCCTCGGCGGAGAATTGGCAGGCGCGGCAGGACACGATGCCGGCCGGCGAACCTGGGCATGAATTTCCCGACCAGCCGTTCTATTTCGATTCCAATTGGGAGTCGGAACAGCTGAACCGGAATTACGTCAGCTTCGTCGTGCGTTTTTCGGAATATGTCGGAGGAGCGAACGAGAACCAAAACCTAAAAACCTTCAATTATGATTTTGCGAATAAGCGTGAGATCGCCTTGGCCGATATTTTCCCGGGCGTACCGGATTATCTTCAAAAAATCTCCGATATCGTCCGCTCATCGCTTTCTTCTCAGTTAGATGCGGCCTCGAATGGCCACGTTCCGACGGATATGATAAACCAGGGCACCGAGCCGACGGTGGAGAATTTCTCGAATTTCGTCTTCAACGACAACGTCATTACGTTTTACTTCCCGAAATATCAGGTGGCTCCGGGCGTTTTCGGGGAACAATACGTGCCCGTACTGAGAATAAGCATCTAAAACCTCGCTTTTTCGGAATATTCCTGCTAAACTGGTAAAAATGGATAGGAAAGACACTCCTTCTTCGGGTTTTGTGGGCTTGGGCATTGCACCGGCCCTTTTTGAGGCGATTGAACGCCTTCATTTCAGGGTTCCGACGCCCATTCAGCTCAAATCGATTCCGGTCGCTCTCCATGGAGATGACCTTATTGGCATTGCCCAAACCGGTACGGGGAAGACCCTGGCTTTTGGGGTGCCGATGATACAGCATCTGATGCAAGGCGGTGGCCAGGGCCTGGTGGTCTTGCCGACGAGGGAACTCGCGCTCCAGGTGGAAGAAATGCTGGGCAAGCTTGGAAATGCGCTGGGGCTTAAAATGGCCGTTGTTATCGGTGGAGCCCCGATGTTCTCCCAAAGAAAAGCGTTGGAAAGGAACCCCCACATTATCATTGCCACCCCAGGAAGAATTATCGACCACATCGAAAACAGCCATCTGAAACTCAATAAAGTGAAGATTCTGATTCTGGACGAAGCCGACCGGATGATGGATATGGGTTTTGCGCCCCAGCTCAAGAAGATCCTTCAGGCCGTGCCGAAGGAAAGGCAGACGATGCTCTTTTCGGCCACGATGCCGGATGAGATCGCGAAGATTGCGGCGAATTTCATGAAGATGCCGGTGCGGTTGGAAATCGCGCCGTCGGGCACGACACCCAAAGAAGTCGCGCAGGAAGTTTTCTTTGTCCAGCCGACTCTGAAGAACCGCCTGCTCGAGAAGATTCTCTATGATTACCACGGCCCGATATTGATATTCACCCGCACTAAGTACGGCGCGAGGAAAGTAAATAAATTCGTCCGCGACCTGGGCCACAAATCGTCCGAAATCCATTCCGACCGCTCGCAGTTCCAAAGGAAGCAGGCCCTGGACGGTTTTAAGAGCGGGCAGTACCGGATACTGGTCGCGACGGATATCGCCGCGCGCGGCATAGACGTGCAGGGAATAGAGGTCGTCATCAACTACGACTTGCCGAATCAGTCCGAGGATTATGTCCACCGGATCGGAAGGACCGGACGGGCCGGCCAGGTGGGACGGGCAATCTCGTTCGCCATGCCGAACCAGTGGCAGGAGATACGGGACATTGAACGGTTAATGAAATTAGTTTTGCCGGTCTCGAAGCTGCCCGAGGGTTTGCCGAGCCAAATTCCCCAGGAGGAATTTTTCCGCTCCGAACGCCCGCCGCAGAATCGCCAATTCAGGCGGAAGAGCGCTCCGCGGACATTTACGAGGTTTCATACCAAGAGGCGGAGATTTTAAAATATTCAAATATCCTTCGGTCTTTCTCCTTCTATCTGAATCGTTTTTAATTTAAGTTTTCCTTCGGATAATTCCGCTTTGAGCAGTTTCACACGTTTGAGATTACCTTGAATTTTTTGAAGGGTCCACACTCCGGGCTCGGGATTCAACGCCCGGATTTTCCTTTCTATGATAATGGGTTCGTCTTTCTCCAAATCAACGCGGGCGTCTTCGGTTGTGAACTTTTTCGTGAATGTCGCTTGGCTTTCGTTCTGCGACGCAGATTCAACGTCTCCTTTTGAAAATTTTGGCAATAGTTCTACTAGTAGAACTACGCTCAATTCCGCTAGTTTTTTCTCCAATGTCGTGTAGGTATCGTTATTCGAAATTCTTAATTCAGCATTCGAAATTATTTTCCCGTGGTCCACTTTCTCGTCCATTAAATAAAGTGTGACGCCGGTTTCTTCTTCTCCCGCCAGAATCGCCGATTGAATCGGCGTTGCGCCGCGGTATTTCGGGAGGAGTGATGGATGGACGCCGATTACGCCTTTAGGGAACATTTTTAGAACGTTTCCGGGGATTATCTTCGCGTAGGCGGCGACAATCGCGAATTCCGCTTCGAGCGTATTGAATGACCCATTCAGTTCCTCTGGCTGGAGGACGGGAATGCCGTGCTTTTGGGCCAGAAATTTTGTGGGTGGGGGAGTGATTGTTTTCTTGCGTCCTGCCGGCCGGTCGGGATTGCAGACGATGCCTGCGGGCGCGAAACCGGCGCTTATCAGTTTTTCCAAGATGATAGCGGCGAACTCGGGTGTGCCGAAGAAGATGTATCTCATCGCCTATTTCTTGTTTTTCAATCTCTCTTCGCGGGCGATCAATCTGTCCGAAGCGGGACTTTTCCGCAGTTCGCGGGCCTTGTCGATGAAGAGTCCGCCGTTTAGGTGATCCGATTCGTGCTGAAAAACCCGGGCGAGCAGTCCCCACGCTTTTATCTTGAGTTTCTTGCCGTTCATATCCTCTCCGGTGAGCGTGAGGCGGTAGTGCCTTTCCACGGGTCCCCAGGTCTCGGAAACACTCAAACAGCCCTCTTCCAAGATTTCGGTCTCTCCCGAAAGCTTCGTTATCTCCGGGTTGAAAATTGCGTAGAATTTAGGTTTGCCCTGCGCGTCCGGCACCTGCGCCACGAACATCCGGAAAGACAGTCCAATTTGATTCGCGGAAAGGCCGACGCCGTCGGCTTTCTTCATCATCTCTCGCATCGACCTCACGAGCGCCCTTATCTCCTTCGGGGAGTGCTCCTTGAAGTTGAATTTCACCGTCTTTTGGCGGAGGAACTTCTCGTTCCTTTTGTCGTCAATTTTTAGTATTTCATCCATTGTTTTTCTTTTCCTTTTTTGTTTTGGCTTCTTTACCGAAGAACACTCTCATGAAATATGCGCCCTTGTTCTTCACGTTAATCTTCCCCGCCACAAGCCGGGCTGTCTCCAGGAGTTCTTCCTGGTCGTGCTCCTTGGCCAGTTTGATGTAGAGCGCCTTGTGCCCCTCGTCCTTGAGCATCTCCGAAAGCGTCAATCCGACCATCTGGTGTTTCTGGTAGACGTGGCTTTTCTTGGAGCGCTCCCTCAAAATCTCCATGTAATCCTTTTCGGGCGGCATCTCAGTTATTCTATGCCCGGTACTACAACTCTTACAAGTTCTGTCCGTTTTAAGTGATAAAGTTGTAGTACCGGGTATGATATTATGAAACCTGCGGGAAGATTGCCTTTTAATGGGTATTCATTAGTATAAATAGATATGTCATTTTGGGATAAAAAACGCATTCCTGCTTTTTTGCTTGCGGTTTTGGTCGCGGGCGCTATTTTTTATCTTGGTTTCCGGACCGGTTCCGGCCGGGAGCCGGCCGTCGTTTCCATCCCGAATGCGACGAGCACCGATCTTGACGTGAATTCATCCGTCCTTTGGGAAGCCGTGAAGATGGTGAAGGACAACTACTACGGCATCAAGGATGTGAGCGACAAGGACATTCTCTACGGAGCGGTTAAGGGTGTTTTCGGTTCGCTCGGCGACCCGTATTCCGTTTTCTTCACACCCGCCGATTCGGAGAAGTTCAACGATGATCTGAACGGCAACTTCGGAGGCGTGGGAATGGAGATCGGCATCCGGAATGGACAGATCGTCGTTATCGCGCCCCTGAAGGGCAATCCGGCCGAGACGGTCGGCCTTAAGGCGGGGGATCAGATTTTGAAGGTTAACGATACCTCGACGAGCGGAATGGACGTTGATTCGGCCGTGAAGCTCATCCGGGGAGATGTGGGTACGGTGGTTAAACTCTCGATATTCCGGGACGGCTGGAAAGCGCCCAAGGATTTCAGCATAACCCGGGCGAACGTCCAAGTGCCAACGCTGGATTGGGAGATGAAGGACGGGAACATTGCTTACATCCAGCTTTACAGCTTCAACGCCAACGCCGGCTCCCTTTTCTATAATGCGGCCCTGTCCGCTTCTATCCAGGGAGCGAGGGGGATAGTGCTGGACTTGAGGAACGACCCCGGCGGATATCTGGATACTGCGGTTGAGATAGCCGGCTGGTTCGTGAACCGCGGAGACGTCGTGGTAAAGGAGGACTTCCGTTCGGGCGGAGAGAACGTGATGCGGGCAACGGGTCCGGCCGCTTTGGTTAGTTTGCCCGTCGTGGTCCTCGTGAATGGCGGTTCGGCCTCGGCTTCCGAGATTCTGGCGGGGGCGCTTCAGGACGACAGGGGCGCTAAGCTCATCGGAGAAAAAACCTTCGGTAAGGGCAGCGTTCAGGAGATACTCGATTTCAGCGACGGCTCTTCGGCAAAGATATCCATCGCGGAGTGGCTGACCCCGAAGGGGCGTCAGATAAACAAGAAGGGCATCGAACCGGATATTACGGTGAAGTTTCCCGACGACGGGATAATCAACAAGAACGACCCGCAACTGGATAAGGCGCTCGAGGTCATAAAACAGGAGATGGGAGTAAAATGAAAATCATCCTTCTTAGGGACGTAAAAGGCATCGGTAAAAAGTTCGACGTTAAGGAGGTCAAGGACGGCTACGCCAGGAATTTTCTTCTCGTGAGAGGAATGGCCGAGGTAGCCACAAAGGGCGCGCTCGATAAGCTTGAGGTGCAGAAAAAGATATGGGAAGCGGAGCATCAAAAATTGGTGGAAAGGTTGAAAGCCGAAGCCGCTCAGATCGAGAGTGTCGTCCTGAATTTCAAGATGAAGGTAGGGGAGAAGGGCGAGGCCTTCGGCTCGGTAACGAAAAAGGATATTGAGATGGAGCTATCCCAAAAAGGATTCAAGGATTTGAAAATAGAATTGGAAAAATCCATAAAGACCATCGGTGAACACTCCGTGCCGGTGGATCTCGGAGAGGGAATCAAGGGGAAGCTCAAAATTATTACGGCCGCTGAGTAGGGGCATTTTGTCTTTGTTCGAAAACACGCTATCAAGTTCCTTTGTCGCTCCGCCTGTATTTCCTTCATCACCGGATGTCGCGGTGCTCCGGCGGCACCGCGCATCGCTACACTCTCGGTTCAAAAATCCCTTCGGGATACCGAGCTTTTGAACCTCCGAGAGTTGCTTCAGGAAACACAGGCGGAGCTCTTTGGTTTTATTTTTATCTGGCCTGCGAGACAGTTTTCTTAACAAAGACAAAATTCCTTTTAACAATAAAAATAAAAAGGTTCAGAAGAACAGCCAGTGTTCTTCGAGGAAGCTCTCGGAGCCCCGACGGCTTGGTCTCTCCGCTTTAGCGGAGAGCGTCGGGGTGAGAGCGCAACGAGCCCCCATCGCAGGAATGGGGGCATCGTGTTTCCGAGGAGAATACTGGCTGTTTTTCTAAACCACGCTAACCACCTTCACTTTTCTCCTTGAGCCGTCGAAGTTCGCTTTATTTTTGTCGGAGAATTTCACGACGCCATTCCTCATGGCGTAGATGGTGTCGTCACTGCCCTTTTTTACGTTCAAGCCGAGAGCGTATTTCGTGCCGCGCTGGCGGATGATGATGTCGCCCGGTTTGGCCTTTTCGCCTGCAAAAAGCTTAACGCCGAGCCGTTTGGACTCGGATTCCCTGCCTAATTTAGTTGAACCCTTGGCTTTTGTATGTGCCATACCTTATTTTTCTAGCCGTATTATAATAATCAAAACAGTCCTTTTATGTCAAACGTTTTCGATTGGGTTAAAAAGAACAGGGTGAGCATCACTTTTTGGCTCGGCCTCATAATCATCGTTTCGCTTAGTTTCGGCCTCGGATATCTTGTGGCCGGCCAGTCCAGCCCGGCATCCATAATTATCGATAAAAACTCGCAATAATTCGCCTAGAATCGGTCATCCCAACAAAATCGCGCCTGTGGATAAGTGGGAAGGAAAGCGTTGACCATGTCGCCATCAGGGAATAGAATTAAATCAGATAAACAAATGAACTGGCTCAAGATAATCGCAATTGTAGGAGGAGTAATCACCATCATATTTTTTATGGGGTCATTGACTTCTCTGCCTTCCCTTCTTTTCGCCAGTGCTCCCATCATGTATTTTGTGGTTTTGAAATGGGTTGCGGTTATCGTTGGGTTGTATCTCGCATGGTACGAATTTTTTAAACGCAAGGGGTATAGCTGGGCGTTATTCTCTTTGGTGGTGGCGGTTCTTTGGAATCCGATTTGGGAATTTCACTTTGGCCTCAGTAATTGGCAAACCCTGGACGTTGTCGCATCGGTGATTCTTTTGGCTCTCGTCATCGTTGAATTAAGAGGGGGCAGCGTTTCCGATGCATCTCCGGCATAAGTAAGCTCTTATAAAGACCAAAAGCCGCTCATTGTGCGAGCGGCTTTTGGTTTCTATCGATTACGGTTTAGCTACCGACCATACTCCGTCGACGCCGTTCCCGGTCGTATCTCCGGGCTTCACGTCGCTCTTCCAAAAGTATAGCGGGCGGCCGTTATAGGTAATCTGGATGGTACTGTCCACGCGGTTTATCGTGCCGACGTTGCCCGTGATGCCCGCACTCGCCAGAGCGGTACCGGGGTCTAAGACGGTATACGGCGGCCAATTTGCCGCGCACGCGTCCTTGCAGTTGCTCACTCCGATCTTATCGTTCGCGAAGACGTATAACGTCATGCCGTTCGCCGCAATGATATATTTTCCGAGTGTCGCGTCGGTTCCGATATTAAGGGCTAATGCGCTGGGCTTGGATGCGGGAGAGGGTGTTGGGGCAGCGGCGTTATTCTGCGCCTGCGGTGCCGGATAGGAACTCTGGTTTGAAATCATGTAGTACGCCAGGCCGGCAACGATAATGACAACGACCACTATCCAAATGATGTTTTTATTCATGGTTTTAAGATAAAGTTTTGCCGATTCGACCTTTTGCTTAGGTCTATAAATTATAACAGAAATTCTCCCTCTTTAAACTTCCCGCCGTTTGTGCTATAGATAGAATCTAGAAGGAGTTCTAATGAAAGGTCGAGGAAACATTTTTTTCTTATGGCTAAAGAAGTTATTGGACGGGGAGGGAAGCATAAGCCCTTTCGGGCGGAAAAGATAAAACATTCCATCCGCTTAGCTTGCAAGGATGCCCACATTCCGAGAGTGCGCATTAAACGGGTGGTCTCGAAAGTTTCGCGGCCAGTCCTCAAGTTCTGTGCGAGGCGGAAGACCGTGAGAACTTCGGTCATCCGGACGAAGGTTCTTGCGGGACTGCGTAAGGCGGAGCCGGCTGCGGCCAAGACCTGGCTCAAGTACGAGAAGCGGCGCCGCGCCCGTCGGAGGCGGTAAAAATCCCGAACGCAAAAAGCGGTCAGTTGCGACCGCTTTTTTGTTTATAGTGAGCACTTCAACAAGTTCAGTGTAAACCCCGTCGAACTATTTTTTCGTCCCTCTTTAACCTTCCCGCCGGGCGGGGAAGGAGATTGACAGATGCTATTTAGTGTGGTATCAATAACATGCAACTTAAAAAGGAGGAAAGTCGTGAAGACGAAACTGATTCTGGTGAATCTTCTGTCTCTGTCACGTTTCCCGACGGCAGCCCTTATCTTCTATTGCGTGCGAAATGATTTCTGGGTTATGGCGCTCATGCTCATCATCTGGGGATTCGCGAGCGACATTGCCGATGGATACATCGCAAAGAAACATGGGGTTACCACCAAATGGGGAAATCTGATCGACCTTACATCCGACATCTCGCTGGATATTGCCATAATTGGGAGTCTTGCTATGAAGGACGTGATTCCATGGTCAGGAGCGACGTTCGTAATCGCGGTGCTGACCTTAATGAGAATTCACGGCCTTCTGGGTAAACCTCCGGGGAGCCCTTGGGAAAAGGTGGCAACGGTATCGGTATTGATCTATAGCCCGTCGATGCTGCTGATATTCGTGCCTTTTTATATCCTCAAGGCTTTCGGCATTCAGGGTGTCCTGATATCGGCAGTGGTCGGAATCGTAGCGGCCGCAGTCCTTTACCGGCTCGAGAAGGGTCGTGTAGATGGGTGGATAAGGGGATTCTTCAATTGAAAGGTATTTTGAGTGATCAAAGTACCTTTTTTTATTTTCCCGCTGGGCGGGTTTGACGCAAGGAAACGGGCGGTGATATGGTATGGATAGAAACTAACAACAAAGGAGCCATGTCATGACTACTATGATGAATAGCGCGACTCTGCCACCGGAAGCATGCAGAGAGCCCCATGAACACGGGAAAGGCTCATGCCAGAAATGCAGATGGTGCGGTTTGCCAATTTCGCAAACCTGGCCAATTTACACACACGAGCAGAATTGCGAGAAGAGGCCGAAGTAACGATATTGAGAATCACGTGCGTAGGCGTTCCAATACTATTTATTGGACGCCTTTTTGTTTCTATTTCCATTCCTCTTTAATCTTCCCGCCGGGCGAGTAGGTGCTTTAGTTAACTAAAGCACCGCTCTTATATATAAGAGCGGTGGATTTATTAAGCGGGGGATTGACGAAATCGCGAAAAAGAGCTATTTTATAGCCAGTTATTTGAACTTGTTCCTGAACCGAACCGCACAACTTTCTTCCACAAGGGAGGTATCATGACTATCAAAAAAGTACTGGCTTTTGTAATCTGCTTCTTGCTCGCATCGACAGTAACTCAGGCGCAGACGGATCACAGCCTCAAGCTATTATTCCATGGAGTAAAGAGCACTGGGGACAGCATTGGTTTTGGAGCTGCTGGTTGGCTCGTCGCCCCGGACATCGTGAACGCTCCCGACAAGTGGCTCATGGTCTTGGGTCCCCGCTACGATGGACCAGACTGGTGGGTGGAAGTAATGGGCGGATTCATTATGCAGGGCAAGGAAAGGATATCGCTTGTTGATATCAGGGCGAAATTCCCCAACATTGGGCCGGTTACGCCATGGACTAACGTGGAATGGATCGGTTTCTCTAAGAACGAAGCGAGGTCGTACTATGCCTACTTCCATTTTGAATATCCCTTGCCTTGGGATATCGGCAAGGTGGGAATAGAGACCGAGAATGTTTTCAAGGAGGTGGGGGATAACGTCATTTCTTTCGGACCCCATCTTGCCATCTCATTCGGTAAAACCGCTTTCGTAGTCGCTTATCAATTCCGCAAGAAAGCGAACGATCGGATATATCTGAGGATGGTAATGAATCTTTAACCGTCGCTAGATTCGTTCATCTCAAATCGTCATCGAAAAGGCGCCCAATCGGACGCCTTTTTTGTTTTTCTTGCGCGATTGGGGTTATAATTCTCGGATGAAGTTTCTCATCTCATACAGATTTACCGGGGAGGACCCCGAAAAGCTCAAGCCGATACTGGAATCAATAAAATCGGGTTTGCGCGCCGGCGGACACAATAACTATTGCTCATTCGATTGGCAAACTCATTTTGGCGAAAATAAATTCTCCAATGCCCAGATTCTGAAGCACAGCTTAGCCGAGCTCGAGACCTCGGACGCTCTCTTGGCTTTCGTCAATTCGGCCGAAAAGAGCGAGGGAATGCTGCTTGAGATAGGGTATGCCTTGGCGAAGAAAAAGAAGATTTTCATTCTGGTCCGCGAGGGTGTTAAAACCGTCTTCCTAGAGGAAGTAGCGGACAAGGTGGTCAGATTCACGGACACTAAAGAAATCCCGGAATTGGTGAAAGATTTTTAATCCGCCCATGGATGCGAAAACGCTAATCCAGGAATATGTTGATGGTTGGAAAGAAAATAATGCCAAGAAGATACTTGACGTTATAACTCCCGACTGCGTAATTATAGAATCACACGGCCCGGTGTATCGCGGGAAAGAGAAGGTGGCGGAATGGATAAATGATTGGATTAAAAACAAGAGTCTAGTCAGCAAATGGGATATTGCCTCATTTTACGAAATCTCTCCAGATAAAGCGGCATTCGAATGGGTGTTCGAATGCACGGTGAATGGAACGCGACACTCGATAGATGGGGTAAGCATCGTGTTCTTCAAGGAAAACAAGATTAACTACATCAGGGAATATAGAACCACTAAGCAATCCTAACCTTCCCGCCGGGCGGGTATATTT
>Ga0163200_1000788_pt1 | contig 12685 bp, 10 predicted proteins | sample PL_2010_200m_FD_113535 | JGI IMG/M metagenome (GOLD analysis project Ga0163200, IMG submission 113535) | Freshwater microbial communities from Powell Lake, British Columbia, Canada to study Microbial Dark Matter (Phase II) - PL_2010_200m | ecosystem: Environmental > Aquatic > Freshwater > Lake ... | reverse complement strand
CGATACGCCGGGCCATATAGATGTCGGCGCCGTTCTGCACGCTGATCAGGCCTTCGCTGGTGCGCAGGCGCAGCAGCGCAAGGTTGACGCTGCCGGCGCCGGCCAGCAGCCCCAGGTTGCGGAACGCCATTTCGGTGATGTCGATGCTCTGCAAGTGCAGGCCGGCCTGCCGGACGAGCGCCAGGTAGTGCTGCATGCGCGGCTTGCTGAAGACGATGCAGTACACCATGCGGTTACGTCCGCGGTAGGCGTCTTCGGGTAGCGAGAAGCAGTCGACGATGACCTCTTCCAGCGACTCGCTGATCAAATCCTTGACGCGCCAGCGCATGGCGTCGCGCAGCTCGGCCGCGGGCACCTCGGGCGCCTCCAGGAGGAACATCTGGTATTCGGAGGGATGCAGCAGCACGTTGACTGCCGCGCCTTCGAGGCGGTGTTCAGCGACCAGCCGCTTGAGCAGCTCACCCTGGCCGGCAGTGTCGGCGGCGTGGTACTGGCACAGACGCAACTGCGCCGGCGCGCCTGCTTCGCGCAGAACCTGCGCCAGGCTCATGCCGTGCGGGCTGCTCTCAAGGCCGAGCAACCCCGCCGCCCGGCTATCACGCTTTCTCGAAAACAGCCCCACTCACCGGCTCCCCTTGCCCACAAGCCACTGCGCGTTCAGCTGAAGAACGGCTAACAATGCCCGATATCAATTTGCCATCAGTGGCGACGGGACTTTAACAACAATGGTTGAGGGTGTCCAAATACCGTCGCCTGCCTGTGCGCCGATGTCGCGCGTCAAAATATGCGCACCGTCACACTTCTTTCGCTATCGGCAGCACGAAGCGTGCCGAGAGTGCGCTTCGTCGGGATCAAAACAGACGCAGTTGCTCGACCTGCTCGCGTCGGCTGCTCAGACGCACGCCTATGCCGATCAGCCGCACGGGCCGTTCGCCGCGGGCGTAGGCGCCCGCTAGCAGGGAGGTGAAACCTTCGAGCGTCGCGCCGACGCCAACCTGCTCGACGGTCGTCTGGGTAAAATCGTGGAATTTCAGCTTCACGAATGGCTTGCCCGGCCGGTAGTCCGCCTCCAGCCGGGCGATCCGCCGCTCGAGCTGCGCCAACAATTCGGCGAGTTGCGCTTCGCAAGCAGCCAGGTCGGGCAGGTCGCGGTCGAAGGTCTGCTCGACGCTGACCGATTGGCGCCTGCGCTCGACCTGAACCGGGCGCTCGTCGATACCCTGTGCCAGCCCCCAGAGGCGCTCACCGAAAGCGCCGAATTCGCGCACCAGCGCTAGCCGACTCCATTGCCCAAGGTCGGCACAGGTCCGAATACCGAGGCGATCGAGCTTTTCCGCCGTGACCCGCCCGACACCATGCAGGCGCTTGACCGGCAAGCTGGCGACGAAGGCCCCAACCTCGGCGGGAGTGATGACGAACAGGCCGTCCGGCTTGTTCCAGTCGCTGGCGATCTTGGCGAGAAACTTGTTCGGCGCGACCCCGGCCGACACCGTGATGCGCAACTGCTGCCAGACGCGCCGACGGATGTCCTGGGCGATGCGCGTGGCGCTGCCGCCGAACTGCGTGCACGCGGAGACGTCGAGGTAGGCCTCGTCGGCTCGATGAGATCGGTGTAGCTGCGCAGGATGCCGTGAATCTCCTGCGAGGCTTCGCGGTAGACATCCATGCGCGGCCGCAGAATCAGCAAGTCGGGACACAGCCGCAGCGCATGGGCCGAAGCCATCGCCGAGCGCACGCCAAAGGCCCGCGCCTCGTAATTGCAGGTCGCGATCACGCCACGCCGATCCGCCGCGCCACCGACGGCGATCGGACGCTGTGCCAGCGTCGGGTCGTCGCGCATCTCGATGGCGGCGAAAAAGCAGTCGCAATCGACGTGGATGATCTTGCGCTGGTGTGCGCTCATGGCCGCCTCACCAGGTGAACGATGATGCTCGACCGGGGGTCGTTACTAGGCGCAGTTCCGATTCTTTTCGACATATGTGGAGGCTGGCATGAAACCAACGCAGCTGACGTCACTTCTGTTCGGCACCCTGCTCGCGGGCGGCATCGCCGTCAACGCAGCCGCCGACGACCATATGCAGCCGCATGCGAAAGACCCGCAGAACGCTCACGACAACACCCAGCAGCAGATGGGCGACGACACGCATTACGATGGCAAGCATCAAGCCGATCCGAAGATGAAGCAAGAAGTCCAGGAGCAGTGGCGCGAGGACGCCGAAGAGCGCCGTGAGTCCGACGTTCGCAGACCCGAACAGGGCGGCTGACAGCCCTCACAGCTCGAGGGGATAGGGCTCGACCAGCGCCTTGCCGTACCCCTCGACGAACTCGGGGGGCATGCGCTTCGGCTTTCCACTGGATAACTCGATGCAGACGAAGGTCGTCTGCGCGCGGAGCAGCGCGGCCCCGTCGGCCGGGCGAACGAGCTGGAACTGGCGCTTCATGCGCAGACGCTGATCCGATTCGCAGATCCAGGTGGCCAGCTGCAGCCGGTCACCTTCATATGCACTGGCCAGATAGTCGATCTCGTGCCGCAGCACCGCCATCGCACGGTCCAGCCGCCGATAATCCTCGATGCCCAGCCCCAGGCTCTGCGAATGACTCCAGGCGCAGCGCTCCAGCCAGGACACATAGACGGCGTTATTGGCGTGACCCAGCTCGTCGATGTGCTCTGCCGACACCTGGACATCGATGACGTAGGCCCCTTCCCTATCCCAGCTCATGACAGATCTCCCAATCAAGATTCGCAGCATGAGAACCCGAGCGACGCGCTTTGTCACGCGTCTGCACCCATTACGGCGCCCCAGGCTGCTCAAACTCCGACACACCCGGCGTGCCGCCGTTCCGCCAGCGCCCGCCGTCATGCCGCCGCGTGCGCGCGACGGCGCCTGCTCACGCAGGACCGGGCGGCAGCCGAAAACCATATGACAGAAAAACAAAAGGGCCACCTCGCGAGAGATGACCCCTGAGTGCCCAAGGCGGGCTAAAAAATGGCGTCCCCTAGGGGACTCGAACCCCTGTTACCGCCGTGAAAGGGCGGTGTCCTAGGCCACTAGACGAAGGGGACGTAACCTTCGATACGGTCCGGCAAGGAGCCGAAGCGCGTGGAAATTGGTGGAGCTAGACGGGATCGAACCGTCGACCTCTTGCATGCCATGCAAGCGCTCTCCCAGCTGAGCTATAGCCCCGAACTTAACGTCTTCCGACGAGCGCAACGCCTGGGCGGTGCGGCTGGAAAGTGGCGTCCCCTAGGGGACTCGAACCCCTGTTACCGCCGTGAAAGGGCGGTGTCCTAGGCCACTAGACGAAGGGGACGCAATCCCTTCTACGCAACCCGTCAACACGGGCTGGTGGCAAATCTCATCGAGTTTGGTGGAGCTAGACGGGATCGAACCGTCGACCTCTTGCATGCCATGCAAGCGCTCTCCCAGCTGAGCTATAGCCCCAACTCGAGGACGGGGCGCATATTAGGGGCGCCCCTGGGCGGTGTCAACACAATTATCCGTCGTTGACGAAGAATTTTTGGCATTAGGAACAATCACTTACCACGACGAACGGCAGCCGCCGAAATGACGGCCGCCGAGCCGCTTCAGCCGGCGATCGCTGCCAGCAGCTTTTCCCACTCCTTGGCTTCCTTTTTCGAGGCGCCGCCAAGCAACTCCAACGCCTGACGCAGACGGAAGCGCGTCAGGTCCGGGCCGAGAATCTCCATCGCATCGAGCACCGACACCGAGCTGGCCTGGCCGGTGATCGAGGCAAACATCAGCGGCATCACGTCACGCAGCTTCAGTCCGAGGTGCTCGGCCACTGCCGTGATGCAGCCGGTGATGTTGTCCTTCTGCCAGTGCCGCAGCGCCTCGAGCTTCCACAGGACCAGCTGCAATACCTGGCGAACCTGGGTCTCGTCGAGTTTCTTGTGGACGAACAGCGCCGGGTCAAGCGGCAATGCACCGGAGAAAAAGAAGCCCGCCAGTGGCGCGATCTGGCTGAAGGTTTCCACACGCTGCTGCACGTGCGGGGCGATCTGCATCAGGTAGCCCGGATTGAAGGCCCACTTCTGCACTTCGGCGGCGAACTGTTCCACCGAGAGCTCGCGCAACCACTGTCCGTTGAGCCAGGAGAGCTTCTCCAGGTCGAAGATCGGTCCCCCCAGCGAAACGCGGGTGATATCGAAGCTGGCGATCATCTCGTCGAGCGTGAACTTCTCCCGCTCGTCCGGCATCGACCAGCCCATGCGCCCGAGGTAGTTGAGCATCGCCTGTGGCAGGAAGCCCATGCGCTGGTAGAAGGTGATCGAGGTCGGGTTCTTGCGCTTGGACAGCTTGCTCTTGTCCGGATTGCGCAAGAGCGGCATGTAGCAGTTCACCGGCGCTTGCCAGCCGAAGTATTCGTAGAGCTTGAGGAGCTTGGGCGCCGACGGCAGCCACTCCTCGCCGCGCAGCACGTGGGTGATACCCATCAGGTGATCGTCGACCACATTGGCCAGGAAGTAGGTCGGCAGGCCATCGGCCTTCATCAACACCTGCATGTCGATGCGGTCCCAGCCGATCTCGACCTCGCCGCGCAACATGTCCTTGACCACGCAGACGCCTTCGCTCGGCACCTTCATGCGCACCACGTGCGACTCGCCGGCGGCGATGCGACGCTGCGCCTCTTCCGCCGCGATGTGCATGCAGTGGCCGTCGTAGCGCGGGGTTTCCTTGTTGGCCATTTGCTCGGCGCGCACCTGATCCAGGCGCTCGGCACTGCAGAAGCACGGAAACGCGTGCCCCTTGGCGACCAGTTCGTCCGAATACCGCTTGTAGATCGCGCCGCGCTCGCTCTGCCGGTAGGGCCCGTGCGGACCGCCGACATCCGGCCCCTCGTCCCACTCGATGCCCAGCCAGCGCAGCGCATCATAGATCTGCTGCTCGGACTCGCGAGTCGAGCGCACCTGATCGGTGTCCTCGATACGCAGGACGAACTGGCCGCCGTGCTGGCGGGCGAAACACAGATTGAACAGCGCGATGTAGGCGGTGCCGACATGCGGGTCGCCGGTCGGTGACGGCGCGATACGGGTGCGAACGGTGGTCATGTTGGTCTCGAAGCAGGCCACGAATGAAACACGGCGACCAGTCAGCCGGCTGGTCAGCGCGAATAAAGCCGCGATGTTAGCAGGCGCGCCTCTTCCGGCTCCACCAAGCGACCGTCCGTAACCGGCAGCGCCTGCATGAGGAAATCCAGAAAGGCCTTGACCTTCATCGCCTGAAAGCGCCGCGACGGGTAGACCGCATAAATATCGCTGGTCGGCAGCTCGGTCTCCGGCAGCAATTCGATCAATTGCCCGGCTCGCACCTCGCGCTCGGTGATCATCCGCGGCAGCGCCGCGATGCCAGCACCGGCAAGCGCGGCCTCACGGGCAAAGGTGATGTTGTTGCAGGTCAGCACCCGGCGGCAGGGAATGTTGCGCTCGCGCACCGGCCAGTAGCGCGCCGGATCGTGCGATAGGCCGATCGCGCGATGCTCGACCAGCGCCTGCGCGCAGGTGGGAATGCCATGCTCGGCCAGGTAGGCGGGGCTCGCGCAAAGCCGCCGCCGGGTCTCGAACAGCTTGCGCGCGACGAGCGTCGCCTCGTTCGGCGGGCCGACCTGAATGGCGATATCGACGCCCTCCTCCACCGGATCGACCGGGCGCGAGGCCAGCTCGACTTCGGCAGTGATCTGCGGATGCTGCCGCATGAACGCACCGACCACGCGCCCGAGTACCCATTGGCCGAACTCGATCGGCGCACTGATGCGCAACAGGCCAGCCGGCGCCTGCTGCAGCTGCATGACCGCCCGCTCGGCTTCGGCGAAGTCGAGGAGGATCTGCCGGCAGCGTTCGTAGTACGCCTCGCCAACCTCGGTCAGGCGCAGCCGTCGAGTGGTGCGGTTGATCAGCCGCACGCCGAGACGTTCCTCGAGCTGCACGATGCGCCGGCTGACCGTGGATTTCTGCATGCCCAGGCCCAGCGCAGCCTGGGTGAAGCTGTGCGTCTCGACCACACGGACAAAGATCAGCGCGTCATCCAACCCCATGATTGTTCCTTGAATGCAACAAAGTTTCGCGATTGTAACGGCTTATTTCTCGGACGGAACGCTGCTAGATTGCCTGGCCGACCTTCACGGCAACGAGCCTTCCATGCCCGCCAAGTTGAAACGCCGACTGTTTCTGTTCGTCGCCATTGTCCTGCTGGCGGCCGCCGCCTTCTTCGCGCACTGGTACTTCGTCGGCCGGCACTACGAACACACCGACAATGCCTACGTGCAAGGGGAGATCACCCGCATCTCCAGCCAATTGGCCGCCCGTATCGAACAGGTGCATGTCGAGGACAATCAGCACGTCGAACCCGGAGATCTGCTGGTGACGCTCGAAGCCGGCGATTTCCGCCTGGCGCTGGAGCAGGCGCGCGCCAACCTGGCGATCCACGAGGCCGAACTCGCCCAGGCGCGCAGCCGTCTGACCCAGCAGAACAGCCTGATCGCCGCCAGCCAGGCGGCACTGGCGGCGGCCCAGGCCAATCTCGAGCGCAGCCAGCTCGACCTGTCGCGCGTCGAAGCCCTGCGCAAGCCCGGCTTCGTCTCGGAAGAACGCGTGACCACCCTGTCGGCTGACGCGCGCGTGGCCCGTTCCCAACGGCAGAAGGCCGAGGCGGATCTGAGCGCCCAGCGTCAGCAGGTCGACACCCTTGAAGCCGAGGTGCAGCGTCTGCAGGCACTGATCGGCAGCGCACGCGCGCAGATCGAGCAAGCCGAGCTGAACCTCGGGCGCACCGAGATCCGCTCGCCGATCAGCGGCATCGTTGGCCAGCGCTCCGCACGCGCCGGGCAATACGTGTCGGTCGGCGCCTACCTGATGTCGGTGGTGCCGGACGAGGACATCTGGGTGCAGGCCAACTTCAAGGAAACCCAGATCGGCCGGATGCACGAAGGCCAGACGGCAGAACTGACCTTCGACAGTTTTCCCGACACGCCCATTGAAGGTCGCGTCGAGAGTCTGTTCCCGGCATCCGGTGCGCAGTTCAGCCTGCTGCCACCGGACAATGCGACCGGCAATTTCACCAAGGTGGTCCAGCGCATTCCCGTCAAGCTCGCCTTCGCGCCCGACAATCCGCTCAAGGGCCGCGTCCGCCCCGGGATGTCGGTGGACGTGAAGGTCGATCTCCGTGGCCGCTGATGCGCTGATCCGCCCCGAGGGCGAACCCAGTCGTCGCGACTGGATCGCCGTGATGAGCGCCATGCTCGGCGCCTTCATGGCGGTGCTGGATATCCAGATCACCAACTCGTCGCTCAAGGATATCCAGGGCGCGCTCTCGGCCACCCTCGAGGAAGGCTCGTGGATTTCCACGTCCTACCTCGTCGCGGAGATCATCATGATCCCGCTGACCGCCTGGCTGGTGCAGCTGCTGTCCGCCCGTCGCCTGGCCGTCTGGGTGTCGGTCGGCTTCCTGATCTCTTCCCTGCTCTGCTCCTTCGCCTGGAATCTCGAAAGCATGATCGTGTTCCGCGCGATGCAGGGGTTCACCGGCGGCGCACTGATTCCGCTGGCCTTTACCCTCACGCTGATCAAGCTGCCGGAGCATCACCGCGCCAAAGGCATGGCACTGTTCGCCATCACCGCGACCTTTGCGCCCTCGATCGGCCCCACGCTGGGCGGCTGGCTCACCGAGAGCTGGGGCTGGGAATACATCTTCTACATCAATGTGCCGCCCGGGCTGTTGATGATCGCCGGCCTGCTCTATGGCCTCGAGAAAAAGCCGCCGCACTGGGAACTGCTCAAGCGCACCGACTATGCCGGCATCGTCACGCTGGCCATGGGGCTGGGCTGCTTGCAGGTGTTTCTCGAGGAAGGCCACCGCAAGGACTGGCTCGAGTCGAGCCTGATCGTCGAGCTGGGTGTGGTCGCCCTGCTGAGCCTGATCCTGTTCGTGATCCTGCAGCTGTCACGCCCCAATCCGCTGATCAACCTCGGCATTCTGCGCGAGCGCAACTTCGGCCTGACCAGCATTGCCAGCCTCGGCATGGGCCTCGGGCTGTACGGCTCGATCTATCTGCTGCCGCTGTATCTGGCGCAAATCCAGCATTACAACGCGCTGCAGATCGGCCAGGTGATCATGTGGATGGGTATCCCGCAGCTGTTCCTGATCCCGTTTGTCCCGAAGCTGATGAAGGTCATCGCGCCGAAATGGCTGTGTGCCGCGGGCTTCGCGCTGTTCGGCCTGTCCAGCTTCGCCTCCGGCGCGCTCAATCCGGACTTCGCCGGCGACCAGTTCCATCCGATCCAGATCATCCGCGCCCTTGGCCAGCCGATGATCATGGTCACCGTCTCGCTGATCGCCACGGCCTATGTGCAACCGCAGGACGCCGGCTCGGCATCCAGCCTGTTCAACATCCTGCGCAACCTGGGCGGTGCCATCGGCATCGCCCTGCTGGCCACCCTGCTCGACAGCCGCAGCAAGGTGTATTTCGACTACCTGCGTGAAGCCCTGGTGCCGACCAACCCGGCCGTCGCCGAGCGCCTGGCGACGCTGACCCGGCAACTGGGCAGCGAGCAGGCGGCGCTGGGGCGGCTCAGCGAGATCACCCACCAGCAAGCGATGATCATGGCTTACAACGATGCCTTCCATTTCGTCGGCATCGCGCTGGCGATCAGCATGGTCGCCGTGATGCTGACCCGAGGCCTGCCACACAACATGCAAGCCGGAGCCGGCGGCCACTGATGCCCGCCGGCTGCGGTCGCATTCAGACCTGCAGCAGCCGCTCGCGCAGCTTGTGAATCTCGTCGCGCGCCTCGGCAGCGGCTTCGAATTCCAGGTCACGCGCCAGCAACAGCATCTTTTCCTCGAGCTGCCGGATGCGCTTGTTGATTTCGCTCGGCGAACGCAGCTCGTTCTCGTAACGCGCGTTCTCCTCGGCTGCCTTCGCCTCGCTGCGCCGCTTGCGCGAACGCGACCCGGGCACGGTGGCGCCTTCGAGAATGTCCTGTACGTCCTTCTTCACGCCCTTGGGCACGATGCCGTGCGCCTCGTTGAAGGCGATCTGCTTGGCCCGGCGGCGCTCGGTCTCGTCGATGGCCCGCTGCATGGAGCCGGTGACGTTGTCGGCGTAGAGGATCGCCCGGCCGTTGAGGTTGCGCGCGGCGCGGCCGATGGTCTGGATCAGCGACCGTTCCGAACGCAGGAAGCCCTCCTTGTCCGCATCGAGGATCGCCACCAGCGACACCTCGGGCATATCCAGGCCCTCACGCAACAGGTTGATGCCCACCAGCACGTCAAAGGCGCCCAGCCGCAGGTCGCGGATGATCTCGACGCGTTCGACAGTGTCGATATCCGAGTGCAGGTAGCGCACGCGCACATCGTGATCGCCCAGGTAGTCGGTCAGGTCCTCGGCCATGCGTTTGGTCAGCGTGGTAACCAGCACGCGCTCGTCGACCGCCACGCACTTGCGGATCTCCGAGAGCAGGTCGTCGACCTGGGTCAGCGCCGGGCGCACCTCGACCTGCGGGTCGACCAGACCGGTCGGGCGCACCACCTGCTCGACCACCCGCCCGGCATGCTCGGCCTCGTAGGGCCCGGGGGTGGCCGAGACGAAGATGGTCTGCGGACAGATCGCCTCCCACTCATCGAAGCGCATCGGCCGGTTGTCCAGCGCCGACGGCAGGCGGAAGCCATATTCGACCAGGGTTTCCTTGCGCGAGCGGTCGCCCTTGTACATCGCCCCCACCTGCGGCACCGAGACGTGGGATTCGTCGATCACCAGAAGCGCGTCGGCCGGCAGGTAGTCGAACAGCGTCGGCGGCGGCTCGCCCGGCCCGCGCCCGGAGAGGTAGCGCGAGTAGTTCTCGATGCCGTTGCAGTAGCCCAGCTCCATGATCATTTCCAGGTCGAAGCGCGTGCGCTGTTCCAGGCGCTGGGCCTCGACCAGCTTGTTCTGCCCGCGCAGGTGGTCCAGGCGATCGCGCAGCTCGGCCTTGATCTGCTCGACCGCATCCATGAGCGTCTCGCGCGGGGTGACGTAGTGGGATTTCGGATAGAAGGTGAAGCGCGGCAGCTTGCGGATCACCTCGCCGGTCAGCGGATCGAAGGCCGACAGGCTCTCCACCTCGTCGTCGAACAGCTCGATGCGCACCGCCTCCAGCTCCGATTCGGCGGGAAAGACGTCGATCACGTCACCGCGCACGCGGAAGGTCGCGCGGGCGAAATCCATGTCGTTGCGGCTGTACTGCAGGCCGGTCAGGCGACGCAGCAGCTCGCGCTGGTCGAGCCGGTCACCGCGGTCGACGTGCAACACCATCTTCAGGTACGACTGCGGGTCGCCCAGACCGTAGATGCAGGACACGGTGGTGACGATGATCGCATCCGGGCGCTCGAGCAGCGCCTTGGTCGCCGACAGGCGCATCTGCTCGATATGGTCGTTGATCGAGGCATCCTTCTCGATGAAGGTGTCGGAGGACGGGACATACGCCTCGGGTTGGTAATAGTCGTAATAGGAGACGAAATACTCGACGGCGTTGTGCGGGAAGAACGCCTTGAACTCGCCGTACAGCTGCGCGGCGAGCGTCTTGTTCGGCGCCAGCACCAGGGTCGGGCGCTGCACGTGAGCGATCACGTTGGCGATGCTGAAGGTCTTGCCCGAACCGGTGACGCCCAGCAGCGTCTGGTGCGACAAACCCGCCTCCAGGCCCTCGATCATCTGACGGATGGCTTCGGGCTGATCCCCTGCCGGCTTGAATCGGGTGACCAGTTCGAACTGGGACATGGGCGACCTCTGCGTACTCGGTTCTGGCTCGATCGGTGCGCGTGGCACCGAGCTAGGAAACACTCGCCGCGCGGATGACAGCACGTCGAACCGGGGCAAAAAGCTCGGGATAGCATATCGCGGCGGCCGCGCTTGATGGCTATACTATCGCCCCGTTTGCGCACCCCCTCCGCGCGAAGCGAGGGCGGTGAAATCCTGTCACCTTCTCTTTCAGAGCCCCTCCACCATGAGTTTGTTCTCTGCCGTCGAAATGGCGCCGCGCGATCCCATCCTCGGCCTCAACGAAGCTTTCAATTCCGACACGCGGCCGAACAAGGTCAACCTCGGGGTGGGCGTCTACTACAACGAAGATGGCCGGATCCCGCTGCTGCGTGCGGTCGCCGAAGCCGAACAGGCCCGCATCGCTGCGCACGCGCCGCGCGGTTACCTGCCGATCGAAGGCATCGCGGCCTATGACGGCGCCGTGCAAAAGATGCTGTTCGGCGCCGACTCCGCGCTGCTTGCCGATGGCCGCGTCGTCACCATCCAGGCGCTCGGCGGCACCGGCGCGCTGAAGGTCGGCGCCGACTTCCTCAAGCGCCTGCTGCCCGATGCCACGGTCGCCATCAGCAACCCGAGCTGGGAAAACCATCGCGCCCTGTTCGAGTCGGCCGGGTTCCCGGTGCACCAGTACGCCTATTACGACGCCGCCAGCCATGGCGTGGATCGCGCGGGCATGCTGGCCGACCTGAAGGCGCTGCCGGCCCGCTCGATCATCGTGCTGCACGCCTGCTGCCATAACCCGACCGGTGTCGACCTGGGTATCGACGACTGGAAGCAGGTGATCGAGGTGCTACGGGAAAAGGACCACATCCCGTTCGTCGACATTGCCTACCAGGGCTTTGGTGACCGCATCGAGGAAGACGCGGCGGCAGTGCGTCTGTTCGCCGAGACGGGCATGACCTTCTTTGTCTCCAGCTCGTTTTCCAAGTCGTTCTCGCTCTACGGTGAGCGCGTGGGCGCCCTGTCGATCGTCACCGGCAACCGTGACGAGTCCGCACGCGTGCTCTCGCAGGTCAAGCGCGTGGTGCGCACCAACTATTCGAACCCGCCGACCCATGGCGCAACGGTAGTGGCCTCGGTGCTCAACAGCCCGGAACTGCGCGCGATGTGGGAAACCGAGCTGGGCGAAATGCGCGAACGCATCCGCAAGATGCGTCTGGGCATGGTCGAGCAGCTCGCAGCCAAGGGCGCGAAAACCGACTTCAGCTTCGTAGCGCGTCAGCGCGGCATGTTCTCCTATTCCGGACTGACCGCCGAACAGGTCGAACGCCTGCGCGTGGAGTTCGGCGTCTATGCCATCAGCACCGGTCGCATCTGCGCTGCCGCACTGAACGAGCGCAACCTGGGCTACGTGACCGACGCGATCGTCCAGGTCCTCTGACCGCCAGGCCCTGCACGCCGCACCGGCGCGCAGGGCTCTGGGCCGTGCGACAAGGGGGTTGACTTCCCCTTTGGAAACAGTAGGATACGCACCGTTGTTCCGCGATAGCTCAGTCGGTAGAGCAAATGACTGTTAATCATTGGGTCCCTGGTTCGAGTCCAGGTCGCGGAGCCAAATTTCAAAAGCCTCGGTCAATACCGGGGCTTTTTTATTGCCTGCGAACTCTCACCAGGGACCCCGTCCCAGGTTATTCGGCCTACGGCCTCACCCCTTCGGGGCCGCGCTAAAGCGCGTTCAGCTGCGCTGTCGAGTCGAGGTCGCGGAGCCAAATTTCAAAAGCCTCGGTCAATACCGGGGCTTTTTTATGGTTCATCGCGCTTTCCCGGGGAAGGCGGCCTTGATTTTCAGAAAGAAGTATTCCGAGTCCCGAAATCCATAGGCCATGCGCTTGATCACCTTGATGCGGTTGTTAACACCCTCAAGGACGCT
>Ga0163200_1000787_pt1 | contig 12685 bp, 9 predicted proteins | sample PL_2010_200m_FD_113535 | JGI IMG/M metagenome (GOLD analysis project Ga0163200, IMG submission 113535) | Freshwater microbial communities from Powell Lake, British Columbia, Canada to study Microbial Dark Matter (Phase II) - PL_2010_200m | ecosystem: Environmental > Aquatic > Freshwater > Lake ... | reverse complement strand
TTGCGTTCCATCAAGGCCGGCAGGCCGCCGGGCAGGAGCGATTCGCAGAAGGCGATGGCGTCGGCGATGCACAGCCATGGCGTCGGATCAATCGTGCCTACCCAGTCAAATCGGGTGTGAAAGAGACAGCGGCCCGGCAACGGTTTGTCGTAGCCGTGGCTGACGGTGGTTGGCAGAAGACGCTTCTGGCGGTCGGGGCGGGCAAAGAGAAACGCGGTGCCTTTGGGGGCACAGAGCCATTTGTGGCAGTTGCCGGTGTAGTAGGCGGGGCGCAATGCGTCGAGGTCAATGGGCACCATGCCGGGGGCGTGGGCGCCATCCACGAGGGTGTCAATGCCGCGCGATTCGAGTTCGCGGACGAGGCGCGCGATGGGGAACACGAGTGCGGTCGAGCTGGTGACGTGGTCGAGCATAGCGAGCCGGGTGCGTTCGGTGACGCAGGCGAGGATGGCGGCGACGATTTGTTCTTCGTCGCGCAGCGGGAACGGCGGCGTGGCGATGACGACACGAGCGCCGGCGCGACGGGCGGCTTCTTTCAGGGCGTTGCGGCAGGCGTTGTAGTCGTGGCTGGTGGTAAGAATCTCGTCGCCCCGGCGGAAGTCGAGGGAGCGGACGACGGCGTTGACGGCGGTGGTGGCGTTGTGGACGAAGACGAGGTTTTGCGGCGCGGTGTGAAGGAGAGCGGCGAGCCGTGCGCGGGAAGCGTCGAGGAGCGGTGTGAGCTCGCGGGCGAGGAAGCGGACAGGGTTTGCCTCCATTCGTTCGCGGAGTTGTTGTTGTGCGAGGAGCACGGCGCGCGGGCAGGCGCCGAAGGAGCCGTGATTGAGAAAGGCGATGGACGGGTCGAGCGTCCAATGCGCGGCGAGCGGTTCGGATGTCATGGGTGCAGTATGCCAGACGGAGCGGACGCGCTCAATGTCGCCTTGACGGTGCGCGGCGTGCGGGCGCATACTCGCCGGGCGTGACATGGCTGACGACCTCACAAACCCAACGCCGCCGGAGTCGTTGAAGAAACCGCGCAACTACGAAGTCGGCGCCGAAGTCGCGCGCGGCGGCATGGGCGCCATCCTGTCGGCGCGTGACCGCAACCTGCACCGCACCGTCGCCATGAAGGTGATCCCGTCGGACGCGCCGGTGACGGAGTCGCAGGCGCTTCGCTTCGTCGAGGAGGCGCAGGTGACAGCGCAACTGGAGCATCCGGGCATCGTGCCCGTCCACGAGCTGGGCGTGGACGAACGCGGCCAGTTGTTCTACACGATGAAACTGGTCAAGGGCGTCACGCTCAAACATGTATTGAACGATCCTTCGTCGAAGTATTCGCTTGTCCAGTTGCTCACGGTGTTCCAAAAAATCTGCGACGCGGTCGGGTTCGCGCATTCCAAGGGCGTGTTGCATCGCGACCTGAAGCCCGACAACGTCATGCTCGGCGAGTTTGGCGAAGTGCTCGTGCTGGACTGGGGCCTGGCCAAGGTGCTGCGAGCGGGGGAAAGGGTGAGTGGGCGAGAGGGTGAGGTCGCCCCTTCCCCCATTCTCCCACTCGCCCATTCCAGTCTGACAATGGACGGCGCGATCCTCGGCACGCCGCAGTACATGGCGCCCGAACAGGCCGCAGGCCGCTCCGACCAGATTGACGCGCGCACCGACATCTACGCGCTCGGCGCGATCCTCTACAACATCCTGACGTTGTTGCCGCCCGTCGAAGGCGCGACCACCGCCGTGGCGCTGGCCAACGCCGCGGAAAACCGGGTCGTGCCGCCCGAAGAACGCGCGCCGGACCGGCACATTCCGCGCGAGCTTTCCGCCATTGCCATGAAATGCCTCGCCAAGGAACGCGACGATCGTTACCAAAACGTCGCCGATCTGCGGCGCGACATTGACCTGTTCCTCGAAGGCCGCAGCGTCTCCGCGCATCCCGACACATTACTGCGTGCGCTTTGCCGTCTCGTTGTCCGCCACAGAACCATCAGTATCGCCGCCGCCATCATCGTCGCGCTCAGTGCCGGGTTTACCGCGCGCGTCATCGCCGAGGGCCGCCGCGCCGAGCGCGCGTTGGCGGAACTGCGAAGCAGTTCACCCGTTCACTACGCCCAGGCGCGGTCGCTGATCGAGCAATCGAAGTTCGAGGACGCGCTGGACCGCATCTCGCACGCGCTCGACTTCGACCCGCACAACGCCGACTACCATTGCCTCAAGGCCCACATCTGTCAGACCCTGCTGCGATTATGTGAGGCTCGCGACGAATATGCGCAGGCGCTCGCGTTGAACCCGAACGTTGCGCTTGCCGCCGTCAACCTGAAACTGTGCGACGAAATCCTGCGCCGCGACAAGGACGCCACCGAGCCGTCGCCCGAAAGCCTCCAGCAACTCGTCCTCTCGTTGCGCAACCAGGGCCGATTCGAGGAAGCCATCTCGCTTGCCCAGCGCCTGAGCAACCGCAAACAACTCGCCCAAGCCACGTGGAAAGCCGCGCTCGAAAAAGCCGGCGTCACTGTCCAATCGCTCACCGTGTTCGACGACGGCACGCTGGCGGTGGACTTGCGGCGGACGAAGTTGAGCGACCTCGCGCCGCTCAAAGGGATGCCGATTGCCACGCTCGACATCGCCTACACCGCGGTGGCGAACCTCGAACCGCTGGCCGGGATGCCGCTGGAATCGCTCTCGACGGAGTTCACCAAGGTGACCGATCTCAGTCCGTTGCGCGGCATGAAACTGAAACGGCTCGTCCTGAACAATCTCCACTGTTTCGACCTCAGCCCGTTGTGCGGGATGCCGTTGACCGAGTTGCGGCTCATCCACACCGCCTGCTCCGACCTCAGCCCGCTGAAAGGCATGCCGCTGACGGTGTTGTTGTGCGAGCGTAGCGATGTCACCGACCTGACGCCGCTGGAAGGAATGCCGCTCGAAGCGTTCGGGTTCACCCCGAAGAACATCGTCAAGGGCATCGAGATCGTGCGCGCCATGAAAACCATCCGCCGCATCACCAACCACCTCGACTGGCCCGACCGCGGCTGGCAAAAGCCCGCCGATTTCTGGAAGAAATACGACGCCGGCGAGTTCAACTGACCGGCGAGATGTTCCGCCTTCGTCAAGACTTCGGCGGACAGGTCCGGTTTTGTTCCGCCTTCGTCCCGAAAGCTTTTGGGACTACGGCGGACAAGTCCGGCGGCGCAAGAATGCGTTGAAATGCGCGACCATCCACGTTATTGTGCCGCGCATGAGCACCCTGATGGAAATCGAAGCCGCTTTGCCTGCGTTGACTGAGCGTGAGTTGAAACAACTGGCGGCGGACGTGGATCGCCTCTTTCGCGAACGCAAAGGCGCTTTGATCTATCAGGACGCGCACGGCCTCGAAACCGAAGCCGATTTGCTTCTGGCTGCCGACCGCGCATTCCAGGAATACGACCGCGCCGAGGAGTCCCATGCCAACCGCCAGCCGCGGTGAAATTTGGCAAGTGGACCTTGGCTTGGCCGCCAAGGTGCGCCCGGTGCTGGTTCTCAGCGTTCCCTTCCTCGACCAAGAACGCGCCTTGTACGCCATCGTTCCCCATACCACCGCACCGCGAGGCACGCGGTTTGAAGTCAGCCTGACTGTTCCCGGACTGGAGGCGGGCGTGTTTGACGCTCAAGGACTCCGCAGCGTTCCGCCGTCCGTACTGGTGCGACGTCGCGCCGTGCTCACACCGGAACAACTGGCCCCCGTCGAGTCCGCCGTGAAACTCTGGCTTGACCTGAAGTAGTCCCTGCTGAAGTCCGGCGACGCTACTTGAGGTTTTGGGTGAGGGTTTCTTGCGTCGTCGAGATCTTCTTCATGATGTTGCTGAGGGTCGAGATGAACTTGCTGCGCCGGTCCATCGTCATCTGCAGCCGCAGGCTCGTCATCTCGCTCATCTCGTTCATCGAATCGAGCTTGGGCGCGTTGGTGCGGGACTCCGCGCGCAATTGCTGGCGGACTTGTGCCTGCTGTTCTTTCACCTTCGTCTGCGTCTCGCGCAGTTGCTGCTTGCGACGGTTGGCCTCCTGCATCTGGTCCATGGTCGCGCGCAAATCCTTGTCCTCGGCCTGCGCCATCTCCATCATCACGAGCATCACCAGGGCGTCTATGTCCATGTTCGAGAGCTTCTGGCCTTCAAACCGCTTGCGGACTGCCGCCCGCACTGCCGCCTCGTCCACATCGCGTCGGAGACGAAGCTGTGCCGCCTCGCGGCCCACCCACTCCCGCACCGTTGGCGACAGACGCGGCTTCAGTTTCTGCTGGAGCGCGACCGCTTCCGTCGGGATTTCCTCGTGGCGTGACGGGGCGCCAACGCCAGTGACGGCAAACGAAACAACCAACAGCATCGTGGCAAAGAGTTTTGTTCTCATAGCACAACTCACCTCTACGCCCCGCCCGTCGCGGTGTCAACCGATCAGACCCGCAGTTTGAAGCTGACTTTTGGGCGGGACTGCTCCAAAAAGCAGTTGTGAAGATGCTCAGCATGGTGCGGAAATGGTTGTTCCTTGGCCTCGTCGTTACCGCGGCGGTGACTTGGTTCACACGCGAGCGGCTTGACACGGTGAACGAGATCCATCCCGACGCGCTCCGTCCAGCGGAACAGACACCAGCGAACGGAGCGAAGCCGTTTCAGTTCACGCGTAACAACTACCAGTATGAAGTCACGCCGTTGCACGAATACACCATCAGCGGACTGGTCGTGCGGCGGATGGATTACAGTTGGTTCAGCATTGACCGCTCCGAGAAGATTTTCCCGCTCGACCTCTGCTTGATCTGGGGTAGTAACCTCCGCCACAAGGTGCATCAGGCAAAAACCATCCGCTTCTCGCAGGACTGCCGGTTCTGCTGGGTCGAATGGCGCGAGAAGTTGCCTTTCTCGATGTCGGAACTCTCCAACAACCACCTTCTCTTGAGCCTGCCCGAGGTCGAGAAGACGCTGAATCGGGTGATGATCGGCGACCAGGTGAAGCTGCGCGGCAAACTCGTCAAGGTCAACGCCAGGCTGGTCGGCAAGGGCGGTCGCTATGATTCCGAGGCCGTCACGTGGACCAGTAGCACCACCCGCAACGACACTGGTGCCGGCGCCTGCGAAGTCATCTACGTCGAGGACGCCGTTGTGTTGCGCACTGCCAACGAGTTGTCACGCGTCCTGTTCCGCGGCAGTCTCTGGGGAATGGCCGTGCTTGCGCTCTGGGCCTTTGCCGATTTGTTCCGACGATTCTGATTCTCAATCGAGCTTGCGGAACCTGATGTTGCGGTACGCGCCACCGGTGCTGTAGGTGGCGAAACCGAGCGGAATGCACGGCTCGACTTCCATGCGGACGGAGATGCGATGCCCCTCAAGCTCCAGTTCGACAATCTGTTCGTCGTCAAGCCATGCTTCGATCTTCTTGTCGGTGACGCGCACACGGATGTGATACCACTGATTGTTCTTGAACGTCATCGAACGGCTGGTCTGGTTCTCGGAAGCATCGTAGCCGTCAATGCTCGACAGCCCGACGACCGTGCCGCCCCAGCCGCCACAGACCAACGTGCACGGGTCTTTGCCGACGGGGAACGTCAGCGCGCAGAAGAAGTCGTCGCCTTCGACCCGCTTGGCGTCGAGTTCGATCTCGTAGTTCGTCCGCGCCGGAAGTTGGCCGCTCCAGACGATGCCGGCCATCGGGTCGCCTTTGCCGATGTTAAGAGCGCCGTCAACAACGCCAATCTTGCCGCCTTTGCCGAAGAAGTCGGCGATCTTCCATTTGCCGAGCGTCTTGCCGTCGAACAATGACACCTCCGTCGGTGCGGCCTTGATGCCGAACGGTTCCTCGAAGTGATGTTTGCCGGAGCCGATGTCGTGGACGCCTTTGGTCGGCATGATGACGGTGGCGGTGGTGTTGACGGGGATGGTGACATCGAGGATGAACTTACCGTCGGCGATGCGCCAGTCGGTCTCGATGAGGCCGCGAATGCTGCGATAGCTGGTCTTGGCGGCGGTGAGCTTGCCGCCGGGTTGTGGCGCGATGAGGATGCGTTTGTAGCCGGGGGCTTCACTGTGGATGCCGCCGACGTTCTCGACGATCCATTGATAGACCGCGCCGAAACTGTAGTGCGCGAAGCTGTTCATGCCGGGATCTTGGAAACCTTTTTCGGGCGTCCATCCGTCCCAACGCTCCCAGATCGAGGTCGCGCCGTGTTTGATTGAGAAACCCCACGACGGGAAGGTGTCGTTGTGGAGGAGTTTGTAGGCGACATCCTGCCGGCTGATCTTGGCGAGGGCGAGCATCAGGTCTTTGGTGCCGATGAAGCCGGTCGAGAGATGGTTGTCGCGGCTCTCGATGTCCTCGACGAGATATTTCGCGGCGAGCTTTGCCTTCTCGGTGTTGAGCAGGTCGAACGCGATGGCGAGGACGTACACAGCTTGCGTGTTGCCTTTGATCCGTCCATCGGCGGCGACGTAGGCTTTGTTGAACGCGGCCTTGATTTCGTTGAAGAGATGGTTGTACTTCGCGGCGTCGTCTTTCTTGCCGAGCACCTCGGCGGTGCGGGCGACAAGCTTCGTGCTGTAGGCGAAGTACGCCTCGAAGATCACGTCCTTCGGTGTGTCGGCCTTGATGCTGAGCCAGTCGCCGAAACAGTGGAACTTGTCCGGCGGCGTCAGGTCGGGTTTGCAACGGCCTTTGCAGAACGCAATGAACTTCGTCATCGCGTCGTAGTGCCGCTCCAACACGCGACGGTCGCCATAGACTTCGTAGATCGTCCACGGACAGATGACGCCGGCGTCCTGCCATGCGGGGCCGCCGTCGTCGCCGGCGACTTTGACGGGGGCGACCATCGGGAACTGCCCGTCCTTGCGCTGGGCGTCTTCGAGGTCCACGAGCCATTTGTTGAAGAAGGCCTGCACGTCAGCGTTGAGCGTGGCGGTGCGGACATAGACCTGTGCGTCGCCGGTCCAGCCGAGACGCTCGTCGCGTTGCGGGCAATCGGTCGGGATATCAATGAAGTTGGCGCGCTGGGTCCAGTAGATATTGCTGTGAAGCTGGTTCAACATCGGGTCACTGCACTGGAACGACCCGGCGACAGGCGTGTCGCTGCTGAGCGCGATGCCGACGACGGTGTCGGGCGTCGGCTTTTCTTTCAGGCCGGTGACTTCGATGTATTGGAATCCGTGAAACGTGAAACGTGGTTCGTAAACTTCGGTGCCGCCACCGCGGCAGATGTAGATGTCGGTGCAACGGGCGCTGCGGAGGTTGATGATGTAGATCGTGCCGTCGGGATTGAGCCGCTCGGCGAACCGGAGCGTAATCTTCTGGCCCGCTTCGCCCCGTACTGTGAGTCGGGGCACGCCGGCAAAGTTCTGGCCGAGGTCGAGGACGTACACGCCGGGCTGCGGCTCGGTGATGGTCTTGGCCTTGAACTCCTGCACGGCGATGACCGGCGGACCGGGATGCGCTTGGACGACGGGATGAACTTCGGGACTGCCGACGTTGACGACGTCCCAGTTGCGCGGTTCGATGCGGGCGTCGTAGGTCTCGCCCATCAGGAAATCGGATTCGAGCAACGGCCCCGTTGCGGCCTTCCAGTCCGGCCCGGTGCCGACGACGGCGGTGGTGCCGTCGGCGTATTCGAGATTGAGCTGGATGCGGACGCGCGGGAGTTTGCCGTAGTGGTTGCGTTGGCGTCCGTAGCCGACATAGCCGCTGAACCAGCCGTCGGCGAGGATTGCACCGAGGTCGTTGTCGCCTTGCTTGACGAGCGCGGTGACATCGTAGGTGCGGTAATAAACGCGCTTGGCGTAATCGGTCCAGCCGGGGCTGAAGAAATCATCCGTCACGCGTTTGCCGTTGAGTTGAACATCAAAGATGCCGAGGCCGGTGGCGTAGAGCGTGGCGCTTTTTACCGGTTTGTCGGCGCGGAAGCTGCCACGCAAGTACGGCACCGGCGGGAGGAAAATGACTTCGAGTTTTGCCTTGCCCCACGGCTGCATTCCATAATCGCCGAGCACGCGCACGGCGGGCCACGCCTTCGTGTCGAGCGCACGGTTGTGCCAGTTCGCGCCCGGATCCTTCGCTGACTTCCACGAGCCGTCGGTGACGTGCGTGATCGTTTTGCCGTCGGCGAGAGTGACGACAACTTTGGAGCAGCCCGGCGGGACCTTCGGCTGAGTTCCAGACTTCGACGCGGATGCTGTTATCGCCGGGGCGCACGTGCGGGGCGATGTCGGTCAGCTTGGCCAGCTTCCAAGCCGAGCCGCTGGCGACGAGGTGGGTGTTGACGACGACCTTGTAGTTGTCGTCGCCGATGGCGAGCAGTTCGGCCTTTGCGATCTTCGCGTCGGCAGGCAGCTTGAACGAGCTGACGAAAAGGCGATACCCGGCCGGGGCGTTCAACGGCGGTTCGCCGGTGTGCCAGATCCATTTGGCAGGGTCGAGCGGCGCTTCGGGGAGGTCAATGTTCTGGCGCGCCTTGTCGTAGCCGATCCACTCGGCTTTCCAGTCGGAGGCTTGCAGCAGGCCCATCGTCCACGTGGCGGGCTGGCTCCAGGCGGACTCGTTGCCGTCCTTGTCCCAGGCTTTGACCTTCCACGAGCAACGCACCCCCGAGGTCAACGCTTTGCCGGTGTACACGATGGCGGTGGTGTCGTCGCTGGCGACTTTGCCGCTGTCCCAGAGCGTCTCCTGTCCCGATGTCACGATGACTTGATAGGCGGTCTGTCGGCCGGCTTTCTGGTCGGAGGCGAGCGTCCAACTCAGGCGCGGTCTGGTCTCGTCAATACCCAGCGGGTTGACGCGGTATTCGCAGCGCAGTTGTTGCGGCGTGATGGCCGACGCGGTGGCGGCGAGACTGAGAATCATGGCAAATATTCTAAGCATATCATTCCTCTGTTGAAAGCCCGCTCATTCAACCAAAGTTCCGCGTCGTTGCCCAGATGTTTCTGCCGCGTTGTGTTCCGGTTTTGTTCCGGCTATTCTGGGTCCCACCACTGAGGAGTGTCTGCATGATGAAACGAGTCGTCACTGTGATCACGTTGCTGTGGGCGTTCGCCACAAGCGCCGAGGTGAACGTCGTTGTCGAACCGAATGCGCCGCCCGCGGTGCGGCTGGCTGCGACGGAGCTGCGGGGCTATCTCCGTCAGCTTTATCCAGCGGCAGAAGGTAAACAGATCCGGCTCGTGGCCAATCTGCCGACGCCAGAAAGTTACGAGATCACCGCGACCAAAGACGAGATCGTCATCGCTGGTGGAGGGGCGAGGGGAGTCGTGTACGGCGTGAACGCGTTGCTGGCACGGACAGAGTCGTCCGTGTTCGGTGACTGGAAGCTTGCCGACATGCCGTTGGTGGGCGATCGCATCGTTTTCAACTGGCACAATTTCCTCAGCGGTTGCTCGACGTGGAATTTGGCCGACTGGAACCGTTGGACCGACGACTCGCAGAAACTCGGCTACAACGCGATCATGGTCCATGCCTACGGCAACAATCCGATGGTCAGCTTCACGTTCAACGGCAAGACCAAGCCGGTCGGCTATCTCTCGACTACGGTCAAGGGGCGCGACTGGTCCACGATGCACGTCAACGACGTGCGGCGGTTGTTTGGCGGCACGGTGTTCAACCAGCCGGTCTTTGGCGCCGACGCGGCACAGGGACCGGAAGAACAGCGCGCCAAGGCGGCGCGCCAACTGATGCAAGGCGTGTTCGCGTACGCCGGCGAACGGGCGATGAATGTTTTCTTCGCCGACGATGTGGACACGATGTCCGCCAACCCGCAGGAGTTGATCGCGACATTGCCAGCAGAGGCGCGGTTCGCCACTGTCGGCAAAGATGGTTCGTTCTGGCTTGCCAATCCCGACACGCCGGAAGGTTACCGGTACTACAAGGCGCAGGTCGCGGCGTTGCTGGCGGATTATCCGCAGATCACGTGTCTGGTGGTCTGGTTCCGCAATGGCGGCACGCCGTGGATGCGCTTGAGAGTTTCCGAAATGCCGGCGGCGTGGCAGGCGGAGTACAACGCCGCGATTACCCGCACGCCCGAAGCGGCGAAGTTCTGGCATTCGCACAACATGTTTGCCATCGGCAAAATCGCGCGCGCCTTTGACCGCGCGTTGAAGGAACTCGGCCATGGCCGGGTCCGTCTGGCCGTCGGCACGTGGCGATTCGAGTTTTTGCCGGGCGCGGATTTGTTCCTGCCGCCGAACATCCCGCTCATTGGCTTAGACTACGACGTGCTTCACGACGACTCGAAGCTCGGTACCGCCGAGAACCGCTGGCAGTTGGCCGAGGTCGGCGCGCATCGTCCGCTCATCCCCGTGATCTGGGCGCATCACGACGACGGCAACTACATCGGACGTCCATACACGCCGTTCGCCGAGTTTCACTCGAAGCTGACCGAGGCGAAAGCGAGCGGGTTCGGCATCATTCACTGGACGACGCGTCCGCTCGACCTGTTCTTTGCCAGCCACGCTCGTCAGGTCTGGCAACGCACGCAAAACGAACCGTTGCGCAAGACGTGCGACACGTTTGGTGCGCCGCTCGGCGCATATCTCGAACGGTGGGTTACCGACGCGCCGAAGTTCGCGCGCGAGACGAGTGACCGGTTCATTGACCGTCCGTTGACGAATATCACCGCCATCGTCGCCGGTTGCCGCGAGCGACAGGCGTTGCTTGCCAAGGCGACCGGCGAACAGGCCGATTACTTCAAGGGACTGGAACAGTTCATTGCCGCGTTCCACGAGACACACGACCTCTTTCAGCGTTCGCAGGATGCGCTCAAGAGCAATGATCTCGCGCAGGCCCGGCAACTGATGGCGCAATGCCGGCCGGAACCGGTGATCGAGCAGTTTGCGAAGTTCAGTTCGATTGGTGGCATTACGCGCGGCGAACAGGGTTTGGTTGTCTCGATGAACCTGCGCTGGCTGACGCACATTGTCCGTCACCGGCAGGCGCTCGGCATGGAGCCGGTGCGGATCAAGTTTGGCCCGACACAACACGACAAGCTTGCCCAAAGCGCCGGCAAGTTCACCTTCCATTTCACGACGGACCATGCCGTGTGGGAAGTGTGGGGCGAAGAGGAAACGGGTGCCCGTGTGTTCACGGTGCCCACGGCACCTGACGAGATCGCCCGCACCGGTATCGAAACCGACAAGCCGCTCTCCTTCAAACTGCGCCCGATCATGCACAAGGCGCTGCTGCCGCCCGGCGACTACCGGCTGCGCCTGCTGCTGCTCGACCCCGACTCGACCGCGGCCGGCCAGCGCGTGTTCACGGTCGCGATCGGCAACACGTCCAGCACCGTGGACATCTTCCAGGAAACTGGCGGCGCCAACCGGCTGCTGGAACGCGTTTACCCGGTCACGCTGCGCGCGCCCGGTGAGGTCGCTGTCACGCTGACGCCGGTCAAAGGCCACGCCATGATTTCCGGAGCGGTGTTAGAACCATGAAGGCGCTTTGGAAAGACGATGCAGAATTGTTCGCGCTGGCGCGTCGGGAACTGTTCACGGCGCTGGTCGGCGACGCGATGGACAAGCTGGGGCTGTTGAATCAATTCCTGCCGCCATACCTGAAACCGTTGCGCGACGACATGGTCGTGATCGGTCGCGCGATGACGGTGGTGGAGGCAGGCTTGACGCCGGGTGAGCTGCCGGGAGCGCCGTTCGGCCGGATGCTCGAGGCGCTGGATGATTTGAAGCCGGGCGAGGTGTACATCTGCACGGGAGCGTCGCCGCGGTATGCGTTGTGGGGCGAGATGATGAGCACGCGGGCGCTGCGGCTCGGCGCGGCGGGCGCGGTCGTGGACGGTTACTCGCGCGACACGCGCGGCGTGATGCGGCTGAATTTCCCGACGTTTTCCCGCGGCCGGTACGCGCAGGACCAAGGACCGCGCGGCACGGTGGTGGATTTTCGCGTGCCGATTACGTTCGGCGGCGTCACGGTGCGCCCCGGCGACATCGTGTTTGGCGATCTTGACGGCGTGTGCGTCGTGCCGCGAGAGGCGGAGGTGGAGGCGTTCACGAAGGCGCTGGAAAAAGCCCGCGGCGAGAAGCTTGTCCAAAAGGCGCTGGAGAATGGCATGAGCACCGTTGAAGCGTTTCGGAAGTTTGGCATCATGTGAGAGGAGAACTCGTATGAAGATCGGTTGGTATTTGCTGGCGGCTTGGCTGGCCTGCGTGTCGTTGCAGGCCGATGAGATTGTGCCGTTGTTGCACCGGGTCAACGACTGGCAGGTCGCGAACCCGCGCATGAAACCGACCGACCGCAACTGGGAACGCGGTACCTGGTACACGGGCGTCATGGCCGCGTACAAGGCCACCGGTGACGAGAAGTTTCTGAGACAGGCAATGGAGTGGGGCCAGCAACACCAGTGGCAGGTTGGCACTGAGAAATCCGGCGCCAACCGTTTGTTCTGCGTCGAGACTTGGGCTGAGTTGTATTTCGCCAAGAAAGACAAGGCGATGATCGCGCCGGCGATTGAATGGCTCAGCACCGTCGCCAGTAACTCACCGGCGGGCGCGAAGGTCTGGTACTTGGAAGGCGGACGCCGGTACGCTGATTCGTTGTACGGCGCGTGCACGCTGGCGATGATGGCGAAGGCGACCGGCGACAAGAAGCACCTCGACTACATGCACGCGTTCTTCTGGGACGTGCACGCAGAGTTGTTCGACAAGGACGACGGTCTGTTCTACCGCGACAAACGGTTCATCGGCCAGCAGACCAAGAA
>Ga0163200_1000782_pt1 | contig 12784 bp, 13 predicted proteins | sample PL_2010_200m_FD_113535 | JGI IMG/M metagenome (GOLD analysis project Ga0163200, IMG submission 113535) | Freshwater microbial communities from Powell Lake, British Columbia, Canada to study Microbial Dark Matter (Phase II) - PL_2010_200m | ecosystem: Environmental > Aquatic > Freshwater > Lake ... | reverse complement strand
GCGATTCCCTCATTTATCCCGTACCCTTCATTCAGTATCACATTCGCGACCTTCCTTCCTACTCCCTGGAGTTCCATGAGATCTTTCATGTTGTTTGGAACCTTGCCGTGAAATTTTTTCACTACCAGAACTGATGCTGCTTTCAGGTTCCTTGCCTTTGTTTTATAGTAATTTATCCCTTTCAGGTACCTCTTCAGAGTGCCGAGATCTGCCTTAGAGTAATCCTCGAAAGTCTTAAACTTTTTGAAAAGCTCCTCTGTGGTTTTGTTTACCTGCCTGTCTGTGCATTGCGGCGACAACAGCGCTGCGACGAACAGCGTTGTGAGATTGCTGTGCTTGAGTTGCGTTTGAAGCTCCCTTCCGTATCTGCGAGACAGCTTATTGAAAACAAGACTGGGGGAAATGCCTGCGTTATCCATAAATACTTCATATAATAATATATTTCAAACAATAAAAGTGTTTCCGTGGCAAGAAAAACTTCCGCGGCAGGTAGATTCTATCCTGCGGATCCAGGACAGCTCGACAAGCTAGTTTCTGAATTGATCAAAGGTGCAGAAATAGACAGCAAGGCGTACTCCGATTCCTATTCCTTCGTTTCACCGCACGCCGGTTATGCTTACTCCGGAAGTGTTGCAGCATATGCATATTCCGTGCTTCAGGAAGCGTGCAGGAAGCGAAAAATAGATACTCTGGTCATCATAGGCCCTAATCATGCTGGCTACGGCGAGCCGATCGCAGTATCACTTCAGGACTGGCAGACGCCTCTGGGGCTTGTAGAGAATGACATCGAGTTTTCAAGGATGCTTGCACACTCCTCCTCCGAAATAAGCGATGATGAAACAGCACACGCGTACGAGCACTCCATAGAAGTGCAGTTGCCTTTCGTGCAGAAGACCGCGAAAGGGACCAAATGCGTGTTCATATGCATGGGCGACCAGTCCTATTATGCAAGTTTGATGCTGGCCGATGCGATATTCAAATCCTGTGAACTTCTAAAGAGGAGTGCAGTGGTCATCGCGAGTTCCGATTTCAACCACTATGAATCGGCAGCCATCGCCAGTGAGAAGGACATGCCTGCCATAGAGGAGCTGTTGCGTCTGGACGCAAATGAATTCATCGAGCTGATTCACAAAAACAAGAGCAGTGCCTGCGGGCACGGCCCGATAGCAGTTGCAGCACTCTTTGCGGCGAAAAACAAGGCTAAGAAAGGAGTCCTGCTGAAATATGCGAACTCCGGAGACATAACAAAGGACTATTCTTCAGTGGTTGCATACGCCAGCATGGCGTTCGTGTAACTTATTGCAAACCACTCTCAGGGCTTATCCCTTATCATAAGAGATAAGGAAGGGCTTGTAACCCTGATTTTGTAATTAGACTCCCAAGCGCCTTCTTGTGGCGAATTTATATATTTATGTTTATAAATATGTTTTATGGTTAAAAGCTGCATGTGCACGGTATTTGAGGCACTCGGAGATCCTACCCGCTATAAGATGGTCTCGGCGCTACTTTCGGGAGAGCGATGTGCATGTGAGCTACCCTCTATGGTGGGCAGAGCTCAGCCGACTGTTTCGTTGCAACTCAAGCGTCTGGTGAAAGCAGGTATTCTCTCTGCAAGAAAGGATGGAAAAAAGATCATTTACAGAATCTCTGACGCTCGCGTGAAGAAACTGCTTGAGAAAAGTAAACAATGTGGTTATCATGGCAAAAGATGAGATTAAGAAAATAGTGAAAGAAGGCTACAGTAAGATTGCTAAAAAAGGTTCGGATTGTGGCTGCAGATGTTCCTGCGATGAACCAAGCAAGGAAGAGATGGCGATTGAGATGGGCTATTCTCTCAGCGAGATAAAGGCTGCCCCTGATGCAAATCTAGGGCTGGGCTGCGGAAATCCGCTTGCTTTTGCTAAAATAGCGGAAGGTATGACTGTTCTTGACCTTGGCTCTGGAGCAGGATTCGATGCTTTTATCGCTGCAAAAAAAGTCGGAGACAAAGGAAAGGTAATAGGGGTCGACTTTACTCCTGAGATGATAGATAAAGCGGAAGGAAACGCAAAGAAATATGCTTTTTCAAATGTGGAATTCAGGCTTGGAGACATCGAAGAGCTGCCAATTGAAGACGCTTCTGTTGATGTGGTAATCAGCAATTGTGTCATAAATCTCGCCCCTGACAAGAAAAAGGTGTTCGAGGAGGCTTTTCGCGTCCTTAAGCACGGAGGCAGGCTGCTTGTTTCGGACATTGTCTTGCTGGAAAAACTCACAGAGCAGCAAAAGAAAGACAATGCTCTGATAGTAGGTTGCGTAGCAGGTGCACTGCTTAAACAAGAATACATCAGCTTAATAGAGAATGCCGGATTTGAAGTAAATATTCTTTCAGAGCACAAAAATATCGACAAGCCTCAGTATGAGGGGTTTCCGCTTGAAAGCCTGAAAGTCGACGCATACAAACCTGCAATCTGCAAGTGCCAGAAACATAACAAATAGGATTTCTCTTATCACTTATCCTAGGCTGTAAGGGAGGGCTGCCTAGCTTTTGCCTGAAAACCTCTCGGGGCAATTAACAATTTTCCTGTGGGAAAACGTGCAGGATTGGTTCAGGTTTGATGGGATTTGCCATAGGGATCTGGGCACGTGATTATTCTTTTTGTAAGCGTAGCAATTCCCCAAAATTCATCTTTCCGTTATATAACGATAAACCAAATATCACCCCTTGCGCACCAAGATCGAATGCGGCCACAGCATCCTTGGCATCACGCATGCCTCCAGCTAGCCATACTGGCTTACTGCAAATGTTTACTGCTTTTGAAAGCAATTGCAAGTCTGGCCCTTTCTCCATCCCATCGAGATCCACAGAACTTACTATTATGCCACCAACATTGCACTCTTCAGTCAGCCGAAATGCTTCCGAGAGCGCTACAGCAGTTTTATTCTTCCAGCCCTTTATTCTGGCGAATGGAGGATTTCCTCCAAAGTCAAGTGCAGCCCATATTTTTTCGGAGCCAAATGTTTCAGTGCATCTGATCACATCTTCTTTTGACTCAAACAGTGCCGTGCCGAACACAACACTGTCTGCGCCTGCTGCAAGGGCGTCGCTGGCAAGCGCATAGCTCCTCAATCCGCCTGCCCATTGGATTTTCATCTTCTTGCATACCTTGCGCAGTTCTCCAAGGATTGCAAGATTGCCTTTCCTTCCGAATGCGGCATCCAAATCGACTACGTGCAAAATTTCAAATCCGGCAGCTTCATATTTGGCTGCAAGCTCCAGAGGATCACCAAATATCCTCTTTGTGCCTTCCTTTCCCCGCACCAGTCGCACTGCGCTATTTCCGATTATATCTACTGACGGAATCACAACTCTTGTTCTTTCCATATCCCTGCCCCTCTTTCTACTGCTTTTCAAAGCTTAAATCCTTTTTCCCATCTCGCTCCTTCTTTCCGATAAGAATACGGCCATGACCTATGCTCTGTGAGAGGGCTGCCAGGCTTCCGACCGATAACTTCTCTGACTGTCCAATAAAGCACCAGGAAGGGCTATGCCTCTTGTCTGAAGACCTCTCGGAACCCCCTCACAATATGTTTAAAAAATGAAGCTTACCATTATCTATGATTTCAATGTCAGTGTTAGGAGTACATGATGCTCACGATGCGGGAGCGGCATTGGTTTCAAACGGCAACGTAGTTGGCGCGGTCAACGAGGAAAGGTTCACAAAAAAGAAGAATGACGTAGGATTCCCTTCAAATGCGATAAAATGGATGTTGTCTGCTTCAGAAGACGACGTAGAGAAGGTCGCTATTCCTTGGATAGGCGGAAGTGCCCTGTTTGCTCGGGTATTCCCTTCGCTTGAGAAAAAGAGAAGAAGCCTCTGGCGCAAGGAGGGCAAGAAACCATCAAGGCTGAAGATGGAGTTCACAAATGCAGTGTTTAGGTTAATACAGGACCAAAAGCCGCGTGCATTATGGCAGATGGCGGGCAAGAGCATAGGAGGGAACATACTGAGTGGCAAGCTGAGGAAGCTTGGAATAGACAAGAAACTTGTGTTTGTCGAGCATCACCTCGCCCACGCAGCTTCAGCATACTATGCATCAGGTTTCGATGAAGCTCTTGTGATCACACTTGACGGCGCAGGGGACGGGCTCAGCGGCACTGTGAGCATAGGAGACAAGGGAGAACTCAAGCGAATAAACGAGTTCAAGGCAAGCGCAAGCATAGGTCTTCTGTACGGCGCTGCAACGCTCGCTTGCGACATGCGATTCAGCGAGGACGAAGGAAAACTGATGAGCCTTGCGGCATATTCCTATCCTTCCGAAATAAAGGAGCTGGAGAAGTTTGTAAGATACGACGAGGAAAGCAAGCAGCTGGTAAGCAGCACGGGCACAAAGTACGAGTTCCTTTTATCCGAATACCTGAAGGACAACATACTCTGGAAATACAACAGGGAGGCATTCGCCTTCGCAGTCCAGAGGCACGTGCAGGAGCAGGTGCTGAAAATAGTCAAGAACTACATCAAGGAAACGAAGATAAGGAACATCGCAGTCTCGGGCGGTTTCTTCTCAAACATAATAACGAACATGTTCATAAACGAGCTTCCGGAAGTGAAGGACTTCTTCATCTTTCCGCAGATGGGCGACGGCGGCCTTGCGCTTGGAGCGGCATACTATGCCGACTTCCAGGAACACCGCAGGTTCAACAGGAAGCAGGTAGAGAGCATATACTACGGCCCCGAGTACACAAATGCCGAGATAGAAGTTGCACTGAAGAAATATGCAAAAGAGAAGAAAGTCAAGTACCGCGAAGTCAAGGACATTGCGAGATACACCGCAGAACAGATCGCGGAAGAGAACAGGATCGTGCTCTGGTTCCAGGGGAGGATGGAATACGGACCGAGGGCTCTTGGAAACAGGAGCGTTCTCACGCTGGCGAGCACTCCTGAAAACAGGAACGAAATAAACCTCATAATAAAGAAGAGGCCTTACTTCCAGCCTTTCGCTAGCAGCGTGCTCGAGGAGGATGCAAAGTCTTTGCTTGATCCTTACCCCAGAAAGAACAGGTTCATGACCGCAGGCTACAGGGTCAGGCCAGAGCGATTCGGAGATTTGGTTGCGGCGTCGCACATAGACAAGACAACAAGACCGCAGGTGCTTGGCAAGGAAAACACTCTGTACAGGGAGCTGCTTCTGCAGATCAAGAAAAAAGTAGGCTATGGCGCGCTTCTTAACACGAGCTTCAACAAGCACGGAATACCTATAGTGATGACTCCTGACGATGCGCTCTGGACGCTGGAGAACACAGGAGCGAAGTACCTGGCGATAGGAAACTTCTTTGTGGAGAAGGCGACGAAATAATGATTGCGATGAAGAAACCGAACATAACCATACTGATACTCGATGCGCTAAGGCTAGACACATTCAAACTTCTTTTCAAAGCGAAGGGGATGGAGCTTTCAAAGCTAGGCAACTTCATTTATTTTGACAAGTGCATTGCACCAGAAACCTGGACGCTGCCTTCCTGCGCATCGCTTCTTACCGGGCTATATGCAAGCGAGCACGGCGCGCACGAGACGACTACCCTCAAGGCGCTCGATGTAGACAAGATAAAACTAAAACGCAAGACCATTGTCAGTGAGTTGAAGGCGCTGAAGTACAAGACGTACTGCGTCTCAGCAGCCCCGTACCTGAATCCCGTCTACGGCTTTGACGAATTCGATGAATTCAAGGAAGAGTCCTTCTTCGTCGACCTCTGGGGCAGCGTAGTCGAGGTGAGCAAGAAGCTCAAGCCGCTCCTCATGAAATACAGGGAGAAGTACGGAAGCGAGGGCGGTCTCTTCACAAGCATGGTAAGGATACCTCTCGGAGTGCTGATTGAGGATCCCATTCTGTTCTTCAAGGCGCTTGGATCAGGGTTAGTTCTCACTCCAATCGCAGCGGCAAAGAAGCTCAAGGCAAAACTGGTCGATGACTGGCCGATAGAAAAAGGCGGAAGTAGAATGGTAAAGACGATAAAGAACATAAGGTTCAATGAGCCTTTCTTCCTTCTCATAGACGTGATGGAGCCGCACGATCCTTACACAGAATCAAAGAAAACTGCGATGGACTGGAAGACGCAGTATCTAAAAAGAGCTGTGAACGAAAAGGTTCTTAGGCTCTGGAAGAGCCTATACCTCAAGGCATCGCGGAGGGGATTTGCATACTCATATGCAATAATGAAAGATCTGATAGAAAGGTTTGGAGACAACCAGATAATCATATTCGTCTCTGACCATGGCCAGGCTTTCAACGAGCACGGATTCGTTGGTCACGGAGCCATGCTTTACGACGAGATAGTAAGGATTCCGATGGCTGTGCTGCTCCCCAAAGGCTTCGAACGCACAAAGAAAGACAGCTATTCCTCGCCTGTGAACATAAGGAAGTTCCTGCTGGCAGCGTTGCGCGGTGAGACTGACGCTATAAAATACCTCTACGGCAAGGAGGTGATTGCAGAAAGCTTCGGTACTCACGTCAGGATAAACGCGGCGAAAATCAAGGGAATAAATCTGAAGAAGCTGCACTTCGCAAACAAGACAAGAAGGAGAGTTTTCCGCAGCTGAGCAGTCACAAGCAAATAAAAAGAAGCAATAGCGCCTGACTTAAATACTTTTAAGCAGAATGTTGATGCAGTGGTAATGTGGCTAAGAGATACGAGCTTCCTGCACTTCCATACGCGTACAATGCGCTCGAACCCTACCTGTCAGAGCAGATGCTGAAACTTCATCACGACAAACATCACTTGGCTTACGTGAACGGCGCAAATGCCGCATTGGATAAGTTGGAGAAGGCAAGAACAGGCGAAATGCAGATGGACCTAAGGGCGACTCTCCGTGACCTCAGCTTCAACTATGGAGGTCACTTTTTGCACAGCCTCTTCTGGATGAACATGGCACACGCAAAGGGAGTCGGCGGAATGCCTTCGGGCTCGCTTGAAGACAAGATAAATTCCGACTTCGGCAGCTTTGAGAAATTCAAGCAGCAGTTCAGCGACGCGGCAAAGACGGTCGAGGGAAGCGGCTGGGGCGTACTGCAGTATGACAGGCTTACCGACCAGCTGCTGATGGCACAGGTTGAGAAGCACAGCCTGCTTCATCTGGTGAACATGCCTGTGCTGCTGTGCATCGATGTCTGGGAGCATGCGTATTATTTGCAGTACCAGAACGACCGCGCGAAATTCGTCGATGCTTGGTGGAACATAGTCAACTGGGACGATGTCGCAAAAAGGCTCGAAAGCTCGATGAAGTAGAAAGGAATATATAGCTTCCAAGCATATCAGCTTACTATTAATTAGGTGCTCCAGCATGAAGCTTAGACCAGGAAGAAGCGTAAGAAAGATAAACAGCCAGGCATGGTCGAGATACTCGATCAGGAAGCCTAGGAAGAACTACATAAAGGCGCTGCCAAGAACAAACCTTCTAGTATTCAACATGGGCGTGAAGAAGTCCGATTACGACATAATGCTTGTGTTGAAGTCGAAGCAGGATGTGCAGCTGAGGTCAAACGCGCTAGAAGCCGCGAGGCTTGCAGCGAACAAGCATCTTGAGAGAGAAATAAGCGGCGATTACTCAATGAATGTCGTTCCTTTCCCGCACAACGTGATCAGGGAGAAGAAGTTCTCAGGTGCTGCAGGAGCGGACAGAACATCGCAGGGAATGATTCTTTCCTTCGGCAAGCCCGTATCCGTTGCAGCGCGAGTGTTTAAGAACCACGACGTCTTCCTTATCAGGACAAGGGCTGCAAACAAGAAAGTAGCAAGAGAGGCGATGAAGAGGGCTTCCAAAAAACTCTCAGGAACTTACTCTATTGTGCTTACGGAGAGTGTCAAGGCAGCTGCCTGATAAATCCTTATTCCCATTCGTAGTTCTTAAGGCATTACTTCCTGTGTGTCTGAAAGCGCCACGCAACCAACCCTGAACGATGAATGTATCAAGCTATATATATCTCCCGCCGCCATAGGCAATTGCCGTTTTTGTGATGTCAATGAAGATACTGCTGCAATTCCCGGAGGGGCTAAAGCAGAAGGCGCTTGAACACGCGAAGAAACTAGAGGCTGAGGGAAACGAAGTCATAATTTCAGCGTCTCCCACTTTCGGCGCATGCGACCTTGCCATAGACGAAGCGAAGAAAATAGGGGCAGACAAGCTGGTTCACTTCGGCCATGCAGAGTTCAACCACGTCGACTTCAACGTCGAGTACGTCGAATACAGGATAGACGCGCCGCTTGACATGCTAACTGAATCCCTGAATCAGCTCGAGGGATACGGGAGAATCTGTCTGATGACAACGATACAGCACGTTCACCAGCTTGCAGCGATCAGTGAATTCTACGAAACAAACGGAAAGGAAATTATTTTGAACAAGCCAAACCGCGCAACTAAGACAGAAGGGCAGATACTTGGATGCGATGCGGGCAATGCATCCGCGCTTGACGAGAGCGTAGACGCATTTGTCTATTTTGGCGGAGGCACTTTCCATCCTACTGGCGCGCTTCTTCAGACAACAAAACCTTTCTTCCTGGTAGACCCTTTCCAGAAGAGAATGGAGCGCATAGACGGGATGCGCGAAACTTATGCAAAGAGGAGCAGGGGCAAGGTGCTCACATCCTTAGAAGCAAAGAACTTCGGAATTCTTGTAAGCACTAAGAACGGGCAGTACAACATGGAGCTGGCGAAGGTGCTAAAAAAGAAGATCGAGGATGCCGGATGCACGGCAGCAATTCTGATTTCAAACACGTTCGACTTTGAATCCATAAACAACATGCTGGAGTTCGATGCGTTCGTCAATACCGCATGCCCGAGGCTCGCTTCGGATGACTCTGTCAGGACAAGGAAGCCGCTGCTCAGCGCGAAGGAGCTTGAAGAGGTGCTTGAACTGAATGAAAAGAAGGATTAGCACAAAACGCTTAATAATAAAATATTTCAAATTCTTCATGTCACAAAATGGAAAAGGAACTAGGCGCGCGAACGCGTGTAATTTCAAGGCAGAGAGAGAAGATAGAGCTTACGCCCGTGGGGATAGTGAAGGTAGAGAGTAAGGGGATGGGAGACAGGTGCTGCATAGACACGACATCAAGGATCGACAAGAGCCTTGGTCTCGGGAAGGGAAGCGGAATGCTCGTAGGCTCCTCTGTCAAGGGAATGTTCCTGGTGCATTCCGAGAACATAGACAACCCTTACGTGAACAAGAGGCAGTTCAGGGTAAACGCGGGACCTGTGTCCATGTACACGTTCGTGCCCCCGCGCGACGAAAACGGCGCTTATCCGACAAAGTATCTTTGCGAACTGAAGCCTGGCGACTCAGTGTCTGTCTTTGACGGAGAGGGTCATGTTGCAGAGGCAGTGGTTGCGAGAAACAAGATAGAAAGGAGACCCCTCACAATGGTAGTCGCTCTGCATCCGAACCTAAAAAACATATACACCAGAGGACTAGAATACATATACACTTTCATGCAGACGGCAGAGACCATAAACCTGGTGAATGAGAAAGGCGATCCCGCGCCCCTAAAAGACTTGAAGAGGGGAGACAAGGTAATGGCGTTCACGCCAATGGCTGCAGAGGCTTCGCGGCATTTCGGCACGCCAGTAAAGTCAATGGAAGTGATTGAGAACCCGTGCTTCGGTCCCATGTGACTGGGCAAGGCACCCCTTCGCTAGATGTGAGGAACGCCAGAATGCGCTAGAATTGATGCACAGGCGCTGCTAGCATAAAACAAAAGAAGAAAACAACATCTTATCCTGGGTGCAGATATGATGGGGTTAAAGGCAAAATCTGCCTCAGCCAACCCTCACATATAAGCGTTACCAAACCGCTTACGCTATCTTCGCGGTTATTGTCGCTATCTTCGCGGTCAGCATCGGGTTAGCTCCTCCTGGGGCTCCCGAAGTGAGAGTGAAGTTCAGCCATATGGATCCGCTGAATGAGGTTCCTATAGGTGAGCTAGCGAGCATCAGTGCGCTTCCTGCTGAGTTGAAGCATTTCACTAGCGTGATGCTGACTGTTTGTCCGTTCATCATGGTCAGGGCGCCTACTGCAGGTCCGTTAGCCGGTACTGCCGTGGCAGCTCCAAGTGCTGTCAGGTACATGAATGAAGTTGTAGGGCTAGGCAGTCCTGTGCTTGTCGCAGTCGCCGCGCACGCCATGCCGACATTGTACATCGCAGATCCCGTGCTCTGTCCGAAAGTGATCATCAGGTTTCCGTTAACGTCGAGTATTGGGCTTTGGCAAAGGTATCCTGGACCCGCAACACACGAGCTTCCATGAAGCGCGCCGCTGTTAAACACTCCCAAACTGAAGAGTGCGCCAAGAACCACAGCTATTATCAAAATAGCCCAACCATATGTCATCAGGTATTCCATTGCGCTTTGCGCTCTGGAAAAAGTCAATCTTTTTCTCATAAAATCACATTTTATATCTCAATATGCGCTTATAATCTTATGCCACCTTCATTGTGAGTGTGGCTATCTTCGCAGTCAGCACAGGGTTGGCACCTCCAAGAACGGTAAGCACTCCGGATCCCATAGAGTAGTTTATCCAAATCGCGCCGCTGAACGTAGTTCCTATAGGTGCTGAAGTTCCTGTAGCTGAGCCAGCGGGCATCAGTGGGCTTCCAGTTGGTGAGAAGCACTTGACGTTGGTAACGGGTGTTGTTTGTCCGTTCTGTAGCGAAAGAGCGCCGCTTAAAGTCGGAATTGCTGTTTGGGCAGTTGCAGCTCCTGTAGCTCCCAGGAAGACGATCGAAGCGGCTGGATTAGGCAGTCCGTTGGATAGTGATGTAGATGCGCATCCCATTCCAATGTTATATATCGCAGCCCCTGTGCTCTGTCCGAAGGTAATCATCATGTTCCCGTTCGTGTCGAGTACCGGGCTTGAGCAAAGATAGCCAGGTCCTGCTACGCACGAGGTTCCAAGAAGCGCGCCGCTGTTGAAAACGCCGAGTTGGAACAGAGCTCCAAGCACTACCGCAATTATGAGTATGGCCCATCCGTAGGTCATCAGGTATTCCATCGCGCTTTGCGCTCTTAAGAATGTAAATCTTTTTCCCATAAACTCTCCTTTATTTCGAATAAAGATAAACAAGCGCAATTTATATTCTTTTGCAGCACCCACCTTTACTGATTCCGCCCTCTTATTTGCCACCAAACTTGCTCTGCGAATAGGCGGAAGCAAAAAAGAGGAGCCTATTGGCTCTTCCTTCTTCCCTCAAAAGAGAGCATCTCGCTGGCAGCATTTTCTATCTGTATTCGTGCCGTATCCTGTTTGCGCCTGAATTCAGGAACAAGCGAGTTGGCAAATCGCATTGCCCTTGTAGAGTCATAGATGCTCTTCATGAAGGAATAGTACACTTCCGCAGCATCAGCATCGCCTTCCCTCATTGCCTCTATCACTTCCCTTTTGAGCTCTCCGACCAGGTCCATGATTCCAAGCAGGTACGGTACCTCGCTTACCTCGAGCTCCTTGAAAGATGCAAGCCTGTGCTCCTTGAGTATGGTATAGAACGCCATCGCCTCAACGTACTCCTGATGCGCCTGCGTCGAGAAATACTCAAATCCATCATCTGCTTTTACGAGCTTCTTCTCGAGAGTCGCAAGCTGCCTCATGCTGCTGTTTGCGCTGCCGAGCTTCTTCGCATGCATAAGCGTTATCGCCTTGCCTGCGGTGCGTATAAGGTCCCTGGATATGTCCAGCACATTGTCTTTCTTGTCCTGCAAGGCAAGAAGCTTCTTTTCTATCGCCTTCATCTGAGGTATTTCCTTCGCATAATCACCGATAAACATAATACTACAGTGCTACTTCCCTATTCCTAAAGACCTTCCCTGCCAGAATATATATTGCTGAGCGTAACCTGCGTTCTGCCCCCAGCGTTCGGTTGCAAAAGAGCAGATGTCCTTGATTTTCTTATTCCTGCCCTTGAAGTATACTTTTTCCATCACCCTCTTGACCCACGTGTCTATCGGGAATGCCTCCGTCTTTCCGTAGCCGAACAGGAGTATGCAATCTGCAACCTTGTCTCCCACGCCGTCAAGCTCCATCAGCTCTTCCTTAGCGTCGCAGTATTTTTTCTTATAAAGTTTCTGAAGGTCGAAACTCTCGCTGCATGCGTGAGCAACGGACTCTATGTACTTCGCCCTGAAACCTGCGCCATGCACCATCAGATCCTTCGCGCTGCGCTTTGCCAGCTCCTCGGGTGTAGGGAAGCTATTGAACTTCAACTCAACGTTTCCAGTCGAGAATGCCCGTTCCTCCCCGTACGCAACGACAAGCCTCTTGACAATGCCCCTTATCCTTTTGACGTTGTTGAACTGTGAGATCAAAAAACAAAGAGTCGTCTCCCACGGGTCGTTCTTCGTTATGCGCATTCCGTAGTACTTTTTGATCGCTTCCTTCATGAATTGGTCCGTTCCAATTTTCTTGTACACTCCAGACATGTCGTCGCAAAGCCTGAAGCGCGTTTCTATCTCTCGTTTGAGTTCAGAGCAGCACACGCTTCCGTATGAGCTGTACTTCAGCACATTGCTTTTCTGCTCCGCTTCAATCAGGCTGTCCTTGTACGAGTATGTCACTCCTTTGCCGTCTTTCTTCATGTCCCCGAAAAAGGCAAGAGGCTGCGCGCTCTCCACAGTATGCCTTATGTCAAACCTCTCGACTTTGATCTCGCGCATCAAATCTCTCAACCAAGCTTATTGAACCCTGCAAATATTAATTTGCTCTGTTTGTCGTTGCAGGCATGGAAGGTATTTATAGCTTCGACTCCAAATAACTTCGGTGT
>Ga0163200_1000781_pt1 | contig 12799 bp, 13 predicted proteins | sample PL_2010_200m_FD_113535 | JGI IMG/M metagenome (GOLD analysis project Ga0163200, IMG submission 113535) | Freshwater microbial communities from Powell Lake, British Columbia, Canada to study Microbial Dark Matter (Phase II) - PL_2010_200m | ecosystem: Environmental > Aquatic > Freshwater > Lake ... | reverse complement strand
TCCATCATGGGTATAAAGGTGCTGTTGAACAGAGAGAAGAGGCAGGCCGCCGGCAATATCCAGACAAACGTCCGTGCGGCGGACAGGCCTAATGTAGCCAGCATAGCACCGAGGACGGCCACCATGAACAGCAGGCGGGTCTTCCCGAACCGGTCGTTTAAAATGCCCCACAGAGTCGTGCTGAAGATGCCGACCAGTGAGCCAAGGGTATTGATCAGGCCGATTTGCGTACCGCTCAAGCCAATACTCTGATAGTAAACGTTGATAAACGTGAAGCAGAGGCCAACCCCGGCGAAGAAAAAGAAGTAAAGACCTTTGACGGGCCAATGACCTTTTTGAAGACTTGTCGTGACCTGAACTAGCCTGGATAATGACACAGTCAACCTGTCACCTGGGGCGGTAAATCATGATCCAGACCCTGCACGTGCTGCACATAGGTCGTTACCCGCTGATCCAGGTCATACGGATAGGTATATCCCAGATGATCGGCGACGGCGATCGCCACCTGGCGAAAGAGAGCAATGGTCCGAAATAACGCCTCCCAGTTGTCCGCGATACCGGCGCCCACGTAGGTGCGTTCCAGTTGGGACCAGATCTCGGGCGGCAACCGCTTTTTCAATCCTTTGCCCAAGGCACCCGTCGGCACCGACCAATCGTGATCGCATTCCATCCGCCATTCCAGCATCTGGCGCAGAAAGTTGTGTTTCATGTCGTAGTCCAGGCACCATTTTGCGGGCATCAGCTCGTCGCGCCAGAGGCACTTCGCCACGTAGGGGGCATCGCTGAAGAAGTCTTGGACCACCGCCTGGTAGGTTGCGTCGGTCGGCGGGGTCGGCAGATAGGCGGTGTGGGTTGGCGGTTTCATCCCGTCGGTCAGGTGGTCTTTGTCAACCAGAATGGTATACCCGACATCCAGGTCGGGCGGAAGCACCGGCGCTGCGGCGATCTGCTGCATCAACTCGACCGGCCAGAGGGTGAAATCAATCTTGAGGCCATCCGCATACTGCGTGACATTGGCAACCTGCTGGATGCCATAGTCCGGCGCGGGGTGGATCGGGTCCCAATAGACCACGAGCAGCGGACCAAAATCCTGCAGCCAGGACCGATCCGCAACGAATGGGTGGATGTCCGAAACCACCAGAATAATATCATAGTCGGAGAAGGCATCCAGCGGGGCGTTTGGATTCGCGCGTGTGCTGGTCAAAAGCATCGCCCGAACTGAACCCTGCTGTTCTGCCCATTGGACCAATCGGCGGATGACGTCACGTGAGTAATGGATGTCGTTCATTGCGGTGATCTCCTCCACGCATCCAGCGTGGGCTGCCGTATGGAACTGCGGCGTCATTCTACCACTTGTGTTGACATCGGCACAACAGGGGCGTGAGCTGACCGGCGTGTTTGCTCCTGAAGTATTGTAAACCATGACTTCAGACTGTGAAAACGCGCTGCGTACATTCCCGGCAAAGCCGGGTCAGCTCCACGCAGGGTTGGGTGCCGTTTTGAATTGTACCCACTTTTGAATCGAACCATCTCCTACATCACTTCCTTACTTTCCGTTTGGCTAACTCCGTTATTCATCGTTTAGAGGAAGGATGAAATGGTAGCCTTGAATATGCATTCTCTTTCGAAAGTAAAACCGATGAGCATCAACAAATCGCACGCTCGAATCCAAGTGAATTTGCCGACAAGCGTGTTGTTGAGCATATGTGATTAGCCACTCAAACAAATAATCCCCATACCCTTGCGACCGCTTACCTTCATCTGTGACCATTTCATCTACTACAAGATATGGTTCGGATGATGACAACATTTCAATGATGCGAAAACCTGCCACAGCGCAAATACCAGCATCGTCTCTCAAGTATGCTAAAGAGTAGCCCTTGCTCATTAATCGCTTGATTCGACAAACGAATTCATCTTTCTGAAGGTCTGGAAGGAGTTGCATCATAACTAAATAGCATTGTGCAATTTCCGAATCGGTTTGGGCAATTTGTACACGCATCTAAACTCCAGAGGAAATTCTGACTATGTGATGCAAGGAAAGAAGTGGTTGATTTTGACTATTGATTTGCAGTTCCAAAGTGGAACTGTATCTTTGACTCATCCATTCTTGGCCCTTTGGAATAGGCACCCAACTTGCAGTTAACCCGCCGCGCTTGAATTGCCGCGGCATGGCCGCTAACGCCTCAGTACGCCGCCACGCCCGAACTGAACCCTGCTGTTCTGCCCATTGGACCAATCGGTGGACGACTTCACGTGGGTTATGGGTGTCGTTCATTGCGGTGATCTCCCCCACGCATCCAGCGTGGGCTGCCGTATGGAACTGCGGTGTCATTCTACCACTTGCGTTGACATGCGGGACAACGGTTGAGTTCAGCGGCGCGGCGATGATAGTCCAGAAAGGTTGCCAACCCAAACGCTTTCGAATAAGACCGGCTGGTTACCTCGCGGCGTAGCCGCGTCGGGTGCAACGAGGGGTTCGGCGGCTCTACGCCTTCAAGATCCCTTTGGCGTCGCTGCCATGTTTGACATTTGTGCCAGTTTCGCTGGCAAAGCGACCAATACTGTGAGACAACTCCTTAACGGTCTCCCCTATGCTGCGAGATGTTGTGTCAATCACTTCCAGCTTAAGCGCATCGGCTTGACCACGGAGATAGGCTGCCCAGGCGTACATGTCCAAATTGTCCAACTCGGGCTGTGCTCTATCTTCAATAAGGCGTCGGCGTCTCTCAGCATGGGAACAATCGATTAAGGTTATATGCAGGGCTGAAAACCCCGCTTCCTTGGCGGCGTCAATTATCACGCTGGGCCGCGCTTGGCTGTCAATGACTACCAAGCCGAGGTCATCCCGCTGGGCCACTTTTGCAATCCACTGGCGCGTTGTGTAAGCCTGCCATTCTGCTGGACCGCCAAACTGGGCATTCATTTCTTCAAGGCTGGGCAGCCCAAGGTCGTCAAAGTGATAGGCGGCTAGATTGGGGTAGGCAGACTCGATAACGCCTTTCAGCAAAGTGGTTTTGCCGGCGCCGGAGGATCCTGTAATGAAGTAAAGTGCCTTCTTAGTCATGTGTGTAGAAGCAGAGCTGACCTGGCGAAAGAGGCCGCCGAACTTGCAGTGAGCCCGCCGCGCTTGAATTGCCACGGCATGGCTGCTAACGCCGAAGCCCCACGACGGGCGGCGTCCCTTCCGCCGCCTGTCGTGGGGCTTGTGTTTTGCGTTCGTGCGTACTACTCAAATACGGTTGCCTTCACGTGCGAAATGTAATCTTCCATCTTTGCTTTGTAGAACTGCTTTCGCAAACTTGGCTGATGCGGAAACGGGAAAATGATGCGTCCAAGTTTGTTCTCTTGTGGCTTTATGTGCTGAAACGCGTGCAAGTTGCCACTTCTCCAATCAGGCGTGTAGTCCCAGTAGTGTCTAACTTGTGCAGGTACAGCGTCGTTCACCAACGGAGCAAGTATTGGCTGGCCAAGTGTGATAACGGGGATGTGTCCAAACTGTGCTAACTCGTCAATCAACAATGGTAGCCACACGGGCGCAAACTCTTGAAAAATATCTATGTCTACAATCTGCGTGGGTGGGCGAACGAAAAAGTTCTTGTAGAGATTTGTGGCGTACACGTTTTCGCTTACGTTGATTCCAAGACTGTTGCAGACCCCTGCGAGATACGCTCTAACGCTACCATTCTTGTTCAAGTTCAGCACAGTCTTGATGTCTTTGCGGCTTTCCGCGTCCTTGACAGTTGGGTCTTGTCCAAGAACTATCAGTCTCACAGACCCTTTGCCGCGAAACGGGTGAGGAATATACAGGGACTTGTCAACGTATTGACCAAGTCGCCTATCTTTTTTCAACTGCTCAAGGATTTGGTTTGCTCGTTCTTCTATTTTGGCTGATGACATTTTGGATTTTCTCAATGTATGCGCTTGCCGCGCGCCGTCCCTTCCGCCGCATGTCAGGGGGCGTGTGTTAGCCGTTCGTGCATATTCGATCCATGCCCGTACGTTCAGTGTTGACTCAACCCTTTGTCAGACGGCTGCCGCTCTCATTAGAGCAGGTTCAGCCACTGGCTTTCCTACTTCATACAGGAATTCTGGAGACATATCAGCCCCATTGTCCCAGACAATCGTATCCAAATCTGGGTTTACACGCACGGTCTTGAAGTAGTTGATATCATGCAACGGCTCGAAGATTTCCCCATCCAAATGGGGCTGCAAGTCAATCAGCCGCACGGTCCCGTCTTCAAAGGACAACAACAACTTGTATTCGGATACATAGGTCGCATTTTTCACGAAATGCATGTCGTTCCTCCTACTCCAAAGGCGGTATGTCTTGCAATGGTTTCTTCGCCTTCGCGAGTTCCCAGTTATCCAGTAACTCAGCGCGATGCTCAAAAGCCCATTCCAAGACAAGCCCGATGACTCGCTTGGGCAATAGTCCTTCGATGAGTTTCAAGTCAGCGATGGAGAAAACTCCTGTCTGACCTGCATATTTGGCATGGAAGTGTGGCACACCATGCTCTTTGTAATACATGCCGATAACAATACCGAAGAATCTGCTAATCTCTGGCACTGCAATATCCTCTATCAGTTGATATCCTCGCGCACACTTTCACTGGCGTAATTGTACCGCATTGTTCAACTCGCGGTCAAGTCGCGACGTTCGGGACGCGACGGCATGACCGCTAACTCATTGTTCACGACGATTCTATTGCCGTGTAGCACCCCGACTTGGGTGTGATTCCCGCAACTATTGTGTCGTGTTTGCACGTTTCCTTTCTGCGAATACTATGACGACTGGCGGCATAGCCCCGAGTGGATGGCCGGGCGCTGCGGAAAGGCGCATTATCCGGACCTCGCGTAATCCAACAAGTCGGCCAGTTTGCAGGTGGCCAGGCCGATGACGTGATCGCCGCCGCCGTAGTAGACGTAGACCGTGCCGTCCACGAGCGGGTTGGCGCAGGAGAAGACGACATTAGGCACGTCGCCGCGCAGTTCCCACAACTCTTGCGGCTCGAAGATAAAGTCCTTCGGGCGGTGGATGACGCGCCCCGGATCGTCGAGGTCAAGCAGGCAAACACCCAGCCGGTAAACGTGCTGCTCGTCGTAGGCGTGGTAGAGCATCAACCAGCCGTGCTCGGTCTCGATCGGCACACCGCTCCCGCCAACCCGCTTTTCATCCCAGCCGTTGTCCGGTCGCGGGCCGAAGATCGGGCGCATCCGGTCGGCGGGCCAGGTGAGGAGGTCGTCGCTTTCGGCCAGCCACACCTGCGGCGGGCGGCGGTGCAGCGCCACGTAGCGCCCGTCAATTTTCCGCGGGAAGAGCGCGTGATCCTTGTTGTCCTCGCCGCGCACAATCGGGCCGAGCCGCTCCCATGTAATGAGGTTGTCACTGCGCGCGATCATCGGCGTTACCCCGCCACCTAAGTGCGTTGGCTCGCCTTCGCCCACGAAGTCGCGCCCGTAAGCGGTATAGCACATGTAGAAACGGCCTTCGAGTTCGGTCACGCGCGGGTCCTCCACCCCGCGCGCGTCCGTGTGGTCCACCGGCTCCAGTACCGGGCGGCGCAGGCGGTTCCAGCGGACGCCGTCTGCGCTCACGGCGTAGCCGATGCGGCTGACCCAGTCCAGGCCCTGGGCGCGATAGTGCATGTGAAACAGGCTGTTGTGGTAAATGACCGACGGGTTGAAGACGTTGTAGGCCTCCCAATCCGAGGCTGGGTCGGGCAGGAGGATTGGGTTCGCGGGGTGGCGTTGCAGTTTCATCTCTTATTTTAACTCCCGGAACTGGTGTATCGTGTCAGCGCTAATCGCCAAACCCCCGCAGTGATTCCCACCAACGCCAGGGCGACGACGGGTGATGAGTAACTCAGCCACCACCAATCGCGGCTGCGATCAATCTTGTCCAGCAGCATCAGCGCGGGATAATAATTCATGAACGCCACCGGAATCAAACCGGTGACGATCACCCGGAACGTGTAGCCGAAGATGTCAACGGGATAATGCTGGATCATCACGTTGAGCTGCATCAACAAGGAATTTGCTCTTCGAGAACGTCCTGTCCAAAATGCCAGGCAAGCAAGCATCAAAGTCAGGGTTGTCTCGATCAAGGTTCCCGAGACGATCGCCAGAATAAAAAAGACCCACTTCGTCCAATCCCACTGGAGACCGAGATTCGCGTAGGCCAGGCTGACGCCCAATACGCCAAACAACACATCCGCGAAGCCGTAATACTGTATTTCACGACCGAGGAATTGGACGAAGGGGCTTATGGGCCGGATGAGAAATTGGTCGAACGTTCCCTGAACGAGATAATCATCCAGCGTTCGGATGTGCCAGAAAAACAGGCTGAAAATGCTGTGCCCCAGCAGCCACAGGCAATAGAGAAAAACCAATTCCCAAATCGTCCAGCCATTCAAATGCACAAATCGGTTGACGAGAATGCCGATCAGCCCAAGATTGACCACGTTCATGACGATCACGCCGATCACGCCGGTGATGAAGTCAGCCCGATATTGCAGGCGAGACTGCATCGAGATGCGGATCAGTTTGAAATACAAGCGTAGCGTGTCCATTCTCAGCATATCCTCAGCACAGCATGGTTGATTCTATCCCCCCTGCACGACCAGACGAGCACGAACCCGGCTCCAGGCCCAACGTGAGATCAGCAAGAGAACGACCGCCCAGACCGCTTGAAACGCGATCGCCTGCAGAGCGGCCGCGCCTGTGAATGTCCCGATGTAGATGGACATCGGAATGTAGTAGACGCTCTTGAACGGGAGGGCTTCGGCCAGGACGCGCAGAAACTGGGGAAACAACCAGAGCGGCACCATCTGCCCCGCAAAAAAGCTGACCAGCGAGTAGTAGGCCCAACTGATGCTGCGAATGTCGAGCGTGACCAGCGCCAGTGAACCGAGCAGGAAACCGAGATGGAAGAGCACCAGATAGCCCAACACCAGGCTGATCCCGAACAGCAGACCGGTCGAAACGTCCGGGGGAAGTTGCAGATCGAAGAGAGTGTACCCGATCAGCAGCGCGGGGATGGAAATCACGCCGAGGCTGAACAGCATTTCCCCCGTACTCCTCGCCAGCATGTGCACATGAAAATCAAGCGGTTTCATCAAGTCGGTGTCAATCGCCCCGCTTCTCACCTGTGTCGCCATGTACCACTCCGGCCCCACGTCGAGGAAGGTCTCGAGCACCATGCCCAACACGCCGTAGGTCACCATCTGCTCGAGGCTGACGCCGAATGCCCCGGGCCGCTGGGTATAGAGGGTTCTCCAAACCCACTGAATGCTGTACATCCACAGGAACGCCGAGACGAGGCGCAGCCAAAACTCAAACCGGTAAATGACTGTATTGTGAAATGCCTGCCGGGTGAAGGACCAAAAGATTTTCATGGCGACGCCGCCTCGGACGTTTCGGCCTGGCCCCGGTAGATCGTACGCACGATCTCCTCGATCTCCGGTTCTTCAACCGTCAGGTCAATAATCGGGAAACGGGCGCTGATGTGGGCGATCAAATAGGAAGGCGAGGTTTCAAACCGGTTGAAGGCGAACCACTTTTTCCGGCCTTCACTTTTAACCCGGGCCGCTTTCGGCGCCTCGAAATCCGGGACCTCCCCTTCGAATTCGACCACGAGCGTGCGCTTGGTGCCGTACCGGGCGCGAATCTGATCAAGACTGCCGTCATAGATAATCTGTCCGTGGTCTATGATCATGATGCGCGAGCATATCTTCTCGATGTCCCCCATATCGTGGGTGGTGAAGAGGACGGTTACTTTTTGGTCGCGGTTGATCTCTTTGATAAACGTCCGCAGGCGGTCTTTGGCCACCACATCCACGCCGATCATCGGCTCGTCCAGAAACAGAATGCGCGGATTGTGGAGCAAGGCTGCGGCCATGTCGGCCCGCATCCGCTGGCCGAGACTCAACTGGCGCACGGGCGTGTTTTGATACTCGTGGAGATCGAGCAGATCGTCGAACAGGCTCAGATTGCGCTTGAACTGGGCCTCCGGCACCTTGTAGATGTCGCGGAGCAATCGCAGGCTCTCGATGACGGGGACGTCCCACCACAGTTGGGTCTTCTGGCCGAACACCGCGCCAATCTGCCGCGCGTTCGCGTTATGATCCTTGTGCGGAACGAGACCGTTCACCTCGACGCGGCCGCTCGTCGGAACGAGGATGCCGCTCAGCACTTTGAGCGTCGTTGACTTTCCCGCCCCATTCGGCCCGATATACCCGACCAGCTCCCCCTCGTTGATGTGAAAGGTAATGTCGTTCACGGCATGGATGGTCGTGTACTCGGCGCTGAACAGGGTGCGAAGGCTGGAGAGAAAACCCTCTTTTCGCACCAGACGCCGGTAATCTTTCGTCAAATGTTCGATGTGGATCATACTGATGATGGTGGACAAGGCTGCCAGCGGATACGTAGCGGATGGGCTTGCGACCATCCGCTAATCTGACTCGATGGTAATGATCAATCCCTCGTCGCCGCGCAGGCTGAAATCGGCCAGGTTCACTTTGCCTTCTCGATCCATCGTGGTCGAGACGACGATCTCGCCCGATCCGAACTCCGGCAGGCGCAGCCTTTGCTCCTGCGCGGTGAAGTTAAGGGCCACCAGCACCCTCTGCTCGCCGGCCTGGCGCAGGAACACGAAGCAGTCAGCCGTCCCCGCGTCGAGCGCCCGGTAACTTCCCCATTGCAAAGCGGGCGTGGCCCGGCGATACGCCAGCAGACGCCGGTAGAGGTTGAGGAGCGAGCGCGGCTCGGTCAATTGACAGGCAACATTGACCTCCTTGTATTCAGGGGATAGAGGCAACCACATGTCTTTCACCCCCGGCAGAGCAAACCCGGCGTTGGGTGTTGTATCCCACTGCATGGGAGTGCGCGCCGGATCACGCCCCATCCCAGGCACGCGTATCCCGTAAGGGTCCTGTTCCTTCTCGGGGGGAATGGGAACATTCACCATACCAAGCTCATCTCCATAGTACAGAGTCGGTGTGCCGCGCAGGGTGAGCAACAACATGGCAGCCAGGCGCGCCTGTTCCCGACCATAGCGGCTGGCGAGGCGCGGCTCGTCGTGGTTCCCCAGAACGTAATTCGGCCAGGCGCCTTCTGGTAGAGCGGCCTCCAACCCGTCCACTACTTTGCGGATGGCTGCCGCCTGCCAGGGGGCCCACAGCAAAGCGAAGTTGAAAGGCATGTGGAGTTCGTCCAGAGCCTGCCCTGAGCCTGCCGTCTCGCACCGGCGTGCCGCCGGTGTTCGCGGCACGAACGGTGTCGAAGGGTTCGCGCCGTAGTACCTGCACCATTCTGCCCAATCGAAGATGTGAATCTCGCCGACAGAATAGCGCGGTCTATCGCGGCCGTAAGCATCCAGCAGGGCGCGCCATTCGCGGAAGACGGCGTGCACGTCGGGGTGGCCCTTGTCATGCACGTGAAGGTACTTGTCGTACTCGTTCACGGGCTTGAAGTGCGCCGTGACCGGATTTGTGTTGAGGGGATTGTCACGGTAATCTGGATCCTTCATGATGTAGTGGGCGACGTCAATACGGAACCCATCCACCCCGCGTTCCAGCCAGAAACGCAGCGCGTCGAACATGGCGGCTTTCACTTCAGGATTCCGCCAGTTCAAATCAGGCTGTTCTTTGAGGAACGAATGCAGGTAATACTGTGAGTTTTTTTCATCCCGTTCCCAGGCCGCGCCGCCAAAATGACTTAGCCAGTTGTTCGGCAAGGAGCCATCCGGTTTAGGATCCTTCCAGACGTACCAGTCCCGCTTGGGGTTGTCGCGCGACGAGCGCGATTCGAGAAACCATGGGTGTTGGTCTGAGGTGTGGTTCGGTACGAAGTCAATGATCACGCGGATATTGCGCTGATGGGCCTCCGCGACCAGCCGGTCGAAGGTCGCCAGGTCGCCGAACAGCGGGTCCACGTCGGTGTAGTTGGCGACATCATAGCCGAAATCGGCCATGGGCGAGGGGTAAAAGGGCGAGAGCCAGATCGCATCAACGCCTAAGGTGTCGCTCAGGTAATCGAGGCGCTGGATAATGCCAGCCAGGTCTCCGACTCCGTCGCCGTTGCTGTCTTGGAAACTGCGCGGATAGATCTGATAGATGACGCCGCTTTGCCACCAGAGCAGGTTGTGGGTGTGGTGAGTCATTTGTTATCTCCTGTGAATTGGGGCGAAGCATCCCGCTCCGCTTACCTTTGGGGACGATATTGCTTCGTCCCTACTCATTGACGCCGTTTTGAGCGATAACCTGGCTGTACCACCGCGCGCTCTGTTTAGGGATGCGCGCCCCGGTGTCGCAGTTGACACGCAGGATGCCAAAGCGCGGCCCAAAGCCCATCGCCCACTCGAAGTTATCCATCAGACTCCAGACATAGTAGCCGCGCAGGTTGGCCCCGGCCTGGATGGCCTCGTGCGCCGCCCTGAAGTGGTCACGGAGGAAATTCACCCGGCCCCAGTCGGCCACGAAGCCGTGCTCGTCGGGCGCGTCTTTGAGGGCGCAGCCATTTTCGGTCACGTACATTTCCGGGTTGCCGTACTTTTCCTTGATGTGGAGCAGCAGCGCTGCCAGGCCGGGCGGGTTAATCCCCCAGTCCATCTCGGTGCGGCCCCATCCCGGCGCGGAGACCGTGGCCGAGTCCGCTTTGAGCAAACCGCGCGGTGAGAAGGAGATGGCATTGGTCGTGTAGTAATTCACGCTCAGGAAGTCTATGGGCTGGCTGATCACCGCCATATCGCCTGACTGCACTTGGGGTGCATGAGGGCCGATCCAGTCCAACAGCGTTTGTGGGTAGCAACCTTTGAAGAGTGGATCCATGAAGAGGGCTACATTCTCCTCGTAGGATCGCTGGCAGGCAGCGCGGTCGGCGTTGCTGTCACTTGCAGGCTCAAAATGCCCCAGGTTCAGCACAATGCCGATCTGCCCCTTGTAACCGCCCTGCCGGAAAAGTTGCACTGTTTTGCCGTGCGCAAGAAGGAGGTGATGAACGGCCTGGTACGCCTGGGAGTAATCACAGATGCCAGGGGCCAGCGCTCCCCAGGCGTAGCCGAGGAAGGCGATCACCCATGGCTCGTTGTGTGTGGCCCAAAGCGCCACCCGGTCGCCCAGCCGGTCAAAGACGACGCGGGCATAGTCCGCGAACCAATCGGCGCTGTCACGGTTGGGCCATCCGCCCAGGTCTTGAAGCGCCTGCGGATAATCCCAGTGGTTGAGCGTAGCATTGGGGACAATTCCGGCCGCCAGCAGGTTATCCACCAATTGGTCGTAAAAGTCCAGCCCCTTCCCGTTGACCGCGCCGCGTCCTTGCGGCAGGAGGCGCGGCCACGCGATGGAGAAGCGGTAGGTTTTCACCCCCAGTTCTTTCATCAACGCCACGTCCTCAGTCATGCGGTGATAATGGTCGCAGGCGACGTCGCCGGTGTCGCCGTTCAGGACATTGTATGGACGATGGACGAAGCGATCCCAAATACTTTCGCCCTTGCCATCCTCGTTCCATGCGCCTTCGATTTGGTAAGCCGAAGTCGCTACACCCCATAGAAAGCCTTCAGGGAATTGTAGGATGCTCATTCGATCTCCTTTTCGGTTCGCGAAGATTTCGGGGACGCTGTTGAACGCTGGTAACCGCGCTCGTGCTATGCGGTGCGCTCGCTAAAGAGCCTGATCATCCGGTAGGGATAGCCCTCGGCCGGCGCGCTGACCTCGTTCAGGCGGTTGATTTCTTCGGGTGACAGTTTCAGATTTTCCGCGCCGAGGTTGTCCTCCAGTTGGCTCATGGTGCGCGCCCCGATAATCACGGAGGAAACCGCCGGTTGAGCCAGCAGCCAGGCCAATGCCACCTGAGAGTACGTCACGCCCGGATGGGCTTCGATGATATCACCAATGGCCTCGATGATCTGCCAGTTGCGCTCCGTATCGCGGCGGAACCAGGCTTCCTCGTCCCGCTCCGGCTGAGTCGCCAGCCGGCCTTCCGCCGCCGTTTGAGGGCGATGTCCCTTTTGATATTTGCCGGACAGGAAGCCTCCGCCCAACGGCCCCCACGGGGTCAGGCCGACGCCCTCGTTCAGGCATAGTTCGGTGAACTCATGCTCGATATCGCGCACCACCAGGCTGTATTGGTACTGCCCGGCCACAAAACGCGCCCAACCATTTGCATCGCTGAGCGCCAGGGCCTTCATCAGCAGCCAGGCTTTAAAATTAGAGACACCAATGTAACGCACTTTCCCATCACTTACCAGATCATCCAAGGCTCGCAAGGTTTCATCCAATGGTGTGAGCGGATCAGATAGGTGAACATACAGCAGGTCAATGACATCCGTCCCCAGGCGGCGTAAACTTGCCTCAACCCCATTCAGGATGTGATAGCGGGATAAGCCGGCGTCATTTGGCCCCGGCCCCATCTTCCCGCGCACCTTCGTCGCCAGAACAACCCGGTCGCGTTTCCCTTTGATGGCCTCCCCCACAATCTCCTCTGAACGCCCCCTGACGTACACATCGGCGCTATCAACATGATTCCCACCCGCATCCAAGAAACGGTGGATCATGCGAATCGCTTCATCTTTTGGAGCGCCTCGGGTGCTTTCCTCGCCGAAGATCATCGTCCCCAGGCAGAGTTCAGAGACCAACAGTCCGCTTCGACCCAACTTCCTGTAGTTCATGGCTAAATCCTCCGGTGATTTGTTTTTATATTGGAGTCTACTGCAAAAACTCACCACAGAGATCACGGAGAGCACAGAGTTCTTCTTTACTAATTCTCCGTGTACTCTGTGTTCTCTGTGGTAAAAAACCCT
>Ga0163200_1000780_pt1 | contig 12816 bp, 12 predicted proteins | sample PL_2010_200m_FD_113535 | JGI IMG/M metagenome (GOLD analysis project Ga0163200, IMG submission 113535) | Freshwater microbial communities from Powell Lake, British Columbia, Canada to study Microbial Dark Matter (Phase II) - PL_2010_200m | ecosystem: Environmental > Aquatic > Freshwater > Lake ... | reverse complement strand
GGCAAGGAGCTTGTCGCCAAGGCCCTTCACTACAACAGCCGCCGGGCCGCCATGCCGTTTGTCGCTGTCAACTGCGTGGCGCTTCCCGAACACCTCCTCGAAAGCGAACTGTTTGGCCACCGCAAAGGCGCCTTCACCGGCGCCGCTTTCGACAAGGTCGGCCTCTTCCAATACGCCGACGGCGGCACGATCTTCCTCGACGAGATCGGCTCGATGGCGCTCGGTCTCCAGAGCAAGTTGCTGCGCTTCCTTCAGGACCACGAACTGCGCCGGGTCGGCGACACCGAGACCATCAAGGTGGACGTCCGCATCATCACCGCCACCAACGAATCGTTGCAGAAACGGCTCGACGAAAAACTTTTTCGCGAAGACCTCTTCTACCGCATCAGTGTCATCCCCATCGAACTGCCGCCGCTGCGCGACCGCACGACCGATATCCCGTTGCTCGCCCAGTTCTTCCTTCAGACCATCGCCCAGCGTAATGGCACTGCGGTGCCGGCTCTTTCCGAGGAGGTTCTGGCCGTGCTGCAAGCCTACCGCTGGCCCGGCAATGTCCGCGAACTCCAGAACGCCATGGAACGCGCTGCGGCGTTGTGCGACGGCGGTGTCATTACGCTGCGTGATCTTCCGGAACGCGTCCTCCAAGGTGTCGGCAAGGAAGTGCCTGCGCCGGTTCCGGTGCCGTCAAGTGCCCGGCTGGACGCCGCGCTGGCTGAGAAGGTCGCCGGGGCATCGCAATGGACGTTGAGCACGACGCCGCAGACGCTCAAAGAGTTTGCCCACCAACAGGAAATTCAGTACATCGAGCAAGCCATCGCCGCCAATGGTGGCGACAAAGAGAAAGCCGCCGCCATGCTCGACGTCAGCATGGCCACGCTCTACCGCAAACTCGCCCCGCCGTCCCCCGAGGACACCGCCGCCTAACTGCGCTTCTCGCGCAGCGCGCGGAGCCGGGTGAGATTGCGCGCCGCATTCGGTGAATGACGGTCCAGTGTGCGCGCCATCTCGAATGCCGCTTGCGCTTCGTCGAGACGACCGCTGTCGGCCAACACCGCGCCGCGCAGGTTGTGCGCCTCGGCATTGGGCGGCTCCATCGCGCAGGCTTCCTCGGCGATCCGTAGCGCCTCTGCGTGACGCCGCTGGCGCAGCAGGAACTGGCCATACTCCAGTCGCAACGGCACGCTCAGCGTCTGCGCCATCGCGCGCAGATAATACAGGCGCGCCTTGCAAAAATCCCCCCGTTGCTCCCAAATCATGGCGACCCGCATCAAAGCGCCCGGATTCTGAGGATCAAGTTGCAAGGCATCCGCCGCCTTGCCTTGGGCTTGGGCGAGATCGCCCTGCTTGAGGTAAAGAGCCGCGAGATTTTCCCTGGCGTGAATGGAGTCCGGCGCGAGGCGCTCGGCGGCAAGCAACTCCGACAACGCCCCGTTCGTCTGTCCTGCGGCAACGTATTCGAGTCCGAGATTGGAGCGCACGGCGGCGCTGTACGGCGCGGCGCCTTTGGTGCAGGTGTAGAACGTCATGGCGTCACGCCAGTCGCGGTTGCGAACGATGGTGCGCGCCGTCAGCGCCGCGAGCGCGACGCCGCCGGCAATCATCGTGGTTCGAGTCAACGGCACGACAGCGACGACAGCGAGAAACAGTCCGACGCAGGGAACGTACAGCCAGTGTTCGGCGACGGTTGCGTTGAGGCTGAGCAGCCCGCTCACCGGCAGCAGCGTGATGGCAAACCAGCAGACGCCGAAACATGCAAGACGGTTGCGTCGCGCGAGTACAACGAGACCCGCCGCCGCCAGCACGCCCGCGGTCGTGAGGACATACAGCCAGCCGCCGCCGAGAACAACTTGACGTTCCATTTGCAGATGTGCCGGCCAAACGAGCAGGCCGAGATAAGTGGCCAGCGCGCGGAACGGAATCTGGAGACGCACCGTCCACGGCACGGCCCACATTGCCGGTGAGGCGGTTTCGTGCAGCGAGAGCACGGTATGTCGCCAGAACGCAAACGCCGCTGTCAGGAGCGCGAACGGCAACGCATCGAGCAGAGCGCGGCGCCAGTTGTTTCGGTTGAGCACGAGGCTGTGAAGAAGGATCAGCAGCGGAAAGATGAAGGCGTTTTCGCGACTGCAGAGCGCGGCGAGAAAGCAAAGCGTCGAGGCAGCGAAGGGCAGGGGACGTCGCCGCAGCCACAATAGCCAGGCGGCCAGCATGGCTGCGAAGGCGAGCGGGTCTGCCCGGCCCGCGACGTAGGTAACGGCGTTGGTAAGGATGGGATGGACGGCGAAAAGGGCCGCGACAGCAAAGGCGAGAAGTCGGTTGACAGTGAGTTCTTCGAGCAGCATTGCAAGGAGGAGGACGCCGGCGAGGTGGAGAAGAAGGTTGGTAAAGTGGTAGCCCGATGGAGTGAGGCCCCAAAGCGCGTAGTCGGCCATGTAGGTGATGGTCTGGAGCGGACGGTAGTAACGAACAGATCCGGCGGAATGGTTGTGGAAGAGGTCACTATGGAAGGCGAGAGGAAAATAGTGCTGGTTACGGATGTAGCTGTTGTTGGTGATGAGTGCATGGTCGTCCCAGAGGAAGGCGTTGTGGGTGGTGTTGGCGTAGGCGAGCACGGTAAGCAGCGCCAGCAGCAACAACATCTGGGAACGGGTCAACTTCATATACGCCTGTTAATCTCTTAGCATGTTAGAAGATGCGGGACGATGACAATTCTCACTTCTGTCAGGGATGAGATACTCTCAGAAGTGAAACGATCTTGTGGATTTGGGGTGGATGGAAGGTTTTTGGAGGTGGAAGTTGGGGTCGGGATGTCAAATTCCTTATGGATTGCATTGTGGCATCGCCTTTGCTATAAAATCCACCAATGAGTCAGAAGGCTATTCAAAAAAGGAGGTGAGAGAAGAATATGTTTATCGAAATTCGCCGCAGTAAAGCAGCGTTCACCCTTGTAGAAATCATGATCGTAGTTGCAATCATCGGGTTGCTCGCCGCGTTGGCGATTCCGGGTTTCGTCAAAGCCCGCAAACAGTCGCAAGGCCGCCGCATTATCAATGACGCGCGTCAGATGGACGCCGCCATTGATCAATGGGCGCTGGAGAAAGGCAAGAAGGATGGTGACACCGTGACCACATCGGAAGCGGCCACCTACTTAAAAGGCCAATGGAAGGACACCGACCTGCTGGGCAATTCGTTCACGGTCAGCGCGGTTGGCTCCAACCAGATGAGGATCGCCACTGCGACCAAGAGCGCGTTGGACGGAGTCGGCATCGACTGGGGTCAGTTCTAACCCAGAGTCACGAATGCAATGGTGTTCGTGAGAAGGATATAGAGGCAGGAGAGAACTTCTCCTGCCTCTCTCTTTTTTTGTTCGCTTGCATAAAGCTCCTGTGCTATATGCACCGGCGACGCGACAAGGAGACCATGTTATTCGGAAAGAAACAGACGCGTAAACAAGACACTGCGATCGGGCTGGACTTGGGCAGCCGGCAGTGGAAAGGGGTTGTCATCCACCGCACCGCACAGGGACTGCAACTACGCCACTATGTTGTCATACCCTGCCCGGCCAACCTTGGCAAAACGGAGTCGCAAGCGCCATCGGCTGAGGCAGCCCAAGCTATGCTGTCGCAACTGAAGACCAGCGACCGCTACGTGACCGTCGCCATCAGCAGCCCTGCCGGTCTCGTAGCCGAGATTGAACTGCCGCGCCTGCCGGTAGAGGATATTCGCAATATCATTAGCCTCAACAGTACCCGTTACCTCCGGCGCGATCTCAGTGGTTATTACTTCGATGCCGTCGAATTGGGAGACGCTGACGCTAGCAGTAAAGCCCGCCGCACACCCACCATGCGGACGTTGGTGGCCGGTGCTCCCAAGGAAGAAGTGCTTTGGTACCGCAACACGCTGAATGCCGCCAAGATCAAGGCGGAAACCATCGAGTTGTCCGCCGTGGCCGCCATCAACGCCCTCCAACGCAGCCACACCCAGATCTGCGAACAAAACGTCGTCCTGCTCCTGGATATTGGCAACCAGCTCACGAGCCTGAATTTCCTGCGCCGCGGCCAGCCATTGTTGACCCGGCTGATGCCGTTCGGCGGCGTGCAGATCACTGAACTGCTCGCCCGCACACTCGGCCTGCAACCTGCCGCCGCCGAGGAACAGAAACGCAACCTGAACGAGGAAACGGCGGTGATGGTGCAAGGCGCGCTGCAGACGCTGGCGCGCGAGGTGCGTTCCTCCATTGACTTCGTCGAGCGCCAGCACGACTGCGACATCCGCCACGCGTTCGCCGGCGGCGGAACGGCCTGCAATGCGGCCATCGTCGAGGCGCTCAGCCAGGAAGTCGGCCTGCCGATCCAGCGTTGGAATCCGCTGGAGGGATACGACATCGCAGGCGTGGACGCCGCAGCACTGGTGGCGGTGGCTCCGTGTCTGGGCGCGGCCGTCGGCATTGCCGTCGCAAAATTGTAGGAGATGACGATTCCATGACGCCACTGACACTGAATCTTCTGACGGAGGAACAGCAGGCCGAAGCGGCCAGCGCGCACGACCCCGTCAAGATCGGCTTCATCGCCGGCGTCCTGATTCTGACGCTGACGGCGTGTTGCGGCGTGCTGATGATGATGTGGGCCGATAAGAGAAAGAGCACGGCCGACCGCTTGCAGAAACGTTGGGAGGCGATCACGACGAAGCAGGGAGGCGGGACCTTCCGTGCGCTGAAACTGTTTGCGGGAGACCTTGTCGCCATCCACCAGCGGCGGATGTTGCTGGCCCCGCAACTGGCGCGGATCAAGGACCTGATGCCGGACGCGATTTACCTGACCCGTGCCGAATTCAAGATGAACACCGTAGTGGGCGCTGCCCAGCCGCCGGCGATCGCAGAGGATGGCGTAGCACGGCCGGCTCGGGCACAGAACGTCGAGCGGTTATCCCTGCGGCTGGAGGGCACTGCGGTCGGAGCGCGGCCGGAGATCGAGGTGGACAACTTCTTGCAGGCGTTGCGCGCGGACGCCGTCCTGAGCAATCAGGTCAAGGAGATCACGTTGCGCTCGATTGGGCGCGGACCGGCAACCGGCAATGTCGGTCCGCAGACGGTGATGGCACAATTTGTGATCGAGTGTCTATACAAGGAGAGCAAATGAAGTTCCTGCGCCAACTGCCCAAGGAGAAACTACAGAAGCTGGTACTGGTTGCCATTTTCACCTTGAGCGGTGTCAGCGCGATGGCGGTGTTCTGGATCGGCGAACAGCGGGACAGCCTCTCCGCCAGCCGGGAGAAAATCGCAAAACTGGAGCCGCAGATTTTGGACGCCGAACGCAAAGAAATAGTCGAAACCCGCAACGAGCCGTTGCGACAGCGGTTGGTTACGTTTGTCCAGACCCAACAACAGGCGATGGTCACCGGCGATTTGTTCAGTTGGGCCGTGCGCGAAGTGACATTGTTTGCCGAGCGTTATCCCGTCCAGATGGTCAACGTGCGCCCCGGCCAGAAACTGGCCCACCCGACCAGCGGCAGCTACGAAGTGTACACCGTTCACGTGGAAGTCCGGGGCGAGTACGATGCGTTGGGCCATTTCGTCTGCGAGCTGGAGAACCGTTTTCCCACGGCGCAGATTCGTACGCTCGACTTGACACTAGGCGACGGCACCAGTCTTGCGCGCGGAGCCATGCTCGAACTGGGATTCCTGATCTGGCCGGAGTCCGCCACCGCCTGGATCAACCCCAAGGCCAAAGAGGAGCCAACGAAAAAGCCGTGAAGCGTGCCTGCATTCTTCTGGCAGTTGTCGCGCTGGCAGGCGGCGTCCGGGCCGCCAAGACCACCGTTGCGCCCACCAATGCGCCTTCGGACTTCGCGCCGCAGATGCGCGAGTCCACCTACGCTCCCGAGAAGAAGCGCGACCCGTTCCTGCGCACCGGCCAGCGGGCTGGCAAGACGCCAACCGTCGAAACGGCCGCCATCCAACAGCCGAAACGGGAGATTTCGCCTTCGTTGTTCCGGCTCCAAGCGACCCTCTTTGACCGTCGCAGTCCGTTGGCCGTCATCAACGGGGAGCAATTGGAATTGAACAAGCCCGTGACGATGCTCATTGGAACCAGTGAAATTCGTGTCAAAGCCGTGGAGATCGCCCGCGAACGGGTGGTCTTGGACGTGGAAGGACAGAAAGTGGAGGTGCGGTTGGAGGAAGCCACTGCGCCGCCGAAACCAAAGTAACGAACCGGGGCTGGCTTGAGACCTGCTCCCACAACAACCGACATGTTCGGTATCAGTACAACAGGAGGACGAGAAATGAAGAAGCAATGGATCGTCGTATGGCTCTGTGTGGTGGGTTTGTCCTGGCCGGGGCTTGGACTGTGCGCACAGCAAACCGCAACGGGGGGTGCCACCGGTGCCACTGAGGTCAAGATGGAAGAGGGTGGCGCCTATACCTTCAACGACACCGACATCGGGCTGGCGCTCAGCACGCTGGCCCGCCGCGCCAACGTCAACCTCATCATCGGCGACGGCGTCACCGGCAAAGTCACCGTGTATTTGGAGAACGTCTCGCCGAAGGACGCGATACGCCTGATCGCGGAGTCAAAGGGCTACGTCTTCCAGGAAGAGAAGAACATCATCAAGGTTCGCAGCAAGGAAGCTGCCGAGAACCAGCCGCTGGAAGTGCGCGTGTACACCCTGAAATACGCCAAGGCTGAGGACATGGCGAAAGTTCTCACCGACCTCAAGGGCACTCGCGGCAAAGTGCAGGTGGATGCCCGCAGCAACGCGTTGGTGATCTCCGACACCGCGCCCAACTTGGAGAAGATCATGCCCGTGGTGGAGGCGCTGGACTCGCAGACCACCCAGGTCATGATCGAGGCGAAATTCATCGAGACGTTCCGGAATCCACACAAGGACTTGGGGATCAACTGGGCCAATACGCTTGTGAATCATGCGGTGACCGCCGGCGGGCCCAACCTCAAAAGTGGTGATGCGCCGGGAAGCTTTCAGTTGGTCAATCCGGGTACGGGACTGATCCCCCCGTATCCGACCTCGTCGGGGCTGTCCGGTCCGTTTATGGGAACTGCCATGCTGGATGCGGGACGGGCGCAAGTGCTGATTTCCTTCTTCAACCAGGATGCCAACTCCGAGTTGCTCGCCAACCCGCGCGTGGTGACGACGGACGGTACCAAGGCCACGATGAACATCACGCAGCAATACCCGCTGCCGCAGTTCCAATACAGCGAACAGACGGCCTCGATGCAGATCAACGGGTTTGCGTATAAAGACATTGGGATCATCCTCAGCGTGACGCCGCGCATCAACAAGGACGACTTCATCACGTTGGATGTGAACCCGCAAGTCAGCAGTTCCACCGCGGTCAAGAAGTTCCAAACCGGCACCTCCACGTTCGACATTCCCATCATCGAAACGCGCCAGGCGACGACAAGCGTGTTGATCAAGAGCGGCAATACCCTCGCCATTGGCGGGCTGCTGCGCACCGATGTCTCCGACACGTTCACCAAGGTGCCGGTGCTCGGCGACATCCCCGGCTTGGGCGTGCTGTTCCGCAGCAAGAGCCTGGACAAACTCAAACGCAATCTGTTGATTTTCCTGACGCCGACCGTCGTCACCGCGGATGCCAAGACGGGTGCGGCCAGCACCGGTTACGAGCAGAACGCCAACGGCCAGCCGCCGGAGGAAGTATTCACCAACGACAAGTGGATGCCAAAGGACAACGCCAGGCCTCGCGACCTCATGAAGGACTTCCAGTCGAAGACCTCGACCTCTGACAAGTCCAACGGCAAGGCACCGACCCAGAACTTCGGGCCAAAGTAATCTGCCGCCACGCTACAAGACTGCTGAGACCGAAGCCTTTGATCGATAGTTGGAGGCGATGAGGACGGCGACTATGGATGACAGCTACACGAACACAATAAACTCGTCACGGCTCCCTCCTGGAATGAAGCTGTGTCCGTTCTGCCGCGCGACGGTGAGAAAAGAGGCCGTGAAATGCGATTCCTGTGGGTTTGATCCGTCGAATTGGAACCCCGGTGTGGTACCCGAAATGAAACAGGAAACCGGCCGAAAAGTTTCAACTCTTCTACTCGCCATCATAGCCATAGCGATTGTCGCAGTTCTGGGAGTGGTGATTGTTAAATGGAAACTAGTCGCATCGAAACCGGAGCCTGATCGTTCAAATCCTGTCGCCGTTACGAATCAATCCCGCTGATTTCCAGCATAGTTGAGCGTCGGTCACTGAAGTGGTATGACCGCTGCTGTATACAGTTTTGGTGTCATTGCACCATGAATCATGAACGCAAGAGTCCGACATAACCAAATCAATGCCACACGGTTCATCGCTGGTTTGGCGAGCGAAGCTGGTATGACATTGGCAGAGACTCTGATTGCCAGCGCGATATTCGCAATCGTCTTTGCTTCTGTCATCACGAGTCTGTCCCTGGCTGGGTATCGGTCCGAATACGCGCGGTTTAATGCAGCCGGTGCCAAGTTCGCTGAGGAAGCGATGGAGCGATGTCGCAATGCGCCTTGGGATCCACTCGCTGTGCCGGCGATCGATATGTTGGTCAGCTCGAATTTCCCAGCGGACAGTATTCTGCTGGATACGTACGCTGCACGGGGGAACCCTCTGAATGGCAGCCGGGCCGTCACCATCACTCCGGTGCCGGCCGCGACGAACGCAAGCTATAAGGTCATCATGGTGCAAGTGGTCTGGGGGTATAAAGGGCGCGGGCCGACCACCAACACTCTGGTCTCCCTTCGAGCTCCAGACCGATGAAAGCCACTCTCCAGATGCGGTTGGATTGCGGAAACGACCGTTGGAACCGCACGGCGGCGTTCACCCTTGCCGAGGTGATGGTGAGCACGGCTGTGTTCACGCTGGTGATGGGGTCCATGCTGACCCTGTATGTGTTCTCGTCCAAGTCGATAAGCGGTACAACCGTTCAACTGCAACTGAACACGCAAGCCCAAGTTGTCAACCTCATGGTCAATGAGATCAAGTCGTCGCGCCTGACCAGGGTGATGACGTACGACGGCACCAACTTCACCAACATCGCCATGGGCCAAGCACAGAAGGGTAACGCGTTGTCGTTGTCTGTCCCCAACGGGGCGTTCGGTACAACCAACATGTTGCCAGTCTATTATTGGGTAAATTCCAACGGCTACCTTTATCGCTCGTCTGGCCCCACCGTGAATCGAAAGCTCTGGATGACCTGCATCACTAACACGGTCGTGTTTTCCCTTCAGGACTACAAACAGAAGATCGCGAGCAACTTGTTGGGGAAGTCTTACATTGACATCAATTTGTACTGCTTTGATTCCAATACGCGGAATTTCCTTCAGTCTTTGACCCTGTTGTGCGGGGCCCAGCAGCGCAACTAAAAAAGGAATAATTATGAACACCATGCCGACACAGTTCGTACAAGTGGAACAGAAGCCTGTCTGGGGTTCCTTTGGTGAGTCGCTTTACCTACGTGACGGATCCGCGCTGGTGGCAGTGATGTTGTTCACCGGTGTTGCCGCTTTGGCCGTGGGCAGCATTTTGCTGTGGACGACCAGCCATAATCGCAATGTGGTGCGGGAAAATGAGTTTGTTTGCGCGCAAAACATTGCCGAAGCTGCTGTGGAGAAGGCATACACTGCCATCCGCGACCGGCTCAACCTCAATGGCCAGGCGCCCTCACAGTCTGACTGTGACACCTATTCCACAAGCAAGCTTCCCACCACGACCGACAACGCCGCCTTTGGCGATTACAGGTTTGTCGACGCATCAGGTGTGAGCAACAAGATGACCATTGTCTACGGCGGTCCGCCGGCGATGGCGCAGATTCTGTTTGGTACGTTTGCCGGGCTTTACTCTTCGACCCGAACCTATCTCATCACCGCCCGCGCCTATAGTTGGAATCGGATTACCAGGCTGACAGCCGGCATCGAACGGGAAGTGGACATCTTGAATATCCCGATTTTCCAGTTCGCGATTTTTTACAATCCGGATCTGGAGATTGAACCGGGGCCGTCCATGACCATCGCGGGCCGGGTGCATTGCAATCACAACATCTACATGGCTCCCCTCAGCACGTTGGAGTTTCAAAGCCCGGTCACGGCTGCGCTCAACGTCTTCAAGAACCCGATGACCAACGACACGCACCAAAGCAACTGGTTGGCTCCGACCTACGACTCGACGCTGACCACGGACGCATCGGTCCTGTCGTTGCCCGACATGCCGGTGGGATCGAGTGCGCATGACATCCTCGAGTTGCCACCCAGCGGCACGGATCCCATCGTCTCCAACCGGTTCTACAACCAGGCCGGCTTGCGCATTGTCGTCAGCAACACCGTCATCACTGTCACCGACCAGTCGGGCGGCACCGTCAGCATTCCTTACAGTTCGAACATCATCAAGACGAACGCGACACTGTTCAATGCCCGTGAGAATAAGACGATAGCGATCGTGGACATTGATATCGGCCTGCTCATGGCCAGCAACAAGGCGCCCGTCAATGGGATTGTCTTCGTGGCCAACATGCGCACCAATACGCAGCAGAACGCCGTTCGCCTCCTCAACGGCCACGATGTTCCCACGGCGGGGCTGAGCATCGTCACGCCAAACCCCCTCTACGTTCAGGGCGACTACAACTCCGACCACGGCCGCCCTTGCGCGTTCTTCGCTGACGCCATCAACATCCTCAGCGGCAGTTGGAACGATGCCAACAGCACGCTGGGACTCAGCAGCCGCCCGGCCTCCAGCACCACAGTGAATGCCGCCTTCTTTAGTGGGATTGTGCCGACCATCACCGGCTACTATAGCGGCGGCGTCGAGAACTTCCCGCGTTTTCTGGAGGACTGGAGCAACGACACCTTTACCTACCGCGGATCCATGGTCGCGATGTTCAGCAGTGAGACTGCCACCGGGCGTTGGCCGAGCGCCAGCTATAACCCGCCGACCCGTGTCTGGTCGTTTGACACCCAGTTCCTCGATCCCGTGTATGTACCGCCGGGCTGCCCGTCCATGCGCGTGTTGAGCCGCATGACGTGGGCTTCGGTGCAGTAGCCGCGCGGGGTTTGGGGGCGACTGACGGAACATTTGGGGAAGCCCCCGCACGGCATGGGGAACGCCCCGCGCCATTTGGGGAACGCCCCCGAACGGCGCGGGACACGTCCCGCAAGGTTTGGGGAGCGCCTCGCCGGGTTTGGGGCGACGCCCCGAATGGCGCGGGACACGTCCCGCGGCATTTGGGGAACTCCGCGCGGCGTTCGGGGGCTGGTACCGGGCCGCGCGGGGTGGACGGCGCGACATTTGGGGCGCACCCCGCGGCGTTTGGGGAACTCCCCGCGCCGTTTGGGGAAGGCCCCCCCAACGACCAAAAACCACCCCAAAACCCGTAATATGGCTCCCATTGGCTCCACGGATCATGAGCCGCATGACGTGGGCTTCGGTGCAGTAACCGCGCGCGGTTCCTATTGGGAGAGGCGGAGGAGGACCTTGGAAGCGATCAGGTCAAACGCTTGTTTAAGCTCGGCGGCTGACGGCGCAATCACCGCCACACCATCGTACGCCGTCGGGACGTAGCCGTGCACATTCGGGTCGTTGGCCACCTGTTGCAGGAACGTCTCGTCAATGTCTTTGTTACCGAGGCCGATGCAATAGACGAAGATGCCGCTGGCTCTCATCGCGTTGGCTATCTCATAGCACCGGGTCTCCGCATCAGCTGTCACTTTCGCTGTAGAAATGCTCTGCGTACTGCCGAGTGTGTGGGAATAGAAAAGCTTGGGGACCTTATTTATTCCACTGAAGGTCCAAGGGTTGCCGTTGGTGGGATTGAAGAAGTCGGTTATTTGGGACGGCCCCCGATAGTTCAGCAGGGTAAATTTGGGGGGCAAGTTGGTAGAAAGTCGGAACGTATCCTGGATGGTGTTGGCTTGGCCGTCGGTGAAGAACACGCACACTTTCACTACATTCTCGTTGACGTTCGTGGGCACACTGACGATCTGTGCATACGCATTGGTCAACCCGCCTACGGAGAAGGTATACGTGCCCATGTTAATGAGGTTATTGACGCCGTTGATAATTGAGGTCTTGAACGGGCGAGCGATGGCGATTTGGTTGGTAACGGCTGCGGCGAAATCGACCATACCCACAGTGTCGAAGGTGTCGTCGAAGTAGTTAATGAACTGAGTAACTGCGCCCGGTAGCGCCGCCGCGCCGCCGTTAAGCTGCATGGAATAGGAGTTATCCAGCGAGAGGGACATGATGAGGCGGGCACGGGTGGTCTGGGCGTAGGCGTTGACTTGGAGTGTCCTCCATTGCGGGAGCAGGCGGATGAAGAACGTGTTGATGGTGCTCGATGCGGTGATGTTCAGGGCACGCTGCCCGGTGGTGGTGTCTATGCTGAATGTGACGGTCGGCGTCACAGGCCCGGCATCCCAGGCAGGATGTCCATAATTCGCGGTGAATGCGGCCGTTGCAATGGCCCGGGCTTGGTTTTCTCCCTGGTAGAGGTTGCGCATGCCCACCAGGGCGCCTGAGTCAACCGCCTTGTTCAGGTTTGGCTTTCGCCATGTAGGCGATGCCGAAATCAATGGCCAACCCGACGAACAGGAACGCCACCGGCAGCAGCAACAAAAACGTGGGCAGCGACTGGCCGCGGCACGTCCCCTGTCGCTGTTGTTGGAATGTGGATGGATTCATGGAGTGTCCTCCTTCCGTGGCCTAAAAATATGCCGCATCATACAATACGGGCGGCAATGCGATCCCCAGCAGCCGCCCGACCGGTGTCAATGGCGTGAAGGTGTAGTAAACCTCGGTGATGTACAGGTACTGGT
>Ga0163200_1000779_pt1 | contig 12821 bp, 12 predicted proteins | sample PL_2010_200m_FD_113535 | JGI IMG/M metagenome (GOLD analysis project Ga0163200, IMG submission 113535) | Freshwater microbial communities from Powell Lake, British Columbia, Canada to study Microbial Dark Matter (Phase II) - PL_2010_200m | ecosystem: Environmental > Aquatic > Freshwater > Lake ... | reverse complement strand
GTGTTCCTGCCGGTGATCTTCCTCTACGGCCCGAGCCGCTATTTGTTCATGGCGCTGGGCCTCGCGGTGGTGCTGGCGCTGCTCGCCTCCTACTTCGTCGCGCTGACGGTCGTGCCGCTGTTCTGCGCCAAGCTGATTCGCGGCGCGCACGGCCACGGTCACGCCGCGGAACATCAACCGGCGCCGCGCACACTCGGCGGCCGCTTCAACGCCTGGTTCCAACAGCGCTTCACGCAGGTCTTGGACGGTTACAGCCGGAGCTTGAACTGGTCGTTGATCCGACCGCTCGCCACCGTGGCCGCCATCATCGTCGTCTTCGTTCTCAGCCTTGCGCTCTATCCGATGATCAACGTGTCGTATTTCCCGCGCACCGACGCCGGCCAATTCGTCATCAACCTTAAGGCGCCCTCCGGCACGCGGCTCGAACTGACGGACAAACTCGTTGGACAGGTCGAGGAACACATCCGCCAAACCATCCCGAAAGAAGACCTCAACATCATCGTCTCCACCATCGGCATCACGCCCGATTTCACCGCCATCTACAACCCCAATTCCGCCCAGCACACCGCCTACGTCCAAGTCAGCCTCAAGGAAAACCACCGCATTGGCAGCTACGAATACATGGATCGCGTCCGGAAAAAGCTTCGCGCCGAGATGCCGCAGATCAGCACGTATTTCCAGTCCGGCGGCCTTGTGGACGCGATCCTCAACCTCGGCTCGCCCGCGCCGATTGACATCCAGGTGCTCGGCTCGAAACTCGACGCCACCTACAAGACCGCCGCCGAGATTGCGCGCAAAGTCCGCGCCTTGCCCGGCGTCAGCGACGTGCTGTTGCCGCAGGACATGGATTATCCGGCCATCCAACTGGAGATAGATCGTGAGCGCGCCAGCCAGCTCGGTCTCACCGCCAAGGAGATCGTGCACAACGTCATCACCGCGCTGCTGAGCAACGGCCTCATCGCGCCGACGTTCTGGGCTGACCCGAAGAGCCTCAATGATTACTACCTCGTCGTCCAGTACCCCGAAGATTACATCAAAGACTTCGACATGCTGCGCGCCATCCCGATTCGCGCGCCCGGCCAAACCAAGGCCATCCGCCTCGATGCCGTCGCCAAAATCCACCGCGTGACCCGGCCAACGGAAGTGGCCCACTACCAAATCCGCCGTGTCATTCACGCTTACGTCGCACCCTCCGGTGAAGACCTCGGCCGCATCATCAAAGGCATCAACAAAATCGTCGCCGAAACCAAACTGCCGGAAGGCGCCGAAGTGCGCTTGCGCGGCATGGTCGAAAACATGCAGACATCGTTCAAGACGTTTGGTTTTGGCCTGATCCTCTCGGTGGTGTTGGTCTATCTCATTCTCGTCGCACAGTTCCATTCGTTCCTCGACCCGCTGCTGATCCTGTTGGCCGTGCCGACCGGCATCACTGGCGTCATCCTCATCCTTTGGGTAACAGGCACGCCGTTGAACGTCATGTCGCTTATGGGCGTCGTCATGATGGTCGGCATCGTCGTTTCCAACAGCATCCTGATCGTCGAGTTCACACGCCGTCTGCGCGCTGATGGCAAATCTGTACGCGAAGCCGTCGCGCTGGCCTGTCGTGTCCGTCTGCGGCCCGTCCTGATGACCTCGCTGGCCACGCTTATCGGCTTGCTGCCGATGGCCCTCAAGCTCGGCGCCGGCAGCGAGGCCTACGCGCCGCTGGCATTGACCATCATCGGTGGACTGGGCGTGTCGGTGGTGCTGACACTGTTCATCGTGCCCGCAGCCTACCTCCTCGCGCACCGCGAACGCGCCGTCCAACCTGTGCCGGTTCCGCCCTCAACCCCCGTCTGAACACGAGTCAAGATGAAGAACCTCATTCGTTGGATTGTCCTCCTGCAACTTCTGACGGTTAGCGATGGACTCCACGCAGCCCAGGAGCCGAAGCTGCTGACGTTGAAAGAGGCGCAGGAAGTCGCCATCCGACAGCACCCCCGGATCAGCATCGCCGAACTGAAAGCGCTGGCCGCCCGGCAGGACATCATTGCCGCGCGTTCGGCCTACTTCCCTCAACTCGCCGGCAACATTACCGCTGTCGGGACTGCCGACGACAGCACTCGAATCGCGTCTGCCGGGCTGACCACCTCTTCCGTCGAGGAGCGCGGATCGGCTGGAGTCACCGTAACACAGTTGATCACCGATTTTGGCCGCACCGGGAACCTGACCGAAAGCGCCCGTCTTCGCGCGCGCGCCGAGGAGCGGAACGCCATGGCCACACGCGCCCAAATACTGGCGCAGGTAAACTCCGCCTACTTCGGCGTCCTGCAAGCCCAGTCGGTCCTCCGTGTTGCCGAGGACACGGTCAAGACCCGTCAACTGATCCTCGACCAGGTCAAGGCGTTGGCCGACAACAAACTGAAATCGTCACTCGATGTCAGCTTCGCGCAAGTGAACCTTGAAGAAGCCAATCTTTTGCTCTCCAAGACGCAGAACAATCTCCAGGCGTCTTTCGCAACTCTCTCGACCCTGTTGGGCTACCGCGACCAGCAGAACTTCCGCTTGTTCGACGAACCGTTGCCGTCCGCCCTGACCAACGGTCTGCCGGAACTGATCACCGAAGCTCTGCGCGAGCGGCCCGAACTTGGCCGGCTGCGCTACGATCATGAAGCGGCACTGAAGTTCGCAAAGGCAGAGAAAGCCCTCCGCTATCCGAGCATCAACGCCCAAGCCAACGCCGGGTCAATCCCGTTCCGTCAAGGCACGCTCAATGAAAACTACGCCGCCGCCGGCGTCACGATGACCTTTCCGCTTTTCGAGGGGTTCCTCTACTCTGCGCGTCAGCAACAGGCGAACTTGCGCAGCCGTCAAGTGGAGGAAACTCTCCGCGACGAGGAAGCCAACATCAGCCGCGATGTGCGCATCACGTGGCTCAACGCCAATAATGCCTCGGAGCGGCTGGAGATCACCGACAGGTTGCTCCGGCACGCCCGGCAGAGCTTCGATCTGGCTCAAGCTCGCTACAAAGCCGGCGCCAGTTCGATGGTCGAGTTGAGCCAGGCCCAACTCAACCAAACGTCTGCCGAGATCGCCCGCACCAATGCCCAATACGACTACCTCATTCAGCGAACGGTGCTGGATTACCAGCTCGGCCGGATCAAGTGACGCGGATTGTCAACGAAGCGCGGGTCCCTCGCCGTTCAATCTGGGCAATTCGCCGCTTGACGCTGGCGGTCGCAAGCGGTAAAAGGAGCGCAACTTACGGCGTCAAGGAGGACGCGTGGGAGAACTGACAATTTAGATGTTTGGCAAGTTTTTAAACTATTTTTCCACCGACATCGGGATCGATTTAGGCACCGCGAACACCGTCGTCTATGCGCGGGATCGCGGCATCGTATTGCGAGAGCCAAGCGTGGTCGCCATTCAAACCGGCACCAGCCACATCTTGGCGGTGGGAGAAGAGGCGAAGCGGATGTTGGGCCGAACGCCAGGCAACATCACCGCCATCCGCCCCATGAAAGACGGCGTCATCGCCGACTTCGAAATCACCGAAGCCATGTTGCGGTACTTCATCCAGAAAGTGCATGACCGCCGCTTCGGCATCAAACCCCGCGTGATCGTCGCTGTCCCCAGCGGCATCACCGAAGTCGAAAAGCGCGCCGTCAAGGACAGCGCCCTGCACGCAGGGGCGCGCGACGTTTACCTCATTGAAGAACCGATGGCGGCGGCCATCGGCGTGGGCCTGCCGGTTCAGGAACCGGCGGGCAACATGATTGTTGACATAGGCGGCGGCACGACCGAAGTGGCCATCATCAGCCTGGCGGGCATCGTGCTTACCCGAAGCGTGCGTGTGGCAGGAGACGAACTGGACGAAGCCATCGTCCAGTACATGAAACGCGCCTACAACCTGGACATCGGACCCCGTATGTCGGAAGACATCAAGATCAACATCGGTTCAGCCTACCCGCTCGAACACGAGTTGACCATGGCAGTCAAAGGCCGCGACCTCGTCGCGGGCCTCCCCAAAACCTTGACCGTCACCTCCGAGGAAATCCGCGAAGCGGTCCAAGAGCCTATATCCACCATCGTCGAGAGCGTCCGCATGACCCTCGAACGTTGCCCGGCGGAACTTTCCGCCGACCTTGTGGACCGCGGAATCGTGCTCGCCGGCGGCGGCGCGCTCATCCGGGGCATTGACAAGCTTCTGGCCGAAGAAACCGGCCTCCCCGTCCATGTTGCCGACGATCCGCTCAGCGCGGTCGCCAACGGCACCGGCGTTGTCCTCCAAGAGCTCGGCTTCCTGGAGAAACTCGCACGGAATTCCGCGTGATCTCCCCTGCTCCACACTCGCGTTGTTGAGGCCGCCACGGCGGCGAATTTAGTTGAAGCGAGAAAATTTTGTAATCATCGGTCTGTTCGTACTGGCCTGGGCCTTGTTGCTCGGCCAGCCCACCGCCTTTGGCGCCAGCCTTCGCGTCTTCTTCATCCATCTCGGCACGCCTTTCCAGCGCATCGCCGACCTCATCCCCGTCATCCACACACGCAACCAGTTCTCCGCCGACAACACCAAGCTCCGCGCCGACAACAACGACCTCCGTCGCCAGATCGCCGAACTCCAGCACCAGCGCGCCGAGAACCAGCAACTCCGCGCCCTCCTCCAGATCAAGCAAGCCGCCCCGTGGCGCACCGTTGGCGCTCGTGTCATCGGCCGCGACGCCTCCAACTGGTGGAAAAGCATCCAGATTGACCGCGGCAGCGACGACGGCATCCGCCCCGACCAACCCGTCCTCAGCGCCAGCGGCCTCGTCGGCAAAACCATCAGCGTCACCCCCGGCGAAAGCCGCGTCCTTCTTCTCCTCGACCCGACCTGCAAATCCGGCGCCCTCCTCGAAACCACGCGCGAACCCGGCATCGTCAGCGGCGCCAACATCGCCCTCACCCGCGAACCGCGACTCCAGATGTCCTTCGTTGACCGCAAGAGCAACGTCAAGATCGGCGACGCCATCTACACCTCCGGTCTCGGCGGCGTATTCCCGCGCGGCATCCTCATCGGCACCGTCACCGACGCCGACCTCGATCCGCAAGGCATGTACCAGAACGTCGAACTCAAACCCGCCGCCGATTTTCGACGGTTGGAGGAAGTGATGGTCATCATCCAATGAACTTCCTCCTCATCACCGCCGCCGCGCTCCTCCTCTCCGCGCTCCAAGCGCGACTCCCGACCGCCTGGTGGCTCGGCGGCGTCCACTTCGAGTTTCTCCCCGCGCTCGTCGCTTACGGCGCGCTCACCTTCCGACATCGCCGGTGGGTCATCGCGCTCGCCGTCGTGGCCGGGCTGCTCCAGGACGCGCTCTCCGCCGCACCGTTCGGCAATACCGGCGCTGCGTACGCGCTCGCCACCTTCGCGCTCATCTCGCTCGGCCACACGTTCGACCGCGAACGGCTCTGGACGCAGATGGTCGCTGGCGCAACCGCCAGCGTTGCCGCGTCGCTCTTCGCCTGCGCCACCGTCGGATTCCACGGCGCCGCGCCGAAGATTTTCCTGCTCGCCGCGCTCAGCGCCGTCGTCGCGCCGTTCGTATTCTTCGCGCTCGACTACACCAAGTGGAGGACCCGTCCCGCATGATCGTCTCCGCGTCATCGAGCGACACCAACCCACGCCTCCGCATCCTCGGCGTCATCATCGCCGGCGGGCTGCTGCTCTTGTTGCTCGCGCTGTTCCGCGTCCAGGTCCTCAACGCCGAGGTGTACGGCACGCGCGAACAAGCCCAGTCGCTCCGCCGGATCCGGATGCCGTCGGCGCGCGGCGACATCGTTGACCGGCGCGGCGTTCTCCTCGCCAACAACCGGCCCAGCCACGACGTCGTCATTTACCTCGACCAGCTTCGCGGCTCGAAACGACAGGACATCTACCGCGTCGTCAGTTCCAACCTCGCCGTGCTCGCCGAAACAATGAACATGCCGGTGACGTTGACCGAGCGCGAAATCCGGACACACTACCAAAAGCGCCGTCCGCTGCCGCTCACCGTCTGGCACGACTTGCCGCCGCGCACGCAAGCCCTCTTCGCCGAGCGCGCCGCGCAATTACCGGCCGTCGATCTCGTCGCGACGCCGGTCCGCCAGTATCCGAACGGCGCGCTCGCCGCGCACCTGCTCGGCTTTGCCGGCCAGGCCGAGCAACCGGCCGACGAGGACGCCGACGAGTTTTATTATTACCAAGCCGACACCGCCGGCAAACAAGGCATCGAGAAAACCTGCGACGAAGCGCTCCGCGGCTCGCCCGGCGGACGCACCATCCGCGTCAATCCCACCGGCCGCTCCGTCGGTGAAGTCGGCTTCAAGCCCGCCGAGCGCGGCGACCGCGTGACGTTGACGATTGACGCCAACATCCAGCGCATCGTCGAGAACGCGCTCGACCACGCGCCGTTGTCCGGCGGCGCGGAGTTGCGCGCCGCCGCCGTCGTGCTCGACCCGCGCACCGGCGAAGTGCTCGCGATGGCGAGCCGTCCGACGTTCGACCCGAACCTGTTCACGCCCGGCGCGCCCGCCGAGGAGATCGCGTGGGTGTTGCGCAACCCGGCCAGTCCGCTCTTGAACCGCGCCATCGGCGCGCGCTACGCGCCCGGCTCGACGTTCAAGCCGGTGACATTGCTCGCCGCCCTCGACTCCGGCGCGGTCAAACCGGCCGACACCGCGACCTGCGAAGGCTCGCTGCAAGTCGGCAACCGTTCGTTCCGATGCTGGAACAAAAACGGACACGGTCGCATTGACGCCGCGACTGCGGTGCGGTTGTCGTGCGACGTCTGGTTCTACGAGAAAGGCCTGGCGACGAAGGTGGACAACATTGCCAAGACCGCAACCGACTTCGGCTTCGGCCAACCGAGCGGGTTCGACGCGGGCGGCGAGATCGGCGGTCTCGTGCCGACGCCCGGCTGGAAACGGATGCACTACGGCGAACGCTGGTGGGACGGCGACACCGCGCAGATGTCCATCGGACAAAGTTTTCTTCTTGCGACACCGCTGCAAATGGCCTGCGCCACTGCCGCGCTGGCCAACGGCGGCACGCTCTGGCGTCCGTTTGTGCTGCGCCGGATCGAGACCGCCGATGGCACTGTCGTGAGCGAAACCAAGCCGGAACATCGCCGGAACATTTCCTCGCCATATTTTGAGTTTGTCCGGCAAGCGCTGTTGGCGGCGGTGCAGGCGCCCGACGGCACCGGTCACCGCGCCGCCGTGCAAGGCCTGACCGTCGCCGGCAAAACCGGCACGGCGGAGGCCGACATCCGCGTGGACGGCGCGACGCGTCGGATCAAGCGGACGTGGTTCATCGGTTTTGCGCCGTACGAAGCGCCGCAGGTGGCATTGGCGGTGGTGTTCGAGCAAGGTGACAGCGGCGGCCACACGGCGGCGCCGGTGGCGGGACAGATTTTTGCCGGGATTTTCGGCAAGTCGCCGGAACGCGTGAGCCGGGGGGAAACCTATGCCGACTAACCGGCCATTCCCGTTGTTCAAGCGGATGGATTGGCTGCTGTTCGCGGCGATGGCGGCGTTCGCGGTGATGAGCGTGTCTTTCATCTATAGCGCGTCGTATCGCGGCCCCGGTCAGCCGATGCCGCAGTTTTATCGGACGCAAATGGTGTGGTTCGTCGCAGGGCTGGCGTTGTATGTGGCGGTGATGGCGGTGGATTACCGGTTGATCTGCCAGTGGGCAACGGTGTGGTACGTGTTGGCGATTCTGGCGTTGGTGCTGGTGCTGGTGATCGGCGTGAAGGTGTACGGCGCGCGTCGCTGGCTCGGCTGGGGCCGGATGGGCATCCAACCGGCGGAGGTGGCGAAGCTGGCGGTGGTCGTCGGGCTGGCGTACTACCTGTTTCATCGGACGCCGGAACAGCGGCGACGGTGGAAGACGGTGCTGGGAGCGGCGCTTCTGGTGGGGGTGCCTTTCGTGTTGATTTTGGTCGAGCCGGATCTCGGCTCGGCGATGACGTTGGTCCCGATTGTGTTCGGGATGTTGTTCGTGGCCGGTGCGAGGGGAAAACACCTCGCGCTGGTCGCGTTGATCGGTTTGTGCCTGACGCCGGTGGCGTGGTGGCACATGAAAAAGTATCAGCGCGAGCGGTTGACGGTTTTTCTGAATCCGAACCGTGACCCGCTTGGCGCCGGCTGGAACTTGAACCAGTCGTTGATCGCCGTCGGAAGTGGCGGCGTGACTGGCAAAGGGTACCTGCAAGGAACGCAGAACCTGCTGGGGTATTTGCCACGCACGGTGACGCCCAACGATTTTCTCTTCAGCGTGATCGCCGAGGAGAAAGGTTTCGCGGGCGGCGCGTGCGTGGTGGGGTTGTACGCGGTGGTGTTGTGGCGCGGGCTGCGGATCGCAGCCGACGCGCGCGACCGGCTCGGAGCATTGTTGGCGACGGGTATCGTGGGGATGCTGTTCTTCCACGTGTTCGTCAACATCGGCATGACCATCGGCTTGATGCCGGTGACGGGCGTGCCGTTGCCGCTGTTGAGTTACGGCGGCTCGTTTGTGCTGGTCAGCATGACCGCGCTTGGGTTATTGCAAAACATCTGGATTCATAGAAGGAACTACTAAATGGAAGCGATTAAGAAACTGATTCAAAAAGGCGAAGAACTCCTGCTCGGCCGGCGCAAGCTGACGCACAAGGAAATCCTCGTCAACGCCGAGGCCCTCGAAAACCGCGTGGCCGTCATGGAACACGGCCAGCTCGAGGAATTCACCATCGAACGCACCAGCGAGAAACGCATCGTTGCCAGCATCTTCAAAGGCAAGATCAAGAACCTCGAACCCGGTCTTAAGGCTGCGTTCGTGGACATCGGCTTCGACAAGAACGCGTTCCTGCACTACTGGGACATCATTCCCGAGTCGCTGGCTGAACGTGTTGACCTCGTCGAGACGCCGGGCGCGCAACGGCAGCCGCAAAAGAAGATCAGCCAGAACGACATTCCGAAGATGTACCCGCCCGGCTCCGAGGTGATCGTGCAGGTCGTCAAAGGCCCCATCGGCACCAAAGGCCCGCGCATTACCAGCAACATCAGCATCCCCGGCCGTTACCTTGTCCTCATGCCGTTCGATCCGTCGCGCGGCATCTCCCGCAAGATTGACAACGACAAGGAACGACACCGCCTCAAGAAAATCGTCGCCGAACTCAAGTTACCCGAAAGCATGGGCGTCATCGTCCGCACCGTCGGCGAAGGCCAGAAGAAGCGCTACTTCATCCGCGACATCGAACTGCTCCTCCAAACATGGAAACAGGTCGAGGAGAAAATCAAGAAAGACCCGGCGCCCTCCTGCGTGTTCCAGGAACCCGACCTCATCGAGCGCACCGTCCGCGATTTCCTCACCGAGGACATTGACCGCATCGTCGTGGACAACGAACCGGCCTACGACCGCATCCGCAACATGATCGGCCAGATCAGCATCCGTTCCCGCGGCAAAGCCCGGTACTACAACGAGCCGACGCCAATCTTCACCAAGTTCAACGTCGAACGCCAGATCGAGAATGCCTTCCGCCGGCAAGTCTGGCTCAAGAGCGGTGGCTACATCTGCATTGATGAGACCGAGGCGCTCATCTCCATCGACGTCAACACCGGCCGCCACAAATCCCAAAAGGACCTCGACACCACGATCCTCCAGACCAACCTCGAAGCCGCCGAGGAAATCTGCCGCCAGATGCGCCTGCGCAACATCGGCGGCCTCCTCGTCGTTGACTTCATTGACATGCGCCACCGGCGCGACCAGCAGCAGGTCCTCCAGAAAATGCGCGAAGGCGTCCGCCGCGACAAAGCCAAGACCCGCATCCTGCCGATCTCGCAACTCGGCTTGCTGGAAATGACGCGCCAGCGCCACAGCGAAAGCATGACCAGCGCCGTGTACGAGGATTGTCCGTACTGCAAAGGCAAAGGCATGGTCAAGAGCGCCCTCTCGATGTCCGTCGAGATCCAGCGCAAGATCAGCGAAGTCCTCCGCTGCCTCCGCGAAAAAGGCCGGCACGACCAGCCGCACATCCGCATCTACGTCCACCCCGAAGTCCTCAACCGGCTCCGGACCGAGGACGAGACGCTCCTCATCGAATTGGAAAAGAAGCTCAGCGGCAAACTCAGTTTCCGGGCCGATCCCGCGTTCCACTTCGAGCAATTCAAGATCACCGACGCCGTCACCGGCAACGATCTCGAATAATCAATACGAGTCGGGGACGGGCTTGCTCGTCCCCAACTCCCCTGCTACCATGATGCCGTGAACGAATCCCGTCTCATCCAACTGCTCGACGACGTCCAGGCGGGCCGACTCAAGACCGCCGACGCCGTGCGCCAACTGAAATCCCTCGGCACCCACCACCTCGAGTTCGCCCGCGTGGATGGACACCGGACACTGCGGAAAGGGTTCCCCGAAGTCATCTACTGCGAAGGCAAGACGCCGACACAAGTCGTCAAGATTGCCCGCGCCATCCTCGCCAACAACGACAACCTGCTCGCCACCCGTTGCGCGCCCGACATCGTCCGCGCCCTGCGCCGCGCCTTCCCCAAGGCGCATCATCACGCCGAGGCACGCGCCGTCACCGTCACCAAGCGCGCGTTGCCGAAACGCAACGGCATCATCGCCGTCCTCTGTGCCGGCACAACCGACATTCCCGTTGCCGAGGAAGCCGCCGTCACCGCCGATGTCATGGGCAACAACGTCAGCCGCTTTTACGATGTCGGAATCGCGGGCCTGCACCGGCTGCTGGCCGTCAACGAGGAACTGCTCGCCGCCAACGTCCTCATCGTCGTCGCTGGTATGGAGGGTGCGTTGCCGAGCGTCGTCAGCGGCCTCGTGGACAAGCCTGTCATCGCCGTCCCGACCAGCGTCGGTTACGGCGCCAGCTTCGGCGGCATCGCCGCGCTCTTGGCGATGCTGAACTCCTGCGCCAGCGGCATCACCGTCGTCAACATCAACAACGGCTTCGGCGCCGGTTACGCCGCCAGCCTCATGAACCAGTTGGCAGGGAAATGAAGCGTTATCCGAAGCCAGACTACGAAGAGTTCTTGGTACAGGTCGCGTATGGGAAGGACTACCTCGATGGGTGTATAGGTTCTGCCTACTCTGATTTCTGCCGCACAATGCACAGGTTTGGCAAACTGCCAAATAAGGACAGCATTTACGAAAAGGCTTCTTTCAAAGTGCGGAACGCCGTCAATGCAATCGCCTCGACTCCACCACAGACGCAGTCAGAATTTGACAAGTGGCATCGCAGTCTTAGCAAAGCACTGATCGACATTTTCAAGAACGCCAATTTCGATTTCCATGCAGGCCAGGCTCAAAAATGGATCAACATGACACTCAAAAATATCTTTGTGTGTGGTGAAAAGCGACTGCCCGGATTTCAGCCGGTCTACGAGTTTTGCCATATGCCAATAGATAAAGTCGTTCTCAAGCGACTTAAGGAAGAGAATGTGACAATACCTGCTAAAGCCTGGAGCAGGTGGGATTATGAAAAGTACTTTCAGTTTCAGATGCAACTCCGTGAGTGGTCTGGCGGACAGCCCTTGCTAAATATTGAACATCCGCTTTGGATTGACGGCAGATGAAACTCCTCTACCTCGACTGCTTTGCTGACATCAGTGGGGACATGTTCCTCGGTGCGATCCTCGGTCTTGACGGACGAGGCTTGGTAGTCCAGATTTGAGCGCGATGACGAAGGCAACGATAGCACAGGCCAAGACGCAACTCGGTGAGTTGATTGACGCCGCTTTGCGGGGCGAGCGCGTGGTGATCACGCGCGGATCGAAGCCGGCCGCTGCGATTGTGCCCGCGAACGCGGATGAAATGGTGCCCTTGCGTGTGAGCGATGTGGCGGCTGACTTTCTTGCCTATGAAGCTCGCGCGGAACTGGAAACCGGCGCGGCACAAGTGCACGAGTCGCCCGCCGCGTTTGCCGCCGCCATCACCAAGCCGCGCCGACGCACATGAGAATCGCGCTGTCGCGTCGCATTCAACGTCAACTCGAACACGCTCCAGACGATCTCCGCCGGCAATTGGCCGATGCCGTGAAGGAGCTTCCGCACGCACTCGGCCAACCTCATCGTCACGCCGGGCTGGGTGTGCGCAAGATTCATTCACGCGGCGTCTTTGAGTTGCGCCTCGGTCAGCGATGCCGCGTCGTGTTCACCCAACCGGAGAAAGACATGGTCATGCTCCACCTGCTTGGCAATCATGACGACGTGCAACGGTTCCTTGATTCCCTCTGACGTTCGGCGGCAATGGACATCCCTTGCGTCCATCTGGTAGTATGCGTTCCGCATTGGCGGCCAATATGAAATTGCTCTACCTCGATTGTTTTTCCGGGATTAGCGGGGATATGTTCCTCGGCGCGATGCTCGACCTCGGACTGCCGATGGAAACGTTGCGCGGGGAGCTGGCGAAGCTCGATCTGCACGGGTTTCGCGTCGAAGCGCGGCGCGTGATCAGCCGGAACATTTCCGGAACAAAATTCGAGTGTGTCGCCGACGAACATCACCGTCACCGCGGCCTGACGGATATTGTGGCGCTCATCGAGCGAAGCGCGCTGGCGGAGAGCGTGAAGCGGAGGGCGGTGAGCGTGTTCCGCCGGATTGGCAAGGCGGAGGCGAAAGTCCACGGGATTTCGCTGGAGAAAGTCCATTTCCACGAGATCGGCGCGGTGGATTCGATTGTGGACATCGTCGGGGCGTGCGTGGCCGTCGAGGCGCTCGGCGTGGAACGGGTGGTGGCGTTGCCGCCGCCGCTGGGCAGCGGGTTTGTCGAGACAGCGCACGGACGGTTCCCCGTTCCGGCGCCGGCGACGCTGGAGTTGTTGAAG
>Ga0163200_1000776_pt1 | contig 12843 bp, 8 predicted proteins | sample PL_2010_200m_FD_113535 | JGI IMG/M metagenome (GOLD analysis project Ga0163200, IMG submission 113535) | Freshwater microbial communities from Powell Lake, British Columbia, Canada to study Microbial Dark Matter (Phase II) - PL_2010_200m | ecosystem: Environmental > Aquatic > Freshwater > Lake ... | reverse complement strand
TTCTCCTCTTGGTCCCGGTATCCGGTATACCTGTACCACCGGGTGATCCGGGTGGCGGCGGGACTCTCGTGATAACCCAGCCAAGCAGAAACGAGTCTGTCTTTGCGGAGATGCGGGATTTCTACGTGTACGGTATCTTTCCCGGGAGGGTAAAAAAACCGGGCGATCTCAAAATAGAACTTTTCCCGGGTGATAATACCACAGGAGAACGGATCCGGCTCATCGAGAGCCACGTAGATCCGGTTTCCGGTATCACTCCCTGGAGCGCCATCGAGATGAATTATACTGATGGTCTCGACTGGGGAAACAAAATGGTGCCGGACCTTGTCAAAGAGCCGGGAGGACTCTTTGACCCCTCCAATAAACTGGTCGTAACCAACGATTACTATCTCGGGCTGGTCCTTGGCGGGGTGACAAAGGGCATAGACACAACCTATACGGACAAGGACGGCAGGCCGCTCAAAGACCTGACCGCAGGGAATTATACGCTCCGGGTGACCGGTCTTTCCGGTGACCTTGCCGGTAATGTTGCCCAGAAGACCCTGACCTTTGGGCTTACCAATACTTCACTGAGCACGGACCGGCCCCCGGTAAACCTGAAGAACCGGTTTGAGTACGGATGGTCCCGCAATCTCCGGATATACCGGGACTGGTTCCCGGGGTATTTCCGGTTTTCGGGGTATGAGGACCGGGGATATTCTGTTCCTAAGCGGTTCAACCCGAACAATGGCATCGAGATTGTGAATGACCTGAAGGGAACCCTCGTTGATATTCCGTCCCAGTCCAACAATACCATGATCCAGTACAATATCAACGAGAAGAGCACGACCTATGCGGTCGAGATCGCCGCCATCGTCCGGTACGGTCTCGAAGAGAGCTGGGGTTCCACCTTCACGTATTATGATATTGGTGAACCGTTTCTGGCCTATGCCGATGCCGGTACCGGACGATCGGTGAATATTTCCGGCACACTGGTCCCGTTCCAAGGGCAAAGCCGGCTGGTCCTCACGAGAGCAGAGATAAACAGGAACTCTTCGGAAGATAGTGAAAATCTGTATGACCCCTATGATACGAGCACCCCCCGTCGAGTCGATACCGTGTTCACCGATGGGCTGACATTGAGTCCGGGAGAAGATCTGAGGGTTTACGGGGTCACAACGCCGATACGGTCCACAGTCACAAACACCTCCATACCGTACCGGTTTATGCTGGATAACCGGATCGCTGGCGTTTCGTATACGATCACTGGTGCCAGTGGGAAGGTTATTTCCCGGACGAACCGTGAGGTTAACCTATCGAGGCTCTTTGTGCAAAGCTCAAAGGAACATTTCAACTCCCTGTTTGAGTTTGGCCATACGTTCCGGGGCCTTGACAAACCGGGAATATACCGGTTCCAGCTGGTCGGGACAGATGAGCAGGGACAACCCGTCGCAGGAACCGCACAAACCTTTGCCGTAACCGTCATCCCTCCGGCCTGGGATCAGGTAAGAACAACCCAGGATGTCTGGACATGGCTGTACTACCGGGTTTATCCCCTGCCTGCGGCTATGACGACCACATGATGAAAGATAAAATATACGTCGGTGCATCGTATGTTTGACAAATTACACCTTAACGTATTACATTTCAGAACCATCCGGGATTGAACCCCCGGGGGTGTATGACAATGACCAGTACTAGAAAAAGCACGGTAATTCCTGTTGCGGCAGCGGCAGTGATCGTTATTATTGTGATAGCCGGGATCTTCTGGCTCTGGCCCGCATATGCTCCCACATCATCAGGGAGCACCCGGATAAAACAGATCGCCGTGATCTCAATACCGGATATTCACAGCGCTGTACTTCCGCACGTGAACAAAAACGGGACTATGATTGGCGGTCTTGCCCGGTCGGAAGAAGTCGTGCGGGATGTCCGGAAGAATTATGATGGGAGTCTCCTCCTCTCAGCGGGAGATGATCTGGGAAATGATGAAAGCGGCATGTACTTCCGGCTGTTCAGGGGGGTTCCCGAGAGAAGCGCGATGTCTGCGATGGGATTTGATGCGGGTACTATCGGCAACCATGACTTTGACGAAGGGCCCGCTGCCTTTGCCGAAGCCCTTGGCGTGACTTCGTTCCCGATTGTTTCTGCCAACATCAGGTTTGATAACACAAGTGTCCAGGACAAGGTCCAGCCTTATATTATCAGGGACGTTGCGGGTGCGAGGATTGGGATATTCGGCCTGTCATATCCCGACACCGAGGAATATGCCACTGACCTCCAAGGGATCACAATCGACGAGAACGTGAGTACCATCGCCACAGATATGGTGAAAGAACTGAGGGACCAGAAAGTTGATCTTGTTATTGCGCTGACCCATCTCGGTAAGAAAAAAGACCGGGATCTCGCAGAGTCTGTTAGTGGAATTGATCTCATCATCGGAGGGCACGATCATATCTATTATTGGGATACGGCTACCTCTCCATCAGGGAAAAAAACAATTATGACCGATGGCGGTGTGTATGGAGACAGTGTCAGTGTGCTCTCGTTCCGGTATAATGGAACCGGGATAGATCAACCGGAATGGACAGTTATTCCTGTCGATGGATTGTCAGGCACGAACACAACGATCTCGGCTATTCTCGATCCATACACGGAACAGTATCGTTCATGGTCGGATACTGTCGCCGGTACTATTGACAACACGCTGGATGCCCGGAACTTTAATCCTGCGACCGGGCAATCGGAGACCGGCACTTTCGTTACGACTGCCATGAGACAGTACGGGGAAGGATCCGACATCGCGCTCTGCCCGACCGGATCTTTAAACCGGAGCGCGGTGCATCCGAAAGGGCCAGTCAGCCGAGGTGAACTCGGGCTCTTAATCGATCACAACAACCGGCTCTCGTTCATCCGGATGCCAGGCCGGGACATCGTGAAGGCACTGGAAACGGGTATGTCTTTTCTCAAACCGGTGAACAGGAACAGCACCCTTATCCTGACTACGGTCAGTCCGCTTACTCTCCAGACCTCCGGTTTAACAATGAAGGTGAATCTTTCTCATGAAGCAGGAACGCGGATCAGTGACGTGAGAGTCCTGAACGGAACAGCGTATGTGCCTATCGATCCCGACCGTGAGTACAGGGTCGTCGTCAATACCAGGATCGGACAGTTCGATGAGGGGTACAAAATCTTCCAGAACGAACCAGCGGGAAATGTCAATAACACGGATGTTCGGATTCTCGACACGGTCATGGATTATGTGGCAGACAGGAGCCCCGTGCAGAACCCGGCTCCGGTGCTCGCCGCGTCTGCGTGAGAACCGACTCGGGTGGTCCCGGTTGAGCAAACCGATAGCGTGGAGGTGAAACGGTCAGATCACACATTTTAATAACCTTAATTAACCCGCCCCGCGGAAAATAGCAGGTATGAGTGACTCTTCCCTTTCCGAATACCAGAAGCCATATTTTGTCATTCTTATCTGCCTCACGGTTTTTGTTTTTGCCCTCCTTGTTGTTGCTGTTCTGAACATGTCAACACCGGCAACTCAGATCCCCCAGGTCATACCGGTTCCGGATGCAGCGTCACCGATACGCCTTGACCTCCTCGCCACCGGTGTGAAAGTCACCGATCCTCTTGACCCGGCACTCGATTATCCGGCGTTTCAGATCTCTCTCTCCGCGGATGACCTGCAAAAATGCATAACGGACGGAAAAAACAGCCTGATCTTCAATATCTCTACCGTCGATCATCTCCTTGACGGACGCCGTCTCGATCCCGCGAAACTGAACGGCATGGTTCATGTCGGCCCGTACCCGTACCGGTCAGTGGAGACCGATTACCGGTACAAACGGTTCATCAAAGGTGAAAAGATCACGGCGGGAACCGGGCAGATCCCAGTCCAGGTCCTGCTCAACAACCAGCACAATACCGAGGGCTGGACAAACAACGGTTCGGCATCGCTCCGGATATGGCTGGCTTATGATGGAGTGCCCATCGGGGGGTATGATACGATAGTCGGGTTCACGAAAGATGCCCAAGGGTTCCACAAGGTTCCCTGGCTTATCGAAGGGCCGATGGTGAACAGGATTGACAGCAGGAGGCCGGACCAGGTAACCATCACCTTTGCAGCAGGGAGCGAGGCACCGGCTGACCTAATCCTGAGTGACGGGCGTGTCTTCTCCAGCCCGACCCAGCGGAACCATGAAGTTGTCGTCGATCAGCTCACCCCCGGGAAAGAATACACGTACCGGGTTGTCATGAGCGGCATCAGCACTCCCGAATACCGGTTTAGCGCTGCCCCTCCGGTTACAGATGCCCGTATCGTCTTTGCTGCGGCCGGGGACTCCCGGGAAGGGTACGGGGGAGGGCTTAATAATTTCATGGGGATGAACTACGGGACTCTTGAGACGATCTCGGCATCCGCCTTTGAAAACAAGGCCCGGTTCTTTGTCGTTACCGGTGACCTTGTGAACGGGTATACGATGGTGAACGATGATTACACCACCGAGCTCAATGCGTTCAAACAGAGCACGGGAGGGTTCTGGAGTTCCCGTCCGGTCTATACGACAATAGGGAACCATGAACTTATCTTTGATATCTACCGGATGCAGAAAGAGAAAGACGGAAACATAACTAAGGTCCTGGTCAAGACCGACAAGATGCCGTACGCCACTAATAGCTCCGAAGCGATGTACGCAGCGGCGTTTACGAACCCTCTCGATGCACCTGCTCCTTCCGATCCGCGGAGACCGACGTATAATGAATCCGTGTACACAGTTCAGTATGGGGCAGTCCGGCTAATTTTGATGAACAACGATTACTGGATGACGATCGACAAGACAAATACGGATGATCCCGACTCGAAACGGTATGGCGGTTCCCCGATGGGGTATATTATGGACGACCAGATGCAGTGGACTGAAAGCGAGCTTCTTAAAGCGGAAGCCGATCCCTCGGTCAAATACGTCTTCCTTTTTGCCCATTGCGGCCTCTTCCCTGTATTTGACGATGCGCCTATGTGGGCATTCGGGAACAACAACCTCAGGGCATATACAAATGAGAACGGGACCCTGGTCCCTGAACAGAGTGGTATGATCGAGGCCCGGAACCGGCTTGCTGTTGCTATAGGCAACTCGTCCAAGCTTGCTGCGGTGATCAATTCCCACGAGCACCTGTACTCCCGCATGCTCATCTCGGACAAAGTACCAGCGGGGATTCCGGGAACGGATGATTTTGACAAGAACGGCAGGCTGGACAAGAATGAGCCAATGTCCCCCCTGCCCCTGAAGTACGCAACATGGTACTTTGTTGCCGGGAGTGCCGGCGGACCGACATATTCCCCGGGAGGTTCAACACCGTGGACGGAGTACTGGAAAAAACAGCAGGATCCGGACCAGGGATTCAAGCTCTCACTGCAGGAGCATTATATTCTCATCAATACGACCCCGGACAAAGTATCGGCACGTGTTGTCAACATATATGGGGAGACGATAGACCAGGTTGATGACCTGATGGCGGTTAAACGGAAACACTTCACATAAACGAACATGTGAACCGGTGCCTCACCCTCATTTTTTTCATATGCAGCGCTTCCAGCACTTGTGACGCAGATTAATTAGCCCGGAACACGAACCTAATAGGCGTTCATATGGGCTTGTGGCTTAGCTTGGACATAGCGCCGGGCTTCTAACCCGGATGTCGGGGGTTCGAATCCCCCCAAGCCCGTTTCTCGCAAAACAGAACCCTCATTATGATCCCATTCTATCGTTTCATGCAATGAAAGCATTTTTCGCGCTCGGCATTCTCCTTTTTGCGATCTCGTGGCTTGTGGGCTGTACATTCCCGGATACTACGCAGTCCCCCGAAGAATTCACACATCAGGCAAATTTCAGTAGCATGAACACGTCGTATTATGAACACCTGGGAGATGCCGATCCCACCAACGCAACCGCATGGATAATTCAGGGAAATTACTATAACAACTGGTTCAACCAGTACGACAAAGCACTTTCCTGTTACGACAGGGCAATCTCATTGCAACCTGACAATGCATATGCCTGGTACAGTAAAGGCATCACGCTCTCGAATATGAAGCGGTATCGTGAAGCCAACCTGTCGTTTGACCGTGCGTTTGAAAAAACCCCGATTATTCCCTTAAACGATGGAACAGCACCAACCCTGCAACAGAATTTTTCAAGTTTTCCGCCGGTGACCCAGTGACGGCACAAGAATACCGGCACGAAAACTGCGAATGCCGTCTTCACCGTAACCCCAGATGAACCGACGACAGTTCAACGATACGCAATGAAAACGGCGCAAGCCGTTTTCATAGTAAAAAAGTTACTCGGCAGGAACCGGTTCGGTCATATCAACCGGCTTCTGCAGGATCTTCACATCGACAATATCGTGTTGCCGCTGCGCCAGTTTCTTTGCCTTGAAAATATTTTTCCCTTCCTTTCCTATCGCGATGCCCCGGTCTTCGTCCCGGACCTCGACCTCGACAGACTGGGCACCGGGCTCGCCATCAAACTTCAGGGAGGTCACCTGCGCCGGAAGGAAACAGTTCCTGATGAACTGCTCCGGGTTGCTGTTGTATTCCACAACCTCGATCTTCTTGCCCATCACTTCGGATGCTTTCTTGATCGACACCCCTTTCTTGCCGATCGCAAGCCCCATGTCACCGGGGTTGACAACAAAGATGAGCCGGCTGTTACGCTCATCGATCACGCAGTCGCGGCTCCCGGCTCCCGTCAGGCTCTCGAACTGGGAGATCAGGCGCATGCAGTCTTCAGTCAGTCTGACTTCAACCATATCATGCCGCCCTCTTCAGGGAAAGAATGTCTGATTCGCCGGCTGAAACAATGGCAAGCGTGCTCACCATGAACGGTTTACCGCACGCCTTACCGAGCGCCATACTCGAACCGGCAAATGTGTGGATGAACAGGTTCTCGTAATGCGAGAGCTGGGATTTAAAGTTCTCCGGGCAGTTTGCTGCGATGACAACCATCTGCGCCTTGCCCTCGTTTATACATTTTTCCGTGTTGTTCTGACCGAGGATTACGTCTCCGGTCTTGATCGCTCTTCTCAATGAAGCATTAAAATCCATGTACAATTCTCCTGGTTTTCTCAGGTTTTACTCTCTCTAGTTGTCAAGTTGTTTGACTGCGATAAGTTTCACATCGCCAGTCCCGAGCTTGATGGGCTGACCGACGATCACGTTCTCGGTGACACCGCTCAGTTCATCCGTCTCGTTCGCCACCGCCGCATCGAGCAGGTGGTTGACCGTCACTTCGAACGCAGCACGCGAAAGCACGCTCTCTTTCTCGCCAGCGATCCCGTGCCTGCCGATCTGTTTGACTTCGCCTTCCATACACATCATGTCAGCGACGATCATGATATGGCGGACATCTACAAGGATACCCTGTTCATTCAAGGTTGACTGCGCCTCATGAATGATCGCATTCCTTGCCGCTTCGACCCCGAGCACCTGTGCAATCTCACTGATATTGTTGGTGCGGGTCCGTGTAGTATCCACACCAGCGATATCAAATACATCTTTTAGGTTGGATCCTTCAGTATAAAGTATATACTCACCGGTCTCCTTTCTCACGACGACCCGGAGGATGTCATCGATGCCCTGCACGATAACATTCCTCACATGCTCCGCGAGCTGGAACAGGTTCTGGTAACTCTCCCGGTCTTTTGGCGTGAATATGATCGTTGCAGTCTCTTCATTGATCTCGTACTCGAAATCCCGGTAGTGCCGGCGGTCACGGATCTTTAGCGGGGCGACTTCCATGATCTCCATGGGAGAAATCTTCCGCTTGTCACAGACTTTCGTGTTCAAGTGAACGATCACGTGCATGTTCTCCATATCGGTCGTGATGTCACCGAACTCGTGAAGCGGTGCTGCTTCGATCTGCCAGCTGACCTCTCGTGCCTTGTCACGGTCAACACCGTACTCGGGTTCGAGGTACACGGTCATCGTGGGGGTGCTGGGCTCTTTTCTCGCGTCCATGATCTCGATGAGCCGGGGCAGACCCAGGGTAACGTTGATCTCCGCGACACCTGCATAGTGGAATGTACGCATTGTCATCTGTGTACCGGGCTCGCCGATGGACTGCGCTGCAATCACACCGACTGCTTCGCACGGTTCGATGCGGGTGGACAGGTATTCCTTGTTGACCCGGTCAAGAATCTCCTTGAACTGGGCGTCCGTGATCTCCTTATCGCCAAGATACTTGCGCATCTGGTCTTTGGTCTTCTGCGGGAGTGCAGCCGCTTCAATCTTCTTATCAAATTTTTCTGCAACCATGATCAGCACTCCTCCTTCAAGATACTTTCAACGATGCCTTTGACATCCACGGGGTCACCAAACGCGCTCTTCGTCGGGTCGGTACTGTCTTCACCGTACTGGAACTGGATGATACGCCCGCCAGTGGTACGGACTGTCCCATCGTAGGCGACTTTTAAGTCCTGCAAGGCGTTGATCAACCGGCGCTGAAGATACCCGCTCTGGGATGTACGGACTGCGGTATCGACAAGCCCTTCACGACCGCCGATTGCGTGGAAGAAGAACTCGGTTGCGTTCAACCCGCCCTTGTAACTGTGCGCGATGAACCCGTGGGCATCGGCACCACGGTCGCCTTTCTTGAAATGCGGGAGCGTCCGGTCGTCATACCCACGGACGATACGCTCACCACGGACTGACTGCTGCCCGATACAACCCGCCATCTGCGTAAGGTTCAGCATCGAACCTCGTGCCCCGGATACTGCCATCACGACAGCGCTGTTGCCCAGACCAAGGTGTCTTCCTGCAATCTGACCAGTCAGGTCACGGGCTTTTCCAAGCACCTGCATGATCTGCATTTCAAGGGTTTCTTCAACCGTTCGCCCGGGCATCGGTTCTAGTTGTCCGTCTTCGTAGATCTTGATGCGTCGCGTCACATCGAGCGCTGCATTCTTCAGGACTTCATCGATCTGCCCGTACTCGGTCTTGGACAGGTCTTCATCATCAATGCCGAACGAGAAACCGTCGAACATGATGCCCCGGATCGAGAGTTTTGTCAGTTCATCGATGAACTCGGTCGCCCGGCGCATCCCGTACTGCCGGATGATACGGTTCACGATCTGGCCATCGAACGCACCAATCGCTTTCTTATCAATCGTGCCGATCTCCAGTGTGCCATCAATGATCTTGACATACGCGTCACGGTCGCAGAGCTCTTTTTTGCACACGTCACAGTTCTCGCAGGAACTTGCCTTGAAGACCATGTTCAGTTTCGAGGGGAGGATGGTCGAGAAGACCTGCTTGTTGCTCCAGTACTCGGTGCCATCCTCGACTTTCCCAGCCGGGGGCATCCGATCAACATGCGTTGGTTTGAGGAGGTAAAGCGCGTCTTCCTTGTTGAACCAGCGGATGCCATGCGTCATCATGAAGATACCGGAGACGTGGTCATGAATGCCGCCGATGATCGGACCGCCAAACCGTGGAGAGAGGATGTTCTCCTGCACGGAACACAGGATGAACGCCTCTGCCCGCGCCTCTTCGGTCTGCGGGACGTGGAGGTTCATCTCATCCCCGTCGAAGTCGGCGTTGTAAGGCGGGCAGACTGCCGGGTTGAGCCGGAACGTCCTGCCTTCCATCACCTTGACACGGTGCGCCATGATGCTCATCCGGTGCAGTGACGGCTGCCGGTTGAAGAGGACGATATCACCGTCACGAATATGCCGTTCGACCATCCAGCCGGGTTCGATCATGTCGGCGACGGTGTCGAGATTGCCGTCGGCAAGCCGTAGCCTCCGGTTGTCCTGCCGGATCACGTAGTTCGCGCCGCAGGGAGAGTTGACATCCGGGCGGGTAGGACCGTTCCGTGCAATTTGCTTAAGTTCCTCAATATTGTATGACGTGACCCGGACCGGGATCGTCATCTCGTTTGCAACGGCTCGCGGGATACCGACTTCGGCGACAGACAGGTTGGGGTCCGGGGATATGACGGTACGGGCCGAGAAGTTCACACGCTTACCGGAAAGTGATCCTCGGAACCGCCCGTCTTTTCCCTTGAGGCGCTGCGAGAGCGTCTTTAAGGGTCTGCCGCTGCGGTGACGTGCGGGCGGACAGCCAGCAACTTCATTGTCCAGGTACGTAGTGACGTGATACTGCAGGAGTTCCCAGAGATCTTCGATGATCAGCTGGGGAGCTCCGGCGTCCTGGTTCTCCTTGAACCGCTGGTTGATGCGGATGATGTCCACGAGCTTGTGGGTGAGATCGTCTTCCGAACGCTGCCCGTTCTCAAGAATAATGGACGGGCGCATGGTGACCGGGGGGACTGGTAATACCGTAAGAATCGTCCATTCCGGTCGGGCAACCTTTGGGTTAATACCGAGCGGGACAAGATCTTCGTCCGGGATCTTTTCGAGCCGTGCCCGGATATCGGCGGGTGTGAGCTTGTGCTCGACCTTTTTCCCTTCTTCCACCATCACTTCAGAAAATGTTGTCGGCTTCTCGAAATTGATCTTGAGCTGCTGGTCGCCACAGTGCGGGCAGATGCGCTCCTTTTTCACATCTTTTTCCGATATCTGGTCACCGGTTGAATCGTCTTCAGTCCCGACAACTTTCTCCACTTCATCGGGAGACAAGAGCACGCGCCCGCAGTTCCGGCAGGTAACCCGCAGGAGTTTTCGGATCATCCGCGTGTACCCGACATGGATGACGGGCTTTGCGAGCTCGATGTGCCCGAAATGCCCCGGGCAGTCGGCCGCTTTCTGGTCGCAGGTCTTGCACCGCAGTCCCGGGTCAATGACACCGAGATTTAAGTCCATCAGTCCCTGCGGGTAGGGGAAGCCGTCATCATCATACGTATCAGCCCAGATGATCTTCCGCACGCTCATTTCGCGGATCTCTTTGGGGGATAACAATCCAAACTCAATTTTTCCGATTCGTTTTGGGCTTGCCATGACGCACCTCCTATACGACGTCCTCTAATTTCAGGCGGGGTGCTATCCCCATGCTCTTCATCTCATCGAGCAGGAGCTTGAATGCATAGCTCATGTCGACCGGGTAGATATCGGTCTCGTTGCCGCACCCAAGGCAGCGGGTCATGTTGCGCTTCCTATCGAGCATCGCGATCATCCCGCAGTGCGCACAGACATATTCCATTACCTTGTCCGACTCATCGAGCAGGCGTTCCTTTAATGCCATTGCGGCACCGTGCCCGATCATCACATCCCGCTCCATCTCACCAAACCGGAGACCCCCTTCACGAGCCCTGCCTTCTGTGGGCTGGCGGGTGAGCACCTGCACGGGTCCGCGGGAACGGGCGTGCATCTTGGATGAAACCATGTGGTACAGTTTCTGGTAATAGATCACGCCGATATAGACGTCGGCTTTGAACACTTTGCCGGTAATACCGTCATACATGACTTCTCGCCCGGTGTGGGAGAAGCCAAGTGTTTTGAGCGAGGCACGGAGATCGGCTTCACTCTCGCCACCGAATGCAGTCCCGTTGATCCGGCGCCCTTCCAGTGACCCGACTTTGCCGCCGATCATCTCGAGCATGTGCCCGATGGTCATACGGCTCGGGATTGCGTGGGGGTTGATGACAAGGTCAGGAGTGATACCGCTCTCGGTAAAGGGCATGTTCTCCTGGTGGGTGATAAGCCCGATAACCCCTTTCTGCCCGTGCCGGGATGCGAACTTGTCGCCCACTTCCGGCACCCGGAGGTCCCGGGTCCGCACCTTGACAAGGCGGGAGCTGTTCTCTCCTTCGGTGATGATGACTGTGTCAACGATACCATGTTCGTTGCTGCGCATCGTGACCGACGTGTCGCGGCGCTTCTCGACCGCAATAAGTTCACCGGTCGGTTCCTCAAGGAACCGGGGCGGGGAGGTCTTGCCGATCAGGACATCTTTTTCAGCGACAACGGTTTCGGGATTGATCACGCCATCTTCATCAAGGTTCTTGTACGAATCTGCGCCGTGTGCACCGCTGACGTCTTCGTCCGGCACTTCGATCCGGTCGATCTGCCCGCCCGGATATCTACGCTCTTCGCCCTCGTACGTCCGGTAGAAATGGGAACGCCCAAGCCCCCGTTCGATGGACGCCTTGTTGAAGATGAGCGCATCTTCAATATTGTACCCTTCATACGAGAGGATGGCAACCACAAAGTTCTGCCCGGCCGGACGGTCGTCCGAACCGATCAGTTCCGATGTCTGGGTGTGGGTGAGGGGTTTCTGTACATAGTGGAGCTGGTGTCCCCGGGTGTCCGGGCGGAGTTTCATGTTTGCCGCACCGAACCCGAGCGCCTGTTTGACCATCCCTGCACCCATCGTCACACGCGGGCTCGCGTTGTGCTCCGGGAACAGGACATGCGCTGCACCGATACCGAGGATGAGGGAGGGGTCGATCTCCATGTGGGTATGGGCTGGTGTGATGTCGGCGGGGTTCATCGCGATGAAAAGGTCTTCTTCTTCCTCTGCATCCACAAACTCGATCATGCCGCGTTTGACAAAATGTTTAAAATCGATCTCTTTCTTCTCGAGTCTTTTCAGGTCTTCCTCGGAGATGAGCGGCGCACCATCCTTCAACACGATAAGCGGACGGCGGGCACGACCCCGGTCAGTCAGTAGTACAACGTCCCCATTGTACTCCTTGTACGAGATATTCACTTCAGACGCGATGCTCCCCTGCCGCCGCATTGCCCGGATATGGTCCACAAGTGTCTTCGGGTCTTCGACAAGTCCGATGAGTGCACCGTCAACAAACACGCGCGATTTCTTCATCTGACCTCACCCCGGATATGTTCGACATTGAGACTGTGGAGGATACGCATGATCTCTTCCTCGTCATCAACACCTTTACT